>Ga0070740_10000518_pt1 | contig 80774 bp, 76 predicted proteins | sample Coa_R2_FD_67286 | JGI IMG/M metagenome (GOLD analysis project Ga0070740, IMG submission 67286) | Surface soil microbial communities from Centralia Pennsylvania, which are recovering from an underground coalmine fire - Coalmine... | ecosystem: Environmental > Terrestrial > Soil > Unclassified ... | reverse complement strand
ACATTCGTGGCGCGCGCGAGCGCGAAATCCAGCGTGATCGTCGCATCGGGGCCGATGTAGCGCTCCACCGAGGAATGGGAGATGTCGCGTTCGTGCCACAGCGCCACGTCTTCCAGCGCCGGAACCGCATAGGCCCGGACCATGCGCGCAAGGCCGGTGATGTTTTCGGTCAGCACGGGGTTGCGCTTGTGGGGCATGGCGGAAGAGCCTTTCTGGCCTTCCGAGAAGAATTCCTCCGCCTCCAAAACCTCGGTGCGCTGCAGATGGCGAATTTCGGTTGCCAGCCGCTCAAGCGAGCTTGCCGTGACGGCGAGGGCCGCAAAGAAGGCCGCGTGCCGGTCGCGCGGAATGACCTGGGTGGAGACGGGCTCAACCTTCAGCCCCATCGCCTTGGCCACATGTTCTTCCACCTTCGGGTCGATGTTGGCGAAAGTTCCGACTGCGCCGGAAATGGCGGCCACCGCGATCTCCTCGCGCGCTGCGATCAGCCGCTTCTTGGCGCGCGCAAATTCCGCATAAAAGCCCGCGAGCTTCACGCCGAACGTCGTGGGCTCGGCATGAATGCCGTGGCTCCGGCCGATGGTGGGCGTGTCCTTGAATTCGTACGCACGCTTTTTCAGCGCCGCAAGCAGCCCGTCCACATCCGCGATCAGGATGTCGGATGCGCGCGCAAGCTGGACCGAAAGACAGGTGTCGAGCACGTCCGACGACGTCATGCCCTGATGCACGAAGCGCGCTTCCGGCCCCACGATCTCGGAGAGATGGGTCAGAAACGCGATAACATCGTGTTTCACCTCGCGTTCGATGGCGTCGATCCGCGCGACATCGAACCTCGCCGTCCGCCCCCTGTCCCAGACCTTCTTCGCGGCCTCCCTCGGAATGACGCCAAGCTCGGCCAGCGCGTCGGCTGCATGCGCCTCGATTTCGAACCAGATGCGGAATTTCGTGTCCGGCGACCAGATCGCCGTCATTTCCGGTCGGGCGTAGCGTGGAATCATGCCGGGCCCAATCCGCCGAGCGCGAGGTATTTGATCTCCAGAAAATCCTCGATCCCGTATTTGGAGCCTTCGCGGCCGATGCCCGATTCCTTCATGCCGCCGAACGGCGCCACTTCGGTTGAGATGATGCCTTCATTGATGCCAAGAATTCCGTATTCCAGCGCTTCGGCCACGCGGATGATGCGGCCCATGTCGCGGGCATAGAAATAGGCGGCAAGGCCGTATTCGGTGTCGTTGGCCATGCGGATGGCTTCCTCTTCCGTCCGGAAGCGGTAGATCGTGGCCACCGGCCCGAAAATTTCTTCCTTGGCCGCCGCCATGGCCGGCGTCATGTCGCGAATGATCGTGGGCTCGAAGAATGTGCCGCCCAGCGGCGACCGCTTGCCGCCGGTCACGATCTTCGCGCCCTTCTTTGCGGCATCGGCGATGAGGCGCTCCACCTTTTTCACCGCATCCTCGTTGATCAGCGGGCCCTGCGTCACGCCTTCGGCAAAGCCGTCGCCCACCTTCAGTTTCGCCACGCGTGCCGAGAGCTTGTCCAGAAACGCATCGTATATCGCATCCTGAACCAGGAAACGGTTGGCGCACACGCAGGTCTGGCCCATGTTGCGGTATTTGGAAAGCATCGCGCCATCGGCGGCGGCGTCGAGATCGGCATCGTCGAACACGATGAAGGGCGCGTTGCCGCCAAGTTCCAGCGAAACCTTCTTCACGGTGGAGGCGCACTGGCGCATCAGCAGCTTGCCGATCTCGGTCGAGCCCGTGAACGAGAATTTCCGCACGAGAGGGTTCTGCGTCAGTTCGGCGCCCACGCGCGCCGCATGGGATGTCGTCACCACGTTGAAGACGCCCGCCGGTATCCCTGCGCGATGCGCGAGTTCGGCAATGGCAAGAGCGGAAAGCGGCGTTTCTTCCGCCGGCTTCACGACCACCGTGCATCCCGCGGCGAGCGCGGGGGCGCATTTGCGCGTGATCATGGCGTTGGGGAAATTCCAGGGCGTGATGGCCGAAACGACGCCGATCGGCTCCTTGAACACGATGATCCTGCGATTGGGAAGATTGGTGGGGATCACGTCGCCGTAAACGCGCTTTCCTTCCTCGGCGAACCATTCGATGAAGCTTGCGCCATAGGCCACTTCGCCGCGCGTTTCGGCCAGCGGCTTTCCCTGTTCCGCCGTCATGATGACGGCCAGGTCTTCCTGATGCGCCATCATCAGCTCGTACCATTTGCGCATCAGGCCGGCGCGCTCCTTCGCCGTCTTCCTGCGCCAGGCCGGAAGCGCGCGATATGCCGCCTCAATTGCCTTTTTTGTCTCGCCTTCCAGAAGATCGGCCACTTCGGCGATCACATCGCCGGTCGAAGGGTTCCTGACCGGGAAACGCGCGTCGCCTTCGGCCGCCAGCCATTGGCCGTCAAAATAGGCGTCCTGGCGGAGAAGGGATTCGTCTTTGAGCTTGAGCATGTCGGCCTCGGGCTTGAAGGGCGCCCCATGGAGGCGTTTCTAGCCCTGCAGGACGGCTTGCGAAAGTCCTTCCTCGGGCCGGGGGACCACCGCTTCGATCAGCCGCCGCGTATAGGCATCCTGCGGCGCCCGCACCAGCTCGGCCAGGCTTCCGCGCTCGACGACGTGCCGGTCCTTGAGCACCATCGCGTCGTCGGCAAGCGCCCGCGCAAGAGCGAAATTCGCCGTCAGGATCAGGAAAGCAGGCCCTTCCTGCGCGCGGAAATCCTTCAGGAGATCGATCATCACCGATTGTTCGAGCGGTCCAAGCCCCCGCTGCGGCTCTTCAATCACGGCAAGGCGCGGAACGCTCACGATGGCGCGCGCGATCTGAAGCCGCCGGCGGTCGAAGGAAGAAAGCATCGCAACCGTCCGTTCGCCGGGAATCGAATTCAGGCCCACGCGCTTGAGGGCCGCCTCGCGATAGCCGGCCACATGCTCGCGCGAAAGGTTGAGATGGGCGCGCAAGGGTTCCTCGACCGTGTCGCGCACGGTCATGCGCGGATCGAGCACGTCGTCGTCGCCGGTGATGAAGGCAACCCGGCGGCGCAGGCGCGATACCATGCTCCTGGAGAGAATGCCGATGTCCACCGAATCGAAGATCGTGCGTCCGGCCGCAGGCTTGTCGAGGCCCAACATCGCGCGCATCAGTTCGCGCCGGCCGGACCCCGGCTCGCCCACGATGGCAAGAGAAGCGCCCCGCCGCAGATCCAGGGTAATGCCGTCTGCGGTGTTGCGTTCGCTTTTTTTCGCCGCAAACCTGAGGCCGCGCACCTGAAGAATGGGCTCGCCCCGGATCGTGTGCTTCTGCACGGGGGACTGCACCGTTGCGGATTTGTAGAGCATCTGCGTGTAGGCGTGCGCGTGCGAAGACGCGAGCCGCTCGGCAGGGCCTTCCTCCACGATTTTTCCCGCCCGCATCACGAGAACGCGTCCGCCGAGCCATGTGGTCGCAAGCGTGCCGCGCGCCGCATAGAGAAGCGCAAAGCCAAGCTGTTTCTGCGCGGCGATGATGGCGCCTGCAATATTGCGCGCCTGCATGGGCGAAAGCTGGGAAAGGGCATGGTCTGCCAGAACCAGGTCCGGCGACTGCGCCAGCGTCACCGCCAGAAAGCCCCAGGCAAGCACGCCGGGATCGAGCGACCCGGGCCGCCCGCGCAGCGCCGCAACCGGCGGCGCCCCTTCGATGCGGCCCAGCGCCAGCCGCAGCTCTTCGCGCGCCGAGGCGCGCGGCAATCCCAGTCTGCGCGCGAGTATGCGCACAAACTGCGACAGGACATCCGCCGACGGGCTCAACACGCCCTGATCGACACAGGGCAGATAGGCGACGCGCAGCCCGCTTCCCTGGCGGTCCTGGGGCAAGGCCGGCCCAAGGCTGCCGAAACGGATCGCGCCGCTGATGCGCTCATCGGGCCGCGAGGCGCCGCAAAGCGCGCGAAACAGGGCTTCCTTTCCGCACCCCGTTTCGCCCAGGACAATCGCAGTTTGTCCCGGATTGAGCTGCAGCGAGAAGCGTTCGAGCTCGGGCAAGGGCGCGCCAGCGCGGATGATCGTGAGGTCGGCAATGCTCAGGACAGCGGCGTCTGCTTCGCTCATGGCCGCTCTCCCTCGTCGAGGCCGGCCGCGAGCCGCGCGCAGAAAACGAACAGGATCAGGGCCAGCGCGGGAAATGCGGCCGTCCACCAGGCGTCGAAGTAGGTCGCGCGCGCTGCGCCGATCATCAGGCCAAGATCGCGCGCCGGCGGCACGGCGCCGAAGCCGAAGAAGCTCAGCGTCGAGAGCGTGATCGCAACGGCGGCCAGCGCGCGTGCGGCGGTGCTGATGCCGTCGTCGCGGATTTCGTAGGCCAGATCGCGTTTCAGGAGCGCCATCGCGCCGATGCCGCTTGCGCGCGCATATTCGGCATGGCGTGACCGCGAAAGTTCGCGCGCTTTCGCGAATGCGCGCAGGAATGCCGCCGGCGCCGCGGCCAGCCCGGCAGCAAGCGGCGCATATTCGCGGCTGCTCAGCCCCACGAACAGGATGGCGAGCAAAAGCGCAGGAGCGGCATTCAGCACGCCCATCAGCCACAGGCCAAGATCGCCGATCCGCCATGGCAGCCGCGCGGCCAGAAATCCGAAAAGGGAACCGGCCGCCAGGACCACGGTTGCGGCAATGGCCGCATCGGCGGCCGTCACCGTCAGCGCATGCAGGATTTCACTGGCGACATCGCGCCCCAGCAGATCGGTGCCAAAAAGGAAGTCGAACGATGGCGGCCGCAGCGCCGGCCCGATGCCGGCAGCCCCTGCCGGCGCGCGCGCGATCACCCCGCTTGCGCCCGCCAGAACGGCAATCGCGCCAAGGCCCGCAAATCCTGCGATGCGGGCGAATTTCCGCAACGGAGGCGCAGCTCCTGGCGCAAGCTGTGCGGCGGCGCTGGTCATGTCCGGAATTCCTCAAGCGCGCGCGCCGCAATGGCGCCGGCGAAATCGGCCGAGAATTTCAGCGCCGCAAAAACAAGAAGGACGGGCGCGGCCACGCTCCAGTCGTTCAGCGCGACCGACTTGACGAACAGCACCGCATCGCCCGGCCAGTTGAACACCCACTCCGCAACGGCCGCCGCCGAAATCAGCGTCAACACGATCTCTCCGCTGGCCGAAAGCAGCCCCGCGAAAATCTGCGGCCAGACATAGACTCGTTCGATTTCCAGCGTCCCGAGCCCCATGAGCTTCAGGCCCTGGCGGTAAGATTCGCTGTCAGCCGCAACCGCAGCCCGCCGCATGGCCAGATGCACACTGGCCGCCCCCGCCGCGCCCACCGTCAGCGCCGGCAGGGCCAGTTGATGAAGCCCTGCAAGGGCTGCGGCTGCATCCCCGCGCAAGAGGGCCGCCGAAAATTCCAGCGCCAGCCGGTTGCTGCCATGCGCGGCGGTCTGCCAGTGGAAGAGGTGGAACGCGGCCCATGCAAGCGCAAGCCCGCCGCAAAAAACCGGCGCAGACCCCACAAACTGGATGATCGGAACGGTCGCCCGGCGGACCGTGCCGCGGCCAAAAGCAATGGCAAGCGGGACGCCGACGGCAAGCGCGATCACCGCCCCGTAAAGAAGAAGCTCAAGCGTAGCCGGCAGGCCGTCAAGCGCCATCTGCATCGCGGGCAGGCCCTCGATGCTGCTCTTGCCGAATTCCCAATGAAGATAGGCGCCGACGCGCGCAGGAAATGCCGACAGGAAGTCCCATCCGCCGCGCGGCGCGGAAAGGGAGGCCAGCGCCGCAGCGCCCAGCCCGGCCCCGGCAAGCCACAAGACAAGCTTGCCAAGCTGCAGCAGCACAAATCGCCACATGAAGCCAACCCCACCGGACGCTTTGCCTCTTATAAAGCATCGCGCGGGAGAGCGGACGCAGAAATCAGAGCAGCCCTAACGCCTTGAAGCTGGCATGTCCGCCGCGGCCGACCACGATATGATCGTGGACGGAAACGCCCAGCGCCCTGGCCGCGGCCGCGATTTCACGCGTCATTTCGATGTCGGCGCGGCTCGGCTCGGGATCGCCGCTCGGATGGTTGTGCACCAGGATCAACGCGGAGGCGCCCAGCTCCAGCGCGCGCGCCAGGATTTCGCGCGGATAGACGGGCGTGTGGTCTATCGTGCCGCGATTCTGCACCTCGTCGGCGATCAGCACGTTCTTGCGGTCCAGGAACAGCACCCGGAACTCCTCTTTCGGGTTGCGCGCCATGGCCGCGGCGCAATAGTCGAGCAGGGCAGACCAGCTCGACAGGGCGGGCCTGTTGAGCAGCTTCGTTCGCAAAAGACGAAGCGCCGCGGCCTCGACAATCTTCAGTTGCGCCACCACCGTCTCGCCGGCGCCTTCAACTTCCATCAGCCGCTCGCGCGGCGCGGCGATGACCTCTGCGAAACATCCGAACCTGTCGAGCAGCGCCTTGGCAAGCGGCTTCACATCGCGGCGGCGAATGGCCGCGTAGAGCACAAGCTCGATCAGCTCGTAATCGGGAATGGCGTCGGCGCCGCCGTCCATGAAGCGCGCGCGCAGCCTTTCGCGATGCCCGAAATAATGCGGATCGCCATCGAAACTGCGCGCGGCGTCAGAAATATGGGGGCTTGTCGTAGCCCTTTGGCGACTTTGTGAAGATCTCGACGCCATTTTCGGTCACCCCCACCGAATGCTCGAACTGGGCCGACAGCGAGCGGTCGCGCGTCACTGCCGTCCAGCCGTCGCTCAGGATTTTCACGCCGTAACCGCCCAGATTGATCATGGGCTCGACGGTAAAGAACATGCCGGGCTTGAGCGTAATGCCATGCCCCGCGCGGCCATAATGCACGATGTTGGGCAGCGCATGGAACACCCTGCCCACGCCATGTCCGCAGAAATCGCGCACGACCGAACAGCGCTCCTCGCCTTCGGCATAGGATTGAATCGCATGCCCGATGTCGCCGGTCGTGGCTCCCGGCCTTATGGCCGCAATGCCGCGCATCATCGATTCGTAGGTGATGTCCACAAGGCGCGTGGCTTTGCGCTTCACATCGCCCACCAGATACATGCGGCTCGTATCGCCGTGCCATCCGTCAAGGATGACGGTGACATCGATGTTCACGATATCGCCATCCTTCAGCGGCCGCTCCTCCGGGATGCCGTGGCAGACCACATGGTTGAGCGAAGTGCACAGGGTGTGGCGATAGCCGCGGTAGCCGAGACAGGCCGGTATGGCGCCGCTGTCGACCGTGTATTCATAGGCCAGCCTGTCGAGGGCGGCGGTCGTCACCCCGGGCTTCACTTCCGGCACCAGCAGATCGAGCACCTCGGCGGCAAGCCGGCCGGCGCGGCGCATGCCCTCGAAATCGGCCGGCTTGTGCAGCGCCACGGCAAAGTTGGCCCGCCGCGCGGCTTCCAGGGTCTCCATTTCGGGCATGTAGGACATGGCCTGATATATAAGTGCGGTCCTGGCCGGTCGCCGGACGTCTTTTTCCGATCCTCGGCCGCTTATTACACCCTGCAGGGAGCCTGCGCCACAAGTCATGAACGAAACGGAAAAAGTCGTTACGGCCGCGGTTCTGGTGATCGGCGATGAAATCCTCTCGGGCCGCACGCAGGACACCAACACCAACTATATCGCCCGCTTTCTCGCCGCGCTCGGCATCGATCTGCGCGAGGCGCGCGTGGTGCCGGATGTGGAGGAAGAGATCGTTGCGGCCGTCAATGCTCTTCGTGCCCGCTACGATTATGTCTTCACGACCGGCGGCATCGGGCCCACGCATGACGACATCACCGCCGACGCCATCGCGAGGGCGTTCGGCGTGGGCATCGATTACCATCCGGAGGCGATGGCGCTGCTGGCCGCGCGCTACAGCAATCCGGCCGACTTCAACGAAATGCGCCGGCGCATGGCGCGCATCCCGCTCGGCGGGGAATTGATCCGCAACAGCGTATCGGCCGCACCGGGATTCCGCATCGGCAACGTGTTCGTAATGGCCGGCGTGCCGATGATCATGCGCGCGATGCTCGAAGACGTGGCGCCGCGATTGAAGCGCGGCAGGGTCGTAACATCGGTCGTGATCGAGACGCGGCTGCCCGAAGGCCGGATCGCTGCGGCGCTCGCGCAGATTCAATCGCAGCACCGCGGGGTGGCGATCGGCAGCTATCCGTTCTATCGCGAGGATGGCTTTGGCGTTCAGCTTGTGGTTCGCGGGCGCGAGGAAGCCGCCGTTGCCGCCGCGGCCGCAGCGATCGAACAGGCCATTCGCTCCCTGGGCGCCGCTCCCATGCGCGTCGCGCGGAATGGTTCCCGCGCAAGCGAAGAAAGTTCGTGATTTTTTCATCGGGCTGTGTATTTTATGCCGCTATCTTGAGAAGGACGGTCGGAAAAGGCCGCCAAACTGGGGGGCATGCCGCCGTTTGACGCAAGTCCGGCGGTCCGGATCGGGGCGGGTAACCGGACGCAACGAATTCTGGTGTCCAAGGGAGCGTAACAAATGACAAGAAACCGCATTCTCGGCGCTATCGTGGCCGGACTGATCGTGGCGGTCGCGGGCGTGGCCGTGGCATCAAGCATGAGCTCCGGCGGACAGAGCGATTTCTTCACGGCCGGAAAGCATCAGTTCTATGTCTGGTGCGCGGGCGGAAAGGATTACACCGCAACCGTGAGCGGCGCGAACGCCGAAGATGCGCAGATGAAACTGTACAATGCCGCAAAGGCGCACGGCCATACCAGCTGTTGGCCCGTGTGGCAGGGCCGCGTGAGCTGATCATTCTTCACGCGTCGGGCGAAACGGCGGCGCAAGCCGCCGTTTTTCATTTTGCCAGGCCGAGCGATTTTGCTTCCGCATCGAGCGCCGCCAGAGCGCGGGCGTTTTTTCCGAGCGCAGCGCGCGCCTGCGCCAGCGCATCCGCCGCCTTGTCTTTCTCTCCCAGCACCGCATAGGCGCGCACCAGCCTTTGCCAGCCCTGCGCATCGGACGGATCTGCCTTCAACCTTTGCGCAAGGCTTTCCACCATGGCCGCAACATCCGGCGCCTGTCCCGAAGCCGCCTTCAGCGCGGCTATTCTGTCGACAAGCGCGCCGCGCCAGGGCGCGTTCGCCGGCGCATCGGCAAGCAGGCCCTGCAGGATGGAAAGCGCCTTCGCGTTTTGCCCGCGCATCGCATAGGCCTGTCCGAGGTAATAGCGCGCCGCCTGATCTTTCGGATCGATGGCGAGGCTTTTGCGGAATGCCGCTTCGGCTTGGCTTCCCACCGTTCCCTGCGCCGCATAAGTGAGCGCTTCGCCATAGGCCGAATAGAGGCCGGCGTCGGGCCTGTGCGCCGCGTCCGCGATTGCGATGGCCTGGGAAAATGCTTTTGCCGCGTCGTCGGCATCGCCAAGCGTCAGATATCCGCGCCCGAGAAGTGTCCAGCCGCGGATGTCGCCGGGCCGTTCCCGCACGCGCACCGACAGCGTGGCCACGAGCGATCTCAGATCGTTTGCCTGCGGCCCTTCCAGGCTTCTCAGGGCAAGCTGGGGCTGGCCGGACCAGATGTAGAAGCCGCCGCCGATGCCGAGCACGAACGCGGCAATCGCGCCGGCCAGAAGCGCGCGGCCGGCCATGGGCGCGGATGTCCTGCGCAGCACGGGCCAGGCGGCAAAGCCGGCCGCCGCAAGCGCGATGGACGCGAAGACAAGAAGCAGAACCGCGTTCATGGGCGCTGGCCCTAGCATGGCGCGCGGGTCCGCGCGACCTGCCGCTTGACGCGGCCGGTGAACCCCTTTCCTGTTCCGCGCCATGGGCCCCGTGGCGGAATGGCAGACGCAACGGACTTAAAATCCGTAGGTCCGAAAGGGCTGTGCTGGTTCAAGTCCAGCCGGGGCCACCAGGGTTTGCCGGTTCCAGATTCGTCGCGTGGCGAATGGTGGCTCAGGCCGGGGCTTTTGCCGCCTGCGCCGCCACATGCCCCGCCGTGCGCTGATGATGCCAGCGCCACAGGCCGTAAACCGACGCCGCGGCCAGAACGAGCAGGCCCCCGCCGATCAGCGGCCGGTAGAACAGCCACGCCAGCGCGATCACCGTGAGCGCCAGCGGAACGCTGATGACGAAGGAAATTCCCGCCGCCGCGCCGCGCACAATGCCGCCCAGAATCGGAACGAAGGATGCCATGGCCGAAAGCGGCGAAAGGAACGCGGTGAAGCCCATGAAGATCAGAAGCCAGCCCACGGCGCGCAGCACCCAGGTGAGAATCGCTTCGGCCTTGCGCTGGCGTTCGATCAGCTCGGCGGCGGTGTGGTTGCCCGCGGCCGCAAGCTCGAGCGTATAGCCGTTCTTCGCGGTGAAGGCCGCAAAGCCGTTGCCGCTCTGCTGCGCCAGCACCGAAATCGTCGTGCCGGAAGCAAGGCCCCGGTAGGAAACGCGCATGTCGCCCACTTTCGGCGACGCGGGATTGCCGCGATAGAGATAGTTGCCGTCGCGCGACCAGCCTTCGGGCGCCGGCGGATTGAGGCTCTGCTCAAGATCGATGCGATTGAGCGTGCCGTCGTCCAGCGCCCAGCCGCCGAGCTTGGCATCGGACGCAGAGGTCTGCGTGCTCGCAAACGGCATCGCCGGATTTTCGTGGCCGTCCGCGTAATGGAAATGCGAAGAATCGATGGGGTCTTCGGACCAGGCGCGCGTGTATTCATAGGTCGTGGTATTGTTGTTGTTGTCCTCGTGGCTGCTTTCCTTCCACTGATACATCTCGGCCGTGCGCGCCACCGTCACCTGGCCGGTGAACGTGGTGCCCACGGCGGAATCGCTGATGGGGCTCGACGCAGTGGCAGCCCCCACCACATGCACAAGCTTGCCCGCATTGGCGGGCGAAGGCCCGGAAGCATTCGCTTCCACCACCTGGCCGGCGGCATCGTTGAGGCCCACGATGGCCGCAACCGCCCGCCCCTCATTCCACCAGAGAAGGCCGATCGCGACCAGAATCAGAATGGGGCCGATGATGAGCCCCAGGAAGGAATTCGAGAGGCGCTGGCCGAAGCTGCGCTGTTCGGTGATGACGTCCGGCATGAATCAGGCCCCCGCTTTTTGCCCGCCGCATGACCCTATCGGCCGGGGGATTGGCGGCCAACTGAAATCGGCGGGACGCCCCGGCGCCCGACCGGCCCTGCTCAAGACGCAATTCCAGAGATGAGGAATATGTACTATTCAATGGGTCCCCTGTCAAGAGCGATTCGGCCAGATCGCAGAGAACTGATTGCACCTGCGAAACATTTTCTTGTGGACCAATCAATAACCCTATAGCTATTGATCTGGGATGCTGAGCTTTCCAGACACCGTCCTCAAGGCCTTGGCCGATCCGACGCGCCGCATGCTGTTCGAGCGGCTGGCCCGGGGCGGGGAGCAGACCGTCTGGATGCTGACCGAGCGGTCGGGCGTCTCGCAGCCGGCGGTCTCCAAGCACCTGCGCCAGCTGAAAAAGGCGGGGCTCGTGGAAAGCCGCAAGCGCGGCCGGGAAGCCCGCTACAGCATCGCCCCGCGCGGCCTTGACCCGCTGGTGGACTGGATCGGCCATTACAGCAGCTTCTGGCGCGAGAAATTCGAAGCACTCGAAGATCTTCACGTCGCAGGCGCGAGCGATGGAAACAGCTGAGGCCCGCGCCGTTTTGAGAAAGCGGGAACCAAAAGGAGAAAGACGATGACCGCGCGGATAAAGAACCCGGCCCATATGTATCCGGAAGCCATGCAGGCGATGATTGCGCTGGGCAAATCCACCGAAACCAGCGGATTGCCGGAAAAACTGCTCACCATGATCCATTTGCGCGCGAGCCAGATCAACGGCTGCGCCTTCTGCACCGACATGCACTCACGCGAGCTGAAGAACGCGGGCGAGCCGGACGAGCGTATCTGGGCCGTCGGCGCCTGGCATGATTCCACCCTGTTCGATGAGGCCGAGCGGGCGGTCCTCGCGCTCACGGAACACGCCACGCGCATTGCAGACCGCACCGATCCGGTGCCCGACCATGTGTGGAACGCGGCGGCGAAACATTACGACGAGAGGCAGCTTGCGGCCATCGTGCTGCACATCGCGATCATCAACGCCTGGAACCGCATCAACGTCGCGATCCGCCAGCCGCAGATGCCGCCGCGCGGCTGAGGCGCTTAGGCCATTACAATCTTCTCGCGGCCCTTGCGCACATTCTTCGTGGCGTTGCGCGTATCCACGACGAGCTTGGACCATTTGACGAGGTCTGTGTAACTGACGGCATCGTGATCCGTCGCGATGAAGGCCGCGTCGAAGGATGAAACCGTGGCCTCATCGAACGGAATACTCTGCATGCCGGCAAGCGCCGCATGCTCGCGCGTGGGCGGAATCGCGGGGAAATAGGGATCGCAATAGGATACCTCCGCGCCGGCGGTCTTGAGCATCTCCATGATGCGCAACGCAGGGCTTTCGCGCAGGTCGTCCACGTTTTTCTTGTAGGCCACGCCCATGACGAGAATCTTCGCACCTTTCAGCGCCTTGCCGAAACGCTCGCTCAAGGCCTCCGCCAGCGCGCCGACCACATGGCGCGGCATGGCGCGGTTCACTTCGCCCGCAAGCTCGATGAATTTGGTGTCCACTTCGAAAGCGCGCGCGCGCCAGGACAGATAGAACGGATCGATCGGGATGCAATGGCCGCCAAGGCCCGGCCCCGGATAGAAGGGCATGAACCCGAACGGCTTTGTCTTGGCCGCCTCGATCACGTCCCACACGTTGATGCCCATGCGCGAATAGGCAAGCTTCAGTTCGTTCACCAGCGCAATGTTGACCGAGCGGAAGATGTTTTCGGTGATCTTTACCGCTTCGGCCGTTTGCGCATCGCGCACCTTGTGAACATGGGCGAACGCAAGCGCATAGACGCTGCGCGCAACTTCGCCGGAATAATCGTCGATGCCGCCCACAAGTTTCGGGATGCTGCGCGTTTCGATGCCGCTGCCGGGATCCTCGCGTTCCGGCGAGAAGGCGAGCTGAAAATCGCGCGCCGCCTTCAGGCCGCTTTTTTCCAGGATGGGCAGCACCACCTCGTCCGTCGTGCCCGGATAGGTTGTGGATTCCAGCACCACAAGCTGGCCGGGCCTCAGATGGCATGCGATGGTCTCGCAGGTGTTCGTCACGAATTGCAGGTCGGGTTCGCGCGTCGGCGTCAGCGGCGTGGGCACGCAGATCAGGATCGCGTCCATGTTGGCGAGTTCGCCGAACGCGCTGGTGGCCGCAAAGCGGCCCGATTCATTCATCGCCGGAGCGGCGGTGAAATGGCGGATATAGCTTTCGCCGCGCGAGAGCATGTCGATCTTGGCCCGGTCGATGTCGAAACCGGTCACCTTCAGGCCCGCCTGCCAGAAGGCATGGGCGAGCGGAAGGCCGACATAGCCAAGCCCGATCACGCCGATGCGCAAGGTGCGGGCGGCGATCTTCTGTTCCAATTCGGGATTGGAGCCCAGGGCGACACGAACGTTCATGGGGCGTGAACCGTTTCGGGAATTCCGGAAAGCTGTCACGCAACTTCCGTTCCGGTTGCGAAAGCAGGGTTAACCGCCCTGAAGGCGCAAAACCGCGCGGACGCGATATCTGGCCGAAAACCTGCAAAGCCTCCGGCATGACCAGCCTTTCGGGACGCCTGTTCCGCGCAACCGCGCCGCACATCCCAACGCCCATCGCGCGCGCGTTCTCCGCGCCGGCGGCGGTGTTTTTCCACGGCGTGGAATCGGCGGCGCCCGATGCGCCGGTCGCGCAAAATCATCATGAGAAGGATGAATTTGCGAAGATCGCCCGCGCCCTGAAGGCGAATTTCAACGTGCTGCCGCTGGGCGCCATTGACGAGGTGCTTCGCAACCCCGGCCGGCATCCGCGCGCGCTGTTTCTGATGTCCGACGATGGTTACGCCAACACACTTGGCGTGGCCGCGGATATTCTGGACGATCTCAGGCTTCCCTGGACGCTTTTCGTCTCGACCGATCACATCGACACGGGAACGCCCAATCCCATGCTGATCCTGCGGCTCTTCTTTGCCGAAGCCGCGGACGGCGTGTACCGGATTCCCCATATTTACCCGCCGGTTGCGCTGGCCGGCGTGGCCCAGCGCGCATCGGAAGAATCCCGCGTCATGCGCCAGATCGCAGAGCTCGATGCGCGCCGCGCACGCGTGGCGATTTCCGCCATGGCAAAAACCGTGGGCGATGCCGTTGCGCGGTATCCGGCCGAACGCTTTCTGCTGTGGGACGAGGTGCGGGCGCTGGCGCGCCGCGGTGTCGAAATCGGCGCCCACGCCCACTGGCATTGGCCGATGAACGGCGCCCAATCGCTCAGGACGCTGCGCGGGCAGGCCGCCTGGTCGAAGGCGCGGGTTGAAACGGAAGTGGGTCCCTGTCGCTTCTTCGCCTATCCCTTCGGCCAGCCCGCCGACGTGTCGGCGCAAGCCTGGCGGGCGGTGCGCGAGGCGGGCTTCAGCCATGCCTTCACCACCGTTTCCGGAACGCTCGATGCAAGCAGCAACCGCTGGCTGCTGCCGCGATACGGGCTTCCCATGCGGGCGGGCAATGTCGCCTCGCTTGTTGCGATGCTGCGCGCGGGCAATCCCCGGCTCAGGCGCTGGCAGGAGGAAATGGCGGCTTGACGCCGCTTTCCGAACCGTCCCACGGGCTTCCCGCGCATTGTTCCAATTCGGAACGAATTGTCTGCAGCCGTTAATGCGGGCCGCCCCGTTGCCGGCCCGAATCCCGATTTGAACCGCGGAAACTGGCGCGTCTTCTGCAGCGGAGGCGTTCGCGAAGATTAACGCGAGCCCCCGCGTGACGGTTTACGAACAGATCGCTGAATGCAGCGCAAGGCCGGTTCTGGACGCAGGCTTTGCCCAGCCGCGTTGGCGGGCGCGCAGCGCATGGGCCAAGCGCGCGCTCGATCTCTGCATCGCGGTGCCGGTGCTGATTCTCGGCGCTCCGGTGCTTCTTCTCATCGCGCTCTGGATCAAGCTTGACTCGAAAGGACCGGTCTTTTTCCGCCAGACGCGGCATGGGCTGAACGGCCGCACATTCGAAATCCTCAAATTCCGCTCCATGCATGTGCTTGAGAACGGCAGCGAGATCCGGCAGGCGCAGGCCAACGATCCGCGCGTGACGCGCGCGGGCCGGCTGATGCGCACCACAAGCCTCGATGAACTTCCGCAGCTCATCAATGTCATCCGGGGCGAGATGTCGCTTGTCGGGCCGCGCCCGCATGCCGTGGCGCATGACCGGCTCTATGGCGCGGTCATTCCCGACTATCTCGTCCGCCAGTCCGTGAAGCCCGGCATCACCGGCTGGGCCCAGGTGCATGGGCTGAGAGGCGCAACCCCCACCGTAAACGACATGCGCGCGCGCGTGGAGCACGACATCTGGTACGCGCGGCACTGGAGCATGATGCTGGACCTCGAAATCCTTCTTCGCACCTTCGGCGAAGTGCTGCGCGCCAGGAACGCCCACTGATGCGCGCCGAATCCCATGCCGTCGCGGTCGCGGCGCAGCCGCTTCGCTACGACGAAGTCGTGGTCGGGGGGCTGAAGACAGCCTGCCTGTCGCGCGGCGGCCTGGTGCGCGTCATGGTGGAAGACTGCCTGGCGGCGCGCGGCAACGCGCGGCGCCTGCCCAGGCTGGTCTTCACGACCAACGGTCATTCGATTGCGATGGCGGCAACCGATCCCGATTTCCGCCGCCATCTCGATGCCGCCGACCTGCTGCATGCCGATGGCCAGCCGGCCGTTTTCGCCTCGCGCTTCACCCGCACGCCGATTCCTGAACGCACGGCCACCACAGATTTCATCCATGATGCCGCAAAAGCCGCGCAGGGCGCGAGCCTGCGGTTCTATCTGCTGGGCGCAACCGAGGAAATCAACGCCCGCGCGTCATGGGAACTGATGCGGCTTTATCCCGATCTGCAGATCGTGGGCCGCCGCAACGGCTATTTCGCGCCGTCCGATGAATCGGCGATCTGCGACAGGATCAATGCGTCGGGCGCGGATGTCGTCTGGGTGGGCCTGGGCGTGCCGAAGGAGATGGCGTTTTCCGTCCGCAACAAGCACCGCCTCAACGCGGGCTGGATCGTGACCTGCGGCGGCTGTTTCAATTTTCTGGCGGGCGATTATGCGCGCGCGCCGCAATGGATGCAGGCCGCGGGGGTGGAGTGGCTTCATCGCCTGCTGCGCGAGCCGAAGCGTCTCTTCCTGCGTTACGCCGTCACCAACCCGATGGCGCTGTTTCTTCTGCTCACGCGCACCCATTCCCTGCCGCGCGGGCGTGCGCCAGAGGCCGTGCTCGCGCCAGAAGTGCCATGAGCAGGGTTGCCGCGCTGATTGCCGGGTTCCAGTCGGGCGAGCGCTGGCCCCAGGCGCGCCGCTTCGGCGGCGTGATGATGCGCTATGCGCTGTCAACGCTCGGGCCCATGAGCATTGCGACCGCGCATTTCCTTGCGGCGCTGATATTCCTGCATGCGCTGTCGGCGGCGGCCTTTGGCCTTTTCTCGTTTGTGCTGGTCATCGTGCCTTTCGCGCTTTCGGCGACGGGGGCGTTGCTGAACGCGCCGCTGGCGCGCGCCGCCCATGCGGGCAAGGGCGATCTGTCGGTCTATTTCAAGACCAGTCTGGTGTTTGCGGTGCTTGCGGCGCTCATCGGCGGCGCGCTCATGTTCGCAAGCGGCGCCGATGTGCGGCTTTCGGCCATTCTTGCCGTCTATTGCGGCGCGATGACCTTGCGCTGGTTCGGCCGCTGTCATGCCTACACGCGCCATCGTCCCGCGCGCGCGGTGGCGTCCGACATCGCCTATGCCCTTTTCCTGCTTTGCGCCCTTTGCGCGCTTTATCTGCTCAAAAGCTTCAGCGAAAATCACGCGGCGGCCGCCATGGTCGGCGCCAGCCTTGCGGGCCTGTGTGTGTGCGGCGGCAGTTTCGTGCGCGCGCAGCTTCTTGCGTTGCGGAACGGTTCGCTTCTGGCCTATCGCGCCGAATGGCGCGATCTCACGCGCTGGTCGCTTCTGGGCGTGGTGTCCACCGAACTCACGATGAATGCCCATGCCTATCTGGTCACCTTCATTTCCGGCCCCAAGGCCTTTGCGCTGATCGCGGTGGGCTCGCTGTTCATGCGGCCGGCTTCGCTTGCCATGGCGGCGCTTCCCGACCTCGAGCGTCCGGCCATGGCGCGCGATCTGGCGGGCGGAAAAGTGGCCGCAGCGCTCCGCACCGTTAAGGAATTCCGAACCGCCATGGGGGCAGTGTGGATCGCCACCCTGGGTCTTGCCGCCGTGATCCTGATCTGGTTTCCGCACCTTCTGATCCGCAGCGAATATGATACGCGACAGGTGATCGCGGTGATCGTTCTCTATGCGGCGATCATGGCGGTCAGAATCTCGCGCGTTCCGGAATCGGTGCTGTTCCAGGCGGCGGGGGAATTCCGTGCGCTGGCCTGGCCCAGTGTCTGGTCGAGCGCGGTGTCGGTGGCGGCGACGTTTGCGCTGCTTCTCGCTTTCGGGCCGGTGGCGTCGCTTGGCGGCATCCTTGCCGGCGACGTGGTGATGACGGCGAACATCTTCGGTCTGGCGCGGCGCTGGAAGGCCGCTCATGCCTGAAATCACGGTCGCCATTCCCACTTTTCGCAGGCCGAAAAGCCTTGAACGGCTTCTGGCGAAACTTGAGCAGCTTGAAACCGACGCCCGGGTGACGGTGCTGGTGGCCGACAACGATTGCGAAGGCCGCGAAGGACTTGCCGTCTGCGCCCGGTTGATGGCGGGCAACTACCGCTGGCCGCTCTTCGCCGTGATCGCGCCCGAGCGCGGCATTGCGCATGCGCGCAACAGGCTTGTGGAAGAGGCGCTGAAGCTGCCGGGCGCCTTCATTGCCATGCTGGACGACGACGAATGGCCCGAGCGGCGCTGGATTTCCGAATTTCTGCGCGTGCAGTCGGAGACCGGGGCCGATGCGCTGCATGGCGCGGTCCTGCGCGATTTCGAGGGGCCTGCGGGACGATGGGTGGAAAGCTGCGAAGGCCTGGCGCCCTGGCGCGGCAAGACCGGGCCGGTGGAGACGATCGGGAGCACGTCGAATGTTTTCATTCACCGCCGCTGTTTCGAGGAGATGGCCAAACCCTGGTTCGATCCGGCCTTTGCGCTGGGCGGCGGCGAGGATTGCGATTATTTCCTGCGGCTCAAGATGGCGGGTCGCCGCTTTGCCTGGGCCGATGGGGCCGTCGTTCACGCTTATGTGCCGCAAAGCCGCGCCAATCTCGGCTGGGCGCTGAAGCGTGCCTATAGCGTCGGCAATTCCGATTTCCGCATCTTCCTGAAACATGTGCCGGGCTTCGGCAGCAGGTTGCGCGAAATCGCCAAGATCGCGCTTGCGCTCTTGTTGTTCCCCTTTGGCCTCGCCATCCTCGCCTTTGTTCCGAATCGCCGCGCGGTTGCGTTGTGCAAGCTCGCGCGCGCGGCGGGCAAAGTCACGGCGCTACTGGGACGGCGTTATGACGAATATGCAACGACACACGGCGCCTGAAATGCTTGCTGCGCCCTCGCGGCGCCTCATTGCGCCATGGGCCACGGAAGCGGCGTTCGTGGGCTTTCTGCTTCTTGTTTTTGTCAGCCTTCAGCCGTTCCAGGCGCGCGATCCCGCGGTGCTGGCGCTGGGCGAAAGCGGGTTCTCGGGCGCGGGCGATATCTGGCGGCAGATCTGTTACCTCACGGTCTTCGCCGTCATCTTCATTTCCGCCTTCGAGCGGCGCGGCTTTGCCATCGTGGAAACGGTGCCCGCGATCCTGCTTGTGTTGCTGGCGTGGTGCGCGGCTTCGGCGGCCTGGGCGTCGGAGCCCGGCGTCGCCATCCGGCGCGCAGGCCTGGAAGTGGTGATCGTGCTGTCGGCCATGCTTGCGGTGGATACGATCGGCGTCGGGCGCAGCCTGCGGCTTCTCTACTGGGTGCTTGCAGGGATTCTGGCGGTGAACTGGATCTCGGTGGCGCTGGGCATTCCGCAGGCCGTTCATCTGTCCAATGAAGGCGACCCCTCGATCATCGGCGACTGGCGCGGCCTTTACTTCCACAAGAACATCGCCGGTGCGGTGACCGCGATGTCGGCCATGATATTCCTCCATTACGCCGTCGAACGGAAAAGCTGGCGCGATGCGGGCCTGTTCCTCGCGGCCGTGGGCTTTCTGATCGGCACGCACTCCAAATCCTCCATGGGATTTCTGCCGGTGGCGGTCCTGTTCGGCGCGGTTTACCGCGTGGCCTGGCGGCGGGGGATCGACAAGGTGATTGTTTCGGTCGCGCTGGCCCTGATTGCCGTGCTGATTGCGGCGGCATTGATCGCCGATTCAACCACCATCACCCAGTTCCTTGCCGATCCCAGCGAGCTTACCGGCCGCACCGCAATCTGGCAGGCGGAAATCGCCTTCATCCGCGATCATCCCCTGTTCGGCTCCGGCTTCGGCACCTTCGCCGACACCGGTAATCTTTCGCCGCTGCACAACTATGTCTCCGGCAGCTGGATCGAGATGGAGGCGCACGGCCACAACGCCTATCTGCAGCTGTGCGTGACGACGGGCCTCGTCGGCTTTGCGCTCGCCATGATTTCGTTCGTGTTCCTGCCCGGCCTTCAGTTCTGGCGCAGCGGCGGCGAAGAACTCGCGCTCAAGAGCCTGTTCTTCGCGATCTTCGCTTTCATGCTGCTGCACAACATCCTGGAGTCGGATTTTCTGGAAGGCGACGGGCCGGCCTGGGTGGTGTTTCTTCTCATGCTCGCCATGATGCGCCGGCTCGATGCGGAGGAAGTGGACGCATGAGTCAGCCGTTCTTTTCCGTGATCGTTCCCGTTTACAACCGCGCGCATGTGCTGGGCGAGGCGGTGGCTTCCGTGCTCGCGCAAACCTGCCAGGATTTCGAAATCATCGTCGTGGACGACGGTTCGAAGGACGACCCGGCCGCTGCCCTCATGAAATTTTCCGATCCGCGCATTCGCTTCATCCGTCAGCCCAACCGGGGCGGCGGCGCCGCGCGCAACGCGGGCATCGATGCGGCGCGCGGGCGCTTTGTCGCCCCGCTCGATTCCGACGATCGCTTCCTTCCCGGGCACCTGGAGCGGATGAAAGGGCTGCTGGAAGGAACGCAGGACACGGTCGGCTATGCGCGCATGGTCGTCGATCGCGGCGGCGGGCGCACGCTGTTGAAGCCGCCCCGCGCCATCCGGCCGGACGAACACATGGCGACATATCTCTTGTGCGATCGCGGATTTGTGCCGACCATTACGGTGGCCGTGCCGGCGGCGCGTGCGCGCGCCGTGCGCTATCATGAACAGCTGCGCTTCGCAGAAGACACCGATTTCGCCATCCGGCTTTATCTTGCCGGCTGCAGTTTCGTAATGGCGGAAGAGCCCGGCGCGGTGTGGAAAGACCTGCCCGATCCCGGCCGCTCGTCGGCCGGGCGCAAGGGCGCGCGCCTTATCCCGTGGCTCGAGCAGCTGAAGTCCCAGATCCCGCCGCGCGCCTATCACGGTGGCCGCGGGTGGGTCATTGCCAAGGGCGTTGCCGCTACCAGCAAATGGCAGGCGCTGAAGCTCTACGTCACGGCGCTGCTGCATGGCTGCTATCGGCCAAGGCTCGCCGCCATTGTTTTCCTGCAGATTTTCCTTCCCGACAGGGCCTATCGCGCCTTTGCGGACCTGGCCGTGGCCATCATGCGCCCGAATGTGCGGCCCGCCTGAACCGGCCGTTTTCTTGCAGGTTTGACAGGCGATTGTGCCGCTTCGCGCCGTCTGTTGCTTCCCATTCATTAACCATTCCGCAGCACGTGGCGCGGTAAACGGAATCCAAAGGCGGCACCGGCCGGAAGGACGGCGTTCAGGTTCATGGCGTTCGACAGAACTTTCAATTCCGGCGCTGCTGCGTCCCCCGGGCCTGCGGAAACGGCGCGCTTTGGCCTGGCCGATTTCATCGGCGTATTGCGCCGGCGCCGGGGCCTGATCCTCAGGATTGCGGCAGGGGCCGTGGCGCTGACGGCGCTGGTGACATTCCTGCTGCCGACGCTCTATGGCTCCGCCGCCGTGGTGATGCTCGAGCAGCGGCGCAACAATTTCGCCGACCAGTCTTCGGTGCTCTCGGCGCTGCCCACCGATCCCGCGTCCGTGCAGGATCAGATCCAGATCCTGACATCGCGCGACATTGCCGAACGGGTGATCGCAAAGCTGAAGCTTTACGACGATCCGGAGTTTGCAGGCGGTTCGGGGCTGATGAGCGCCTTTTTCGGCGAACCGGATGCGTCCACGCAGCTCGATGCCATCATCGACAACTTCCTCAATCATCTGTGGGTGACATCCGAAGGCCTTTCCACGACCATCTCCATCACTTTCTTTTCCAGGGATCCCCACAAGGCCGCGCGCATCGCCAACGCCATCGCCGATGCCTATATCGCCGACCAGATCGACACCAAGGCCGATGCGGCGCGTGTGACCACGCAATGGCTGGAAGACCGGATCGATCGGCTTGCGCGCCAGGTTCAGGCTGCCGATGCCGCCGCCGAACAGTACAAGGCCGAGCATGACCTGAACGAAACCGCCAACGGCACGTCGCTGGTCGAGCAGCAGCTGGCCGCGATCAACACGCAGCTTGTCCAGGCCCGCGCAGACCTCGCGCAGAAACAGGCGACCTATGCGCGCGTGCAGCAGCTTGTGCGCTCCGGCCATGAAGGCGATGTCTCGCAGGTCGTTGCCTCGCCCCTGATTGTGCAGTTGCGCACGCAGGAAGCCGACCTGATCGCGCAACAGGCGCAGCTCGCCACCAAATACGGTCCGCGCCACCCGAAAATGATCGCCATCGAATCGCAGAAGCGCGATCTTGAGGCCAAGGTGCGCGAAGAAGTCACGCGCATCGCCGGCTCCATCGCCAACGATGTGGCGGTCGCCCAGGCCAACGTGAAGTCGCTGGAAGCCAGCCTTCAGCAGACCGAAGCCGAAGCGCGCGACCAGAACATGGCGATGGTGAAACTCAAGGCGCTTCAGGCAAGCGCAACCTCCACCCGCAGCATGTACGAGGCGTTCGTCACGCGGCTGCGGCAGGCGCAGGATCAGGACGCAATCGCCCTTCCCGACGCGCGGATCATTTCCCGCGCGCCCGTGCCCGACAGGCCGAGCTCGCCCAAGCGCATGCTGATCATCGGGGCGTCCGTTCCGGCGGGGCTGTTGCTCGGGTTGCTGGTTGCGCTTCTGACGGAACGGCTGTCCGGCAGCCTGCCCGTGCAGCGGGTGATCGATTTCTTCCGCGGGCGGCCGGTCGTCGGCGAAATCCCCGGCGCCGCGGACTTGCGGCTGGCCGATGCGCAAAGCGCCGATCCCTGGTCGCCTTTCGCGCAGGACATGGATGCGCTTCTGCGCCGGATCGGGCGATCGAAGGTCGTGGCGGTCACCTCGGCGCAGGACGGCGAAGGTGCAACCGGCGTGGCAATTGCGCTGGCGCGCGCCGCTTCCAGGGCGGGAATGAAGGTCGCCGTCATCGACGGCCATCTGCAGAACCAGGACACCGCGCGCGCGATGGGCTTCTGGGCCGGTCAGGGCGGGCTTGTGGATCTGCTGACCGGCAAGACGCGCCTCAGCCAGGCGTTTCAGCGCGATCCGCGGTCCAATGCGCTTGTGCTTTCCGGGTCGCGCACGCCGGTCAATCCGCAGGCCGTTTTCGCCTCGCGGCCGATGGCGCAATTGCTGCAGCACCTGCGCAAGAATTGCGATCTGGTGATTGTGGATGCGCCCGCCGTATTCGCCGGCGCCGAAACGCGCGCCATTGCGCCGTCTTGCGACGCCACGCTGATGGTGGTGGCCGAACCGCGGCCTGCCGTATCGGATGCGATCGACAGCCTGATGCAGGCGCGCTCCGCGCCCATCGGCATCGTTCTGGCCGGCTGAACATTCCGCTATAGTTGTCAGCGTTGGAGCGGGGATGTCCCGATGCGGATCTTTGCGGCCGCCGTCGCCGCGGCGCTGGCGTTTTCGGGTGCGGTGCAGGCGCAATTCATGAAGCCGGGGCCCTCGCCTGAATCCGGCCTTGCCGGCATCTGGCGCGTAACGGCCGCGCGCCCGGCGCCCTGGGTCAAACCGCGCAAACTGACGAAAGCCGACGCGCCGCTTCTGGAATATGCGGTTGAGTTTCGCGATGGCGCGGTCAAGGGGCCCGCGTCGCTTTCCTGCGCCGGCGCGAAGTTTTCATCCGGCGTCAGCTATGCGGACGATCTTTTCGGCGGAAAGCTGAAGAACGACCGGAACGGCGCCATGGCGAAAGCGCTGAATCTGACCAATGCGGGCATCACCACCTTTCGGGTGATTTGCGGCCGCGATATTCGCGATTACTACATGGATGACAATGCCGCGATCGCGATGGCCGTGGGCGATGTCGTCTACACGCTGCAGCGCCCGGACGGGATGGACAGCAGCCAGATGACAGCGGGCTATACGGGGCCGAGTTTCGATTGTACCGGGGCCGGCACGCAGATCGAGAAGGCGATTTGTGTTGATGCCGCCCTTGCAAAAGCCGACCGCAGGCTGGATGCGGCCTATCGGCGGCTCAAAGCGGCCGAAACGCCCGAAAGCTTTGCGACGGTCAGGGCATCGCAACGCGGCTGGCTCGACTATGTGCGCAGAAGTTGCAGCACCGCCGGTGCGGACGAAAGCAGCGGTCTGGAGCAATGTCTGGAAGACAATTATCCGGATCGCGCGGAAAGGCTCGAAGGCGTGCATGTGCTGAAGGCGGGCGCGCTGGTTCTTGAACCGCGCATGCGCTTTTTCTCCAGGCCCAGGCCCGAAACCGAAGACAGCGACATTTATCCCTGGATGTCGGGCGGCCCGCAGGCCGGCGCGTTCAATGCGTTCATCTTCAGGGCGCTCCGGCTCGACAGGCGCCGCATGGACGACAAAAACCTGTTTCCCTTCGGCGAAGACGTGAACGATCTGAAGCTTTTTGCGCGCCGCACCTATTCGGTTGCCCGCTTCGATGCGCGCATCGTGAGCCTGGAAATCTGGACCTACGATTACACCGGTGGCGCGCACGAGGTTCTGGGAGAATACGCGCTCAACTGGGACATGGCGCGCGCCAGGCCCATCCTGCTCGATGACGTGTTTGACAGGGCAAAACCGTGGAAGCGCTTCGCGGTCGGTTTCTGCCTGAAAGACCTGCATGGCCAGTTCGCCGCGCAGGACGCGCCCGATCCCGATCGTCAGGCGGTGGAAAGCGTCGTGGCCGACGGCGCCAACTGGCTTTGGGGCAAGAACAAGGCAACCGTGCACTTCACCGTTTACACCATCGCGAGCTTTTCCGGCGGTGAATTCGATGTGGACATTCCTTACGCGGTGCTGAAACCCTATCTGAAGCCGGGTTCGCCGGTGCCGTGAGATGATTGCATGATGGTTGCGCGCGTCAACGCCTGGGTTGGCGCCCACAGACGGTAGCCGCCGGTTTTCGCAAAAAAGGAAGGACGCGCGCGCCGGAGGGGCTTGGAGCGCGCGCGTCCCTTCAGGAATCGATCAGACCTTGTTCGGGAATTGCTTGGCGATGGCGTCCGTCAGCGCGTCGGCAAGCGCGATGATATGCGTCTTCATGGCGGCCGCGGTTTTTGATTCTGCCGCGCTGTTCTTGGCCGCCAGTTCCTGGATCTGCTCGATATGCTGCGAGCCATGGACCAGCAGCATCTGCGAAAGCGTGGCCTTGGGCAGATAGGGATTGGCCGAGCTCAGGAAGGTTGCAATCGCATCGGCGTTGGATGTGAGGTCGGACGTTGCCTTGCTCTCGCCCGCGGTGTTCTTCGCAACCGTTGCATCGAGATAGGCCTTGATCGCCCCGTAATGGCCGGCAAGCAGCGTGAAAAGCTTGTCGCCCGCGGCCTTGCCGTAAAAGCCCGCGACCGCATCGGCGATGGCATGGGCGTTGGCCACAACTTCGGCTTCGGCGGATTTCGTGCCGGCGGCATCGCCCGCAATCTCCGCCACATCCACCTTGCGCACCGCATCGATGTGGCCGACCCAGAGGCCTTCCAGCGCCGTTCGCAGCGCTGCCACCTTGGCGGGATCCGCCGGCGTTGCGGCAGCAGCCACCATGGTGCCGTTCATGTCATGGGCCGGCGCCGGCGCAAATGGCGCCAGGGCCAGGAGCGAGGCGGAAAGAAAAATAATGGTCCTGTTCATATGTGTTCCCCTTGAAGCTTCGAGAGGGGCGGAGAATAGGCACGGCCGGGGGGCTTTGTATAGTTCTTTATGTCAAAAGTGTTATAACCATTGCGGACAAAGGGATAAGGCGCTAAAGGCAGGGCGGCATGGGACAGGAACTGGGCGCGACCCAGCAGGCGCTGTTGCGCCTGCTTCTTCACAACAAGGACGGGCTGACCATCGAGGCGCTGACCCGCGGCTTGAAGGTCAGCCGCAATGCTGTCCGCCAGCATCTGGCGGTGCTGGAACGCGACGGCAAGGTCGCGCGCGGGCCCACCCAGCCCACCGGCGGCCGGCCCGAGCAGACCTACCGCCTGACGCCCATGGGGCAGGAGCTTTTCCCGCGGCAATATTCCTGGTTTGCGGAAATGCTGGTGGATGGCCTGCGCGACCGGCTGGGCGCAGGCGAGGTGGCCCGCCAGTTCGAAGCTCTGGGCAAACAGGCCGGGCGGAAAATCCGCGAGGGCTTTTCGGGTGAAGACAGCGCGCAGAACCGCATCGCCGATCTCGCCGGCAAAATGACGAGGCTCGGCTACGAGGCGCGTGCCGCAAAAGGCGAACCGGAGATCGAGGCGCAGAACTGCGTCTTCCACAAGCTCGCGCTCAGGAATCCCGACGTGTGCCGTTTCGATCTGGCGCTGCTGTCCGCCGCCACGGGGCAGGATGTCGAGCACAAAACCTGCATGGCGCGCGGCGACGGCAAATGCCGTTTCCGCTTCGTGGATGCGAAGAAGCCCCGCAGGCGGGGCTGATCACATCTGCATCGTCCAGCCTTCCACGCCCATCGCCGCCTGGCGCACCGCTTCGGTCAGCGTGGGGTGGGCGTGGCTCGTGCGCGCGATGTCTTCGGACGAGGCGGAAAATTCGATGGCAAGCGCGGCTTCCGCGATCATGTTGCCGGCTTCCGCGCCCAGAATATGCACGCCATACACCTGATCGGTCCGGGCATCGGCCAGCACTTTCACGAAGCCGTCGGTTGCGGCGATCGTCTTGGCGCGCGCATTGGCCGTGAAGGGAAACTTGCCGGTCTTGTAGGGAATGCCGGCGGCCTTCAGGTCTTCTTCCGTCTTGCCCACGCTTGCGACTTCGGGGCTGGTATAAACCACCGCCGGGATGGCGTCGTAGTTCACATGTCCCGCCTTGCCCACGATCCGTTCGATGCAGGCGACCGCTTCGTCTTCCGCCTTGTGCGCCAGCATCGCGCCCTCGCGGCAGTCGCCGATGGCGTAGATGCCTTCCACATTGGTCCGGAAATGCTCGTCGGTGATCACGCGCCCGCGCTTGTCCATCGCCACGCCGATCCTGTCGAGGCCGAGCCCGCCGGTGAACGGCGCCCGCCCGATGGCGACAAGCACGAGATCGGTCTCGATGGCCTGCTGCGCGCCGCCGGCCGCCGGCTCGATCAGCACCGACATCGCGCCCGCTTTCTGTTCGATGCCGACCACCTTGCTCGACAGGTGAAACTTCATGCCCTGCCGCGTGAGGATGCGCTGGAACTGCTTGCCGACTTCGCCGTCCAGCCCGGGCGTGATCCGGTCGAGGAATTCCACCACCGTCACATCGCTGCCCAGCCGCCGCCAGACCGATCCGAGCTCAAGCCCGATGTAGCCTGCGCCCACAACGAGCAGGCGCCTGGGAACCGCTTTCAGCGACAGCGCGCCGGTGGATGAAACAACGCGCTCTTCATCGATCCGGATTCCGGGCAGCTGCGCCACATCCGATCCCGTGGCGATGACGATATGGCGCGCGGAAAGCTCGCGGACGCCGTCCCTGGTCCTGACCTCCACCTTGCCGGGCGCGGCGATGCGGGCTTCGCCCGCAATGGCTTCGGCCCTGTTTTTCTTCAGCAGGAATTCGACACCCTTGGTGAGCTCACCCACCACTTTCGTCTTGTGCGCCATCATGGAAGCAAGGTCGAGCTCGGGTGCGCCCCTGATGCCGAGCTTCGGAAATTCTTCCGCCGCCTTCTCGAACATCTCGCTGGTGTAGAGCAGCGCCTTCGAGGGAATGCAGCCGATGTTGAGGCAGGTGCCGCCAAACGTGCCGCGCTTGTCGATGCAGGCCGCCGAAAGGCCGAGCTGGCCCGCGCGGATGGCGGCGTTATAGCCCCCCGGTCCGCCGCCTATGACGATCACGTCGAACGAGTCGGCCATGCGAATATCCTATCCATAGACTTTTGCGATGAATTCTTCCGGGTCCTTCGGCGAGATCAGGATCTTGCGGCAGAAGCCGTGCCGCCGCCGAATATACACGAAGCGGGCAAAAGGGCGGTTCACGAACCAGGCCGGCCAGTTCCAGATGGACGCATCGCCCATGCGCGCAAGCCTTATCGTTTCGATGTCGTCGAACATCACCCGCGCCACGCGAAGAAATCCGAAGGCGAAAATGTCGAGCCGGTCCCTGGTCAGGCGATAACGATAGAGAATGACGGGGCCCGCGACCTGCGCCACGGAAAAGAAAACAAGAACGGCAAGCGGAACCGTGATGTAGGCGTGCCGGAAAATCTCGAACAACGAAGCCTCTCCCAGCCCCTCCCCGTCGGTCACACGTCAAGCAGCAGGCGTTGCGGGTCTTCCAGGTTTTCCTTCACGCGGACCAGGAAGGTGACCGCTTCGCGCCCGTCCACCAGTCTGTGGTCATAGGATAATGCCAGATACATCATGGGCCGGATCACAACCTGGTCATCGATGGCAACCGGCCGCGGCTGGATCTTGTGCATGCCCAGAATGCCCGATTGCGGCGAATTCAGGATCGGCGTTGACATCAGCGATCCGAACACCCCGCCGTTGGAGATGGTGAAGGTTCCCCCCTGAAGTTCTTCCAGCTTCAGTTTGCCCTCGCGCGCGCGCGCGCCGAAATCCGCGATGGCCGCCTCGATTTCGGCAAGGCTTTTGGCATCCGCGTCGCGCACCACGGGCACCACAAGCCCCTTCTCGGTCGAAACCGCGACGCCGATGTCGTAATAATTCTTGTAGATGATGTCGTCGCCTTCGATCTCGGCGTTGACGCTGGGCAGTTCCTTCAGCGCGGCGATGGAAGCCTTCACGAAAAAGCCCATGAAACCCAGCCGCACGCCGTGCCGTTTCTCGAATTCGTCCTTGTATTCGCTTCTCAGCTTCATCACATGGCTCATGTCCACCTCGTTGAAGGTGGTGAGCTGGGCGGCCGTGTTCTGCGATTCTTTCAGGCGCAGCGCGATCGTCTTGCGCAGGCGGCTCATGGGCACGCGCTCTTCGCGGTCTTCGCGCGGGCGGGGCCCCGCCGGAATTTCCACCGGCTTGACCGCCTGACGATCCAGCGCCCGCGCTTCCAGCGCCGCCAGCATGTCGCCTTTGGTCACGCGGCCGCCGCGGCCGGAGCCGGCGATGCGCGAAGGATCGGTGCCGGTTTCCTCCGCGATGCGCTGCGCGGCCGGCATCGCCGGTTTGGCGGCCGGTTGCGGTTGGGGTGCGGGCTTTGGCCGGGACGCCGCTGTTTGCGGCGCAGGTCTTGGCGCCGCCGCTTGCGGCTTTGCGGCGTCGGCTTTGGATGCAGGCGTCGCCGGTTTCGCGCCCGCCTTGCCCTCGGCAATCGCGCCCAGAACGGCGCCCACCTGCACCGTATCGCCCGCCTTGACGGCGATGGATTCGATGGCGCCGTCGGCGGGCGCGGGCACCTCCACCGTCACCTTGTCGGTTTCCAGTTCCAGGATCGGCTCATCGCGCGCAACCTGATCGCCTTCCTTCTTGAACCAGCGGGCGACGGTGGCTTCGGTGACCGATTCGCCCATCGCGGGCACTTTGATCTGTATGCTCATCGGCTGCTGTTCCGGCAATGATAACGCCCGCGGAGGCGCGGGGGCCGCGGAGCGCGCATATTGGGGCGCAGCTGGAAAACTGACAACGACGAAATCGGATCATTCGCAAAACCGGTCCAATGCACCGCGTCTCCGCGCCTGCGCGTGAAATTCCTCATGCCGTCAGCGCCTCGTTCAGGAAGGCCTTCAGTTCGGCCACATGCTGGCTCATCAGCCCGGCGGCGGTTGAGGCATATTCGGGCCGCCCGATATAGGGCAGGCGCTCCTTGCGGCCGGCCTTGGCCATCGTCTCTTCGATGCGCGGGGCGATGAAGGTCCAGGCGCCCTGGTTCTTCGGCTCTTCCTGCACCCACACGAATTGGGCCTTCGGATAGCGCAGAATTTCCTTGGCGAGCGCATTGTCCGGGAAGGGATAAAGCTGCTCCAGCCGGATGAGCTGGATGTTCTTCACCCCGCGCTTTTCGCGTTCTTCCAGAAGGTCGTAATAGACCTTGCCGGTGCAGAGCACCACGCGCCTGATCTGATCGTCGGGCGCAAGCCCTTCGCGCCCGTCATCCCACAGCACGCGATGGAATTCCGAACCGGGCCCGAAATCGGCAAGCCTCGACACGGCGCGCTTGTGGCGCAGAAGCGACTTGGGCGTCATCAGGATGAGCGGCTTGCGGAACGGGCGATGTATCTGCCGCCGCAGAACGTGGAAATAGTTGGCGGGCGTCGTGGGATAGCAAACCTGCAGATTGTCCTGCGCGCAGAGCTGCAGATAGCGTTCAAGCCGCGCGGAAGAATGTTCCGGCCCCTGGCCCTCATAGCCGTGCGGCAGAAGCATGACGAGGCCGTTCATGCGCAGCCACTTCATCTCGCCGGACGCAATGAACTGGTCGATCACCACCTGCGCGCCGTTGGCGAAATCGCCGAACTGCGCCTCCCAAAGAACAAGCGCCTTGGGTTCGGCGGAGGAATAGCCGTATTCGAAGCCGAGCACCGCTTCTTCCGACAGAAGCGAATCCACCACCTCGAATTCCGCCTGGCCATCGCGGATGTGGTTGAGCGGCACATAGCGGCTTTCGCTTTCCTGATCGATCAGCACGGCATGGCGCTGGCTGAAGGTGCCGCGCGCGGAATCCTGCCCCGACAGCCGCACCGGGCAGCCTTCGGCAAGCAGCGTGCCGAAGGCAAGCGCTTCGCCCGTCGCCCAATCGAAGCCCTCTCCGGCCTCGAACATCTTCGCTTTGGCCTGAAGCTGGCGCGCGATCGTCTTGTGCAGATGGAAATCGGCCGGCGCCGTTGAAATCGCCTTGCCGACGGCCTTGAGCGCATCCAGCGATACGGCGGTTTCGCCGCGCCGGTCGCCCGCGCCCGCCATCTCGAAGCCGGACCAGCGGCCGTCCAGCCAGTCGGCGCGGTTGGGCCGGTGCGATTTGGCGGCCTCGAATTCCTCGTCGAGCTTCTTGTTGAACGCGGCGATCATCGCCCCGGCGTCGGCTTCGGTGAGCGTGCCTTCGGCGACCAGCTTTTTCCGATAAATTTCCAGCGTCGTCGGATGATCCTTGATGGCGCGATACATCAACGGCTGCGTGAACGCCGGCTCGTCGGTTTCGTTGTGCCCGAACCGGCGGTAGCAGAACATGTCGATCACGACATCCTTGTGGAAGAGCTGGCGGAACTCGGTGGCGATGCGCGCACAATGCACCACCGCTTCGGGATCGTCGCCGTTCACATGAAAGATCGGCGCCTGCACCATCAGCGCGACATCGGACGGATAGGGAGACGAGCGCGCATAGGCTGGCGCGGTCGTAAACCCGATCTGGTTGTTGATGATGAAATGGATCGTGCCGCCGGTGCGGAAGCCTTTTGTCCCGCTCATGGCGAAACATTCCGCCACCACGCCCTGGCCTGCGAAGGCCGCATCGCCGTGCAGGAGCAGCGGCAGCACGCTTGTGCGCTCCACCGTGTCGTGAAGCTGCTGCTGCTTGGCGCGCGCCTTGCCGAGAACAACCGCGTCTTCCGCCTCAAGGTGCGAAGGATTGGCGGTCAGCGACAGATGCACCCTGTTGTTGTCGAATTCCCGGTCGGACGATGCGCCCAGGTGGTATTTCACGTCGCCCGATCCTTCCACGTCTTCGGGGTGCGCCGCGCCGCCCTGGAATTCGTGAAAGATCTGCCGGTAGGGCTTGCCCATCACATTGGCGAGCACGTTCAGGCGCCCGCGATGGGCCATGCCCAGAACGATCTCCTTTACGCCAAGCTGGCCGCCGCGCTTGATGATCTGTTCGAGCGCCGGAATCGTGGCTTCCCCGCCGTCGATGCCGAAGCGCTTGGTGCCCAGGAAGCGCAGGCCGCAGAACTTCTCGAAGCCTTCGGCTTCCACAAGCTTGTTCAGGATGGAGCGCTTGCCCTCCGGCGTGAACGAAATCTCCTTGTCGGGCCCTTCGATGCGCCGTTGCAGCCAGTCCTTCTGCTCGGGATCGTTGATGTGCATGAACTCATAGCCGATGCGCCCGCAATAGGTGCGTTTGAGGATGTCAACGATCTGGCGGGGCGTGGCGGTGGCAAGGCCCATCACGCCGTCCATGAAGATGGGCGCGTCCATGTCTTCGTCATGGAAGCCGTAGAAGGCCGGGTCGAGCTGGGGAAGCGGCGGCTTGGGGTTGAGATGAAGCGGATCGAGATCGGCGGCCAGATGTCCGATCACGCGATAGGCGCGCACCAGCTGGATCGCGCGGATGGATTTGTGCGCGGCCTCATGCAGGCTTTCGTCGCTGGCGGGAGCGCCCTTGCGCGCGGGCCATTCGCCTGTCAGCGCGCCGATCAGCTCGCCGTCTTCCAGATGCGGCCTGCCGGTCCTTTTTTTCCATTCCGGCCCGCGGCCGAGCTCGGCTGCGGAGAGGCCGCTTTGGCCCAGGCTTGCGAAATACTGCCGCCAGCTTTCGTCCACGCTTGCGGGATTTTCCTGCCAGCGCGCGTAAAGCTCTTCCACGAATTTTGCGTTCGCGCCGAACAGAAACGAGGTCTGCTCCAGAATGTCGTTGGAGGCGCGGTTCAGCCGGTCTGAGGGGGACTGGGTGTTCATTTCAAGGAGGCCTTTTGGCCCGTGCGAAAAGGGAGGCTCGTTTAGCGCATTCGCCCCGTCATTGCACGGGCTTTTCCTCAAGAAATATGGGCTCTTTGAGGGTTAATATGGTGTTTACCGATGGCATTTTCGAGACGCCGGGCGATGACGGCCGGGATCGTCTCTGCGTCCTCCGCGGCGCCGCGCGGAACCCCCGCTATTTCCCGTTCAGCAGATCCTTGAGCGTGGTGCCCAGCGCCGCCGGATTGGGCGACACGCGAATGCCCGCGGCTTTCATCGCCTCGATCTTGGACTGCGCGCCGCCCTTGCCGCCGGAAATGATGGCGCCGGCATGGCCCATGCGCCGGCCGGGTGGAGCGGTGACGCCGGCGATGAATCCCACCATCGGCTTCTTCACTTTGGAATGGCGGATGAAATCGGCCGCATCTTCTTCGGCGCTGCCGCCGATCTCGCCGATCATGACGAGCGCTTTCGTTTCGGGATCGGCCAGGAACATCTCCAGCACGTCGATGAATTCGGTACCCTTCACCGGATCGCCGCCGATGCCCACGCAGGTTGTCTGGCCAAGCCCCACCGCGGTTGTCTGCGCCACCGCTTCATAGGTCAGCGTGCCCGAACGCGAAACGATGCCTACGATGCCACGCTTGTGGATGTGGCCCGGCATGATGCCGATCTTGCATTCGCCGGGCGTGATGACGCCGGGGCAGTTGGGCCCGATCAGGCGCGATCCGGAACCCGACAGCGCGCGCTTCACCCGCACCATGTCGAGCACGGGAATCCCTTCGGTGATGCAGACGATGAGCGGAATTTCCGCATCGATCGCTTCCAGGATCGCGTCCGCCGCGAACGGCGGCGGCACATAGATCACGCTCGCATCGCAATCTGTTTTCGCTTTCGCTTCGCGCACCGTGTCGAAGACGGGCAGTCCGAGATGTGTCGTGCCGCCTTTGCCGGGCGACGTGCCGCCGACCATTTTCGTGCCGTAAGCGATGGCCTGTTCGGAATGAAACGTGCCCTGGTTGCCGGTGAAGCCCTGGCAGATGACGCGCGTGTTCTTGTCGACGAGGATGGACATGGCGGTGAGGTTATCGCATTGCGTTTTCATTTCCTCCCCCTGAAAGGGGGAGGGCGCGAGCCGAAGGCGAGCGGGTGGGGGTCTCGTGCAAGGCGCGGGAAATCCCGTCCAGAACGCTCTCCAGGCTCTGCTTCATCTGGTAATTCGAAAAACGCAACACGCGGATGTCTTTGCGCTTCAGAAATTCGTCGCGCGCGCGATCATGGGCAAGGCCTTTTGCAAACCCGTGCTGTTCGCCATCCAGTTCGACAGCAAGCTTTGCCACCGGGCAATAGAAATCGAGAATATATGGCCCGACCGGATGCTGGCGGCGAAACGAATAGCCGTTCATTTTCGACCCGCAGAGATGGAACCAGAGTCTCTGCTCCGGCCGCGTCGCATTCTTGCGCAAGGTCCGCGCGCGGGCGGTTTTGAGCTTGGTGCGGTCAAAGCGCGTCACCGGAATTCCCTCCCTTGAAAAGGGAAGGCCGGATCGCCGCTGGGAATTTCCCTCCCTTGAAAAGGGAGGGTCGGATCGCCAAAGGGCGATCCGGGGAGGGATCAAATCGCTCGTTCTGACCCCCACCCGCGCCCCCGCGGCAAGCGCGGGGCCGCGTCCTCCCCCTTTCAGGGGGAGGAAAAGTGAGCGCGTGTTCTTGTCAACGAGGATGGACATTATTTGCCAACTCGCACCGCTTTCACGATCTTCTGTGCGGCGTCGTTCAAATCGTTGGCGGAGATGATGGCAAGGCCCGACTTCGCCAATATCTCCTTGCCCTTTTCCACATTCGTGCCTTCCAGCCGCACCACCAGCGGCACCTTCAGCGACAATTCATGCGCCGCCGCCACAATGCCTTCGGCGATGATGTCGCATTTCATGATGCCGCCGAAGATGTTGACCAGAATCCCCTTCACGTTGGGGTCCGACACGATGATCTTGAACGCGGCGGTCACCTTCTCGCGGCTCGCGCCGCCGCCGACATCGAGAAAGTTGGCCGGCTCTTCGCCATAGAGCTTGATGATGTCCATGGTGGCCATGGCCAGACCCGCGCCGTTCACCATGCAGCCGATGGAACCGTCGAGCTTCACGTAATTCAGGTCGTATTCGGCCGCTTCGCGTTCCTTGGGGTCCTCCTCGCCGGGATCGCGCAGCTCCATCACGTCGGGATGGCGGAAGAGCGCGTTGTCGTCGAAATTGATCTTGGCGTCGAGGCAGATGAGGGCGCCGTCCTTCGTCACCACCAGCGGATTGATTTCCAGCAGGCTCATGTCCTTGGCGATGAAGGCGTCATAGAGCGATTTGATCAGCCTGCCGCATTGCTTGGCCTGATCGCCCTTCAGCTTCAGTGCGGTTGCGATGTCGAGTCCCACATAGGGCGAATAGCCGGCGGCCGGATCCACCGTAAAGGTCTGAATCTTCTCCGGCGCCGTTTTCGCAACCTCTTCGATATCCATGCCCCCTTCGGTGGACGCGATGAAAGCGATGCGCGAACGGCCGCGGTCCACCAGCGCGGAAAGATAAAGCTCGCGCGCAATGCTTGAGCCATCTTCTATATAGAGCCGCTTCACCACGCGGCCATGCGGCCCGGTCTGGTGTGTGACAAGCGTCATGCCCAGCATGCGTCCGGCTTCCCGCTTCACCTCTTCGACGGATTTCACCACCTTCACGCCGCCGCCCTTGCCGCGTCCGCCGGCGTGGATCTGCGCCTTCACAACCCAGATGGGTCCGCCCAGCACTTCAGCCGCCTTGACGGCTTCATCGATCGTGAATGCGGGCATCCCTTTGGGAACAGGCGCGCCGAACTGGCGCAGAATCGCTTTTGCCTGATATTCGTGAATGTTCATAAAGGCTTATCCGAGGGGCAGGGACGCAATGGAAGTTTGTCACAATATCAGCCGAACCCTCTCGCGCAAGACGCCATGCGCCGCACATCTTGACAGGAATCGCGTGTCAGTCCGGAATCTGCATCGTGAGTGGATGACTTTGTCTTTGTCTTTGTTTCAACAGGTCTTGAAGGAGCGTGGGATGAGAATAATTGCGAAACTGGCGGCAAGCGCTGCCTTTTGTGCGATCGCGGCTGCCCCTGCCGTGACCGTAAGCACCCCCGCCGATGCGCGCGTTGTGGTCGGTGTGGGAATCAATCTGGGACCGACTGTCGCTCCGCCGCCGGTGCGCGTGGAACGCTATGGGCCCCCGCCGCGGCGCGGCTGGGTCTGGCGCCCGGGCCGCTGGGATTGGCGCGGCGGGCGGTGGGTATGGGTCGGTGGCGTATGGGTTGCCCCGCCCCGCTTCGGCGCGGTCTGGATTCCGGGTCATTGGCGCGTCGGTCCGCGCGGACGCTGGGTCTGGGTGGAAGGCCACTGGCGCTGAGCCGCATATCCGGCTGAAGGAAGCGCCTCGTCCCGTCCGGGACGGGGCGTTTTCCGTTTTCAGGAGCGCGATGGCTCGGCCGCAATCAGTCCGTTGGGCTCCCTGACGAGAAACAGGAAGGCGGCAAGCATGATGGGCATTCCGACCGGCACGCCGGCGTCTGCGAAGGGCCGCGCCAGAAGCGGCGCCAGCCAAAGCGCAGATGCCGCAAGTTTCCCGTAAGGCGCAAAGCCGCGCGCAAAGCCGTCCGCCGCCATCAGCGCAATCGCCGGCGCAAGCGCCATCATGTCGTAATCGAAGCAATATGGCGTGGCGAGCAGGGTGGCGATGCACAAGGCCGCTCCCTTGCGCTCGTAAGACGCGGCGCTGCGCCAGAAGAAAAACAGCAGGGCCCCCACAAAGACGGTGAGGAGCGCCTGGACCGCATAGGCCAGCACAACCGGCCCGTTCCACAACCGCACGAGCGCAAATGCGCTCTGGATCTTGAAAAAGCCCGCGCCGCCGTCTTCCAGAACGGCCATGCGCGTAAAGGAAAGCGAATGCAGGAACGCGGGCCAAACCTGAAGTCCGAATGCCGATGTCGTGATCAGGGCCAGAAGAAGGATCGCCAAAACGCCGGATGCGATCGTGCGCCAGCGTCCTTCCGCGATAAGGGCCACCGGAATCATCAGGCCGAATTGCGGCTTGTAGGCCATCAGCCCGAACAGGAGACCGGCCAGCAGCGGCCGGCGGTCGAGAAAAAGAAGGGCGCCCGAAAGAAGGGCCGCGGTCAACAATCCGTTCTGGCCGTGTGTGAGGTTGACGAACACCGCCGGAAACGCGAGCGCCGCCAATAGCCAGTCGCGCCGGCGCAGCAACCCGGCGGCAGGCCCGCTGCGCAACAGCGCGAAGATCGCCGCAAGATAGGCCGCAAGCCCCGCGAGCTGCCACGCCACAAGCGCCGGAATATAGGGCAGCGCCGCCAGCGGTGCCGCGACAAGAAGAAAGAATGGCGGATAATGCCAGCCATAGAACGGCGTGGTGTTGCCGAAGAGCGCCTGCTCATGGGCAAATTGGCGCGCCGGATCGAATGGCGATGACGGATCGCCATGCAGGGCCGAAAGCCCCGCGGCATAGATGTCCGAAAAATCGCTGCCGAGCGGCCGGCCCTGGTAATCGGCAAGCCCGTGCGCGGTCGCGAAAAGCCATCCGATCGCCGCCGCATAGGCCAAAAGAAGCGCCGCGCACCACAACCGCGCGCGCTCCCGGGTCACGAATGTGCCCTCGCGAAGGGATGGAAGGATTCGGGACAACGGACCGTCCGGCCGAAAACCGGCCGACGATAGGTCAAATCCGCTTAAGGGATTGTTGCCTCAGTAGCTGGAGCCGCCGACGCCGCCATCCAGCGTCATGCCGCTCAGATCGGCATCGGCATTGCCCGTCGCCGCGCCGGCCGAAGCGGTCTGGGCGGGGGCGGCGCACACCATGCCGCGATAGGAAAAGAACATGTCGCCTGTGCCGTATTTGCGCAGATTCGTGCGCTCGGTGCAGTCGGGAACGGGCCGCGCGCGCGTGCATTTCAGCATGCCGTCCTTGTAGTGGCTCACGGCCTCGCCGGGGCCGCAGCGCAGCATTTCGCCGTTCTCATAGGTTCCGGCCATCCCCTGGTCGGATTGCACTACATCGCCGATGACGACCTTCAGCACCGCGCCGGGAAGGCAGCGGGCGATCTCGCCTTCATAGGACGCGCTGATGAAGGTGTCGGCATACATGTGCGAAGCGGGAAATTCCTCGCCGTTCGCGGCCACGCAAACGGCGTGAATGGATTTCACGATGGTGGCTTCCTGCTGCACGCAGGCTTGCGCCGCCGCCACCGCAATGGCGCCGCCGCCGCCGCCATTGACGTTTTCGGCTTCCGAAATGCTCGTGCTGCCGGAAGAGGATATCGCCGTTGCGCCCGCCGAGGCCGCGGCGGCCGCAACCGCAATGGCCGCGGCTTCGGCAGAGCCGCTGCCCTTGTTGATGATGATGTTCTTGTTGACGTTCACATTCTTGTTGATGTTGACGTTCTTGTTGATGTTGATGTTTTTCGAGTCGTTGATGTTCTTCACGATATCGATGTTCTTGATGATCGTGACCGGCTTGAAGATGTTCACCGGCTTGAAGATGTTGATGTTCTTGGTGATGGTGACCGGTTTGAAGATGTTGATCGGCTTGTAGATGTTCACCGGCTTGTAGATCGTGATGTGCCCGCCAAAGCCCGGCTTGCAGGATGGCCCGTGGGAAACGCCGCCAAACCCGGCGATGCCATGAATGTTCCCCTGAAAGCCGACGATGCCGCCGGCCGATGCCGGGGCAAGAGGGGCGGTCAGCGCGGCCGCGCTCGCAATCCAGGCGGCGATGAACAGGGTCGGCTTCAACATCATGGCCAGCGCTCCTCGGAGCCTCATATTATCCGCCGGGCGCCGCCCGGTGCGGGAATCGTATACAAAACCTTAATGCCGGGTCCGCACGTTTCACGTTCCATGCCACCGGGCGGAGCCGAGAGATTGCAAACCTGCGCCAAAACGGCACAAACGCCGCCGCTAACATGATGAACGCCGCTCAACCATGATCCCGATCTCGGACGACAATCCCGTCCGCATCTATCCTTACGTGAACTGGGGACTGATCGGCCTGTGCGTGGCGATGTTCCTTTGGGAACTCACGCTGGGCAGCCACGGAATGGACCGCGCGGGCGTCTATCTGGGGTTCACGCCGTCGGATTTGCGCTACCCCAAATCGGCCGCCTCGCATGCGATCGGCCTGCCGCCGGCCGCCACCATCCTCACCTCGATGTTCCTGCACGGCGGCTTCCTGCATATCGCGGGCAACATGCTTTATCTCTGGATCTTCGGGAACAACATCGAAGAGGCGATGGGGCACATCAAATATCTGCTGTTTTACCTGCTCAGCGGAATAGGCGCCGCCATCGGCTTTTTTCTCATGGAGCCCGCGTCCGACATGCCCATGATCGGCGCCTCCGGCGCGATTTCAGGCGTGCTCGCCGCATATGTGCTGCTTTATCCGCGCGCGAAAGTGACGGTGATCATACCGCTCGGAATCATCTTCTATCCGTTGGCGATCAGCGCCATCTGGGTGGTCGGCGCATGGTTCATCATGCAGCTGGCCAGCGCGGCGCTCAGCGATCCCACCCAGCCCGGCGTGGCGTGGTGGGCCCATGTCGGCGGATTTCTCACCGGGCTTGTGCTCACGCCGGTTTTCAAGTCGCGCGATGTGCCGCTGTTCGGCCGTCCGCGCGGGCCCTGGAGTTAACCCTTTCGCGCCGCTGGCACGGCTTCTGCTCCACGAATGGCAGGGAAAGCCGCCGCGTCCCGAACTGAAGCAGGCGGCACGGGATCGATAGTGGGGCCGCCGATGAAGCACAAGAACAGCCATCTTCTGGTGGGGTACTGGAGCCGCCTGCGCAAGGGCCGCGATGTGCCCGATCAGTGCGACATCGATCCCCGCGCCATCAAGCGCATGCTGTCGCAAATCTTCATCCTGGATGCCACCGATACCGAGCGCCCCGTCTATCGCCTTGCCGGAACCACGCTCTGCCAGCGCTTCGGAATGGAATTGAAGGCGGCCAATTTCCTGACCCACTGGGAATCCAAAAGCCGCAGCGCGCTGACGCTGCTTCTGCGCCAGTCGCTGCGCATGCGTCAGCCGGTCTGTCTTTCGGCCACGGCCACCACCGCCGATTGCGGCATGGTGGAGATTGAAACCGTGCTTGCGCCGATCACCTTCGGGCCGGGCGAACCGGTGCGCTTCATGGGCATGATGCAGATTCTGAGCGATCCGTTCGTGCTCGGGGGGCGGCCCATCGCATTCCAGCGCCTCATCGCCTCATCGCTGGTGCGCGAAGACGAACCCCTTACGAATTTCGAGCTTCCGCCGCCCACGCCCCCGCTCGATGCCATTCGCGTCCATCCGAAGGCGCCGCACCTGCGCCTGGTCGTCAGCCGCGAGAAGCCCGCGACGGTTCATCGCGAGGCGGCCGACGGGATGGATGAAGCGCTGGCGCGAATCTTCAGCCTTCTGGGCGCCAGCCCCGCCACGGCGGGCTGAAACGCTATTGGCCGCCCGGCGGGGCGCCCGGCTGCGCGGGAACCGGATGCGGTTCGGTCGGCCGGGCGTTGTCGATCGGGTCGTAGTGGATGATTCCCTGATTGAGCTGCCGGTCGCGCTCCCGCTGCTGGAGATAGGGAATCTCGTACTGCTGGATCTTGTTCACATAGGCCTGGTAGGCCGCGTCGTCTTCCGGCAGCCGCTTGTCGCAGCGTGACGGCGGCAGGTGCTGCTGCTCCTGGCACCACATGTCGAAATTGATTTCGCGGACGTTGTAATAGGGCTGCTCGGGCGTTTGCGCCGTGGCGCCGGCGGCGCAGAGCGTAAGCGCAGCCGCAGGCAGAAGCATCAGCCGCTTGTTCATGCTGCAACCTTACCGTGTTTACGAACGCGCCGGAAGCACAGAAAGTTTCATTGTGCCGCCATCGCCGCTTTTTCATCTTCGGCGACGCGAACATGCAACGGTGGAAGCGGGGATTTGCCTAAAATCATGTCGGATGCCTTTTCGGCGATCATGATCGTCGGCGCGTTGGTATTGCCGGAAACGAGCGCGGGCATCACCGAGGCATCGACAACCCTGAGCCCCTCGATGCCAAGGACCTTCAGTTGCGGATCCACGACGGCATCCGCGCCTTTGCCCATCTTTGCCGTGCCCACCGGGTGATAGATCGTCTCGGCGGTCTTGCGGATGAAGCTGTCGATCTGGTCGTCGCGGCGCACATGCGCGCCGGGCATGATCTCGGGCCCGCGATAGGGATCGAAAGCCTCCTGCGCGAAAACCTCGCGCACAAGCTTCACGCCTTCGCGAAGCGCGCGCCTGTCTTCCTCCGCTTCCAGATAATTGGGCTGGATCAGCGGCGGCGCCAGCGGATCGGCCGACTTCAGCGAAACGTAACCGCGGCTTTGCGGCCGCAGCTGGCAGACATGCGACATGAAGCCGTGACGGTCGGCCTGTTTGCGCGCATGGTCGAACATCATCGCCGCGATGAAGTGAAGCTGCAGGTCCGGCGTTTCCAGATCGGGGCGGCTCTTCAGGAACGCACCCGATTCAAGCCCCTGGCTCGTCGCAAGCCCTTTTCCCGTCGTCATGTACTGCAGCGCGGTCTTCAGCGCCCGCAATTTGTTGGCCTGGCTGTAAAGCGTGATCGGCTGTGTGCACTCGTAATTGACGGAGCAGTCCAGATGATCCTGCAGATTCTGCCCCACGCCCTTCAGGTCAAGCACGACCGGAATGTCGAAACGCCTGAGCGTCGCCGGATCGCCGATTCCGGACAGAAGAAGCACCTGCGGGGTGTTCACCGCGCCGCCCGAAAGGATCACCTCCCGCGCCGCGCGCACGCTGGCCGGCTGCCTGTTCTGGACATATTCCACGGCCACCGCCCGCCGGTTCTCGAACACGATGCGGGAAACATGCGCATGGCTTTCGATGGTGAGATTCTTTCGCGAAAGAACCGGCGTCAGATAGGCGGCGGCGGCGCTCCAGCGCTTTCCGTTGTGGATCGTGTGCTGATAGGGCCCGAAGCCTTCCTGCTGGTATCCGTTGAAATCCCGCGTGGCGGGAAATCCCGCTTCGATCCCGGCCTGGATGAAGGCGCGGAACAGCGGATTGGGCGAACGCCCGTTCGAGACATGCAACGGGCCGCCCAGCCCGTGGAATTCGCTTTCGCCGTTTTCGTTGCATTCGGCGCGCTTGAAATAGGGCAGCACGTCGGCGAACGACCAGCCTTCGCATCCCATCTGCCGCCAGCGGTCGTAATCGCGGGCATGCCCGCGGATATAGATCATGCCGTTGATGGAGGATGAGCCGCCCCAGCCGCGGCCGCGCGGCCAGTAAAGCTTGCGGTTGTTGAGGTGAAGCTGCCCCTCGGTCTCGTAATACCAGTTGAAGGGCCCCGGCTTCTTCAGAAGCTCCGCAACGCCGGCCGGCATGTGGATCAGCATGGATTTGTCGCGGCCGCCGGCTTCGATCAGAAGCACCTGCACGGACGGGTCGGCGGACAGCCGGTTGGCCAGCACGCAGCCGGCGCTGCCGGCGCCGACGATGATGTAATCGTAAGCTCTCATTGGCCTGCCGTTCGGATTGCGATCGGCCAAACGGTATCAGGAACGGTAAGCCGCGGCAAAACCGCTAGGGCACAAGGGTGATCACGGCCCTGCGGTTCTTCGGCTCGCGCACGCCGTCGGCCGTCTGCACGGCCAGGTCGGTTTCGCCGACGCCGGACGTCTGGATGGCTTCGGCCCGCGCGCCCATCTGCACCATCACATCCTTCACCACCTCGGCCCGCTTTTCGGAGAGCCGCTGGTTGTAGGCGGGCGAGCCGGAGGTGTCGGTATGCCCCACGATGGTGATGCGCGATTGTCCGCCGGCGCGCGCGTTGTTCACGGCCTGCGTGATGACCTGCAGGTCTTCCGCCGTCAGCGACCAGGAATCCCAGTCGAAATACACGGTGTAATCCGCCTGTGCCGGCGCGGGCGGCGGCGCCGGCGGCCGCACGTCATGCTCGAGCTGCGCAAGCGAGCGGTTGAGCGAGGCAAGGCAGGAGGCCGCCGCGCTTTCCTGGCCTTCGACGCGGCCGTTCATCACCCAGCAGTCGTAATCGGCCTGCGCGCGCGCGGCATCGTCGGGCGCCTTGTCGCGGCCCTGATCGAGCGCCGCCACCAACCGCGTCAGATAGCTCTGCGCCTGCTCATTGGGTGCGGCTTCCGGCATCACGGTGATGCCCTTGGCGGCGTCAAGCGCTTTGGCGGCAAATGCATTGGCAAGGTCGGCCACCGAAGCGGATTCGCCGGAAAGCGAGATCGCGCCGGATGCGTCGAACGCTTCGCTGGTGGGCCCGCCCACGTCGCCGAAGGATCGCGCAAGATAGGCATAGTTGCGGAACAGGGCCTGGGTAAACGGGCTTCCCGTGGGCGTGGCGTTGTCCAGTTCGTCCAGAAGGCCGCCCCCGGCGCAGGCCGAAAGGGCAAGGGCCAGCACAAGGCCGGCCAGCAAATGCGGCAGGAAGCGGGATGTGACGCCGTTCGCCATATTCAGCTCTTTCTCAGGGAATCGGGCGCTTCGCCCCGGCGAATCCGCCCCCTCGCAGGTTTCGCCGGGCTCTATAGCGCGGGCGGCGATGAAGGTTAAGGCCCGGTTGCCGGCCCGGCCCCAGCCGGGCGCCTGCCCGAGCATAAACGAACCATTGACCATCGCGGGCTTACAAAATGGCCATGACGCCGGATGATGAAGACAGGTCCATGCAGACGGCCGACACGCCCGTGGCGCGCGCCAGAGCCGATCGCCGCCGCTACAAGCGCGTGCGCGTGGATCTCGCGGGGCGGCTGTTTGTGCCTGCCGGCGGAAGCGAAGCGCGCTGCGAGATCGTGGACATGTCGCCGGGCGGGGCGGCGGTTCGCTGCGAGCTCAATCCCGCCGCCGAAACGCCGGTGGTGGTTTACGTGGATGGCTTCGGCCGTTTCGAAGGCGTGGTGGTGCGCAATTTCGAAGATTGCTTTGCGGTGCGCTTCATCTGTTCCGCCCTCAAGCGCGAACGCATCGCCGAACAGCTGATCATGCACCTCAATCGGGCGCTCGTGGGCGATGCCGATTTCCGGCGGCACGACCGCGCGCCCGCGCAGGCGCTTGCCCGTTTCACGCGCGCCGACGGCTCGATCGTGGCCTGCCAGGTGCTCGACCTTTCGCTGAGCGGCGTTTCGCTCAAATCCGACGTGAAGCCGCCGATCGGCGAATTCGTGCTGATCGGCCAGATGGCGGGCCGCGTTGCGCGCCATCACGACACGGGCATCGGCATCGAATTCGTGGGCGTTCCGCAGGATCGCACCGACCGCCCGCCGCTCAGGCTCGCCGCCACCCGCTAGGCCGGAAATTCCGCCCCGTCCGGATCGGCTTGCTGCGGGGAAAGCCCCAGCATCGCCTGCTTCTTTTTCGAAAGCCCGCCCGCCACGATGGCGTGGGCGCGCGCGAGATAGGCTTTCAGCTCCGCCGCCTTGAGCACATTCAGCCGTTCCAGATGGACCCATTGCGCGCGGGCCAGATAGGGCGCGGGCTGGATCCCCTCGCAGCGCGTGAGGATGTGGAAGCTTTCGCTGCTGGCCTTGAAGGAGATGGCGCAGGGCCGCATGTCTTGCGGGCTCATCGCCGCAAACATTTTTCCGCCGACCTTGAACACGCGCTCTTCGCCCCATTGGATGCTGCGCGTGGCGCCGGGAAGGCCAAGCAGGAAGCGTTCGAGCGCTGCGGGCGTCATTCGTCCCGCGGTTCGGCAATGCCGAGCGCCTTGCGCGCGCGTTCGCGGTGGCGCGGCTTCACGTGAGCGCCCACAAGCCCGATGGCGGTGGCCAGCACCGCCGCATCGTCGGTGAAGCCAAGCCCTGCGATGAAATCCGGAATGGCATCGGCGGGAATCACGAAATAGGCCAGCGCCGCCACCAGCACGCCTTTCACGCGCGCGGGCGTTCCGGGGTCAACGGCGCAGAAATACGCCGCCGCCAGTTCCTCGGCGAAAGGAATGTGGCCCGCCACGCGCAACAGCTTCGCCCAGAAGCCCTGTTCGACCGTGCGCCCGTTTTTCGCGATCAGGGCGGGAAGCTGGACGCCGGCGGGATTGGGCATGTCCATTTTGCTCTCCATGTCCGCTAATATCGCGCCGCGATGGTGCAAGGAAAAGAGGCGAGACCGTGGCGGAAAATTCCGAAATCCTTTCAGGCCAGCCCTTCCCCAGGCTGATGGGCGTGGAAATCGTGGAGGCGACGCGGTCGCGCGTTCGCGCCCGGCTGAATGTCAGGCCCGATCTCTGCACGGCGTCCAACATCCTTCATGGCGGCGCCATCATGGCGTTTGCCGACACGCTGGGTGCCATCGGCGCCTGGCTCAATCTGCCCGAAGGGGCGCTCACCACGACCATCGAAAGCAAGACCAACTTCATCGGCGCGGCGAAGGAAGGAAGCACCGTCACCGGCGAATCCACGCCCTTTCATGTGGGCAGGCGCAGTTCGGTGTGGCAGACGAAGATCAGCCGCGAAGACGGCAAGCTCGTCGCCGTGGTCACCCAGACGCAAATGGTGCTGATGTAAGTCCTGATGGGCCGGCGTTGTCCCGAATCCGTCCCGCCGCCCAGGGCGCGGGCCGATGTTTGTCCGCAGGCATTTCCGGACTAAAACAGGGCCGGCAAACATCAGGGGGCTTTCCATGGAACTCAACTCCTCCGTCGCCGCCGTGGTCACCGGCGGCGCTTCGGGCCTGGGCGAAGCGACCGCGCGCGCGCTGGCGAAGAAGGGCGTGAAGGTTGCGATCTTCGACATGCAGAAAGAGAAAGGCGAAAAGGTTGCCTCCGAAATCGGCGGCGTCTTCTGCGAGGTCAACGTCACCAGCGAAGACAGCGTGGTCGAAGGATTCCGGAAAGCGCGCGCCGCCAACGGGCAGGAGCGCATCCTTGTGAACTGCGCGGGCACCGGCAACGCCATCAAGACGGCCAGCCGCAACAGGAAGACGGGCGAGATCAGGCATTTCCCGCTCAAGGATTTCGACAGGATCATCCAGATCAATCTGGTGGGCACCTTCCGCTGCATCGCCCATTCGGCGGCCGGCATGCTCACGCTTGAGCCGCTGGCCGGCGGCGAACGCGGCGCCATCGTCAACACCGCGTCGGTCGCCGCGCAGGATGGCCAGATCGGGCAGGCGGCCTATTCGGCGTCGAAGGGCGGCGTGCTGGGGCTCACGCTTCCGGTGGCGCGCGATCTGGCGCAGGAAGGAATCCGGGTGAACACGATCATGCCGGGGCTTTTCAACACGCCGCTTTTGCAGGGCGCGCCCGAGCAGGTGAAGCAGGCGCTGGCCGCGCAGGTGCCGTTTCCGCCCAGGCTCGGCAACCCGCCGGAATATGCAAGCCTTGCGCTGCAGATGATCGAGAACGGCTATTTCAACGGCGAATGCGTGCGGCTGGATGGCGCCATTCGCATGGCGCCTCGCTGAGGCGTGTCGCTGCGTTAAGCGAATTACGCATTTTTATCGGCGGCGGAGCGGGGCCGAATCCTCTGTCCACCCTCCCCTTGGGGGAGGGTCGAAATTTGCTTCGGCAAATTTCGGGGAGGGGCAACGCTTGGCGCTCAATCCCGACAGATCGCACAAGCGCGCGTTCGATTCGCGTGCGCGCCACCGCGCATGACCGGATGTGCCGCATCCTGGCATAAGTTCATATCCGCACCTTGCGCTTTCGGCGGCCACGCTGCGGCGTTTTTAGTTCATGTGCCTGAACGAAACGCTATCTGGCTGAAATCGCTATGGAAAATAAATCCTATCATTCCTCTTGACATCAAGATAGCTGTTCCTTATATGTTCCAGCCTGATCCTGGAGATGATTCTGGAGAATTGAAAGCCCATGTTGCGAAGATAGCGTGAGAACATACAGGTCTCGGGTGCAAGCTCACGTGCATCCCTGCGGCCGGCCTTATTCCTCTGGAGCGCAACGCTTTGGACGAAGGCCCCGGCGGTTCGCGAGCCGCCGGTTCGGACCTTCTCCCCACGAATATGGCCGGTGCGCAAAGACCGGGGCGGTAGAAAGCGAAGGTGCTCGTGGGCGGCATGAAACAGGGCCGCGGTCCCGCGCCCGCCAGGCGCTTCAACCTGAGGCGGACATGTGCAGGCCGTTCTTATCGGCCTGTCTTGCGCAGCCTGGGGCGAAAACCGGTGTGCCGGAGGCCGTCAATGGCGAAACCGGCGTGCCGCAAAAAGCCGAAGGCAAGGCGCGGTCCGCCTTGATTTGTATGAATCGCGCGGCCGGCGGCATAATTGGCGATCGGGGGCAGGCAATGAGCGCGAACGACATTCCGGCATGGCATGACTGGTTTCTCACGGTTGCCCCGGTCAGCGCCACGCTGGCGGGTCTTCTGTTTGTGGGGCTGACCATCAGCCTTGAGCATGTGCTCTCCGCATCCGGCTATCTCAACCGGGCCTTCACCGCGCTTTATCTGCAGTTCGAGGCGCTGGTGATCGGATTGTTCGGGCTTGTGCCCGGCCAGTCCGCAACGGTTCTGGGCGTGGAATTCGTCGTCACGGGTCTTGCGTTTCTCACGGGCATCCTGGCGTTTGCCTACAATTTCCGCGAGGACGAGCAATCGCATGTGCTGGGCTCCAAATGGCCGCGGCGCGTGCGCCGCACGATCGCGCTGTCGGCCATTCTGCTTCCCGTCGTGGCGGGCTTGAGCATGATCCTGCAATGGGGCGGCGGGCTTTACTGGCTGATGCCGGCAGAGATCGCCTGCCTTTATCTGTCCATCGGCAATGCCTGGGTCTTCGCCATCGAAATCCCGCGGCGGAAAAAGGCCGGAATTTAGAAGCTAAGCCGCCTGCGGCAGATAGTGCAGCACGATAAGGTCGGAAGCGGCGCAAGGAACGATGGCATAGGCTTTGCCATTGTCGTCGCTGAATTCGACGAGCACCGTGTCGCTTTTCAACAGCTCGACGACAGTGCCGACCTGTCCCCGCGCAAGACGGTCCTTCGGACGATCGGCAAGAAGTGCAACGACATCCAGAACCGAGGGAAGATGATTTTTCCGAGTCATCAAAGCACCCAACAGGTGACAAAGCGAACGGTGGTCTCGCCGGATCGCAATATCCAGACAGTTCTGATTGTAGCAGACTTGGCCCGATGTTTCACTGGCAGGTCAACGCGCCATCGCCGGCCGAATTCGTCGAATGACAACGCAAAAGCCTCACTTTGGGCGGCGCCAGCCAATATCTGATCGCGCAACCAGGCAGCGTCGCCTTGTCCGATCCCCAAGGCATCGCGGAAAACGCGCGCCTTGTGCTTTCCGCGCGGATGGGCCGGGTCGAGGCAGTAATCGGCCAATTTGTGCAGGTCGACCGACAGGTTGTCTGCGTAGGGCAGCTTTCCCATTGTGGCAGTCAGTGCGCGGCCAGTTCGTGGATCTGGCTGTTGGCGAGCGTGAGCTTGGCGATGGAAAGATCGCCCGTGCGTTCCAGTTCGGCGAGAAAGCTCTTGGTGCGGGCAAGCGCGTCGGCGTGTTTTTCCGCCCACGCCTGCACGATGGCCGCGCCCTCGGCGCGCTTTCCCCTTGGCGTTGCGACCGATGACAGCGCCTGCGCGGTCAGCGCGCGCTGGCCCGCAAACAGGTCGTCGGTCAGCCGCCGGATGGCAAGCCTGTCCCAGTGCTCGCTGGCGCTGATGCGGGAAGCGAGGCCCCGCAGGCGGTCGAGCCCAACGGTATTGCCCACCGCGAAATAGGCCCCTGCCACCAGGTCGATATCGAGCTTGCGCGCATGGGCAAGCTGCGCAATCTCGGGCGCCGTGACCCACAGGGGAAGCGCCCCCACGTCGTCGGCGATGTCGTGCGGCACGCCGGCATCTTCCATGTCCTTGATGCGCGCCAGCGTGGCTTCCAGCTCATATTGCGACACAAGCGTCGAAAACGTGCCGCGCAGGGCCGTCACGCCCTTGCGATAGAGCGCAACCGTGTCGGCCAGGTCCGCATTGGCCGGCACATTGGTGATGAACCACAGGCCCAGCCGGCGCAGGAATTCGGCAATCTCCGCATACATCCGGGTCTGCAGCGCGGCCGGCACCTTCAGGTCGAGCCCGTCCACGCGCATTTTCAGCGTCGCAAGTTCGAAGGCGCCGTCGGCCACCACAAAGGCGCGCGCCACGCGGGCTGCGCTCGCGCTGGAAACTTCCTTCAGCCGGTGCACGAAGACCGGGCCGCCCAGATTGACGATCTTGTTGCACAGCACCGTTGCGATGATCTCGCGGCGCAGCCGGTGGTGCATCAGCTCTGCGGGAAACCGCGTCACGGCCGCCTCCGGGAAATAGCCGGTCAGCTCGGACGCGAAATAGGCTTCGTCCGGAAGGTTGCTTTGCGCCAGCTCCGCATCGAGATCGAGCTTGGCGTAGGCCAGAAGCACGGCAAGTTCCGGCCGCGTAAGCCCCTTGCCGGCCTGGGCGCGCTGCCGCAGGCCTTCGTCATCGGGCAGGAATTCCACCGCGCGGTCCAGTTTTCCGCGCCGTTCCAGATCGCGGATGAAGCGGGCATGCGCGTCAAGATCGTTCGGCGCGCGCGATTCGGCAACCGACAGCGCCAGCGTCTGGTTGTAATTGTCCTGCAGCACATGGCGGGCCACGTCGTCGGTCATGTCCGCCAGAAGCCGGTCGCGTTCTTCCGGCGTGATCTCGCCCCGGCGCATGGGGCCGCTGAACATGATCTTGATGTTCACCTCGTGGTCGGAGGTGTCCACGCCGGCCGAATTGTCGATGGCGTCGGTGTTGATGCGGCCGCCTTTCAGCGCATATTCCACGCGCCCCAACTGCGTGCAGCCCAGGTTTGCGCCTTCGCCGATCACTTTGGCGCGCACATCCCGTCCGTCCACGCGGATCGCGTCGTTGGCGCGGTCGCCGACTTCCAGATTGTTCTGCGTGTGCGATTTGACGAATGTGCCGATGCCGCCAAACCACAACAGGTCCACCTCGGCCTTGAGCAGCGCCTTCATCAGCTCGGCCGGCGAAGCCTTGTCGCGGGCAAGCCCGGTCAGCTTCTTCACTTCGGCGGAAAGGGGAATTTCCTTCAGCGTGCGCGCGTAAATCCCGCCGCCTCTGGAGATCAGCGTCTTGTCGTAATCGGCCCAGCTGGAGCGCGGCAGATCGAACATGCGCTTGCGCTCGCTCCAGGATTTTTCCGGATCGGGATCGGGATCAAGGAAGATGTGCCGGTGGTCGAACGCGGCCAGAAGCTTCGTCGTCTTCGAAAGCAGCATGCCGTTGCCGAATACGTCGCCCGACATGTCGCCCACGCCGATGCAGGTGAAAGGCTCGCTCTGGATGTCGCGGCCCATTTCGCGGAAATGCCGCTTCACCGCCTCCCAGGCGCCCTTGGCGGTGATGCCCATCTTCTTGTGGTCGTAGCCGTGGCTTCCGCCGGATGCGAACGCATCGCCCAGCCAGAAGCCCTTGGCTTCGGCAATGCCGTTGGCGATGTCGGAAAAGCTCGCGGTTCCCTTGTCGGCGGCGACCACGAGATAGGGATCGTCGCCATCGTGCCGGATCACGTCTTTTGGCGGCACGATGCTGCCGTCGGTATGGATGTTGTCCGTCAGGTTCAAAAGCGCGTTGATCAGAACCTTGTAGGCGGAAATCCCGGCGGCCTGTCCTTCCTCGCGCGTGGCGTTGGGCGGAATCCGCTTGGGATAAAATCCGCCTTTGGCGCCCACCGGCACGATGACGGCGTTCTTCACCTGCTGGGCCTTCACAAGGCCCAGAATCTCGGTGCGGAAATCCTCGCGGCGGTCGCTCCAGCGGATGCCGCCGCGCGCCACCTTGCCGAAGCGCAGATGGACGCCTTCCATTTCCGGCGAATAGACGAATATCTCCACAAGCGGCCGCGGCGCGGGCAGTTCGTCAAGCCTGTGGCTGTCGAGTTTGACGGCGAGATAGGGGAAGGGGTTTCCTTGTTCGTCGCGCTGCCAGAAATTCGTGCGCAGCACGCAGTCGATGACATTGCGCATGCGCCGGATGATCCGGTCGTCGTCCAGGCTCTGCACGTCGTTGAGCGCCGCGTCGATCTTCCTGCGCAGGTCCTCGACGCGCGCATCGCGGTTCTTTCCGGCGGCGGGATCATTGCGCGCATAGAACAGCTCCACCAGCAGTCCCGCGATGTCGGGATTGCGGAACAGCGCCTGCTCCATGTACTCCTGGCTGAAGGCGATGCCGGCCTGCCGCAGATACTTCGCGCAGGTGCGCAGGATCGTGATGTCGCGCCAGGAAAGTTCGGCGCCGATGACAAGCCGGTTGAAGCCGTCGCTTTCCGCCCAGCCAGAAACGATGGCGTGGAAGGCGTCTTCGAGCGGCTGCCGGATTTCCTCCAGCTCCGCGACGCGCCCGTCGCTGCGCTCCATCAGGAAATCGAGCACGGCGGCTTCGCCCGCCCAGCCGCCGCCCGACTTCAGCGAAACCGGATAGCTGTCCTCGGCGATGACGCGCAGGCCCAGATTCTCGAACACCGGCAGCGAAGCCGAAAGCGGCAACATGTTGCCGAGCACGTAAAGCTTCAGGCGAAGGGCGCCCGCGGCGTCGTCCCTGTGGCGATAGGCGCGCGCCTTGATGGCGAGCCCTTCCGTCCTGCTCGCCAGCGCCTGCAATTCGCCAAGGTCGCGCACGGCTTCTTCGGGCGCAAAGGCATCGCGATAGCGCGCGCCGAACGCCGCGTTCTGGGTCTGGAAAATGCGCCGGCCCTCGGCCTCGCCATGCGCCGCGATCAGGGCGGAGACGAATCCGTCGTCCCAGGTGCGGATGGCGTTGCGGATTTCCTCTTCCAGCGCGTGCACATGCACCACCGGGCGCGGGCCTTCGTGCCGGCCCACGATGTAGTGCACGCGGGCAAGCGTCGATTCATCGAGCATCGGCTGGGCGGCCGACATCCGGCCGTCGAAGGCGCGGGCGAGAATGGCGTGGATTTTCTCCCGCGCGGCGGTGTCATAACGGTCGCGCGGCACGAAAACGAGCGCGGAGACGAAGCGGTCGAAGCGGTCGATGCGCAGGAACACGCGCACCTTCGGCCTCTCGCCCAGCTTGAGGATCCCCATCGCCATCGCGAAGAGTTCGTCTTCGTTGATCTGGAAAAGCTCGTCGCGCGGGAAGGTGTCGAGGATGTGGGCCAGCGCCTTGCCGTCATGGCTGTCGGGGGCGAAGCCCGCGCGCGCGATCACGTTGCCGACCTTCAGCTGAAGAAGCGGAATGTCCGACGGCCGCCTGCTGTAGGCGCTGGAGGTGAACAGGCCCACGAAGCGGCGCTCGCCGGTAAGCTTGCCGTTCCTGTCGAACAGCTTGACGCCGATGTAATCCATATGTGCGCGGCGGTGCACGACGCTGCGCTCGTTCGACTTGGTGATGATGAGCGGCGTCGGCAGCTTCAGGAACTCGCGCGCCTCGGCGGAAAGAAGGCCGCGGTCCTCGCCGCGCTGGACAACGCGCGCCGACGCATCGGCCAGCACGCCCAAGCCGGATTCGAAAACCGGATCGAGCCTGCCGATATCGGTGTCGCTGTAGTGATAGTCGCGGCAGCCGAGAAACGTGAAATGGTTGTCGCACAGCCATTGCAGGAACGCCGTGCTCTCGTTCAGCTCCTTGGCGGAAATCTTCGGCGGGTGCTGCTGAAGGCCGGCAATCGTCTCCTTCATGCGCGCGACCATCTTGTGCCAGTCGCGCACGGCCACCCGCACCTGCGCGAACATGTTGCGCGCGCCCGCAACCAGCGCAGCTTTGCGGGCCTCGTCCGCCATCGGATCCAGCAGCATCACGATCACGCTCTCGCGAAGCGAGGCGGGCCTGTCGCAGCGGCGGCCGTTTTCGTCGCGTGCGGCCGGAATGACGGGATGGAACATCGCGCGGGCGCGCGCTCCGTGGGCCGTCATCTCGCCGACAAGCGAATCGAACAGGAACGGCATGTCGTCGTTGACGGCAATCAGCACCAGATCGTTCTGGCCATAAGCCCTGCTTTCGCTCTGCGGCGAGAACAGATCGATCAGCGTTTCGCCGGGTTTGCGCACCGCCGTGCGCGCGAACACCGCCTGCGCAAGAAACGCCAGCGCCTCCGGCGAATAGGGAAGAATGTCGTCGGGCGCAGCATTGCGATAGAGCGCGTCGAAGAACGCTGCGACTGCGGGCTCGCCTTTCTTCAGCAGGGCCGACGCCGATATCAGCAGGCTGGCGGCTTTCTTTTCGTCTTCCTCCGCCTGAACGGCGGCATCGGCCGGGTCCGGCTGTGCGGCAACGGCTCTATCGGGTCTCATGGCGGTCCACTGAAGCAGGCAAGACGGCGGAAGTGCCGTTTGAAATGCGGGCGGAAACTACCCCCCGGACGGCCCGACCGGAAGGTGGGAAATGGGGAATTTTCCGGGCATTCAGTTAAGCGGCAGGTCGGCCAGTCTGGGAACACCGCGCGAACGCCGCGCCAGCAGGATGGCGACATGAGCCGCAACCAGCACCGCAAAACCGGTCGCGAGCGCAAGGCCAAGCCCCGCGGCGCCTGCCGCAAGCGGCCGCAAGATTGAGGCGGCCGCCGGCAGTGCGGTGGCCGGCAGGCCAAAGGCGATCGCAAGCGCGCGATCGCGAGTCAGAAGCGCCATGACGGCCACGATGCCGCCGGCGAATACTGCAAGCATGATCGGAGACGTTGCGACAGGAAGCGACAGAAAGGCGCCCGCGCCCCAGGCAAAGCCCGCATACAGCATGACCGACTTCGTATCTTCGTGAAAGTTTCTGAGCGCGGCGCGCTCGAACGGCGTGCGAATGGCATTGGCATAAACCCGCATCAGCGCCGCAACCGCGCCGGCCGCGAAGAGAAGCCATACGACGGTCTCGGCAAGAGACGCGCCGACTCCGGCGACAAGAACCGTAATGACCGTGAATGTTCCCAGCGTCGCCGCCGCATAAGGAATCCGGCCCAGCAGATTGGCAAGCACCGCCGTTTCTTCGGCTTCGTCGTGCAGGGCGGCAAGGCGCGCCAGACTGTCCTGCGGCGACATCCGTTCCGGCCGCGCTTCTGGCAAAGTTGCGATATTTCTGGCTTGCTGCCCCGTCATGTGGACGATCCTTCTGCCCCCGCGCACGCTCGGCGCGGAATGTTAAGAAAGTCTTAATAGCGTGAGCCCGGCCGATTCGTTTTCAGAAATGTCAAGAATTCCACAGATTCCCCACGCCGTTGTTTTCGATCTCGAATTCACAAGCTGGGAAGGTTCGCTCCAGCGCCGGTGGCTCGGCCCCGGCGAATTCAAGGAGCTGGTGCAGATCGGCGCAGTGCGCCTCAACGCGGCAACGCTTGAGGAGGAAGCATCTCTCGACGTGCTTGTGAAGCCCCGGCTCAATGCAACGCTGTCGGATTACTTCCAGACGCTCACCGGCATCACCAATTCCGAGGTCGCCGCGCGCGGCGTGGATTTCCTCGCCGCGTACGGGCGCTTCGTCGAATTCGCGGGGGAAGCGCCCGTGTTCGCGTTTGGCCGCGACGATCTCGTGTTCACCGAAAATATGCGGCTCTACGGCATCGGGGATGCGCCGCCCCTGCCGCCTTATCGCAACATCGTTCCCTGGCTTGCGGACCACGGCATGAACACGGCCCGGATGCATGCCTGCGATGTGGGTCCGCGCGCGGGCGTTGCGTTCGCCGGCCGGCGGCACAACGCGCTCGACGATGCCCGCTCTGTCGCGTCGGGCATCCGCGCCCTGGTGATGAAGGGCGCCTCCAATCCGTTTGCCTTGTCGCCCTAGCTGTTCTTCTCGGGAACCTTCAGCAGCTTGGCCAGCGCGCGGGAAATCGCGCGCGAAGACGCCCGGCCCTCATAGCCGTTCGACGGGCTGAAGGTAACGATCAGCCGCTTTCCATTCAGCGAGAGCGTGGGGTGGGAGCCTTGCGCCATTTCCACGGTGGCGACATGCGATGCAATGGCCTGCCGCGCCGTCTTGCTGGCGGCCAGCCGCGCAAGGCCGCGCACGGTATTTTCCATCGCATCGAAAGCCCAGGCGCGCGCATTCGCATCGGCCGCGAGCATGTTCCAGTCGGCCGCGAAGTTGATGCTGATCTGGCGCGTATAGGCAAGTCCGTCGGCCTCGTCGGATGCCGCGCTCTGCATCAGATGCAGCGAAACCTGCTGCGGGGCGATCGGCGGAGCATCGCCGTTGCGCACGGCGGGCAGGCCGTTCGGCGCCGCATCGGTATAGAGCGTGATTCCGCCCCAGCCGCTCACCTGCATGGCAGTCGCGCCGGAATCATATTTCAGGACGCGCCCGCCGAACGATGCGCGCACCGGATAGAGCACGAAAACTTCCGGATCGTTGTCGAAGCGCAGGAGAAAATCGCTGTTGTGTGCGACGAGCGTGAACTTCACGCTGTCGCCGGCGATGTAGGTGCCGGATTCGATGTCGGCAATGCGGTCGAGCGCAAGCCCGCCGGCGGCATCCTGGGCAAGCGCCGGCGCGCCCATCAGCATCAGACCTGCCGCGAACGCTAGAACAGGCTTTCGCATCGCCGTCTTTTCTCGTTTTGCAATCTCGTTCGCGCGCAAGGCTTTTGGCCTGCACGGCCCCCACAGGCATGTGCCTTATCGCTGGCGAATAGGGCAATATTATGGAGTCAGATGTCGTCGAAACGCCCGCCGCGGCCATGACCTTTTGCGAATTGTGCCGCGCCCCTCTGCGATTCCCCGCTTTGCAGCGTTTTCATTCCGTGCGCGAATTCGTTGGCCATGGCTTTCGGAAAATCCAGATCGAATTGTTCGTATGAAGACAACCGGTCGCCCCGCAGGCAGGTTTGGGGAAAGCGCGCGATCTCATGCGCCAGCTTTTCGGCAGCCATCCGGCCTTCGCCATCGGGCACCACGCGGTTTGCAAGTCCCATGGCAAGGGCTTCCGCCGCGCCGACGCCGCGGCCCGTCAGAATCATGTCGAGAGCGCGCGATTGCCCGATAAGGCGCGGCAGGCGCACCGTGCCGCCGTCAATCAGCGGCACGCCCCATCGGCGGCAGAACACACCGAAGACGGCGCTTTGCTCGGCCACGCGCAGATCGCACCACAACGCCAGTTCCAGTCCGCCTGCCACGGCATGGCCGCAGACCGCTGCAATGACGGGCTTGGAAAGGCGAAGGCGCGTCGGCCCCATCGGCGCGCCGACGTCGAGCCAATCAGGCGGATCGGCGGGCGGAACTGTGAGGTTCCCGCGGCCGGCAGCAACGGCTTTCAGGTCGGCGCCCGAGCAGAATGTGCCGCCCGCGCCCCACAGTACGGCGACGTTTGCGCCCTGGTCGTTTTCGAATTGCAGGAACGCCTCGGCCAGCGCTTTCGCCGTGGGGCGGTCCACGGCGTTGCGCACATCCGGGCGGTTCAGAATCACGGTTGTCACCGGTCCGTCGCGCTCGATCAGCACGCTTGCGCGCATAGCCGCATCTCCCTTCACTTTGCCAGCCGAACAGGACTAAAACGGCGCCACTTTACGCGCGAGGCAATCCCCGTGGCCAACCCCGACACCTTCAAATCCCGCAAAACGCTGACCGTAAACGGCAAATCCTATGTCTATTTCAGCCTCGCGGCCGCCGAGAAGAACGGACTGAAGGGTATTTCCCGTCTTCCCTATTCCCTGAAGATCCTGTTGGAAAATCTCCTCCGCTACGAGAACGGCGTATCGGTCACCGCAAGCGACATCCGCGCCGTGGCCGCCTGGCTGGATAAACGGTCCTCTGAACGCGAGATCGCGTTTCGCCCCGCGCGGGTGCTGATGCAGGATCTCACCGGCGTTCCGGCCGTCGTGGATCTCGCCGCCATGCGCGATGCAATGAAAAACCTCGGCGGCGATCCGGAAAAAATCAATCCGCTCGCCGAAGTAGATCTGGTGATCGACCATTCGGTGATGGTGGATGTGTTCGGCCGCCCCGATTCCTTCAAGCGCAATGTGCAGATTGAGTATCAGCGCAACGGAGAGCGTTACGCCTTCCTGCGCTGGGGCCAGCAGGCGTTCGCCAATTTCAGCGTGGTGCCGCCCGGCACCGGCATCTGCCACCAGGTCAATCTCGAATATCTCGGCCAGACGGTGTGGACACGCAAGATCAGGGAAGGAAAGAAGACGGTAGAATACGCCTTTCCCGATACGCTCGTGGGCACCGACAGCCACACCACCATGATCAACGGGCTTGCCGTGCTGGGATGGGGCGTGGGCGGAATCGAAGCGGAAGCGGCCATGCTCGGCCAGCCGATTTCGATGCTCATACCCGAAGTGATCGGGTTCCGGTTGAGCGGCAGATTGCGCGAAGGCGTCACCGCCACCGACCTTGTGCTCACCGTCACCGAAATGCTGCGCAAGAAAGGCGTGGTGGGAAAATTCGTGGAGTTCACCGGGCCCGGCCTCGATGAGCTTGCGCTCGAAGATCGCGCCACGATCGCCAATATGGCGCCGGAATATGGCGCCACCTGCGGGTTTTTCCCCATCGATGCGGAAACCATCCGCTATCTCAAGGCCACCGGGCGAAAAGCCCAGCGCGTGGCGCTGGTTGAAAAATATGCCAAGGCGCAAGGGCTGTTCCGCAGCTCCAGGGCCGAAGAGCCGGTGTTCACCGACACCCTGTCGCTTGATCTTTCGACCGTGGAGCCGAGCCTGGCGGGCCCAAAGCGTCCGCAGGATCGCGTGCCGCTGGCCAGGGCCGCGGAAGAATTCTCCAAAGCGCTCGTCACCACCTTCGCCAAGCAGGGCGATGAATCCAGGCGCGTGAAGCTCGAGGGCATGGACGCCGATATCGGTCATGGGGACGTTGTCATCGCGGCCATTACAAGCTGCACGAACACGTCCAATCCCTCCGTGATGATCGGCGCGGGACTGCTCGCGAAGAAGGCTGTCGAGCGCGGACTGAAGCCCAAGCCTTGGGTCAAGACATCGCTGGCGCCGGGCAGCCAGGTTGTCACCGAGTATTATGCGAAATCGGGCCTGGGCAGATATCTCGACAAGCTCGGCTTCGAGCTGGTGGGCTATGGCTGCACGACCTGCATCGGCAATTCGGGGCCCTTGCCGGATCCCGTGGCGAAGGCGGTCACCGATGGCGATCTGGTCGCCGCCGCGGTCCTTTCGGGCAACCGTAATTTCGAAGGGCGCGTGCATCCGCAGGTGCGCGCCAATTATCTGGCCTCGCCCATGCTCGTGGTGGCCTATGCGCTTGCCGGTTCCATGACGAAAAACCTGACGCAGGAGCCGCTGGGCACCGACAAAAAAGGCCGGCCCGTCTATCTGAAAGACATCTGGCCGAGCCCGAAGGAAATCGCCGAGACGATTCGCAAGTCGCTCAAGCCTTCGGCGTTCCGCGCGCGCTATTCCAACGTGTTTGAAGGCACACCAAACTGGCGGAAGATCAAGGTCGGCAAGGGCAAGACCTATGCCTGGGACAAGCGCTCGACCTATGTGAAAAACCCGCCCTATTTCGACGGCATGGCGCGCCAGGTCACGCCTCCCTCCGATATCAGGGGCGCGCGCATCCTGGCGCTTTTCGGCGATTCCATCACCACCGACCACATCAGCCCTGCCGGTTCCATCAAGAAGGACAGTCCGGCCGGCAAATATCTGATGGAACGCGGCGTGGCCTATGCCGATTTCAATTCCTATGGCTCGCGCCGCGGCAACGACGAAGTGATGGTGCGCGGCACATTCGCCAACATCCGCATCAAGAACGAGATGATGGGCGGCAGGGAAGGCGGCAACACGATCTACTATGCCGGCGCCCAGGCGCCTGGCGAAGAGATGTCCATTTTCGATGCGGCCATGCGCTACCAGAAGGATGGCGTCCCGCTGGTGGTGATTGCGGGCAAGGAATATGGCACCGGCTCTTCACGCGATTGGGCGGCAAAGGGTCCCAAGCTTCAGGGCGTTCGCGCGGTAATTGCCGAAAGTTTCGAGCGCATCCATCGCTCCAATCTTGTCGGCATGGGCATCGCGCCGCTGGTCTTCGAACATGGCAAGACACGGCGCGATTATGCCCTGACCGGCCGCGAAACGATCGATATTCCCGGTCTGTCGGGCAAACTTTCGCCGCGCGCGAAGATCATCGCCACAATCCACTATCCCGATGGGGCCGATGCCGAGCTTCCGCTGCATCTGATGATCCTCACCGCCGATGAAATCAGCTATTTCGAGAACGGCGGCATCCTGCCCTTCATGGTCCGCAATCTTCTCGCGGCATAATTCCCTCGCGCGCCGAAGCAGCGCATAATGGCGGGGTTCAAGGCGAAGTGAGTGGAGGACAGGGGCACCAGGCCCTATGTTCGGGGGATGAAATTTCACGGGATTTTCGCAGCCGCTGTGGCAGTTTCTGCCATCGCCGCGGCACAGGCCGGCGCCGGCGCGAGCCCGCCGCGGCCTGTGGTCGTGGAGCTTTACACAAGCCAGGGCTGCAACTCCTGTCCGCCGGCCGATGCGCTGTTGGCGCAGCTTGCGAGCCGCAAGGATGTCCTGGCGCTCACGCTTCCCGTGACCTACTGGGACATGCTGGGCTGGAAGGATACCTACGGCACCGAAAGCAACACGCACCGCCAGGAATCCTATGCGAATGTGATGGGCCGCGGCGGCGTCTATACGCCACAGATGATCATCGACGGCGTTGACGACGTGGTGGGCAGCCGCCAGGCCAAGGTCATGTGGGCCATCGAGACGCGCGAGGCCGACATGACAAACGTTCCGGTCGATGTGAGCGAGACGCCGGATTATCTTCGCGTGGTCATCGGCGCTTCGCCAAAAATCAGGACCGATGCAACGATCTGGATGTTCCATATCCTGTCGCACGGCACGGCCGATATCGGCGCGGGCGAAAATCAGGGGCGCAAGCTGACATACCGCAACATCGTGCGCGACGTGCGTACGCTTGGGCCCTGGAAGGGCGACTCGGTTTCCATTGCCATGCCTCGACATGAATTTCCCGGGCCTTATGACGATGTTGCCGTGGTGCTGCAGCAGGGCGGCTATGGGCGCGTGATCGGCGCCGCGGAACTGAAACGTTCGGCTTCCGGCCGCTGATCCTTTAGGCTGCGCGCCGAAGGCCCGGATGTTCATGACTGGTACCCCCTACTCGGACGCAGCCTTCGCGCTGGTGCTGTTCTGTGCCGCCCTTGTGCTGATGCTGGCGGCGGCGCGCGCAAACGGCGATGCGCGCGGTTATGCGCGCCTTGCAGCTGCGCTGTATCTGGCTCTTGCCGTGGCGCAGGCCGTTTCGTTTGCGGATACGCAAGCATCCATGCGTTCCTTTGCCGGAATGGTTGCGCTTCTGGCCAGCGCGATGGCGCCGCCGGCATTGGTCCTGACGCTGGCAGAAACCTTCGCGCGGCCCGCGCGGCCCTGGCTTGCCGCCTGCGTGCTGCTTGCCGGATTCTTCTGCGCCATGGCGGCCGTCATGATGAATGCGGTGCCGTTCGCGCTCATTCCCCTCGCGCTGTCGTCGGCAACGATTCTTTTCATGGGGTTTGCAGGCGCAAAGGCGGCAGCGCTCGATGCAGCCTATCTTTGTGTGGCCGCGCTTGCCCTTCTTGCCGGCGCCGGCGCCTGGCTTGCGTCGAGCCCGGGCGGCCTGGCGCTGTTCACGGCCGTGTCGCTTCTGGGATTTTCGTTTCTGCTCTTGCGGTCAGGCCAACTGATCGAAAAGTCGGGCAAGCGGAGCGCGAAGGACACCGGCATATTGCGCAAGCCCTGAGGCGTCCCGCCCCTTGAGCTCAAGCCCTTGCGCCAGCACCTGGGCCGCAAAGGCCGATGGTTGCTCAAGCCCGTTCCAAACCGGCGCGTCGGTGCGTGCTTCAAAACGGCACAGTCCGGCACAAGCGCGCGAAGGGCCGGCCGTTGCGACTGCCGGTTGGCGAGCGTCGCGTTCACCATGGAAATTGGCGGTCCTGGCGCTTTTTTCCGCGGGCCGCAACGCAAAACGCGCCACCGGCGCCAGACTGCGCCCGGAAATCGGATAATGGCCGCGACCCATCATAACCGTGTCTTAACGCAAAGGGCGCGCCGCCCCCTGTCTTGGCGGCCAACTGCCTCATCAGTTTCGACTTTTTTAATTCGCGCCCGGCATGATCGTTCCCAAGGCCCAGAAAAATGCGGCCGGGGAAATGGTGGATTGTGGGAAGCCAGACGCTTCAGAAGAAGCCTGTCCGTGGCCTCGAGTCGTTGTCGGCTGTCCAGGAAGCTGAACGTCTCAGGCTTGCGCTGGCTGGCGCGCGCCAGGCCATTTTCGACTGGACGCTGTCCGACGACCGCATCGTGTGGGACGGCGCCTCCGAAATCCTCTCGCTTCATTCTTCGCCCGAGCGGCTGAAGCAGGGCGAATGTTTTCGGGCGTGGCTTTGCGTGGAAGGCCGCGAAAAACTCGATGCGATCATCAACCGGCCGCTGCGCGGAGAAACCGGCTTCGAGCTGGATTTCGAAGTAACTTCGGCGCTGGGAGCAACCTGGTTCGAAATGTGCGGCGTGCGCATGGCCAATGCCGGCGGGCAGGCCGAACGCATCACCGGAATGTTGCGCATCGTTACCGAAAAAAAGCGCGAGATGCAGCGGCTGACCTATCTGGCCACGCGCGACGAACTGACGGGCCATCTCAACCGCACCTCGCTGCGCGGCGAGCTTGCGAAGGCCATCGAAGCCGCCGCCGCCGAGGAGCGGAATTGCGCCTATCTCGTGGCCTCGATCGACCGGCTCGCGATGATCAACGAAACCTACGGCTTTGATGCCGCCGACGAGGTGATCGTGGCGGTGGGCGAAAGGTTGGCGCGTTCGCTTCGCATGCGCGATGTCGTCGGCCGCACCGCGGGCAACAAGCTTGGCCTCATCCTGGTCGATTGCAAGGAAAGCGAACTGCCGCGCGTGGCCGAGCGCTTGCGCGCCGCGGTGCGCCGCGAGGTGATCGACACGCGCTCCGGCATGGTGTCGGCCACCATATCGGTCGGCGCGGTGCTGCTGCCGTCGGGCGCCTCGTCGAGCCAGGAAGCCATGCTGCGCGCCGAAGAAGCGCTCGATCGCGCGCGCGCCACCGGCCGCGACGGATTCCAGATCTATGTGAAGTCGCCCCAGCGCGAAACCGCGCGGCTCAGGCTCATGGCCATCGCCGATCAGGTGGTGGAAGCGCTGAACGACAACCGGCTTGTCTTCGCCTATCAGCCGATCGTGTCCGCCGCAAGCGGAAAACCTGTGCATTACGAATGTCTGCTCAGGATGGTGCGCCCCGGCGGCGAAATCGTGTCCGCCAACAACTTCATCCCGGCCGCCGAGCAGCTGGGCCTGGTGCGCCTGGTGGACCGCCGCGCGCTGGAAATGACGGTGGCGGAGCTTTACGACCATCGCGACATCTCCCTCGCGGTCAACGTGTCCGGCACGACCGCCGGCGATCCGTCATGGCTGCAATCCTTCGTCAATTACATTCGCGCCAATCACGAGGTGGCCCCCCGCATGATCGTGGAGCTCACCGAAACGGCGGCGCTGCACGATTTCGAGGAGAACGCCCGCTTCATCTCACGTCTGCGCGAAATGGGCTGCAAGGTCGCGATCGACGATTTCGGCGCGGGCTATACCTCGTTCCGCAATCTGCAGATGTTGCGGGTGGACATGGTCAAGATCGACGGCGCCTATGTGAAAGGTCTGGAAGCCTCTCCCGACAACCAGATCTTCGTCCGCACGCTTGTGGATCTGGCCAAGAATTTCAACCTGAGGACTGTCGCCGAATGGGTCGGTTCGCAGGCCGAAGCCGAGCTTCTGAAAAAGCTCGGGGTGGATTACTTCCAGGGTTATCACTTCGGCGAGCCGCGGCTCGATCCGGAATGGTCGAGGCAATAGCCGCTATTTTCGTTGCGCCAGTTCCGCCAGTTGCCGGCGCATCGCCTCGATTTCGCTTTTCAGCTCGTTGATCTCTTCGGTCTGGGGCTGCGCCGGCTTGGTCTGGGCGCCGTTGGTGGACTTGGCCTGTTCGCCTTCGCCGCCCTTGCCCGGGGCAAAGGGCGAAAACATTTTCATGGCGCGCTCGAACATGGCGAGGTTCTGGCGGGTGAGGTTCTCCAGCGCCTGCGTGCCCCCGCCGAAGGCTTCCGCGAGCCGGTTGCGCATGGCTTCCTGGTTCTTCGCAAAGCTTTCCATGCTCATGTCCAGATAGCCGGGCACGAAGGCCTGCATGGAGTCGCCGTAAAAACGGATCAGCCGGCGCAGGAACTGGATCGGAAGAAGGTTCTGTCCCTTGGCCTCTTCCTCGAAGATGATCTGGGTCAGCACCTGCTTGGTGATGTCTTCGCCGGTCCGCGCATCATGCACCTCGAAGTCCACCCCGTCCTTGACCATCTGCGCCAGATGGTCGAGCGTGACATAGGACGAGGTCTCGGTGTTGTAGAGGCGCCGGTTCGCGTATTTCTTGATGACAACCGGTTCCGCTTTTGGGCGTTCTTCCGTCACGATCGACCGTTTTGTTAGACGTTTCCCCCACGCCGGCACCTCTTCGGGGGCGCCTGGAATGGGCTACACCTCACACCGCAAACGAAGCCCTGTCCAGCCTTGTCTTGCGGGTTTTCGCTGCGCTGCGCCACAGGGTTCTCCAGGCAAACTATTGTAGTTGAACTGAAAATTCCAACAGTTTACCCCTCCTCGCATTCGCGGCATTTTCATTATCCATAACAAGACAAGGCCTTGAAGGGAGCAAATGCATGGCGCGGGTTGCGGTGGTTACGGGCGGAACGCGGGGCATCGGCGAAGCGATTTCCGTCGCGCTGAAGAATGCGGGCATCAAGGTGGCCGCCAATTATTGCGGCAATGACGACCGCGCCAGGGCCTTCAGCGAAAAGACGGGCATCCCCGTCTTCAAATGGGATGTGTCCGATTTCGACCAGTGCGCGTCCGGCATCGCCGCGGTCACGGCCCAATTGGGGCCGGTGGACATCCTGGTGAACAACGCCGGCATCACCCGCGATGCCACCATGCGCAAGATGGCGCGCAAGGGCTGGGACGAAGTGCTCGACACCAATCTGGGCGGCTGCTTCAACATGGCCAAGGCGGTATGGGACGGCATGCTGGAACGCGGCTTCGGCCGCGTGGTGAACATCGGTTCGATCAACGGACAGGCCGGCCAGTACGGGCAGGTGAACTATGCCGCCGCCAAATCCGGCATCCATGGCTTCACCAAGGCGCTGGCGCAGGAAGGCGCGGCCAAGGGCGTCACCGTCAATGCGATTGCGCCGGGCTATATTGATACCGACATGGTGGCGGCCGTTCCGCCAAACGTCCTGGAGAAAATCGTGGCGCGAATCCCGGTAGGCCGTCTGGGGCATGCCAGCGAAATCGCCCGCGGTGTGCTGTTCCTGGTGGCGGACGATGCAGGCTTCATCACCGGCTCGACGCTCTCCATCAACGGCGGCCAGCACATGTATTGAGGCCCGGTGGCACTTTCTTCCATTCAGGCAGACGGACTGACCTGCGTGCGCGGGGGGCGGATGGTGTTCCGTGGGCTCGGCTTCCGGCTGCGGGCGGGACAAGCGCTCACGGTCGAGGGGCCGAACGGTTCGGGCAAGACAAGCCTCCTGCGCGTGATCGCGGGGTTTCTGCGGCCGGAAGAAGGGGCAATCCGGCTGGAGATGAAAGACGGCCAACCGGTTGCCGCGCGCGAGGAGCGCAGCGCCTTTATCGGCTGGCTCGGCCATCAGGATGGCGTCAAGGCGCAGATGACGCCGCGCGAAATCCTTCGCTTCCATGCGCAGCTTTACGGGGTGCGGCAGCCCGATGTGGGGGCCGCGCTGAACCTTGTCGCATTGGCGCGGGTGGCCGATCTGCCGGTGCAATATCTGTCGGCCGGGCAGAAGAAAAGGCTGGCGCTCGCGCGTCTGAAACTTTCCGATCGTCCGCTCTGGCTTCTGGATGAGCCGCTTTCGGCGCTGGACGCTGCCGGGCGCGCGCTTGCCGCCGGGCTTGTGCGCGGCCACTGCGCAGAGGGCGGAATGGCGATCATCGCGACGCATGAACCGCTTGAGCTGGAGACCGAAAAGCTGTTGCTCGCCGCATGAACGCCTTTTCCGCCATCCTCGTCCGTGACACGCGCCTCTTCTTCCGCGCTGGCGGCGGCGCATTTCTGGCGCTGGCGTTTTTTTCCAGCGTGGCGGTGCTTGTGCCCCTCGGCACCGGGCCGGATCTGGCGCTTCTTGGCCGCATTGCCGGCGGCGTGTTGTGGGTCGCGGCCGTGCTGGCTGCCCTGCTCGCGCTCGACCGCATGTTCCAGTCCGATTTTGATGACGGAAGCCTTGATCTCGTTGCTCTCGGCCCGCTGTCGCTCGAAGGCGTGGCGTTGGCGAAAATTGCAAGTCACTGGCTTGCCACCGGCCTGCCGCTCACCATTGTTTCGCCGCTGCTTGCGCTGATGTTCAATCTGCCCGATCGGGCCTATCCTGCGCTGGTGGCTTCGCTCGCCATCGGAACGCCCGCCGTCAGCGCGATTGGCGCAATCGGGGCGGGCCTCACGCTCTCCATCCGCCGGGGCAATCTGATCCTGCCGCTGATCGTGCTCCCGCTTCTTTCGCCCGCCGTGATTTTCGGGGCGGGCGGCGTTCTGGCCGCCATAGACCATGTGGCAAATGGCGCCTTGTGGTTCCTGGCCGCCTTTTCCCTCGTAGCGGTGCTATTGTCGCCGTTCGCGGCCGCCGCCGCAGTGCGGCTCAATCTTGCGGGCTGAAGATGCTCGAACTCGCCAACCCGAAGCGCTTCATGGAGTTCAGCTACGACGTTCTGCCGTGGGTTGCCATTGGCGCGGCGGTGGCGCTGTGCCTTGGCCTATACCTGGCGTTGTTCGTCGTGCCGCCCGATTACCAGCAGGGCGATACCGTGCGCATCATGTTCGTCCACGTGCCGGCCGCCTGGGCGGCGATGATGGTCTATGCGGCCATGGTGGTGGCCTCGGTCATCTCGCTCATCCACCGCCATCCCCTGGCCGATGTCGCCGCCAGGACCGCGGCGCCGCTCGGAGCGCTCTTCACCGCTCTTGCACTTATCACGGGCTCGCTCTGGGGAAAGCCGATGTGGGGCACCTATTGGGTATGGGATGCGCGGCTCACATCGTTCTTCATCCTGCTTCTGCTTTATCTCGCCTACATCGCCCTGTGGAACGCCATCGAGGATGAAACGCGCGCCGCCAGGGCCTGCGCGATTCTGGCAATCGTAGGCGCGGTCAATCTGCCGATCGTCGAATTCTCGGTGGACTGGTGGAACACGCTGCATCAGGGCGAAAGCATCTTCCGCGCGGGCGGCCCGCTGATCGCGCCCGTTTTTCTGTGGCCTCTTGCCATCATGTCGGTCGGCTATACGCTGCTGTTCGTCACGCTCTGGCTGTTGCGCATCCGCACCGAGATCATGCAGCGGCGCATCCGCACGCTGACGCTGTCGGGTGATGGCCATGGCTGACTTCTGGGGCATGGGCGGATATGCGGCCTATGTCTGGCCGGCCTATGGCCTCACCCTGGCCGGGCTGGTTGCGGCCGTTCTCGTCATTCTGGTGCGCTATGAGCGGGCCAAGCTGCGGCTCAAGCGCATGGTGGGAGACGAGGAAGGCCTGTGAAACGCGCGCTCTACATCTTGCCGGTGGCATTCTTTGCGGCGCTTGCCTTTGTCCTGTTCAACAGCCTCAGAAGCCCCGCGCCCAACCAATTGCCTTCGGCGCTGATCGGCAAGCCTGCGCCGCGGGTATCGTTGCCCCCGCTCGACGCCCGGGCGCTGGCGTTTGCGCCCGAGGATCTTTCGAGCGGTCATGTCACGGTGCTGAATGTCTGGGCGTCGTGGTGCGTTCCCTGCAGGGAGGAAGCGCCGATGCTCGCGGCGCTGGCGCGCGATCCCGATGTGCGGCTTTACGGTCTTGTCTACAAGGACACGCCGGCCCGCGCACGGGCATTTCTGGCCGAAAGCGGCAACCCCTTCGCCCGGATCGATCTGGATCGGGATGGGCGCGCCGGCATCGAGTGGGGCGTTTATGACGTGCCGGAAACCTTCGTGATCGATGGCCACGGCATCGTGCGTGCACGGCACTCGGGTCCGCTCACCGAGCAGGTCATGACCGAGGAGTTGCTTCCGGCCATCGCCGCGGCACGGCAGAGCTGACCTTCAGGCTTTGGCAACGAATTTCTGGAACCTTGCCGGGCATGCAGATCGGCGCGGCGAATCTTCTTGCGCTCCAGCAGGCGCAGGCAAAAGCACAGAAACCCGGGACCGACGCGTTCGCGACGGCGCTTGCCGCTGCGGATGGCAAATTCGAGCCGCTCTTCTCGGCAACCGGAAAGCCGGATGCCCCCTCAACTGCCACGCCGGCAGAACAGGATCAGCCGCCGGCAAAGCCCGCGCCCGCGCCTTTCCGGCCGCCGGGGTCCAGCCTCGATATCAGGGTCTGACGCGCCGGTTCATCCGCCGCCGGAACTTGCCGGACTCGGTCCCCAGCATGCTTTCATGGGCCTGCGCGATCATCTCCAAGTATTTGAGAAAGCGCGCTCTTTCGCTGGGGGGCAGGGGCTCGAGCAACATTCTTTCCGCCCGGTCCGCCGCATTCCGCGCCAGGCGGAGTTCCTTGCGGCCGGCGTTGGTGAGCGACACCGCGTTGGTGCGGCCATCCTTCTCGGTGCGCTCGCGCGCAATCAGGCCCTTCTCGTGAAGCCGCCGGATGGTGTCGGCGACCGTTGACCGGTCGATGCCTGTCATCTCGACGAGCGCGGTCTGGTTGATGCCCTCGTTGTTCTCGATGGCGACGAGCAACGTGAATTGCGGCTTGGTGAGATCGCGCACGCCGGCTTCGCGCATGAACAGGTCACCGTGGAATTGTTGAACGCGGCGAATGAGATGCGACGGCGTCGCGGCGAGTTCAAACTCCCCGTTCGCCATCCTGCTTCTCGACGTCATGAATGCACCCCTGCGTAACGAAAAATTTTGCCTGCCGGTTGTCCGGTTCTTCCCGCTCGAAGCTTACTGAACGCATGGACGGCTGGACGGATGTTTCTTGTCGTGACCTGTCCGCGAGAAAGAGATTAGACGCCGAAACATCCCGCGACAACAGCTTTGTCGGAAATTCGTCGCCGCATTGACAAACGGAATTTGCGTGTGCGGCAAAAACTCAACGCAACATATTGCGAACGCGCGAAGCTGCCGCAGTCAGCTCTTTTGCCCCGTGCCGGGAAGCTGATGTTTCAGAACGAAGGCCGATTGCGTCAGCGCAAACAGGAAGATGAGCGGGATGATGATCCAGACCTTGAAGATCACCCATGAATCCGTTGAGAAATTTCGCCACACGATCTCGTTCAGGACGGCAAGCGCGAAGAAGAAAATTCCCCAGCGCCAGGTGAGTTGGCGCCAGCCATCGTCGGTGAGCTGGAATGCGTGGGCAAAGACATATTTGATGAAGAGCCGGTTGAACCCGAGCCCGCCCAGCAGAATTGCGCCGAACAGCGCATAGAGTACAGTCGGCTTCATCTTGATGAAGACGTCGTTCTTCAAATAAAGCGTGAGCCCGCCGAAAATGAGAACGAGAATGGCAGTAAAGACAGGCATGGGCGAAACGCGCCGTTCGATTGCATAGCCGATGCCGAGCGCGGCAAGCACGGCCGCCATGAATATTCCGGTGGCGGCGAAAATGCCGAAGAACTCGTAAGTGGCGAAAAAAAGGACGAGCGGCCCCAGATCCAGCATCGAGCGCAAGGCCCGACCAAGGCGCGGGCGGGCCTTGCCGCTCATGCGGCCCCCGTGAGCGCTCTTGCAAAGGCATGTGCATCGAATGGCTGCAGATCGGTGGCCTGCTCGCCCACGCCAATGAAATGGATGGGGAGCCGGAATTTGTCGGCCAGCGCCACCAGGATGCCGCCTTTCGCCGTCCCGTCGAGTTTTGTCATCACCAGCCCCGTCAGCGGCACTGCCGCCTTGAACGCTTCCACCTGCGAAATGGCGTTCTGGCCTGATGTGGCGTCCAGCACAAGCAGAACCGCGTGGGGCGCGGATGGGTCGAGCTTCTTGAGCACCCGGGCGATTTTCTCCAGCTCCGCCATCAGCCCCGCCTTGTTCTGCAGGCGCCCGGCCGTGTCGATGATGAGGAGATCGGCGTCCTTCGCCCGGGCGCGCTCGAGCGCCGAAAAGGCAAGGCCCGCGGCATCCGCGCCCGGCGCCGAGGCCACGACATCGGCTCCGGCGCGCCCGCCCCACACCTGAAGCTGCTCGATGGCCGCGGCACGGAATGTATCGCCGGCCGCCAGAACAACCTTGGCGCCCTCATCACGGAAGCGTTTGGCAATCTTGCCGATCGTCGTGGTCTTGCCCGTTCCGTTGACACCGGCGACCAGGATGACGAACGGCTTCTTGCCGCCATCCACCACCAGCGGCTTCGCCGCCGGCGCAAGCACTTTTTCGATTTCGCGGCACAGAAGCCGTCGCAGATCGAAATCGCTGATCATGGCGTCGTGACGGCCTTTGGCGATTTCGCCCGCGATCCGCGCCGCCTGCGCCGGCCCCAGATCGGCGCCGATCAGCGCGTCTTCAAGCTCTTCGATTGTGGCCGCGTCCAGCTTCTTGCCGGCGATGACCCCGATCAGCCCGTCGCTCAGGCCCGCCGTCGAACGCGATAAACCAGCCTTCAGCCGCTCGAAGAAAGTGGGCGGCGGCGGGGCTTCGCCAAAGGTCCTCATGAAACGGCATCCGCCAAAAGCCGCTTGCCGTCATGACCGGTCACGCGAACCCGCACGAACGGTCCGCTTGCGGCTGCCGCCAGCGTGACAGGCGAAAAGCAGCGCGTGCGCGCGGATTGCGCATTCTCCATGAGCACGATCTGTTCGCTGCCCACTAGTTTTGCAAGATGGCCGCTGAGCGCGCGCGCGCCTTTTTCCCGCAGGCGCCTTGCGCGCGCCTTCACCACATCGCGCGCAACCTGCGGCATGCGGGCGGCCGGCGTTCCCTTGCGCGGGCTGAACGGAAAAACATGCAGGAAGCAGAGACCCGCATCGTCAACCAGGCCGAGGGTGTTTTCGAACATCGCATCGGTTTCGGTGGGAAAGCCCGCGATCAGGTCGGCGCCGAACGCAGCCTCCGGCCGCAGGCGCCGCACGGTTTCGCAAAACCGGATCGTGTCCTTGCGCGAATGCCTGCGCTTCATGCGCTTGAGGATCATGTCGTCGCCCGATTGTGCGGAAAGGTGAAAATGCGGCATCAGCCGCTCTTCGTCCGCAATCGCTCCCATCAGCTCGGCATCGGCTTCGATGGAATCGATGGAAGACAGCCTGAGCTGTTTCAGCTCCGGCACCATCTTCAGGATCTTGCGCACCAGCGTGCCAAGCGCGGGTTGGCCTGGCAGGTCGGCGCCATAGGACGTGAGATCCACGCCGGTCAGCACGATTTCGGGATACCCCGCCTCCACCAGGCGCCGGGCCTCCGCCACCGCTTCGCCCATGCCCACGCTGCGCGAATTTCCGCGCCCGTAAGGGATGATGCAGAAAGTGCAACGGTGGTCGCAGCCGTTTTGCACCTGGAGGAACGCGCGCGCCCGGCCCTCGAAGGAATCGACGAACTGGGCCGCGGTTTCCCGCACCGACATGATGTCGTTCACGCGCACCCGCTCGTTGATGAAGCGCGAATAATTCTTCGCCTCCAGCTTCTCGGCGTTGCCCAGGATCGCATCCACTTCCGGCATGGCGGCGTAAGTGTCCGGCTCGGTTTGCGCGGCACATCCCGTGACCACGATGCGGGCGCCGGGCCTTTCGCGGCGCGCCTTGCGGATGGCCTGGCGGGACTGGCGCACGGCCTCCGCCGTCACCGCGCAGGTGTTGAAAACAACGGCGTCGTCGAGGCCCGCCTGCGTTGCGCGGGCGCGAATGGCCTCGCTCTCATAGGCGTTCAGCCGGCAGCCGAAGGTGACGATCTCAAGGCCGCTCATGCCCGCTCCAGCCCCGAAAGGTCGATTTCGCCCTTGTAGGAAAGGCTCGCAGGCCCGCTCATCTCAATGTGGCCGTCGCTTGCGCGCCATTCGATGGTGAGCACGCCGCCATCGAGCCGCACCTCCACCTTGCGATCCACATGACCGCGCCGATGCGCGGCCACAGCTGCCGCGCAGGCGCCGGTGCCGCAGGCGCGCGTGATTCCGGTTCCGCGTTCCCACACCCGCATGCGCAGGTGCCCGCGATCCGTCACGCTGACAAATTCCACATTGGTGCGCGCGGGAAACAGCGGGTGCCGCTCAATCTTGGGGCCGAGCTCGGCCACCGGCGCCTGTTCGGCATCGTCCACAAACAGCACACAGTGCGGATTGCCGACCGAAAGGGCCGATGCCTCCAGAACGGTTCCCTCCACATCCAGCGCAAATGCTTTGGTATCCATGTCGCGCGAAAGCGGCACCGCGCGCCAGTCGAATTCGGGCGGCCCCATATCCACGCGCACGATCGCATCGCCCGCATCGCGCACAAGGATCGTGCCGTTTGCGACCGCAAGGCGGACTTCCGGCCTGTCCATCTCTTCCATGAGCAGCCGGCCCACGCAGCGGGCGGCATTGCCGCAATGCTCCACTTCGCCGCCATCGGCATTGAAAATGCGCATGAAGGCATCGGCGCCGTTCGCGCCGCGCTCGATCACAATCACCTGATCGCAACCCACACCCGTGCGCCGGTCGGCGATGGCGCGCGCAAGTGCGGCATCGAGCGCAAGCGGCGCCTGCCGCGCGTCGAACACGGCAAAATCGTTGCCAAGTCCATGCATTTTCAGAAAGGCCGTCATGCCGGCGCCTATATAGGCGAGCATGCGCAAAGGGGCCAGTGGCGGTTGACTTTGCGTCTTTGGCTCTAAGAACATCACCGCCGGCGCCGGGGGAGAAGAACAAGATGGCACGCGGCAAGCTGTTTTTCGTGGCGGGCGCGGCGATTTGCACCGCCAGCGTGGCTTTGGCGGCCGCCGGCCTCACGCCGGATTCGCCCGATCCCTGGCTCTGGCTGTCGGACATTCATGGCGCAAAGCCGCTGCAATGGGTGGCCGGGCAAAACGAAAAGACGTTCGCTGCCCTGAAGTCCGACCCCGAGTACCAGATCGATCACGATGCGATCCTGGCCGTGCTCAACGCCAACGACCGCATTCCCGAGCCCGAGCTGCACAATGGCGTTGTGCGCAATTTCTGGCAGGACAAGGCCCATGTGCGCGGCCTGTGGCGCGAAACGACGGTGGCCGATTACGCAACGGCTTCTCCGCACTGGAACGTGCTGCTCGATGTGGACAAGCTCGACGCCGACGAACACAGGAATTGGGTTTTCCTCGGCGCCAGCTGCGCGCCGTCCGGGACGCGCTGCCTGGTTCGCCTGTCGCCGGGCGGCGGCGATGCGTCCGTCGTGCGCGAATATGACCCGAAGAAAAAGGCGTTCATCGACGGCGGCTTCACATTGCCGGTGGCAAAATCCAGCGCCGCCTATCTGGACGACGACACCATCCTCTTCGCCACCGATTTCGGCAAAGGCTCGCTCACCACATCCGGTTACCCGCGCATCGTGAAGATGTGGAAGCGCGGCACGCCGCTCGGCGCCGCAAAGGTCGTGTACGAAGCGGGCGAAAATGACGTCTCGGCGCGGCCGCGCGTCTTTCAGCTGCCGGCCGGTTCGGTCGCGCTGGTCGAACGGCAGGTGAGCTTCTTCCAGACCGGGTATTATTACGTGACGCGCGACGGTGTGGCCGACCGGATTGATCTGCCGCTCGACGCCGATGTGAAGGGGATGACGGGCGACTGGCTCGTCTTCACCCTGCGCAAGGACTGGACTACGCCAGAAGGCCAGGCGTTGAAGCAGGGATCGCTGATCGCGGTGTCGCTGTCGGCATTCGCAATGAAGATTCCGCCGGAGTTTTTTGTGCTCTATACGCCCGGCCCGCGCGACACGATTGACGAGGTTTCGGTCGGCCGCGATGCGATCTACGCCGCGATCTACCACAACGTCACGGGCAGCATTCACCGGTTCAAGCTGGGGCCGCCGTCGCGCGCCGGCGCAAAATGGAATGACACGGTGCTCGATCTGCCCCAAGGCGGTTCCACGCGCGTCACGGCGACCGATGATTTCGGGCCGGAAGCCTATTTCGAATATGAGAGCTTCCTCAAACCGGTCACGCTCTATGCCTATGATGGACAGGGCGAGCCGAAAGAGATCAAATCCGAGCCTGCGCGGTTCGAGGCCGCCGGTCTTCAGACCGACCAGTATGAAGCCGCCTCCGCCGACGGCACGCAGGTCCCCTATTTCTACATCCATCCGAAGGACCAGAAGGGCCCGCTGCCGACCATTCTCTATGCCTATGGCGGCTTCGAGCTGTCGAACATGCCGTTCTACTGGAACGACGGGCACAAGCCCCTCGATGCCGGCCAGACCTGGCTTGCCAGGGGCGGCGCGGTGGCGGTTGCCAACATCCGCGGCGGCGGCGAATTCGGCCCCAAGTGGCATCAGGCTGCGATGAAGGCCAACCATCAGCATGCCTTTGACGATTTCGAAGCGGTGGCCGCCGATCTGGCGAGGCGCGGCCTTTCCACGCCCAGACAGATCGGCAGTGTGGGCGCCTCCAACGGCGGCCTGCTGGTCTCGGCCACGATGGTGCAGCGGCCCGACCTGTTTGGTGCCGTGGTTTGCCAGCGCCCCTTGATCGACATGTTGCGCTACACCCATTTCGGCGCCGGCCAGTCGTGGGTGGACGAATATGGCGATCCCGCCAATCCGGTGGACCGCGCCTGGATCCTGAAATACTCGCCCTATGAGCTTGTGAAGAAAGGCGGCCACTATCCGCCCGTGTTCTTCATCACCGAAACCAGCGACGATCGCGTCACGCCCGTCTTCGCGCGCATGATGGCGGCGAAGATGGAAGCGCAGGGCCATGACGTGTTGTTCTACGAAAGCGCGGAAGGCGGCCACGGCCCGGGCGTCACCAACGAGGGTCAGGCCACCATGTGGGCGCTGTCCTATGTCTATTTCGCACAGAAGCTGGGGCCTGAAAACAATCTTGCGTCCGGCGGCACACACGCCCCCAAACGCTGATGTGATCGCATGGTTTTGCGCAAAAAGCCGAAACCGGCCCGCCATCCGGGTTGACGGGGCTGCGGAAAATAACCAAAAGCCGCCATCCCCACCCCTTCGCGGAGCCTGCCCATGCGCTATACGAAATTTGTCTTGGCCGCCGTCCTGATTGGCGGCGTGGCCGGAGGCTTGCAGGCAATGGGTGCGAACGGCAGCGGCGGTCACAGCGGCGGCGACCCCTATTTGTGGCTGGAAGACATTCACGGCGCGCGCGCGCTGGAATGGGTGAAGGCCCAGAACGAAAAGAGCGTGCCGCTCCTCAAATCCGACCCGCGCTATCAGCCGGATTACGATGCGATCCTGAAGGTCCTCAACGCCGAAGACCGCATTCCGCTGGGCGAGATCGATCACCAGTATGTTTTCAATTTCTGGCAGGACGCGGCGCATACGCGCGGCATCTGGCGGCGCGCCACCATCCAGTCCTACAACACCGCAAACCCGCAATGGGAAACGCTGCTCGATCTCGACCAGCTGGCGGCCGCCGAAAAGAAGAACTGGGTGTGGAAGGGCGCCGATTGCGCGCCTTCGCTGAAGCGTTGCCTCATTTCGCTGTCCGATGGCGGCGGCGATTCGGTGGTCGTGCGCGAATATGACCTTGCGGCCAAAAGCTTCCCGGCGGACGGCTTTCAGCTCGCCGACGCCAAATCCTCGGCCACATATTACGACGACGACACCGTTCTCTTCGGCACCGATTTCGGCAAGGGCACGATGACGACGAGCGGCTATCCCAACATCGTCAAGATCTGGCATCGCGGCCAGCCCGTTGCCGCGGCGAAGAAGGTGTTCGAAGGCAAGCTGAGCGATGTGTCGAGCGCAGCCTCGGTGTTCCACGAACCCACGGCCAACACCGCCATCATCGTGCGTGCGCCGGATTTCTTCACCGCCGAATATTATTACCTGCGTCCCGACGGCGCCACGATGAAGCTGCCGCTGCCGCTGGATGCCGACGTGAAGGGCATCACGCAACGCGAGCTGATCTTCACGCTGCGCAAGGATTGGACGATCGGCGATGCGCATTTCGCCAGGGGTTCGCTGCTGGCCATGCCGCTCGACCCCTTCGTGCGCATGGGCGTCATGCCTTCGGTCAAGACGCTTTATGTGCCCGATGCGCGCGGCTCGATCGAGGCGGTCGCCGCCGGCCGCGACGCGGTTTACGCCTCCATCTACGAAAACGTGACCGGCAGCGTGCATGTGTTCCGCCCCGGCGAGAACGGGGATTGGACCGATCAGAAGCTCGGCCTGCCGGGCAATGGCTCAACCTCCATTGTTTCCGTCAACGACTTTGGACCGGAAGCACAGTTCACCTACGAAAGCTTCACCCAGCCGACCACGCTTTATGCCGACAATGGCGATGGCAAGCCCGTGGCCATCAAATCCATGCCCGCGCGTTTCGATGCCTCCAACATCACAACCGACCAGTTTGAAGCGACCTCCGCCGATGGCACGAAGATTCCGTATTTCGTGGTGCATCAGAAAAATGCCGCCGGCCCAAGGCCCACGATCCTTTACGGCTATGGCGGCTTCGAAATCTCGATGACCCCGTTTTATTCCGCCAATGCGGGCATGCTCTGGCTCACGCGCGGCGGCAATTTCGTGCTGGCCAACATCCGCGGCGGCGGCGAATTCGGCCCGGCCTGGCATCAGGCGGCCCTCGGTCCCAACCGCCAGCGCGCGTTTGATGATTTCGCCGCGGTCGCCGCCGATATCGAAAAGCGCGGGCTGACGACGCCCAGGCAGCTGGCCATCATGGGCGGCTCAAACGGCGGGCTGCTTGTCTCCACCGTGATGACGCAGCATCCGGAGCTTCTGGGCGCGGTGGTCTGCCAGGTGCCGCTGATCGACATGATCCGCTACACGCACATCGGCGCGGGCGCTTCCTGGATTGCCGAATATGGCGATCCGGCCAAACCCAAAGACCGCTCCTGGATTCTGAAATATTCGCCCTATCAGAACGTGAAGAAGGACAAGACCTATCCGCCGGTCTTCTTCGTCACCGCCACCAGCGACGACCGCGTCACGCCGGTGCACGCGCGCAAGATGGCGGCGAAGATGGAAGCGCAGGGCCATGACGTGTTGTTCTACGAAAACACCGATGGCGGCCACGCGGCTTCCGCCAACCACAAGCAGGCGGCCGAGATGTGGGCGCTGTCTTACGTCTATCTCGCGCGCGAGCTTGGCTTGAGTGGCGCGGGCGTGTCGGCGCCCGCCGCGGCCTCGCCGGCGACGCCCTGAACCACGGACTTGACGCCGGTTTGACTTGATCGTCAGACCGGCCTAAATCCCCGCCCATTCCGGAAGCCGAAAGACTTCCGGTCGCCGGCTTTGGCCCGGCGATCGCCCCCAGGCAGCGCAGGTGCGCCCCCTGGGGCGAAAGTGCTTTGCCATTCGCCTCACCCTGAGCCTGTCGAAGGGCGAGGCGAACGTTCTGCGCTCATCCTTCGACAAGCTCAGGATGAGGAAAAAGGATTTGAATGTTCGACAGCCTGCAAAAGCGCCTCGGCGCCACATTCGACAGACTCAAGGGCCGCGGCGCGCTCTCCGAAGCCGACGTGGACGAGGGCCTGCGCGAAATCCGCGTGGCGCTGCTCGAAGCCGATGTGGCGCTGCCGGTCGTCAAGGATTTCATCGAAAAGGTGCGCCCCCGCGCGGTGGGCGAAAGCGTCATCCGTTCGGTCACGCCCGGCCAGCAGGTCGTCAAGATCGTGCACGATCAGCTTGTCGAAACCCTCGGCGCCAAGAACGAAGGTCTCAGCCTTGGCTCCCCGCCCGCGCCGATTCTGATGGTGGGCCTGCAAGGCTCCGGCAAGACTACAACGTCGGCCAAGCTCGGGCTTTATCTCCAAAACAGGGAGAAGAAGCGCGCGCTGATGGCCTCGCTCGATACCTCGCGCCCCGCCGCGATGGAGCAGCTGAAGATTCTGGGCGAGCAGGCAAACGTCGCCACGCTTCCCGTCATCGCGGGCCAGAAGCCGCTCGACATCGCCAAACGCGCGATGGCCGCCGCCAGGGTCGGCGGTTACGACGCAGTGATCCTGGACACCGCCGGCCGCCAGCACATTGACGATCAACTGATGACCGAGGTGGCGCAGGTGCGCGATCTCGTGCATCCGCACGAAACCATTCTGGTGGCCGACAGCCTGACCGGCCAGGACGCGGTGAACATCGCGAGGGCCTTCAACGAGCGCGTGAAGCTGTCCGGCATCATCCTGACGCGCGCCGACGGCGATGCGCGCGGCGGCGCCGCCCTTTCCATGCGCGCGGTCACCGGCGCGCCGATCAAGTTTCTCGGTGTCGGCGAAAAGCTGGACGCGCTGGAAGCCTTCTATCCCGACCGCGTGGCCAACCGCATCCTCGACATGGGCGATGTGGTATCGCTCGTGGAGAAGGCGGCGGAGAATTTCGACAAGGAACGCGCCGAAAAGATGGCGCGCAAGCTGAAGAAAGGCGAGTTCGACATGAACGATCTCGCCGAGCAGCTCGGCCAGATGAAGAAGATGGGCGGCATGCAGGGGCTTCTGGCCATGCTGCCGGGCGTGGGCAAGGTGAAGGAAAAGCTCGATTCCGCGGGCCTCGACGACAGGATCCTCACCCGCCAGGAAGCGATCATCTCGTCCATGACGAAAGAAGAACGCAGCCATCCCGACATCATCAACGGCTCGCGCCGCAAGCGCATCGCCGCAGGTTCCGGCGTGGACGTGCAGGACGTGAACAAGCTTCTGAAAATGCACCGGCAGATGTCGGATGTGATGAAGAAGATCGGCAAGGGCGGCCGCGGCCCCATGGCCGGCCTTGGCGCGCTTATGGGCGGCGGCTTGCCACCCGGCGTTTTGCCCGGAGGCAAAAGGTGATTGCACACGGAACCGCGGATGTTCTCCGCGTCTCCGCGTGAGGTATTTTGAATGAACGAAAGGAACAGAAAATGCTGGTGATCAGAATGTCGCGCGGGGGCACGAAGAAGCGTCCGCATTATTCCATCGTGGTCGCGGATTCGCGCTTCTCGCGCGACGGCCGTTTCATCGAAAAGATCGGCTTCCACAATCCGCTGCTGCCCAAGGATCATGCCGACCGGCTGAAGCTCGATATCGAGAAGGCGAAGGAATGGATGAAGAAGGGCGCGCGCCCGTCCGACCGCGTGCACCGCTTCCTCGCCGCCGCAGGCGTGGTCAAGCCGCTCAAGCACAACAATCCCGAAAAGGCCAAGCCCAAGAAGAAGGCGCAGGAACGCGCCGCCGCCGGCGCGCCCAAGCCCGAAGCGCCGGCCGATGCCGCAGCCCCGGCCGCGGAAACGCCCGCGGCCTAGAGCCGTGCCCGCGCGCCATCCACGGATGTGTCATGCCGCGTGACGTGCTTCTGGGCGTCGTCATCGGCGCCACCGGCCTCAAGGGCGCGGTGAAGGTGAAAACCTTCACCGAAACGCCGCAGAAGCTTGCCGCCTATGGCCCGCTGCACACGAAGGCGGGAAGGGCGCTGTCGGTGGCAAACCTTCGCGCCACCGGGGCGGATGAAGCGGCGGTGCTGTTTGAGGGCCTCTCGGACCGTACCGCGGCGGAGGCCCTGAAGGGAGCAGAGCTGTTCGTCGCGCGCGCGGCGCTGCCTGAGACCGGCAAGGAAGAGTTCTATCATGCCGATCTCATCGGCCTGCGCGCCGAAGATGCCGAAGGCCGCGTCCTGGGGCATGTCTCGGCCATCCGCAATTATGGCGCAGGCGATGTGATCGAAATTGCGCGCGGGCAGGGCGACACGCTTTTGCTGCCCTTCACGCGTGAGATCGTTCCCGAAATCCATATCGCGGATGGTTATCTTCTGGTGGTTGAGCCAGCCGAAGTTGAAGCAAGCAAGCAAGGTTTTTTGGAATGACCCTCATTCCGTCATCGCCCGCTTCATGCGGGCGACCCATTTTTCCTGAAACAAATTGGATGGCCCGGACAAGCCGGGCCATGACAGTAAAGATATGACCTGGCGCGCAACCGTGCTGACGCTGTTTCCGGAGATGTTTCCCGGGCCGCTGGACGTGTCGCTCATCGGCAAGGCGCGCGAGAAAAATCTCTGGTCGCTCGAGGTGCGCGACATCCGCCAGCATGGGCTCGGCAGGCATCGCACGGTGGACGACACGCCCGCGGGCGGCGGCCCCGGCATGGTGATGCGCGCCGACGTGGCATGCGCCGCCATCGATGCCGCGCGCGCCGCCAACCCGAACGTGCCGGCCATTTATCTTTCGCCGCGCGGGCTGCCGCTGACGCAGGCGCGTGTGCGCGGTCTCGTGGAAGAAAAGGGCGTCATCCTCCTCTGCGGCCGGTTCGAAGGGCTCGATCAGCGCGCCATCGAGGCCCGCAATCTGCAGGAAATCTCCATCGGCGATTTCGTGCTGGCCGGGGGTGAGATCGCGGCCATGGCGCTCATAGAGGCCTGCGTGCGGCTGATCCCGGGGGCCCTTGGCGATGCCGCCTCCCCGGCGGACGAAAGCTTCTCCGAAGGCCTTCTCGAATACCCCCAATACACCCGGCCCCAGAATTTTGAGGGCCGCGACATTCCGGCCCCGTTGCTCTCCGGCAACCATGCCGAAATCGCCCGGTGGCGAAGGGCCCAGGCCCTGGCCCTAACCCGGGCGCGGCGGCCCGATCTGGCCGCCCTCTTGGATAAGAAGAAGCCATAGGCTATATGCCCGCCTCCCCCAGGAACGCCCGGTTTCGGAGCCCGTAAGATGAACCTGTTGCAGACGCTCGAAGCCGAGCAGATGAAGGCCCTGAAAAAGAAGGGCGCCCCCGAATTCCGCCCCGGCGACACGCTGAAGGTGAACGTCAAGGTCGTGGATGTGACCTATGACGAGAAGACCAAGCAGAACAAGACGCGCGAACGTCTTCAGGCATTCGAGGGCGTCTGCATCGCCCGCCAGGGCGCCGGCCTGAACGAAAGCTTCACGGTCCGCAAAATCTCCTACGGCGAAGGCGTGGAACGCGTGTTCCCGGTCTATAGCCCGCTGGTCGATTCCGTGGAGGTGGTGCGCAAGGGCAAGGTGCGCCGCGCGAAGCTTTATTATCTGCGCGGCCGCCGCGGCAAATCGGCCCGCATCGCCGAGCGCCAGGCCGCTGCCGAGAGCGAGCAGGCCCCTGCCGAATCCGCCGACGCCTGAGGCGCAGCGTTTTTACGCCACACAACGAATAATTCACTTGAGCCCGCTTCCATAAAGCGGGCGCGCGATGTATTTCCGCCGCCCCCTGTTGGGCTGGCGTGCCGTGACTCGTCATATCGTTCCCGATGAAGTGCTGTCCCGGCCCGAGCCGCTGCCGGAAGCCGAGGCGCCTGCGCAAATCCCAGGCCGGCCCTTTGCCTTCATCCGCTTTCTGATCGTCAGGCATTTCCGCTGGCGGGTCATTGCGCTGGTGGCGCTGGCGACTGCGGCAACCGCCATCAACGCCTTTGCGCCGGTCGCCCTGTCGCGCCTCATCAATGCGATCACGCAGGCCGCAAGGGCACACGCGAATTTCACGACGGCCGTTCTTCCGTCGCTGATCGCGCTGGGCGCGATCTGGGTCGTTTCGTCGCTCGCCTTCCGCGGCTATGAGGCGATGGATATCGAAACCAGCCCGCGCATGCGCGCGCTGGCGCAGAAATATCTGTTTTCCTATCTGCTCGGCCACAGCCCGCGGTATTTCCAGGAGAACTTCGCCGGAAAGCTCGGCCAGAAGATCAAGCAGGCGGGGCAGGCCACCGTCTCGATCCTCAACATTCTCTGCTTCGAAATCGTGCGCGTCAGCGTCCTGCTCGTGGTGGGCGGCGCGCTGATGTTCACGGCCCACGCCGTCTATGCGGCCATTCTTGCCGCCTGGACCGTTGTCTATCTGTCCATCGTGATCAGCCTCGCGCGCAAATGCGTGCGGCTGTCGAAGGCGTTTTCGGACGAAGTCTCCACCTCCACGGGCCGGCTGGTGGATGCCATCACCAATGCCGACCTCGTGCGCGCCTTCGCCAAGGCCGCCTATGAGCGGCGGTTCCTGTCGTTCTTCCTCACCGACGAGATGAATGCCTCGCGCCGCCTGCGCTGGTTTCTCATTCTCATGCGCGTGTTCATGGCGCTCGCCATGCAGGCGCTGATGCTGGGCATGGTGGCGCTGGCCGGCTACGACGCGATCCAGGGCAACATCAACGTCGGCATCTTCGCGATGATCTTCTTCCTCACCAACCAGATCACCACCAGTGTGCAGGAACTGTCGTTCCGCATGCTCGATTATTTCGAGCAGCTCGGCACGCTCACCGAAGCGCTGGAGCTTGTCAGCCAGCCGCATGAGATCGTGGATGCGCCCGGCGCAAGGCCGCTTTCCGTGAAAGAGGGCGCCATCCGCTTCGAGCATGTGCGCTTTGCGCACCCCGATGGCCAGCCGGTGTTCGAAGACCTGTCGCTCGCCATCAGGCCCGGCGAAAAGGTGGGGCTCGTGGGGCCGTCCGGCGCCGGCAAGTCCACGCTCGTCAAGCTGCTCCGCCGCCAGTTCGAGCCGCAGGGCGGACGCATCTGGATTGACGGTCAGGACATCGCCCATGTCACCTGGGATTCGCTCAACGAAGCCATTGCCGAGGTCCCGCAAACCCCCGGCGTGTTTCACCGCACAGTGCGCGACAACATCCGCTATGCGCGCCCGCAGGCCGAGAACGATGCG
>Ga0070740_10000511_pt1 | contig 82317 bp, 69 predicted proteins | sample Coa_R2_FD_67286 | JGI IMG/M metagenome (GOLD analysis project Ga0070740, IMG submission 67286) | Surface soil microbial communities from Centralia Pennsylvania, which are recovering from an underground coalmine fire - Coalmine... | ecosystem: Environmental > Terrestrial > Soil > Unclassified ... | reverse complement strand
GCCGTAACCGGTCGCCCCCGCCGTTGCGGGTGGTTCGATGTTCCCGCAACGCGTTACAGCGCAAGGGTCAATGGGTTGAGTGCGATGATCATCACCAAGCTCGACATCCTGGACACTCTGGACGAGATTCCCGTTGGCATAGAATATGAATATCGTGGAAAGCGGTTCAGCAGCTTTCCTGCCGAAGCCGACGTTCTTGACCAACTCAAAGTCCACTACCGCGTCCTTCCGGGTTGGAAGCAATCAACACACGGAGTCCAGGAGTTCTCGCAGCTTCCTCAAAAAGCACAGGACTATCTGCATTTTCTTTCGGACGAGGTCGGCGTCGAGATTGCCATGGTTTCAACAGGCCCAGAGCGCGGGCAGGCAATCTGGTGCGATGAGAGTCGATTTGCTGGACTAATCGCATCAAAATCATGAATGCTCGGTCAAGGGATTCGTGTCAACCCTCGACATTCGGATGAAGCCTGACGCCTCCCCGGTCGCCAGGATGTTAACCCTTCAAGAAGCTCTGTCGGAAATCGAGTCTAGACTTACTTCTGCCGGCGTCTCTCCTTCAATCGAGACGGCTTCTCTCGATCAGGCGTGGGGCCGAGTCCTTGCGGAAGATATCAACGCGGACCGTGACTACCCTCCCTTTCACCGCTCTACGCGAGACGGATTCGCAGTTCGCTCTGAGGACGTCAGGTACGCGCCGACTTCGCTCACGCTTGACGGGGAAGTGCGCGCCGGCGAGCATTTTGACGGCAGGATCGAAGCAGGTCACTGCGTCGCCATCATGACGGGGGCGCCTATGCCCTCCGGCACAGACGCTGTGACCATGATCGAACATGCCCATGTTAAGGAAGGCAAAGTTGAAATAGAACGGCCGGTCGAACCCTTTGAGAACGTAGTCCGAAAAGGAAGCGAGGCCAAGGCAGGGAGACAAATTCTGGCAAGAGGCAGGCGCATCCGTGCAGGCGAGATCGGTCTGCTCGCTTCCCTTGGCAAGGCAAGCGTAGCCGTATATTCCCGCCCTCGCGTGGCCATTATTCCCACCGGTGACGAAGTGGTTCCCGTTGACTGCAAGCCCGAATGGTATCAGGTCCGCAACAGCAATTCCGCCATGCTGGCAGCGGTCGTGGCTTCGGCTGGCGGAGTCCCACTCGAAATCGGCATTGGGCCGGATCGAAAGGACGCATTGCGGGGCCTCATTGAGAAGGGATTGGAGGCTGATCTTCTCTTGTTGAGTGGGGGAGTCTCGAAGGGAAAGTACGATCTCGTTGACGATGTCCTCGAAGAGCTCGGAGCGGATTTCTTTCTTCGAGGCATCGCCATTCGGCCCGGGAAACCGCTGGTCTTCGGCCGCGCGCGTGGAAAGTTTTTCTTCGGATTACCCGGCAATCCTGTTTCCAGCTTCGTGACGTGCAATCTCTTTGCACGGCCCGCCATCAGCGTGCTCGCGGGAAGCACCTTCGAGCGCCCTCTCTTCCTGCGTGCACGGCTGGTAAAACCTGTCCAGCACAGGAGGGGGCTGACTACTTTTATGCCGGCTCGGGTTGAAACGCGCGAATCGGAACCCAAAGTCAGCCTTGTCGGATGGCAAGGGTCCGGCGACCTGGTGGGTGTGGCGGAAGCCAACTGTTTTCTGGTTCTGCATCCCGATCAGCCATCGCCCTCCGTGGGAGATTGGGTGGACCTGATGATCATGGAAAGTTAGAATGCCACGGAGCAAGGGCATTATGGTGAAATCAGGCAAGAAAGGTCCGGTCGGACGGAACAAGACCCTGAGCCACTATGACCCATCGGGTCGTGTGCGCATGGTCGATGTGTCCGCGAAACCCGAGACGGCCCGGCAGGCCGTGGCCTCGGTGCTCGTAAAAATGAAGCCGCAGACGCTGAGGAAGATCCGGAATAACCCGAAGGGCGATCCGCTGGAAATTGCGCGCATTGCCGGAATTGCTGCGGCCAAGCGGACACCGGACCTGATTCCGCTCTGCCATCCACTGCTGCTGAGCCACATCGATGTGCAGGCGGCGTTTTGCAAAGACGGGATCGCGATCACCTCTTCCGTGCAGTCCACGGGGCCAACGGGCATCGAAATGGAAGCATTGACGGGCGCAGCCGTTGCGGCTTTGACAGTTTACGATATGTGCAAGGCTGTGGATCATAACATCGAAATCACAGGCCTTCGGCTGATTTACAAAAGCGGCGGTAAGTCAGGCGAATTCCGTGCGTCAAATTAAGATCTCCTATTTATGATCTGGTTAACCGCATGATGAGGAGGTTATCCTCATGCCGGCGTCGTTCAAGATACTGATCGTCGATGATAACCCGACAATCCTTAAGCTGCTCCAGCAGGCGCTCATAAAATGCGGTGAGTTGTTTCCGGCAGCCAGCGGAGCCGAAGCCTTGCGCAAGGCAGCCGAGATCCAGCCGGACCTGATCATCTCCGATTACTCCATGCCGCAGATGAACGGCCTGGAGTTGTTTGAAAAGCTTCGCGGGCAAGAGAATACTGTGAACATCCCTTTTGTCTTCCTCGCCTCGAAGAAAGATATCGAAGGGCAACTTCGGTCAGCATCTGACGGCATTGAGGACTTTATCGTCAAGCCGTTCTTCGTGCAGGAACTGTCCCGCCAAGTCAGGCACATCACAACTCGGCTGTACGGGAGGAAGATGGAGAAGCTGCAAACACGCGGCGGGACTATCGCCGGCCTGCTGAGCGAAATGAGCCTGATTGACTGGATGCAATCACTCGAGCAGGGGCGCAAGACATGCATGCTGCTGTTGCGTTCCGGGCAGGAAACCTGCAAACTCTATTTCACTCGAGGCCAGGTAACACACGCTGAGTGCGGTCCGCTTCAAGGAGATAGCGCTGTTTATAAAGTTCTGACATGGGCTGAAGGCGAGTGGGAAGTGGACTTCAGCAAAACCTCCGACCAGCGCACCACAACGATGTCAACCACCGGGCTCATGATGGAGGGACTGCGCATGCTGGACGAAGCAAACCGGGGGACTGGCTGAGCGATCGGGGGTGCCCCTGTTGCCACTTCGAGCATCGCGGTAGTAACTTTGTGAAACCAGATGGAAATCCGTTTACGCGCGAAAATCCTGGTCTTGAGCGACCTGTCGAGCCAGGGAAAACGAGAAGACAGGTCCGGTCCCGCCATCCGCGATCTTCTTGAATCCCACGGGTGGCAGGTGAAGGCGCTCGAGATTCTTCCCGATGAATTTGACCTGATCCGAAACCGGCTGATGACGTGGACAGACACAGGGGATTGCGATGCAGTATTTACCTCCGGCGGAACGGGCCTCGGCCCGCGCGATGTGACTCCGGAAGCTACCCGGTCTGTAATTGAGACTGAGGTTCCGGGACTGGGGGAGTTGATGCGCGCCGCCGGAGTGAAGAGTACGCCTCTCGCAGCGTTGTCACGGGTTGTGGCCGGAGTGCGGAAAAACACTCTGATTGTGAACCTTCCCGGAAGCCCCCGAGGCGCACGGGAATCGCTTGAAAGCATTATTGAAATCCTTCCCCACGCCATCGACCAGATTCAGGGGCGAACAGGGCATTCCGAATGAAATTCGCCTTTCGACAGGCTTCGCTCTGCCTTCTGTGCAACTTCAGGGTGTAAGATCATTGAGATCAAACTTCCAGCAGGAGAACCATGGAACTTCACTTCGACTCAAAAGAGGCTGCTGCAATCGCAGCCAGAATTTGCCAACACGCCAAGGACCAGCCATCCACGGCAGAAGCTTTGAGTGCCGTCGATAAGGACCTCGCAGGGCTCGGCTTGACGGCCCTCAGGCCTTACGGCAGATCGTTCGCTAAGGATCCCACCCAGGATTCAAGCTGTTATCTGGCTGTTGACGCTCTGACGGAGCAGAAAACAGCTCCGCTGCTGATGCACATCGCAATGGCGGCGTTTCAACCTGACAAGCTGATCGCTGAACCAGTTCGTACAGAGCGCGTGCAGATCGATGGGAAAGATGTGAGGGTAAGCTTCATCCCTTTTTCCAGCTACGATCACGACATCATCAGAAGATTTGCAGAGGATGTCGACAGAGCATTTCTCCCGAGGCCGCAGCGTTCACTTCCCGCAGTGGCGGCCGGCAATCGGCATCCAGAAATCAGCTTGCCCGCCGCGTTTGATGCTTACCGAACCATTCTTGATAAGCTGCACGTCAACATGGCCTCAACGGTACAACTCTCTGCAACCCGGGAAATGACAACTGACGAAGCGCTAAAACATCGGGACGGCGAGGACCCCGTGGCAACAGGGCACACCCGGGTTTCTATCCGGCATCTTTATCACGCCGGACTGTGGGCGGCGATTCGATCAGGCTGGCGCGAAGGTTACACGGCAGAGGCGGACCACTTCATTGTTTCCGGAAATACTCCAGAGGAAATTGCAGCTTCAGTAGAAATGGTCAAAACGGCAATTCGCCACGCAGCAGGTTACACAAAGTTCACCACAGATACCTCCCGCCTCTTCGAACTTCAGGCCGACACTCGCCACCCGGAACCCTGGAGCAATTCGGTGGTCAGTGAGAAATTCCAGCGGATGTTCTCAAACGACGAGCAGAAGTGGGTGCTCAGCGAGTTCTCAAAGCCATTTAACATCGATGGGAAAAGCTATATCTTCACCAACGATGAGGTTCTTCGCCTTGCCGTCAAATTCGGCCAGAGTCTGAAACTCAATGAGGAGCTTTACGATTACATCGCCAAAACCAAACGGGAAGCCAGCCAGGACGCCGCGTTCGATTTTGAACCGTCCATCGACGAAGCAGAGACCCTCACCACTGCCAAAGAGCTTCTCTTTTACATGCACTGGCTTAAAGCCCGCGGAAGGCCGGCGCAACTTTGCCCGCCCAATCTCGGCTTCAAGAAGCGCCAGGCCTATCCCGTGGCCATGGAAACCTCGGTTGCGGATGGCGTTGGCCTGATCGACTACTGCCATCACAAAATGTGGCCGGAACTGCCTCAGCGTGTTGAAAGGGAGTTTGGCGGAAAACCGCTCGAGGAACTGGCCGCGCGGGTGGCTGAACTGGCCGCCGTCGCGAAAAGCTTTGACACGACGCTCAGCATTCACTCCGGGAGCGGAAAACAAGAGGCTGTTCTTGAGCTCATCGGCAGATCAACAGGCGGTCGCGTGAATTATAAGATTTCAGGAGAACTGCAATTGCAGCTTTTCGACGTACTGAGGAGCCAGCCTGCCGGGTCCTATTGGCGGATGCTCTATGAGCGGATGGTCAAGAGGGCCAACGATTTCGCCGCTGTGGGCGCGTTTGGCCATGAAAGTGAACTGGCGGCGAAATACGTTTCCATGGGCCTTAAATATGATCTGGGGAATGCGGCGCGCGGTCGAGTGGATGGCAATCTCTTCCTGGTCTTTTGGCTGGGAAATCTGGTCGGGAGCCGTGACATCGATTCGCCGGACGCCGACCACCGATTTTTCAAGGAAAAGATCGACGAACTGCCCGAGGATTTGCTGGCGGAAGTGAGACGGCGGAACAGCCGGTACATCGTCTGGCTGGCGGAGCACCTTCAAGGATGATAAAGCACTGGGATTTGTATAAATCTCCGGGCAAGATTAAGCCGCCTTTGAAACGCTTTCCTCAACGCGGTAAAGCATCTCGCCGGCACGGGGCACCAGCAGGATGCCTTCGTCTTCGCGATTTTTCCACTCTTCCAGGTCGACGCTTGCGGGATCCATGTAGCCAAGGTTGATTTTCTCGCAGCGCTCTTTCGGGATTCCGGTCGCCAGCGTCACCTGAATGCGCGGCGTCTCCTTCCCTGTTGCCGCGTCGTATTTGCCCAATCCTTTAACGTGGGTCGAGTGGGCAAGCACACCACCCGGATAATCTTTGAATTTGTCCCATTGCGCCAGAAAGTAGTCGCGGCAGTGGTAACCGATTTCGTCGATGAGCTTTCCATGCGTGTAACTGACTTCGGTGATGTGCGGCGCGTAGATCACCACTTCGCCGCCGTCGGCAACGGCCGGCTCCATCTTGTACATGCCTTTGGCTCCGGTCCACAAATCGTCATAGAGCTTCGGCATTACAGAGAGAACACGTTTAAAAGGTTTCTTGACATAGATGATATGCTTCTGTGCCGAAAGGCCTGAAGCTGCCTTCCACGCTTCCTGAGGCGAACCAAAATAAAGGCCTTCGACCCCGTCGTGCGTTACTACCAGCGCAAAGCAGGCTACAGGCCGGTCAATGAAGCTTGCCGCGCGGTCGATGATGGCCCGCACTGGCGTATACCCCGCGCCGATAATCCTGTAGTTGGTCATCAGCGCACCTACCCAATGCGTCTGGTTGATGATTTCCCACCCGCCGATCCCCGGAAAAAAGTATTTATTCCCGCCCGAAAAGCCGACGACCTCATGTGGGAAGACGGGCCCGCAGATGATGATCTGGTCATAGTCCAGAATCATCCTGTTAAGCCGGACCGGAATGTCCTTGGCGAGCAATCCGCCGGTGATCTCGCCGATTTCACTCGCTGGAATGACGCCAAGCGTAACAAAGGTTTCAGGCTTTTCCCAATGATGATTGAAAATGCGGACTTTCCCCGTTTTCCCATCGATGACCTGACGCCCCACCAGCTTGCTGAGATGTTCGTCGCTCATGATAGGATGCGTGCCAAGCGCCACGAGGAAATCAAGGGCAGTAACGCGCGAAGCAAGCTCCCGCTCAAATAAATCGAACATCAGCGGCATAGGCATGGTGCGCGTGCCGTCCGGGATGATGATCAGCACACGTTTCCCATCCAGAGCGAGTGTGTCCAGACCCTCATGAACAGTCCTGCTGATTTCCTCAGTGGTCAAATGTCGTTCCACGAACCCTTGCCCCATGACCATTGGATACCTCCCTCAAGCATCCCTTTGCTTGTACGATATGCCCCTCGTATACAGGTAAAACCCCCTACACTCCACTATACGCCGAAAAACCGCCATCGATAGGAACAATGACTCCAGTAACAAATGCCGACGCAGGTGAGAGCAGCCACAGCACTGCGCCGAACAAGTCTTCGGGATTTCCAAATCGCGCCATCGGCGTGTGGTCTATGATCGATTTGCCTCGCGCAGTAAGTTCGCCTGTCTTCTCATCGGTAAGCAGAAATCGGTTCTGCTGGGTCATGAAGAAACCCGGTGCAATGGCGTTCACGCGGATCTTCGGCGAATACACCTGCGCCATGTGAACAGCCAGCCATTGCGTGAAGTTGCTGACTCCTGCCTTGGCTGCTGAGTATGCCGGGATGCGCGTCAGCGGACGGAAAGCATTCATCGAAGAAATGTTGAGTATTACGCCTTCTTTCTTCGTCGCCATAATCTTGCCAAACACCTGCGAAGGCAGAATAGTACCAATGATGTTGAGATCAAAAACCCACCGCAGCGCGTCAGCGGGAAGATCGAAAAAGGAAAGGTCGGCGCTCGTTGTTGCCTGAGGCTTGTTCCCGCCGGCTGCATTCACCAGGCAATCGACGGTACCAAACTTTTCCAACACCGCCTGCGAAGCCTGCCGCACGCTATCCACATCCAGCACATTCGTTTTGACCGTCATTGCCCGGCCCGCGCGCGACCCCAACTTTTTCAGAATGCCTTCAGCCGGAGCCAGGTTCAGGTCTAGAATGGCGACGTTGGCGCCGCATCCCACCAGCGCCTGAGCGATTTCTCCACCCAGAACTCCCGCGCCTCCAGTGATTGCAACTGTCTTACCTGTAAAATCGTACATTCGAGTCAAATCCTCCAGGTCCATTCAGGAAAGTCCTCCTACTGGCTTCTAGAAATTTGATATAAGCAGATCGTGTTTACTGCGCAGGCTTGCGTCTCGCATTCGTGCGGCGTCTCAGGAAATACCGGAGGCGCAAACAAACTGGAAGACTAACACTCCCGGCGGGGCAGGCGCAAGTGACGCGATCCCATTGCCCGGCTTTTGTCTGCAATGGTACGATTGCTGTTTCACATCCACTTGCCGTGAGGAACAGACTTGTCTTACTACAAAGGATTAAGCCTTGAAGGGAAGCACGCGCTTGTCTTCGGGGGAACCAGCGGCCTCGGCAAAGCCATTGCCATTGGATTTGCCGAAGCCGGCGCCGATGTGGTTCCCGTTGGTCGCCGTGCTGAAGAAGTCCATAAGACCGCGCTCGAAATCCGGCAATTGGGAAGAAACGCCATCGAGACAAGCGCGGACGTCACGGATCGTTCCCAGATTCAGAGGGTGATTGATGCGATGCTTACGGGGATGGGACGCATTGACATCCTGGTGAATTCGGCCGGCATCACGCGGCGTGTGCCATCACTCGAGGTTGACGACGCATTGTGGAACCACATCATGGAGATTAACCTGAAGGGCACCTGGAACACATGCCAGATGGTTGGCAGAGTCATGAAAGAGCAACTATACGGACGCATTATTAACATCGCTTCGATCGCTTCTTTCGTCAGCGCGCATGAGGTCACGCCTTACGCAGCCAGCAAGGGAGGCGTAATGCAGATCACGCGGTGCCTTGGCGCAGAATGGGCGAAATACAATATCACAGTGAACGCAATTGCTCCTGGAGTGTTCGAAACAGACCTGAACCGGGAAATCGTCAATCGGCCCGACAGGAAGGCGTCCATCTTCGCGCACACTCCCATGAAACGGTTCGGACAGGTCGAGGAAATCAAGGGCGCGGCGATCTTTCTGGCATCTGACAGTGCAAGTTTCGTTACCGGAGCCGCCATCCCCGTGGACGGAGGATTTCTGGCCCAGGGGATCGGAGATTAGGCCCGATGTTGAGCCTCAACACAAAGTCTCGCCCAGTATTGCCGCTCAGCCTTGAAGTCGGTTTCATCCCCTCGTAGCGGAGCTTGCATCTCGCAGAGCGCGGTACTGAATAGTTCTCTGTGCTGCCCGGCCTAAAACCTGAAGTGAATTCTTGCGCTGACGCTGTTGCTGTGATAGGCGGCTGCACGGTTCACCACCGTGAGCGCTTCGATGGCTGACGCCGTGTTGTAATAATCATAACCAATGGTCAGCACAGTATTGGGCCCGAATGGAAGATCAAAGCGCGTACCTGCCGTTGAACTGAACGAGAAATCAGATCCCTGGAGAATCTGCTGCGGGCCCGCCGAGCCGTGAATGTCCCAGCGGACCTTGAGCGGAAGCGCCAAATTCAGATCAACCGTCGCGGCATGACGCTGGTAGAAACCGGGCGTAAAGACCCCGGGATTCGCAAAGAACGTGCTGAAAGGAAGCCCCGCCGGATGCGTATAGCCAAAGATGTTGCCCTCGTAGCCGAGTGTCAGCGTCTCGTGCTCCCTTTGGACGATATCTCTCGTAGCTCTGAAAGTGCCGCCATTGCCATGCATCCTGAATACTCGGCCTTCATACATTGCGCTCGAGCCAGGGATCGGCATATCCTGAATTTCAAAAGGTGGCGAGATTTGGCGATGGTACGCTGTGAGCGCAAAGTGCAAGCGCAGATCGGGGCTCCAAGCTATTGTCGCGGATTGTTCGTCAGCGTGAATTTCTTCCTCAATGGCCCTGGGCGTATAGGCCCAATAGTGACGGGAGGATCGGAACGCAAGCTCCCAGTGTGATGTGCGGAAAACAGTTTCTGCGTCGTAGATATAGCGTGTGCGAGAACCCTGAAATGTCCCTGGTCCAAGGTTGCCCGGGCCATGGTGCAGCGTCGCCACGCCGGCACCGGCTGTCCACGAGAACCATCGGTTGAGCTGAACGCTCGTGCCGCCCTCAATTTCGGTTGCCCATTGAAAGAACCTGTCGTTGCCTGCAATGAGTGCTCCGGACGGGAACTCGCTGACTTGCAGGTAGCCAGGAGCAGGCACCAGCCCGCCGGGCAAGCGCTTCGCCAACATGGAAGATCCCTCAACAGGAACCGCGAAGATGTTTGCCGGAGCAGAGGATGGGAAGATATCCGCCGTGATAAAGCTCCGGATGCGCGGGCTGATACTGAAGCGGAAATCAGCCGCATGGTATCGCCAGGCGTTAAGACCTTCCGTGTCCCGAACGTAATTTCCTCCGACTGTGAGTTCGGGACGCAACTGCGACTCGATAGCGCCGCGGACTGCCGCAACGTCGCTATCGCCCGGCGCAAGGGCGTCCGCCTGGCGAAGTAATTTCAGGGCCAGATCAGGTCGCCGTAACGCGTTTTCGTCCGACGCCAATGCAACAAGCACCCTGGCATCCTCCGGGTATTTGCCATGCAGGCTCTCGAGCATGGGACGGGCAGCAGCGGGTCTTCCTGACCACACAAGCACCTGTGCCTTTCCCGTCAATGCATCGCGGTCTGCAGGGCGGATTTGAAGAGCAGCATCATAGGTCTGGATAGAATCCTTCCATCGCCCCTTATAGGAATAAACTTGAGCTAGGGCTAAGAGAGCATTGAAATCATTTGGCCTGTCCTTGAGCAACGCTCTCAGTTCGGCGATAGCATCGTCATAACGTTTGTCCCACCCAAGCACTCTCGTCATTTCCAAGTGGGCCTCCCCGTCGTTTGGGTGTTGCAGCAGGATTTTCCGGTACTCGGCAAGAGAGGCGTCAAAATTCCTCGACCAACTTAAAACGCGGGCAAGCTCCATCTCCACTTCCTGATCCTGCGGATGTTCAGCAAGCCATTGCCTGTACAACCCGATAGATTCTCCGTACTTTTTCGCCCAACTCAAGACCCTGGCCCGCCGGAGAACCAGGGCCTCGTTGTGGGGCTGAAGTTCCGACGCCGCCCGAAGCTGGTCTGCCGCCGCATCGAAGTCGCGCTTCGCCAGATACTGGTCTGCGAGGGCAAGCCGTAGCTGAACGTTTCGCGGATCTTGCCTGACAAGCTCCTGAAGGCTTTGTTGCGAAGACGAAGATGATACAGCCTGCGCCGACCGGGCATCTTTAAGCTGTTCTCGGAGCGGCGAAATGTGCGGGTCCTGCGGATGGTCCCGCACGAATCCAGCAAACTCTTTCTGCGCCCGCCCAATCTCCCCCATTGCGATTAGTGTCCGGACGATACCTGCCTCGGCCGCCGCGTTCGCACGCTGGACATTCAGTACCTCCTGAAACTCACGCAAAGCTTCAGGATACTTTTGGAGGATGAGAAGGACACCGGCATACTCCGTGCGCGCGTCCTGGTCTGACGGCCGCAGATCCAGGACGCGCTTGTATTCCTGTGCGGATTCCGGGAATTTTTCCTCCCAACTCAAGACCCTTCCGAGTTGCAGGAAGCCATCCGCATTCTCGGGGTGTTTTGCGACCCACGCCCGCAACATGGACTCGGATTCTGTGTATTCCTTGTTCCAGCCGAGGACTATGGCCAGGCGAAATCTCGCTTCATCGTCATCAGGATAGCGGGAAAGATAGGCGCGGTACTCCCGAATTGCCTCCGGGAAATTCCCGAGGTTTTCGCTTCGTTGTGCAAGCGCAAGGAGTTCTTTCCGCTCGCTCTGGCTATTGGCAGGAACCGTGACGGGCTTAGCTAGTTCGGATGCAGACTGCGGTGTCATAACAGCTTGTCTTGGCTCGCATGTCCCCACTGCGGTGCGTAGTGTCGAAGCCACCAGGCCGAGTGCAAATAGTTTTCTCATCAGCAAACGATGATCCATGGATTTTCCCTCAGTCAGATAAATGCGACGTTACGCTCCGGAAAGCAGCCCCCACCGCCGGGTAACTTTGCTTCAGGACAGCCTTCGAAGATACATACGACCACGTCGGCCATGGCATGGTGAGCCCTTGCACAATCTCCGTGCCAGAAACTTTGCGTGCCACGATCTGAAATGGCGATGCACCTCCTTCAGACCCCGGCAGATCCGCGGAGACGACGGCAATACGGATCTCCCTGGAAATTTCGCCAACAGGTTTCCCTCGGTCATCCGTGCCGCTGTACACCAGACCTTCCGAAGGATCAAGTGCAAGCAGGAGGCCCCAGGAGAGTCGAAGCCGCATGGTAGATGTCGAAGAGTCGAAATAGAACTGACCCAGGGAGTCATAGTCACTTGAATTGAGGCTGAAGTCGCCGTAATGAAGCGTGCTCCGACTATACTCAACAGAAGGATAGACGGCCCCATTTTCGCCGTAGATCCTTCGATTGGTTTCGACGACCTGTTGTTCGAACGAACCTTCCTGATCGAAACCGGTCCCTAAATTGGGGGGAATGATAATCGTGGTGATGTCGGAATTCTTCCCTAACAGGTCTCTTCGGTAGGGGTTGTAACTCTGTGCGATCAAGAGTTTTGTTTGAACGGGCCCTGCTATCGATACGAGGAAATTTGCGCCTTCCTTGACTTTGACATTGCCTGCCGCAGCCACTGTGCCGGAACCGCATGGATGTCCGCAGGTATTAAGTGTGACGAAGTAGCGCACCCGTGACCAATCAGGCTGCTGCCCGCTCCGAAAGTTTGTTGTGAGGTTAACGTAGAGGGCCGAGGGGTCCCACGACGTTTGAACTCTGATGATTTTTCCGGTTTGCTCCGGTGACGCAGATTGATCTGCCGTCCGCGACAAATCGCCGACCGTCCAGAGGTCTTCCCAAAGGCGAGGCTTTGCGGGGACGAATTTCATTAAACCGTAGGATTGTTCGGGATCGAGATCGTTATGCCAGAGCGGCTTGCGGTCAAAGGGAATTTCAAAGTCAACGGCGATCCAGTTATGTTTCCACCACTCATCAAGCCACTCGAAAATCATTCCACCAGCATAGCCAGCCCGTCTGATGTCCTCTGTGAGCCGCGCCAAAGCCCTTCCCTGTTGAAGCTCGCTGAGACCTCCCTGGTTCAAGCCATTGGGGCTGATGTGCGCGATGCCGATGCTTGTCGGGAGGCCATATTCACCCACGAGCACTGGAGTCTCCCGGTAGTGTTCTCTAAGATCCTGAAGGTACCCCCAGAACGGGTTCGGTCCTTCGCCATCCTTCGCATTCTGGTAGGCAGGATCGAGGAAAATGAAATCCGGATAAGTGGGGTAAATATGGTACAGGGCGAAGTAGCCTGCTGGATCATCCGGCAAGGGCCTGATCTTTTCCTCGTCAAGCGATACAACATCCAGATCGTCCGGGACGGTTGTAAGCGACGCGAATATCTGACCCAGTTCTGTTTCTCTGAGGCGCATTTCCTGTTGCTGCGGCATCGTGCTCGGATGCTTCAATGGGTCGAGCGGCGGCCAATTCACAAAGCAAATCGGCCGCTCCCAGTGGTATCGGCTTACTTCGTAGTGGAGAGTCTCATCCATCCGCATGGTCAGCCAAATCTCGGTCGCGTTCGCGCTTCGAACGGAAAGAAACCTCCCGGTGAATTCTTTTAGATCGGGATGATGTTGGTTCGTAATGACAGCTACATGGGGTTCAACCTCGCGGCCAATGATCCAGCCCAAGACGTATGTCGAAACGTCAGCGCTGAAAATGCCGCTCGCATGGGCGGGGCGAAAAGGGATATTTGCATTGCCGTGAACAGCATCCACAACCTCGCGAATTTCTCTCTGGTAATCCGTCGTAAAGTTTGATTCAAAGAGATCCCCGCCCGCTGGGTCTTCCAGCCATATCTCCTGGAACAAATACAGAGGTTGACGCGGGTGGGTCTGATCGTAATCGAGCAGCGCGCGGTAAAAACCAGGTGGAAGCAGAGTGTAAACGCGGACAGCGTTAGCCCCCATAGCCCCGATTTTGTCAAGCCAATCGGCATAGACAGCAGGATCAACGGGCGGTTCGGTTGCAAAATGGCCTGGCGTTGCAGGCCCAATGTCCACACCTGCGATGTAGATCGTTTTCCATGAGCCTCCTTGCGGAACCTGGAAGTACCCATCGTGCAACCTGGCGGCCAGCATCATCCGCGGGGCTGTCCGTAAATTCGCTTGATCCGCCCGGGCGGAAACCGGTCGACACAGGCAACAGTTTTGAGGTGCTCTGCCAAGAAGCCAATGGCTTGCAGTTCCTGCAAATACCAGCAAGACCGCGAGCGGCAGGGCCTTGCTGGCGGTCCCCATGTGAAGAGATTTCTGTTTCACGATAATGCGGTAAATCGGCTGCTGCGCTTCGAACCGCAGCATTAGTCATCAAAGAGAGGATGCCGCCCGCCACGCTCGTGGTTATGCCCATCGGCAGAACGAGCTATTGCTGCATCCTTTCAATGGGTTATCGTCTGGTTCGGTCGAGCCCTTTAACGGAAAATTCGCCTGCAGAAATGTCAACCCTTCCTCACTCTGCCCACTTTTCTGGCGGCGCAAGGCAGGCGTCAGGAAAAACTCGGTGGGATTCCTTTTCACTCAGGACAAATACAAGCCGCCGGCAGGTCTCCGGTAGAACTATCAATGAAAACTTCCCGCCAACGCCAGCAGCAAGGGAGGTCAATGCACTTTTTCAGAAGTTGCGTTGGCAAACCTGGTGTAGCGCCTCTAATAAATCGTTACATAACCGTGCTCCCTGAAGCATCGCGGCTTGTGGCAGCTTTACACGCGACCCCGTTCGTTGACAGCACTATTTTCACTCTCGTCCTTCGCGGAAACCCGCCGATCGATGCAGGACCGAACTGCTTTATTCCAAATATGGCTTCGTAATACGAAATGGGAATTACGGCGCACTACATTAGTTCGTAATTCCAACGTGGGTGACTTTTTCCCAGTGGCGGGAGCCGGTGAGAAAGCGCACCACGCCCTCTAACCGGTAGTAGAGCACCAGTTGGCGATAGCCGATATTCTCGATGAAAGCAAACCATAACAGCTTGGCCAGGTCGCGGTATTCGGGATAGCGGCGATAGGTCAGTTCTTCCAGAAGCACAGCCCCGATCGAAAGCAGTCCGCCGTAAGCAAGACTCAGAAGTACAAACAGCAGGTAGAGCATCGCGGGCACCAAGCCAAGGATGATCGCCAGCGGCACCATAAAGTATCCCAGAAACTCCACCACCGCTCCTAGAGCTTCTACGTAAAGATGAAAGGGAAAGCTGAAGTTTCCTACAAGGCCGTACTTCCGATTGAACAGCATCTCAGCATGCTTCAACAACGTCTGGCACAAGCCCATTTGCCATCGCCGGCGCTGCTTCCCCAGCATCTTCAGTGTGGCCGGGCATTCCGTCCAGCAGACGGGGTCCGAGGTAAACGACATCCGAATGCGCCGTTTGTTCTTCGCGGCCCAGTGATGCAATTGGACGACCAGGTCCATGTCCTCGGTCACGGTGTCGTGAGCAAACCCTCCGGCTTCGACGACGGTTTCGCGGTGAAAAACCGCAAACGCCCCAGACACAATCAGCGTGCCGCCCAGCAAGTCCCAACCTGTGCGGCCGAACAGGAAGCTCCGGAGGTATTCGACCACCTGAAACCGTTCCAGCCGAGACTTCGGCAGGGCGACTTTCGTAACTCGTCCGTCGCGCACGTCGCATCCATTCAGGACTCGGACGATCCCGCCGCTGGCCACTGTATTAACAGGAGAGCTGATCACAGGCCGCATCAGGCGCAACAAGGCATCACGTTCAAGAATAGAGTCCGAATCGAGAGTGCAAAAATAGGGCGTACGGCAAACATTGATGCCGGCATTTAGCGCGTCGGGTTTCCCTCCGTTATCCTTGCTGATCACCAGAAGGTTGGGGAGGTCGGGGTTCATGTAAAAACTGCGCACGGTTTTGGTAGGAATATGCGGGCGGTAAATCAGGTCCATCTTTACGAGACGAAAATGTTCGATCAGCCTCGCCAGCGTCGAGTCGGTGGAACCGTCATCGACAACCACGACCTCCAGGCTCGGATAATCGGTCTGGAGAATCGAGGCCGTCGTTTCCACGATGATCTGTTCCTCATTCCATGCGGGAATCACAATGGTTACAGGCGGTGTCACAGGGGATTCACGGATTTCATCGAGGTCCTGATAAGCGAGTCTGCGGTTGTAGACCCAGACGACAGCGAGCGAAAGCACCATCAGCAGCGTATACACGCCGTTTCCGATAAAAAAATAGGAAACGATTAGCAAATTGAACATGTTCATTCCGTGGATAAAGACCTGCCGCAAGAATTCCATAAGACTATCGCTCTCCCTCCGGCCGGACGGAGCCAAGCAACTCCTGCGCAAGGGCGCGGAGCTCGATGTCCGGTTCCCCCGCCGCCACCTGTTTGACCCACTGATGAATCCGGGGATCGGGATACCACCCGAACTGCTGGAGGAATTTCTTGCGCAGGTCACCGTTTCCTTTCCCGTTTTCAACCACAGCAATCATGTAACTTGTCTTTCCCATCTCCGCGAGGTGCCGCAGCACATCCATATCCCGCCTGCCATCGTTCCGGAAGCAGCGCATCAGCAAATCAGAAATAAGGCCGCCCCGCTGAAATTCATCCGCAATCTGCTCCCGGCAGTACCGGTCCTTTGTGAGAAGGAAATGCTCCGTGAGCAAGTCCAGCCCAGCCGGCCCGAAAGTCCGTAGGGTACGCACAGCCGTCTCCCGGACACGCCAGTCTGCGTCGGTCAAAGCGCGCGAAATCCGCGCGGCGTACGAAAGGAACCTGGGTTTTGCCAGGGACCTTGCCGCATGCAGCCGAACGAACCACAGCGGGTCCTCCAGCAGAGCAAACAGCGTCGTAACTGCCCGCTGATCCGGCAGATAGGCGATCACGGGAGCAGCCCGCGCCCGCACATCAGGATTTGTGTCACAGGACAGGCGCGTGAGAAACGTTTCGGCCATTGTGTCATTCATGTAGCGACCGTCCAGCCAGAAGTTCGGATTGCCTTCTGCCTCCCGCTCGACCATCTCCCGAATGATGTCTGTGGCAAGGAACCGAATGCGCGGGTTTGCGTGCTGCAGCGCGGGCTGCAATTCCTGGGCGCAATGGAGCGGAAAGTTCACCAGGGCCGATTTAAGCGTTCGGACGGACAGAACTGGCGCTGCGCTCACGGCTACCTTTTTGAGTTGCTCGACGAGCGCCGGAAAACTGCCCGGATGCTGGATCGCCGCCAGCGCTCTCACCGCTACCACTTGCAGGTCGGGGTTGGGGTCTCCAAGCGCTTTAACCAGCAATGGCCAACTTGCCTCATGTCGAATAAGGCCCAGGTTTTCTGCGCTCTTTGAGCGAATCAGGAAGTGGAGAAGCTTGACGCGCCTTAGAAGCCCTTGCGGATTCATCAGGGCCTCGCGCAGTGAAGCCTGGTCAACCTGGCCCATCAGTCGTTGCTGCCAAACTTTCACCAGCCCGAGGTCCTCACAAAGCCGTCTCAAGACGGGTTCTTCGACGGGTGATGGCTTCTTATGAAGGCAAAGCTGCTCCAAGACGAACATCCGATCCGGGCCGGAAATTTCCCTTAATTCCTGAAGGCCTTGCGCGTAAACGATTTCGCCGGAAAGCAAACCGGCAACCACAGGACTGTACCTGTTGCGTATCGCGTCAACCCGCCTGAAAAACGTCTCCCGCCTCCAGCGGCGCAGGAAGACGATCCCGACCAGAATAATGTTCCCGAGCAGTGCAAGAACAAAAAGCACGAAGGTGACTATCGTGACGTTCTCGATAAGAAATGGCATGTCTTCCTTAGGCGCACTGTCCCTTGTTCTTGTTTGTCAATTCCTGGCCTTTCATGGGCTGCAATGGGGCGTCCCCACCATCAACTTATCGGCCGAAAAAGAAAAACGATGAGGTCAATGGGTGCATGACTGGAGAGGTTTGATCGTATGGCAGGTGGGAAAATGGCCTGAACGGGAACCGAACGTCCGCAAAAGTTCGCGGCCTAAAAGCAGGACGGCAATACAGGGTGTGCTGCCGCGGCGGCTCGGATTCGTAACAGGCTGGAAATAGTGAGGTGAATGAAGCGTTCGAACTTTACTTAGGCTACTTATTCCTCGATTGCCTTGACTTGCGAAAATGCTCCATGCCCGGCCCTTATACTGTCAAAACTGATGCTCAAGGCTGGATAGGGAGTCTGGCTTTCCGCCACCCTGCAAGGCCGTCGCGGTAAACCTTGACTCCATCGTACTCAAACCCCTGTGAAAGAAGGATGCGGCCCGCCGATCGGCTGAAGGCGCAGATATCGCCCGACGATTTTCCTCCCTCATAAAGCACGATCGTTCTGTCTTTGGGCAGCCGCTTCCACTCTTGCTGGAAGGAGTCTATAGGAAAGTTGACTGCGCCTGGGATATGGCCCGATTCGAACTCCTTTGCAGGCCGGACGTCAACAAAGAGCGCTTGGGCATGTTCGTCGTAGAGCTTTTGGGCCTGCGCAGTTCCGATCATTTCAGGCTGGCGCTTTTTTGCCTCAGCTTCACTGCAAGCCTCGGCGGAATTCTGAAAACTGGCAAGCAGATTGGCTGATCCGTTCATAACGGGCATGGTATCACTCGATGAAACGGGAGACGCCTCCACACTGTCGGTTCTCTTGGCGGGACCAGCCCTACCAGGTTGGGACGGGGTCTCCGTCGATGAAGTCGAATCCCCCGCAGAAGCAGACTGTGCAGTCCCCGCGGCGTTAAGTTCGTTTTGGATCACCTGAGCAAACTGCGGATAAGGAATAGCTCCAACCATCATACGGCCATTAACAAAGAAGGTTGGCGTCATGTGAACTCCCAAGGCCCTCCCGTCTTCAAGGTCCCGGGTCACGCGAGAAGCCATCTCTCCTTTCTGGAGGCAGACAACGAACTTCTGGGAGTCGAGGCCCAACTCCGCCGCATACCGGTTCAGCGCAGGCGGGCTGAGGTCCTCCTGGTGCTCATAGAACATGTCCACAGCCTGCCAGAACTTCCCCTGCTGCGCGGCGCACTCTGCGGCTTCAGCAGCTTTCTCAGATTCCGGATGAACGCCGACCAGCGGAAACTCCCGGAAGGCAAAACGGATATTTTTGCCAAATTCCTCGCGGATTTTCTTCGCCGTGGCCTCCGCTGCCCCGCACGCCGGACACTTGAAATCACCAAACTCCACTACCGTGACCCGGGCGTTCGGATTTCCGTAAAAATGGGTGTCTGGCCGAACCATTCGGGCCTTCACAGTGCTTTCACTTGGGGGCTTTGAAGGCGGAAGGCTGCCGTGCGCTGTAAGAAAGATGAAAGCGGGAACTCCAAAGACAAATGCGAAAAGAATCATGGCAAAATTCCGCTGCACTACGGCGAGTGCTTTGGCGGCATCCAGAACCTCTGGCGGCCGCAAACGGTCCACGATCGCTAGGGCAAAAATCGCCGTCACCAGAAGCGCGGATAGCACGCACCACATGCACCAGGCATGTATGACGAAAGCCTCAAGCCCGGTCAAATAAGCCGAAAACACGAACGCGGCGCCGGTAATGAGAAGGACGCCGCTCTGCGTGACCCGTGCGGCCGGTGCGGGTAGCAGCGGATAAAGGAAAACCAGCAGAGCTACGAACCCGTACATGAACATGCCGAAAACCGGTACGGGCAGACCGCCAAGATGGGAATAAGCACTCGCTCGAACAACATCGCAGCCGCCGCCCATGCATACCATTGGGTGGGCTGGCGACGTGTACTCCCACATCAGGTAAATCGAGTCAAACAACCCGACCAGGCTCAAACCCAACATCCAGAGTTTTCGCATACACCCTCTTCCTGCGGCATCATAGCCGGGGGAATCCGATCAACCCCTGACTTGCCTTTGGGGCCCCATCAGGATTGCCGAGAATAATGCGCCTCCATTCCCGAACAATCTTACCCTTAAAGTATAAAACCAAGCCCCGTGATCGTGAAACGCTTACAAGGCGACTTCTGACGAATGCATCGGATTCGCCGGGCCATGGCCTTTTCCCAGGGCTAATCCGTTACTGATGGCCGCAGTCACAAATTCCTTCGCCAAAGCAACGCATTCCCACACGGACTTTCCCTTCGCTAGATTCGCCGCAATGGCCGATGCAAAGATGCAACCGGTTCCGTGGCCGTACTGAGTTGCAATCCTGGGGGCTGGAAACTCAACAAACTCCCGCCCGTCGAAGAGCACGTCCACGGCGTCACCTTCGAGATGTCCACCTTTGACCACAACGTATCGCGCACCGAAGCCGTGGATCACCCTCGCCGCGGCCTTCATCTCATTGAGATTTCCAATTTCCTGGTCTGTCAGCGTGCCCGCCTCATGCAAGTTCGGAGTAACCACCGTCGCGAGTGGCAGCAGGTCACGTCGAAGGCTCTCGACTGCTTGCGGATCGAGCAGTGCCCTTCCGCTTTTGGAGACCATCACTGGATCAACGACAACTGGAATCTCTGGATGTTTCCCGATTTCTTCTGCAACCACCCTGACAACCCCCGCGTTTGCCAGCATTCCGGTCTTGATAGCGTCGCAACCTATGTCCTCCAGGCAGACACGCATCTGCAAAACAACAAATTCAGGTTCCACATCCACAATTCCGTAGACACCGGTCGTATTTTGGGCGGTCAAGGCAGTGATCGCTGTCATACCGTAAGCGCCAAGAGCGGATAGAGTCTTGAGGTCGGCTTGGATACCAGCTCCGCCGCTTGAATCGGAGCCCGCCACAATCAGGACGCGTGTTAACTCTTTTCCTTTCTTCTCCATGCATTACCCATTTTTGCCACTGCCAGGACTGGCCTCCGTTGTCCCTCAAACAATCTACTAATCCAACATCAGGTTGGCCTTTAGACAGGGCCTGTCAAACCACTTGCCATTTTACCTCGGGTAATCCCTTACCTTTCACTCCCAGTATGTACTGTGGCCGGGGTTGGGATAATGCTGATTGACCATAGGCCTCTGAAAGTGTGAGCATAAGTCTAGAGCTCGATCAAAAGAAGGCAAGGAGGGACCCATGCGAAAGGTCTTCTTGCTTTTGTTCGCGCTGCTCCTGATGTCCCACCCGCGAGCTGAAGCCCAACAGTTCGAGGGGATTGAGGTTTTCGGAGGCTACTCCCGTCTTCAGAACAATCTCAGCTCAACCTTTTCCCCTTTTTATTCTCCACTTACGCCGTTCGGTGCTGATTTCCCCTTGAACGGCTGGCAGGCTTCCATCACCGAAAAAGCAACCGATTGGCTGGGACTCGTCCAGGAATTCGCTGGATATTACGGTACAAAGAACTTGATAGGAGCCGACAACCACTTCAACACATTTTCAGTCCTCTCGGGTCCCCGTTTCTACTATCCGAGCCTCAAGGTTATCACGCCCTTCGCCCATGCGCTTTTCGGTTACGACAATACTTCGGTCACTATAAGGCCGCAGAATTTCAAGGCGACGAGCGGTTCTTATGCCATGGCCTTTGGGGGTGGAGTGGACGTTGCCGCCGGTCGAACTCTGGCCATCCGTCTATTCCAGTTCGATTATTACCGACCGCAAAGTTTTGGGAGCGGTCAGAATAACTGGCGCGTTTCCACCGGTCTCGTCTTCCGGTTCGGCGGCCGAAGGCGTTGAGCCCGAACCATTTTCGTGGCGAGACTGCTCGGAAGAACTTTCACGCGCGCCTGGCTGGAAGATAAAATGGAATAACCGCCATATTCAGTTGAAGAGGACAATATGGTTGCAGCCATTCAAGTAGAACCCATCGACACCGGCCGTTTTCAAGTGACGATCCTGGAAGGCACAAGTCAAACCACTCATCTGGTCACACTCAATCCCGGATATTATGAGAAGCTGACGGGAAAGCAGGTTTCCGAAGAAGAACTGATCGAGCAATCCTTCCGCTTCCTGCTGGAGCGTGAACCGAAAGAATCCATTCTCCGCGAGTTTGACCTGCCCTTGATTGGCCACTATTTTCAGGATTACGAGAGCGAAATTCGCCGTCGGCTTACACAGTAGCACTGCATTGTCTGCACCCGGCGTTGTCTTTGTTCCGCTCCAGCAAATCAAGGGCTCGCGTACCCAAGGCTCTTGAGCATTTCAACATCCTGCTGCGAAAGGTGGCCCTGGGGTGCAAGGCCGCGGTTAGTCTGCTTGAACCAGTCGTCCAGGTCTTCCCTGAATTCACTGATTTTCGCGATACTCACGTCACCGGCAGGCAACGGTGTTTCCCGGGAGAAGACGTCTCCCAGCCGGAACATTTTGAGCGCTTCGTTGTTTCCCGACGTAATCACCTTTAGATTGCCCTCCACAAGGCCGGTCAAGGACGGCTCCCTCTTCGTCTCAGCCCATGTCCAGAACATACTCATCCACTGCGGAGGCAGAAGCGTCGGCTCAGCATACGTCAGGAAGTAGGTGGGCTGCTCGGGCGCATTCTTCCCTCCGCTGTCAATGATCGACTTTAAGCTCCGTCCAGCCTCGCCCGGAAACCTGAACTCGAGCCCCACATAACTGAGAATCGTCGGCAGCACGTCAACGCTGGAGACATTAATCCTGATCTTTTCGCCCTGCGGGATCGCCTTGGGGTAGGAAAAAATCATCGGAATGTGCATGGTCGGCTGAAAGATATGATCTCCGTGACCCCACAGGCCGTTTTCGCCCAGATTTTCTCCGTGGTCAGCCAGGAAGATAATCAGTGTGTCGTCTCGAACGCCTAAATCGTCGAGCATGTTAAGGGTCTTCGCGAGATCATTGTCATCAAAGGCGATTTCACTGTCGTACGCCCGGATTTTTTCAGCGCGATTTGCATCGATGGACGCGGAAACGGGAAATATCCTCGCGTTCTTCTCCACCGGCAGATCAGCGAACGCAGGATGCAGATCGTAGGGGTGGTGCGGGTCAAAATAATGGACCCAAAGGAAGAATTTCGAGCGGCCGTGCTTCTCAAGCCAGCGGCGGCTGGCGTCCCCAACTTCATTGCCATGCCGGGCTGCATTTACCAGCTTGTAATGATAAGAGAAATTCTCATTATAAACATTGAACCCCTGCCCAAGGCCCGTGATCCCCTTCTTCAAGGGCCAGGCACTGATGAACGCCGCCGTCTTGTATCCCAATCGATGCATGATCTGGGCCAGGAGAATAGGCCGCGGGTGCGTGGACATGTGCATCCCATTAATGGTTGCGCCGTGCTGCTGAGGGTACAAGGATGTCATCATCGTGATGTGCGAGGGTCCGGTCAGGGGAATGGCCGTATAAGCATTTTCAAAGAGCACCCCGTGCGCCGCCAGGCTGTCGATCGTTGGCGAGGTCCGCCGGGCATATCCATAGCAGGAGAGGTGGTCGGCTCTCGTCGTGTCAAACGTAATCAGCAATACGTTCGGGGCATCCTTCAGGTCGAAATTCGCCTTGCTGACCTTTTCTCTCACCCGCGGCCCGGCAAATGAAAACAGGGGCAGGAAAAGGACCCCGAGCAAAACGCCCATCAATCGGCGCATTTAAACACCTCCGTGAATGATGACAGAATGAAAACCCCGTCTTGCGGAAGCCGCAATGCTAAATCACGCCCTGTAGGGCTTCCCGCGGAAATGGCCTGCAAGCCTTTGGATCCCCTCTGACGACAGATCAATTTCATCCGTCATCAGTTCCCGCTCCACGCATCCGTCCTTCATCTGGATAATCCGGTCCGCGCGCAGCGCCACCTCAGGATTGTGCGTCACCATAACAATGGTGAGGCCGAGGTCAGTCCTAAGCCGGAGCATTAAGTCGAGCACCGCCTCCGCATTTCGCGAATCGAGGTTTCCCGTCGGCTCGTCGGCCAGCAGGATATCCGGATCGTTGATCAGGGCGCGTGCTATCGCCACGCGCTGCTGCTCGCCCGACGACAATTCATTGACCTTCCTGAGCCGTTTCTTTTCGAGACCCACCGCAGCCAGCAACTCATCGATTGATCTGGCCGCGCGTCGCGGCTTCCATCCCAGCAAGCGCGGGACCTCAATATTGTCCCTGGCGGATAAAAAGCCCAGCAGATTGAACCGTTGGAAAACAAAGCCAATCCTGGTATTCCGCATTTCGGCCCTGGCCTGATCCGGCATGGAGGAAATGGAAACGCCATCGATCAGGACTTCCCCTGCAGTCGGGTTGGTCAATCCCGCGATAAGATAAAGCAGCGTTGTCTTGCCAGAACCCGACGGCCCCATGATCGCTGCAAACTGGCCGGCCGGAACTCTCAAACTCACCGAGTTAACGGCCGGAGGAGACCCGGGCGCGTCGTCATAGATTTTGGTCAGCGCGCGCGTTTCGATCTTGGGTTGTACAACTTGGGTCTCCATTTTATTCCTGTCATTCATAGGTGAGGGCGGCAATTGGCTCGCTCGAACTGGCACGATAGGCGGGATACGCACCGCCCAGAACAGCGCTGGTCAACGCAATCACAGCGACCCAGAGCACGTAACCCGAGGGCAAGAGGAAATGAAGCGCCGGGTAGATCGATAAGATGATCGACTTCGTCAAAAAATAGAACAGAAGCGAAAGCGCTCCGCCAAGGAGGCAAAGCAGGCACGCCTCGCCCAGAAACAACCTCAGAAGATACCGGCGGCTTGCACCCAATGCCCGAAGGATTCCAAGCTCGCGTGTCTGTCCCAGAACCTGAACGTATAGCGCCAGAAAGATGACGAGGAAATTGATCACTCCGGCAAATACGACGATTACCAGCAGGAACTGCCGCAGTCCAAGGAATGACGAAGGAGTGATCAGGGTGGACAGATCGCGCATCTCGGTGATCTGATAATCTTTGAGTGCTCCGCCGGCAAACTCTTTCAACCGTTGCACCACAGTTGCGTCCGAATCAGGGGAAACACATTTTACAAAAATCACCGCGCATTTCCCCGGCGCCAACAAGTCCTGGAGTGTTTTCAAAGGAACAAAAACCCGTGCGCCCTTGCCATGTTCGACCACGCCGCAAATTGTGAAGTTGTGATTCAGGAGGTTCAGCGTCCCTCCCAGGCGGACATGGTGCGTCTTGACGTAAACATCGTCAACAAGCGCCGTGTAAGGGCCGGAAAACGGGCCGCCCTGAAGATATTCAAACCCACCGGTGACGCGGTTAAAGCTCGGCAGATCGATGCCGAATAATGCCTCAAAGCGGTTTGTGAAGCTGACATTTGTAGCCACAGCAGTTGCCGCTTCCACGCCATCAACCTCTGCGATCTTCTGCGCCAGTGAGTCGGGCATCACATTTTCGCCCAAGCCCAGGATATAAGAGGAATGCGGCGGCTGGATCATCAGGTCTGCACCGATCCCTTCTGTCCTCCGGATCTTTTCCTGCATCACGCCTGTCGATAACCCCTTAATGACCAGCCCCAGCAAAAGCGCCACGCTGATCATCAGCGTCGAAAGCAACATCCTGACAGGATGATGCGTGAGTTGCCGCAGCATCAGTTTGAGCACAACACTTTTCCCGAGCCTTCAATAAGCTTTTCAAAACGACAAGCTTTTTATTCTATCTTACGGCAATTGGATGAGTTTTTCAGATGCAGGGTTGTGACAGGCTTGATAGAAAGCGTCCCCCCAGGAGGACTGGGTAAAATCACTGCACGTTCTAAGTGAAGTCGGCCGAGATCATCAACGCGTACGACATCCCGGCAACTGTAAGCGCATATGTTCTCGGCGTTGTTCACTGGGACCGCAGTGTGGAAGCTCCAGATGTTCTACTGCGAGCGAACTCAGGCTCGGAATTCGGCTATCAGGGGCGTCCAAAACGGCCTGCGCGCCCCCTTTGCTAAACCAAACCGAAACATTGAAGCCCGGGTAAGAGTATCCGTTGCGCTTGCTGATGTTTACGAAACCAGCCGGAGGAACAGCGCCATCTTTGTCGACTTCATGAACAGCCTCCTTTTTCGAAGTCATAATGGCGAAGGTGATTCAGAAACTACATTCGCCAAGGGGATTAATCCCCGATCAAACGGAGGTCAAATGCAGGAGAACTGTCCAACGGCACTGGCAGAAGTTGAAGATCAGATTCTTCGGTACTAGTCAGACAAGGTTTGCCCGGGCCGGGCCGTTTCGTAGCGGCGGTCCGGCAGAAGCCGATCCGGCTCTTGCGGGGTCGGCAGGGAAGACCTGCACGGAACATTCGCCGTCGCGAGCCCCTGGGGCCGGGTTTTGAAACTGGGGCCGTGCGCTCTTCACGAATGTGAAGGCGCATTTCCTTGCTGCTGCACAACATCTCTTCACTAGCCGGTGTGTACCCGGACACCTTACCCTTTTCAGATTAATCGGTTCCTGCAAGTGCGGCGGTGATTCCAGTCACGCGCACTGGTGACCCAGTGGAAAGATGCACTCTTCGGGCTGAAAGGGAAGCTCATCCAAGCCCGCCCCACGAAAAGTATCGTTTGTGGGTTGCTTTGCATCGAACTTAACAGGGGCCGATAAGAGTCTCGGGAATCGTAGCTCGTGGTCGGACGGTACGCTGCACGGGGTGCCAGCGTCCGCTGTCATAGATTTCAGCATGGTAGAATATTGACAGCCAGGGAACCAGGAAAGTCTGATAGACTTTCGAATCGCTGCGTTGGAAAACGCGCCCAAATTCGTGTCCGCGGGGATATCTTACAATGGCCGAGAAAATCCACAAGAAGTCCGCTGACTTTAGCAACTTAGCTATTCTGCCGGTCCGGGACACTGTCCTTTTTCCGAACGCCATACTCCCGCTGACGGTGGGCAGGGAAAGTTCTCTGCAGCTTATCAACTCCCTTCCCGAAGGCGAAAAGTTCATCGGCGTTATCGCGCAGCGTGATCCGCGCGTTGACGTCCCCCAGCCCGCCGACCTCTTTCAGATCGGCTGCGCGGCTTTCGTGCATAAGATCATCAAGCTGCCCACGCAAAGCCTTTTTATCTTCGTCGAAGGTTTGCAGCGGATTGCGCTCGAAGAAGTTCTCCAGATGGAACCGTTCATCCGCGCGCGGGTTAAGCCGTTGCCGGACATCATACCCGAAATCAAAAAGGCGGACTTTGACGCGCTCGTGCGCAGCGTGACAACGCTCTTCCAGCAGGCCGTGCAGCTTTCGCCCACTCTCTCTGATGACCTGCAGACCGTTGTGATGAACATTGATGACCCTGGCCGCCTGGCGGACTTCATTGCCGCCAACCTGCCTTCCCTGTCCAGCACGGAGAAGCAGGAGTTGCTCGAGAGCCTCGACCTCAAGGTACGCCTCGACCGCCTGAACCATCTGCTTGCCCGCGAAGTTGAAGTGCTTCAGCTCCGCTCAAAAATCCAGTCGGAAGTGCAGGACCAGGTGACGCAGAGTCAGCGAGAATACTACCTGCGTGAGCAATTGAAAGCCATCCAAAAGGAACTGGGCGAAGCCGACGAGCAGCAGGAAATCGAAGAACTGCGCAAGAAAATCGAGGCTGCGGGCATGACGGAAGAGGCCCGCAAGGAAGCCCTGCGCGAGCTGAACCGGCTCTCCAAGATGTCGCCCGCGGCCGCTGACTATCATGTCACCCGCACTTACCTTGACTGGCTGGTGGCATTGCCCTGGCAGAAGGTCAGCGAGTTGAAAGTGGATGTCAACAAGGCAAGGGAAGTGTTGGAAGCCGACCATTACGATCTGGAGAAAATCAAGGAACGCATCCTCGACTACCTGGCCGTCCTGCAACTGAAACCGGAAATGAAAGGCCCCCTGCTCTGCTTTGTGGGGCCGCCTGGTGTGGGCAAGACTTCACTCGGCAAGTCGATTGCCAGGGCGCTTGATCGGAAGTTCATTCGCATGTCACTGGGTGGCATTCATGACGAAGCGGAAATTCGCGGGCACCGTCGCACCTACATCGGCGCGCTTCCCGGCCAGATCATGCAGGGCATCCGCCGCGCCGAAACGCGTGATCCGGTCTTCATGCTGGACGAAGTGGACAAGATCGGGCACGATTTCCGCGGTGATCCATCGTCCGCCCTGCTCGAAGTGCTCGATCCCGAGCAGAACTCGCACTTCCGCGACAATTACCTCGACGTGCAATTCGATCTTTCAAAGGTGCTCTTTATCTGCACAGCTAACGTGCTGGACACTATTCCGCCGCCGCTGCTCGACCGCATGGAGGTACTTGAACTTCAGGGCTATACCGAAGAGGAAAAGGTCGAGATCGCGATCCGGCACCTGATTCCCAAGCAGGCGTCCGAGCACGGCATCAAGCTCGGTGAGCAGATCGAATTCACACGCGAAGCGATTGCCGCCATCAGCCGCTACTACACCCGCGAGGCGGGCGTACGCAATCTGGAGCGCGAAATCGCAACCATCTGCCGCAAACAGGCGCGGAAAATCGCTGAAGGTCATGCGGAAAAGCTGGTCGTAACACGTGATATTCTCCCTGATTTCCTGGGCGTACAGCGGTTCCGCATGGAGTCGGAACTTGTCGAACGCACGCGCCAGCCGGGCGTTGCAGTAGGGCTTGCATGGACTCCGACCGGCGGCGACATTTTGTTTGTCGAAGTGACCACCATGAAGGGTGGGAAAAATTTCACCATGACCGGCCAGTTGGGCAAGGTGATGCAGGAATCGATGCAGGCTGCCCTGGCCTGGGTGCGCGCACACGCGGAAGAGTACGGAATCGATCCCGACTTCTTCCAGAACGAAGACATCCACATCCACGTTCCTGCGGGCGCGATCCCCAAGGATGGCCCCTCAGCAGGCATCACCATGGTCTCGGCCCTGGTCTCGGCCCTTTCCCGGCGGCCAATCCGCCCGCGCGTGGCGATGACCGGTGAAATTACGTTGAGCGGACAGGTCCTGCCCGTCGGCGGCATCAAGGAAAAGGTCCTTGCAGCGCGCCGGGCCGGTGTCAAGACGATCTTGCTTCCGGCGGAAAACGAACCGAACGTAAAAGAAGACTTGCCGGACCACATGCTGGAAGGACTGGAACTGAAGTACGTGAAGACCATCCGCGAAGCCGTCGACCTGGCGCTTGAAAAGGAACCGATAATCGCCGAGGTACACGCGTCATCGAGTACTTCCAACTGATTCTGCATGTATGGTAAAGGGCAAGATCCCGATCAACCGCGCCAGATTCAGCGCTTCTTCAGCGTTACCGTAAGACCGCGGCCCTGCATGTAGAAGATCGTTTGTAAATCCGGGTTGGTTGTTACGGCGTGGACGTAATCGGGCGTCATGTCGATGTTATGGGCTAGAATGAGACCGCCCGGCCGGACCAGCGGCAATAATTTATTCAGGTAGTCCACGTAGCCTTCTTTGTCGGCATCGATAAAGGCCACGTCGATGGGGCCTTTCAAATTCTTTATATTCTGGTGGGCGTCCCCCTCGATCAATGTCACCCGGTCTGCCACTCCTGCCTGCCTGAAGTGCTGGAGCGCCTCGGTAGCGCGCTGGTGGTTGATCTCAAATGTCGTCATGTGACCGCCGGTCGCCGTCAACGCCAGACAGAACCAGAGCCCAGAATAGCCGGTCGAGGTGCCGATCTCTGCGACCCGCTTTGCGTCCGCCGCTTCCGTGAGGAGCCACAATGCCTCGCCGTCCTCGCGGGGAACATTTAGGTAGAGTTCATTGTTCTTCACCATGTGATCCAGTTCCGCAAGGATTTTTCTCTCCGCAGCGTTTTTGGCCAGCGGCGGATTTGAATATCGGCCCTGCTGGCCGAATGCAACAAGGGCCGACGCAAGCAGGGCTCCTGAAAACATTAGATATCTTCTGATAACAGTTCGCATTTTTGGACCTCCTTATCCCAACCCAGCACCCCAGACGTGACTATCCTTCTAGTTTACTTTCATTGCGCCTTATTCCAACCGGATCTGCATGCATAAGTTCATCACGGGTGTGACTTCCTCAAACACGGCCATCATGGATTCCACAAGATCGTGTCCGGTTGTGCTTCGGACTTCATTCTCATCCATCGCATAGAATAGCTGGAAGCCGACCCATTCGTCCGCAGGGGCTTTTCTCAGCACGCGTGCAATCCCTCTGTTTCCTTCGAAATTCGATTTTGTGAAATAGATGGGGGCTTCTTCCCAACTCCCGACACGGATCCTGAAACCTTCGCGCAGCACAAGCCGCTTCAATTCCTTTTCCATCGCGTTTCCTGGCTTGAGCGCAGCAAGCAGCCTGTGCCAGTCCCAGTCGCGTTCGAGCTTGCAGGATGGAAAACCGCGCGGGGGTTTTATGTAGCCCCGCTCCACTTGCATCCCGCACTTGAAAAGTCCTTCGTCTGTGTCAACGGACAGGAAAAACTTCGAGCAGCCGAAACTCACGCGGTTCGAAACAGGTTTGGCTTCGCGATTTGCGCGCGGAAGGTAACCGATCCATTGCCAGTAAACGCCGCGTCCCCATCGCTCCGTCACAAAGGGCTGGCGATAGCGCGATTCAAGTCCGAGCTTCAGGATGCGCGTGATCCGCTCGTGATCATCGAGGTTGCCTACATGAATGCCGCGGCGGAAGTCAAGATATTCCGGCCGGAATCCTATGGCCGATGCAGGCAAAGCGTAAGCTGGTTCTGTAAGGGAAGCTTTTTGCCGCATGCGGAAACTCAGCCCAATTCTACATCAAACGCCTTTTTGTGTGACCCTAAAGCACGAGGATATCTTTGTTGCACGGAGATCGAAGCAGAGGATTTGCAGTACGCAAGCTGCAAACTCCGTCTAATGACTGGCACGGGAGGTCGGACTCAAGGAAAGCCCTCGGCGACAAAGATAAACGAATTTTGCCGGGGGAGCGCGTTTGAGGAAAGGTTCAATGTTCAAGCGCCAGGGTGTGAGCACCGGCCCCAGCATGTACTCCGATAGCCAAAAGGCGCACTGCCTTCGCCCATCGGGAGTGACCCTTGTCTTCCAGTCTGCCGGCCAAATAATTGACGGTATATGCGCTGGCGCCGAGGACTACGAATACGCCCGGATTCTGGGCAAAGGGCCGCACCATCGGGTTTGCCTCGTAGCATCTGCTGCTGCAGTTCTGGAGGAGATGATAGGTTGTGGCGGCATCGAATTCCGCTGCCAGAAAAACGCCTGCATCCAGCTTGGAGAACTTGTGTGGTTTCTTGAGCGCCCATGCGGGGCCCGAAAGAAAGAAAACTGCTACCGCACTGGCAAGGAATGCTTTCTTCAGCATAGACACTTCGCCTCCCGCGTGCAGGATGCCGGCTTTGGCAAACATTACCTCCTCACTGCGCGCCAGTTATTTGAAAGGCACTACTCTCCGGTTGAAATCCTTCCAGTCGCGGCGTGTCGATTGAGAAAGGTGTTTGCGCCGCGGACTCCGTTGTTGAATCGCAAACTTTTCCGTCACCAGGCTCCGCGAAATGAGAAATCTGCCGATGATAAATCCGGTCAGCATACGTAGCCTTCCATGGGCAGGCCGGCCCGCGGAGAGTAACGTTGGAGGAGGTCTTCTACGACAACCAGAACACGATCCTCGCCCTGCTGCGGAGCAATCCGCGTCATCGTTATATGCACAGGTTGCCCGCCGGCGAGTCCGATTCGCATGAAAGCGTTGAAACAGCAGCTTGCCGCAGGATCGGGGTGCCCCAGGAGCGATTTCACTCGGTCCTCAATACCTTCGGCCAGCAACACGTCTGGAACCTTCCATCCCACAACTTCTTCGGGCTCCTGGAAGGTCCTTTGCAAAAACATCATGTTCGCAAATCGAACTGTCAGATCCGGGGAGACAATCAGGATTCCCAGCGGCGTATCATCCCGGCACTCGACTCGGCCCGTCGGAGAACCCGAATCAGCCCGCTGCGCTTTGATTTGGGCCTCGAGTTTGTTCACTCGCCAGCGCTCCCTTGCCAGCCATCCGCAGAGCAGAGGAAACAGGATGACAACGACAATGAGAGACGCCGTCAACCGAATGCCGAAATTCGCGGAAAGGGCGACGCCAGCCAGGATGCCAGCCGCGACCGCCGTGAAAGCAAAAACAAGCGTCGAGACGTGTGATAGATCGCGCAGATTGCGCTCTGCACTGCTGGAAAACCTCCCTTGCTCCATCGGCCACATGGGTTGCGGCGCGTTGTCAAACAAAGCCATCGACTTCTCCGCCCATTAACTTCATCATGCCGAAGATTGCCGGCGTCAAAACCTGCCTTGCAATCTGCTTATCGGAAAGTAGCGAAGTCATCTTTAGCCGTACGCCACGAGGTTTGCAGTGCGCAGCCTGAGGGGGGTGCAAAATGCTGAAGGAGAGACAGTCACGTACTCTCCCGGAAAAATCATTCCCTGTGCGCGCTTTTCGGTTGCTCATGAAACTGCACGATCCAAAGTGTGTTAAGTTAAGAAGAAGGCGTTAGAGAAGACAGGCGCTCGGGACATTCGGCGACACTCGTCGAACGGCGAAAGACGCTGCGGGGTATTCCGCAAGTGGGGCAAAGATCGAAACGGCCATGGGGTCTGGGATGTCCTTTTCCGGGGCCCGCGCCATGCGAAGCCTCCGCGCGACCGGTAAAACTTGCAGTGGGGTAAGAAATCGCGATGCCTTCGGAAGGTGACCGGCTTTGTCCAAGATGCGGCCAATTGATACCTGCCGAGCAGACAGAGTGTCCGGTCTGTACGAAGCCCAGGGGCTTCCTTTGGTCCCTGGAGCGTGAAACCCTCGTCCTGGTCAGCTTCTTGATGCTGGCCGTTTTTTTTGGCATCACCGGGTTTGTCGTGCAGAGGTATCACGCTTCTCAACAGGCGCTGGGTGGCCGGTGGTATCAGCGAGGGGAAGCGGCGCTCAAGGCAAACCATCCGGAAGAAGCGGCGGAGTACTTTCATACGGCGCTCGTCTATTCGCGGGATAATGACATTTACCAGATGCGGCTTGCCGAGGCCCTGGTGGAAGCCAATCGACTGGCCGAGGCCCGGGTTTACCTTCAGTCACTGCTGGAAAGGCAGCCGGGCAGTGGGCAGGTCAATCTTGAACTGGCCCGTTTGTCTGCCAAGTCACACGACATCACGGACGCGCTTCGCTATTACCATACGGCCGTTTTCGGCGCCTGGATCGACAATCCTGGAGAGCATCGCCTGGAAGTCCGCATTGAATTGTGCAGGTTTTTGCTGGAGAACAATCTGAACAATGAGGCCGAAGCGGAAATCATAGCACTTCAAACCGAACTTCCCCCCGATGCCCGCCTTCACGCAGAGGTAGGAGGCATGTTCATGCGGGTAGGCGATTACCGCCGTGCGCTCGGAGAATACCAGCGGGCTTTGAGGCTCAATTCCAAGCAACCGGGTGCCTGGTCTGGAGCGGGTGAAGCCGCTTTTCAGCTTGGGGACTATCTGGCGGCCCGGCGTTATCTGCAACGGGCCGTCGAGGAAAATCCCAAAGACACCGAGGCCGCTGAAAAGCTCGAAATCAGCAGATTGGCCGTCGAGTTCGATCCTTTCGAACGGAGGCTTTCGGAGAGAGAACGCAGCCTGAGAGCGATAGCGGCCTTTCACCAGGCACTTTCACGCCTTAAGCATTGCGCCCAGAGCCGGGGCATTAGCTTGCAGGCTCAGCAGAGTGCAGGGCCGTTTTCGGACATTTACTCCCAGGCTATAAAAATACAACCGAAGGTCAGCCTCACGAACCTCCGGCGCAACTCCGACCTTGTCTCCGGCGTAATGGACCTTGTTTTACAAATGGAAGAGACAGCGCAACAGGCCTGCGGGACGCCTCCGCCGGTCGACCAGGCTCTCCTGCTGGTGTCTCGAACGCGAGGTAATACTGAACAGTGACGACCCCGGCTGCAACAAATTCTGATACCGCGGTCCCCAAGCTCGTTCATCGCCTCGCGAAATACTGGGATGATACCATCGAGCAACTGAGAAAAGTTCGTGTCCCACGCCTTTTCCCTCATGAAGAAGGCTTGTTCCTTCTCCTGGCCGTCATTATTGGGCTGTTCTCCGGACTCGCCGTCGTGTGTTTCCAGGTTGCGATTGACTGGACCCGAATTAAACTTCTGGGTTCGAGCCTCGCGCCTGGTCCCGCACATTCCATCCTTGCACCAACCCTCGCCGGGTTGGGCGTCGCCGCTCTGGTCATCTTCGTTTTCCCTCGAGTTCGCGGGAGCGGCGTCAACCAGACGAAAGCCGCAGTTTATATCTACGACGGCTATATTCCTTTCTCCACCGTGATCGGCAAATTTGTAACTTGCGCGGTTGCGATTGGAAGCGGCCAATCGCTCGGTCCCGAAGATCCCTCGCTCCAGATGGGCGCCGGAATTGCTTCAGCGCTGGGCAGGCGGCTTCGCCTCTCGAGGGAAAAGGTGAGACTGATCGCCCCGGTAGGTGCGGCGGCAGGCCTCGCGGCTGCATTCAACGCCCCAATCTCCGCTGTCCTTTTCGTGATCGAGGAAGTCATAGGAAGATGGAGTTCCGGTGTTTTAGGAGCAATTGTCCTCTCTGCCGTCTCCAGCGTAACGGTATTCCGCCTGTTTCTTGGCGAAGAACCGTTGTTCCGCGTACCACGCTTTCACCTGAGCCATCCAAGCGAACTGCTTTCCTACGCCATTTTGGGTGTGATCGGCGGCTTTGCCTCACTTGCTTTTGTTAAGCTCGTTTCCTGGCTCCGGATGCGCTCGAGAGCGATGCCGAAGTGGACTCATTATGTGCAGCCTGCAGGGGCGGGTCTTCTGATCGGGATCATCGGCGTATGGATGCCCCAAGTCATGGGGGCGGGCTACGCCGTTATCGATCAGGCCCTCCATGACCAGTTCACTTGGAAGCTGCTGGTGCTGCTGGCAGTTTTCAAGATCCTGGCCACCAGCCTCTCATTTTCGAGCGGGACTCCCGGTGGCATGTTCGCTCCCACGCTTTTTATCGGCGCGATGCTGGGCGGGGCCGTGGGAGGTGTTGAACATATTCTCTTCCCACGTCTGGGTGGGTCGGCCAGCGGTTTTGCGCTTGTGGGAATGGGGGTGCTTTTCGCAGCTTTCTTGCGCGCCCCCATGACTTCGGTTTTCATGGTCCTTGAGCTGAGCGGGAATTACTCGATCATTGTGCCTGTCATGGTTTCCAATACAATCGCCTACCTGATTTCTCTACGTTATCAACCGGTGCCCTTGTTTGACCTTCTTTCCCGCCAGGACGGTACCGACCTGCCCTCGATGGAGGAACAGCGCGAGCGCGAAACACTGAGTGTGGAGGACGCCATGCGTCCGCCGGCTGAAATTGTGCTGCATGCCGAGGAAACCGTCGCCGAGGCGTTGAGGCGTGTATCGCCGAATACGCTGGAGTTTTTCCTTGTCAGCCATCGCAACGGCGATTGGACCCTCGCCAAAAAAGAGGACCTGCTTCGACTGGTCAACGAACAGAAAGGAGACTCGCCTTTGTCGCGGGCTTTATCGAGTCCGTCGCTCCCATGGCTCCATCCGGACCAGCCGCTCGACGTGGCCTTGCGCCATATTGGGGACTGGCCGTTGCTTCCCGTCATCCATCGCGCCGACCACCGGAACCTTCAGGGGGTTATCTCGCTTTCTGATATCCTTGCTGCCTACGGAGCGGCTCCGAGCGAAAAAGACGAAGAAAGACCTGGCAGGGAACCGTCACGTGAACAGCCGGCTTTTCGTACCGGGGAAAGCCGACCATAAGAAACCCCTCCCCATCCTCTTCAGCAGGGATATTTGATATCAGGAAAGTTTTCGTGTGGTTTGACTATCCGCCCGGGCCATCGTTGGAAATATATTGATCGAGGGAATGCAGTTCGCGTTGCAGGTCCTGCACAAGGAATTCAAGCAGGTTGCGGATAGAGAGCATCCCGAGCAGGATGCCTTCCTTCGAAACAATGGCCAGATGGCGCATGTGGCCGCCCACCATCTGGTTGAAGGCATCTTCGGCGTTCATGTCCTCGGGAATCGTCGCGACGGGCGAAGTCATTACATCGCGGACTTTAGTCTTTTCAGGATCGAGCTTTTGCAGCACCACACGCAGCATCACGTCGCGCTCAGTAAATATGCCGCACAACTCTGGCTTTTCGCCTTTCTCGATCACGGCGACAGCCCCCACTCCTTCTCTTGCCATCATCCGGACCGCCTCCAGGACACTCTGGTCTGCCTCCACCTTGGCCGGGGGGACATGCGCAATCTTCAGGAGACTCATCCTTGCCTCCCCTGGGGTCTTTGCCCCAATATCATGATCGGGAAAACTGCCTCTCGATGATTGAATCGTATTCCGCTGAGATGCCGAAGTCAAGGTGTGCGGGCATCATTCGCACCATTTGCCGTATTCTACGCGGAGGTGATCTCCTGGCGGAAGAAGGCCAGACTTGCAGCCCCGTCCTGAGCGAGGGATCCCCGGCCCTCGATGGAAATACCGCCGTGGAAGTTGATTTTTTTCACCAGCTTGAAGAACTCTCCATAGAGGGGATCCTCCACAGGACTCCTGGGCCATAGCCGGCCGTTGGGGTTGGCAAAGTGGAAATGGACAATTTCCTTTCGCGCCGTCCAGATGATCTCCGGGTTTTCTTTCTCCACACGGAGATGGTAGTAGTCGATGATCATCTTAATGTTCGGATGATTCACTTCTCGGACCAACTGCAAGGCCTCCGCGCCGGTGTTGATGATGTTGCTCTCCTGGTGCCGCAAGGGCTCAATAGCAATAATGATGTCGTATTTTTTAGCAATTTCTCCCGCACGACCCAGAAAGCCCTTGATTTGGCTCCAAGCTTTATCACGGGAATAACCGGGCGGAACATTTCTCGATCCCGCACTGCCCCAGACGACAATCGACCCTCCGAGTTGGCGGCATCGCGCCAGGGTGTGGTCAACATATTCGCCGAGAGCGTTCCAATTGATATCATCTCCCACGACGCGCAAGTCCTTCCGGCGAATGAAACTGTTGAAACACTCACAGCGGATCGGCGAGACCAGTTCCTTCTGTTTGAATGCCTGGAAGTCCGCATCACTCATTTCCGCAACGGAGGCCGCCGCGGGCTCCAGGTAATCAAATCCGTATTGGGCTGCCTCATCCAGTTCGCCTGTGGACGCGCACACTCCAATCTGAATGCCTTCAATAGCGGCAAGCGAAGGAATAGCGATTCCAACCAGGCTCACCGCCATCAGAAATTCCCGGCGCGTAAAATCCACTCGAACCTCCTCCTCTCCAAAGTGTGGCATGGGGCGATTCTCCGGTCTGCAGAGAGCGAACAGCGGACACGAATCGCCCCATCACGGGGGAACATATAGCCCCTTCTACACGTTTTCCGGAATGTAGAACGGCCTGCGGTAGCCCCGGTCCGCGCTGCGCAGCATACGGTTAGCATCGTCATCATTCACGACGCGCAGCGAATCAGGATCGAACTCGATGGTCTTACCCAGCCGATATGAGGCATTGGCCAGGTAGATCAGCGTCGAGGAAATGTAACCTTCCTCAATCGGGGCGTTCAGTGAGGCCTTGTTCCGCGAGCGCACTGCTTCAATAAAGTTCAGGAAGTGGTCACCACCTCCGGACCCGGTCGGCCCCGGCTCATGCGACGGCCCGAGCCAGGTCTTGTAGCCCTCTGAGCCATCGATCGCCATGTAGCCCTTTGACCCGTAGAAGATGTCGCCAATGGTGTTTTGTGGCGAGTCCACAGGACCGAGTTTCTGCGCCTGCAAGCCCGCCGCCGGAATGCCGTGCGAACCCTTGCCCACGCCGATGCCGGCTTCATGATTGGTGATCCAGCCGCGCACCTCAAATTCAATCATCTTGCGGCTTCCGTCCGGCATGTCGTACTGGAACGAGCAGTTCAGGACGTTCGGCGTCTGCTGGTCGTCATTGAACATAAACTTGCCGCCCACGGCGGAAATCCTGTTCGGAAACCCGACGCCCAGGCCCCAGCGCGCAATATCGAGTTGGTGAATGCCCTGGTTGCCGAGATCGCCGCTTCCGAAATCCCAGAACCAGTGCCAGTTGTAATGAAAACGGTTTTTCGAGAAAGGCTCGAGGGGTGCTGGCCCCAGCCAGAGGTCGTAATGAACGCCCGGCGGCACCGGGGAATTGGGTGTGTGTCCGATCGATGGCCGCCACTTGTAGCAGAGCCCTCTTGCGAGATAAACCTCCCCAATCAGGCCGTCCCGAAGCTTTTGTATTGCTTCCTGGATTCCTTTCTCTGAACGGCTCTGAGTCCCATGCTGCACGATTCTGTTGTAACGGTTTGCCGCTGTCACGAGTTGCTTGCCTTCCCACCAGTTGTGGCAGCAGGGCTTTTCGACATAGACATCCTTGCCGGCCTGACATGCCCAAATGCCAATCAGTGAGTGCCAGTGGTCCGGTGTGGCAACCGAAACCGCATCAATCGTCTTGTCCTCCAGCAGCTTCCGCACATCGTAGTAGTAGGTTGGTTTGGGCAGGTTCAACTTCTGCTGCATGTCTTGGATCCGCTTGCGCGCCACGTTCTCATCCACATCACATATCGCCGCAACCTCCACGTTGGGCAGTTTTGCGTATCCTTCGATGTGGTCATATCCACGGCCACGAACTCCACAAACCGCAACACGCACCCGCTCATTCGCTCCAAGGACTTTTCCGGTTGCGCCAACCAGTCCAAGCCCTCCCATGGCCACCAGCCCGGCGCCCGACCTGGCGCCTGACTTCAAGAATTCTCGTCGGCTGATTTCGGAATCCTGACTCATAATTCCCCCTTCATAAATGGAAATAGACCTTTGCGAGACGGGTCTCAATATAACACAGGACAGGGTGCTCAGTTGCGCATTACGCGTGCATTTTCAGGTAAGTGCAGGAAGCGGATTCCGTGAAAGAGTTGCGCCCTCGTTCCAAGCGCGCCACTCCATCGTTATTGCATGCACACTTCCTTTATTCATTCCGAGCGCAGTGAGGAATCTATCTGCGACACGCAGTCCTTCCGCAAATGACAGGGTTCCGAAAAGAAGCACGAAGACTGCTAATATGCGGTGGACGCAACCACTCCAAGGGTGGACTGGTTGATGAGAGATTCGCGCGGGTAACTGACGATTTCAATTCTAACGGGAGTAAGCCCGGCTCCAAGAAACCCCAATCGTTCTGCGGCGGCGCGGCTGACGTCCAGAATGCGGCCGCGAACAAAGGGCCCGCGGTCATTGACCTTGAGAATCACCGCGTTGAACGTAACTAAATTAGTGATCCGAACCATAGTCCCTAATGGCAGTGTCCGGTGCGCACAGGTCATAGCGTTCATGTCGAAGGGTGGCCCGCTTGCGGTTGGCAGTCCTTGGAATTCCTGCCCGTACCAGCTTGCCCAGCCCACCTCTCCCTCGGGAATCGTCAATGCCGGTGGGCGCATCTGCCATTCCCTTGCCGGAGTCCCCATCGACCGCGCCGACAAAGCAGTCAATACAGCCACCGTGCAGCCCAGAACCAGCTTCCTCAATTCGACCTCCGCGCGTACGGTGAATAGGCAAAGCGGCGTGTCATGCGCGCCGTGCACTCGATAAGATCGTGCTGATTGAGGTTAGAGCTGGACCCTTGCAACCAACTTTATGGGATGAGGCGGGAAAGTCACAATCCGGTGAATGCCCCAATCAGGCGCCGAAAAACGCCCTACGACGCATTACCTGCGTGACGAACAATAGGGTTGCATTTCAGATACTAAAAGGCCCAGCAGCCGCAGGAGGGAGTGGAACCATCCTCCTGGGTCGCGAATTAGAGCGGACTTCCAGTCTTAGTGCAGGCTCGCGTACTGGATCCACCATGCCAGCGTGTGGTAGGCGTCGAGCCAGTAGAAATAGTTGTTCGAAGGATAACTCAGATAATACGTGTCATTCTGGAAATGGTTGTTCCAGCTTGTATAAACAGAATCATCGTAGTCAGTGGCCTTGACGATTCCTTCAGCGGTTCCGTTGACTTGCGTGATGGTGTTGCCATACACGTTGAGGTTCTGGATCAGATGGGGCCCATATGTACCCGTTCCGCGGTCCGCTTGAATGCCTCCGATTGCGTTCATGCAGTACTTAACGATGTTGCCGTAGATCTGGATGTTGGGAGAACTGTTCACCAGGATGCCCGCTCCCCACCAGATGCTCGATCCCTTAGGATTAAACCCGTCGTTCGTGATGTAGTTATAACGGATCGTTTCGTTGTAGCTGATCTCGGCAAAGATTCCTGCCTCCTTATTGTATGAGGTGTCGTTATGCTCAATCAGAACGTAGTCGCAATTGACGTCCGTCCACAGTCCGGGACCGTTATTGTTATAAACGTTGTTGTACTGGAGCTTGAGGTTATAGGCATTCGCAAAATGACTGCCGCCTCCCCAGGCGTACGTGTATCCTGCGTAATTGTTCTGATAGATCGTGTTGTTTTGGATCACGGCATTCTTACCCCCGCCGCCTAATCCAACCTGACCGTTCTGATAAAGAGCATTGTGGTAAACCCACATGTAGTCACCAATCCGCAGTCCCATTCCGTGATTAAGACGGACATCACAGTACTTGACTGTCCAGTGCTGGCTGACCGGGCCTGCGGTGCCAGCCTGCCCATTGACGGCGCCATTGTCCCGCGGCGAAGCATATTTCTCAACGATCAACTGGCTTATGGTCACACCCGTCGCCGATCCGGAAAAGGCATAGGGCGTGACGCTAAGCTCAACGTTGTGACCGGAAGGATCGCTCCCGACATAAACATTCTGAGTGCTGTAATCCAGATACCATTTGCCGGGTCCCACCTGAGAAAGAACAGGCACGCGGATTAACGGTACGCTGTCGAAGAAGAGGTCTTGGGGATAGTCGCAGGCGAGATGGGAGGGATCGCAAACGCTTGAACTCGCTGCTGTCCAGGCAACTGATACATGGGCGACCCAGTAAAGGCCGTCTGTGCTGAAGGAAGTAAGCTTCTGGGCACCATCGAGAATCACTCCTGACTGCCCGATAAACGAGTCATAACTCTTGGGAACAACGGATTGCATCCGGTAGACACCGGGTTGCAGGAGGAAGGTTGTTCCAGAGGGATAACTGTTCACAGTCGAAGCGAGGTCCTCCCCAGGGTAGAGGGTCACTTGACTTGCTGCCAGATTCAAATTGCCCCAACCACAAGAAAGCAGGAGAGTTAAAGTCAAAAGCGCCATGTGGACTGGCGCTCGATACCCGCGTTGCTTCGAGGGGCTCATAGGTTCTCCACGATTCGCGACCGTTCCCTGGATCGCAATTCCAGAATTTGAATTTCTGTTTCCCTCAACCGTATAGTCTCGAAACAGAGCCAGATTATTTACCAGAAAAGTAATGATAAGTCAAGCACTAAAATGTTGTAATTTGCATCGCATCGAAACAAAGTCTGCACAATGCGTAAGAATTGCCCGAGGAAGCGATGTTGACAATTCGGCAGGGCGGCTTGTAGGGGCAAGAGACCGGAAGGAGATTCAGAAAAGGCCGTGTTAACAGAAGATGTCCGGTTATCTTCCCAGCCCTTGTTCCTTCATTAACCGGGCGACAGCGGAGACGGTGGAATCTGTGCTGGATTCAAGTGCCTGGATCACGCGAGCCTGGTCTATGCGGGGACGGTTCTGGCTGAGCTTGAATTTGGCTTCGAGGCGATCGACTGGAATTTCAAAGCCCACAATCTGGCTGAGCATCTTGGTGCGGAAACCCTCATTTAAATTCTGCCACTGCTCGAGATAAGCCTGCTCGAAGGAAGTAATAGTTTCAACCAGGATTTCCGTAAGCCGTGCGGGCTCCGTGATGATGCGCGCACGGCCGTAGGCATGGACCGCCGCGTAGTTCCACGTGGGCACGCTCGCCCGCGACTCGTAAAGGCTCGGAGAAACATAAGCGTGCGGACCGTGAAAAATCACCAGCGTTTCACGCCCGGCTTCCAGCATTTTCCAATGCGGATTGGCACGCGCCACGTGCCCGCGCAAATGGATTATGCCTTCCGCCTCCGAAACGAGAACAGGAACGTGCGTTGCAAACGGCGAATTTTCGTCCGAAGAAACTACAATCGCAAACGGGTTCTCCTTCATAAACGCACGCACAACTGCATGGTCTTTGGGCCTGTGATATTCAGGGATATACAATGCGAGACCTCGATGCCGCGGATGCGACGTGGTTTTTAAGCTGCAAGCCCGCGGCGGTCTTCATTGAATCACATTCGATGCAGGTCCGACAACCCAAGGAGTTGAAGGTGGCTCAGATCCGGCGGGAAAAACGGGATTCGAAGAACCGAAAGGAGTTCCCTACCGAGTACGCGTCGCGGGAAAGGCCCATCACAGAAAGTTGACAAATCAGACGCAGTACTTTAAAGTATCAACTTGTATGCGGTACGCGCTGGCACATCATCACCATCATGCGAACCACGGGGTGTGGTGTCAGCGGGTGCTTGCCTAATCGAGAATCAGGACCGGAATTAAGTTAGGACCCGCTGACAGAGAGTCAGCGGGTTTTTTATTTTTGTGTACGGGAGCATTGACCATGGACTTGAAATTTCAGGACGGGCTGGTGCCGGCCATCGTCCAGGACCGTAATACCGGCGACGTGCTGATGCTGGGCTACATGAACCAACAGGCTTATCAGATGACGCTCGACACCGGCTACGTCACCTTCTACAGCCGAAGCCGCCAGAAGCTGTGGACGAAGGGCGAAACCAGCGGCCACAAATTGCGCGTGCACGAGGTCCGCGTGGATTGTGACAAAGACGCGCTGCTGATCCGCGCCGAACTGGCAGGGCCCGGCTGCTGCCACATGGGCTACCGGTCTTGCTTCTTCCGAAAGGTGACTCCACAGGGCGAGGAAGTAATCGCACAGCGGGAATTCAATCCCGATGCAGTTTACAGCAGCTTGAAACAGGAGACCCAGTTATGATCTTGAAACTAGGGATACCCAAGGGCAGCCTTCAGGAAGCTTCCCTTCTGTTGTTCCGGCGGGCAGGATACGAAATCACGGTAAATCCCAGGTCGTATTTTCCCGTCATTGATGACAGCGAAATGGAATGTATGCTGATCCGCGCGCAGGAAATGGCACGCTACGTCGAGGACGGAGTGCTCGATGCCGGCATGACCGGCCGCGACTGGATCCTCGAAAACAATGAGAATGGCGTCATTGAAGTCGCTGACTTGATCTACGCCAAGCACACTTTTGGGAAGGTACGCTGGGTGCTGGCCGTACCGGAAAAATCAAGCATCCAGAGCGTCAAGGATCTCGAAGGCAAGGTCGTTGCCACGGAACTGGTGAATGTCACCAAACGTTATCTGGCAAAAAACGGCGTGAACGCCAAGGTGGAATTTTCCTGGGGCGCGACGGAAGTGAAGCCGCCAGTCCTCGCCGACGCCATCGTGGAAGTCACTGAAACCGGTTCATCGCTGCGCGCGAACGGCCTGCGGATCGTCGAAACCGTGCTCGAGTCAAATACCAAGTTTATCGTCAACAAAGCGGCATGGAACGACCCCTGGAAGCGCCAGAAAGTTGAGACGCTCGTCATGCTGCTGAAAGGAGCCATCGAAGCGGCGGGAAAAGTCGGCCTGATGTTGAACGTGAAGCGCGAGCACCTGCAGGCCGTGCTTGACGTGCTTCCGGCGCTGAAGCGCCCCACGATCTCCGACCTGAGCGATTCCGAATGGGTCGCGGTTAACACAGTGATCGAAGAAAAGACCGCCCGGGAAATTATCCCGCGACTGAAAGCCGCGCAAGCGCAGGGCATTGTGGAGTATCCACTGAATAAGATCGTCGTCTGACAGAATTAATGATGAACTGAAGGAAACGACGCAATAATCTATGGCAAACCAGAGAGTCTGTGTCTACTGCGGATCGAGCCGACAGTGCGATCCCGCTTATCTGAATGCTGCCGAGCAACTGGGCCGCGTACTTGCGCGGAACAACTTCACCGTCGTTTACGGCGGCGGCGCCGGGGGCTCCATGCGGAGCCTTGCGGACGGCGCGCTGGCCGAAGGAGGACGCGTAGTCGGCGTGATTCCGGAATTCATGGTCAGGCTTGAATGGCTGCACCCGCATATTCCTGAAAAAATCGTCGTGCGCGATATGCACGAGCGCAAACGGCGCATGATCGAAGACGCCGATGCCGTAATCGCGCTGCCGGGCGGGTCCGGAACGCTGGAAGAATTGATGGAGGCCATCACGTGGAAGCGGCTCGGGCTCTATCTTGGCGCCATCGTCATCCTGAACACGCAATCTTTCTATCAGCCGCTCATCCGGCTGCTCAACCGCTGCATCGATGAGCGGTTCATGGACGCGAGACACGCGAAGATGTGGACCGTGGTCGAAAGGCCCGAAGAGGTGCCGCAGGCCATCCTGGCCGCCGCCCCGTGGAGCGAAGAGTGCCGAGACTTCGCAACATTGAGATGAGGATGGCGTCTGTTCATCTTACGAACCATCGACGGTACGCTTCAGCCGTATCGTTAAGCGCGGTCCGTGTTTTTTTATTTCGTGCCTTCGTCTCGACCCCGATCGATCGGGATCCTGACTTGTGAATGCGATAAACGAATGATTCCAATATTCCGCAGTACGGATTCGAAAAACCTCCAGCGGATTCTCCGCTCGGGGGAAACACAGCTCAAAAAAGCTGAGGTCGCAGCGCGCCGCATTTTGAATGACGTTCGCCGCGAAGGCGACCGCGCGCTCCGGCGCTGGACACTCGAATTGGACAAGGTCGATCTTGCTGCGAGCGGGTTTACCGTCAGGCACTCCGAAATTGTCAATGCATATAAGCACGCGCCCGAAGGGTTCGTCGATGCCTTGCAGGCAGCCGCGCGCAATATTCGCAAAGCCGCGCGCCAGCAGTTACCGCGTTCCTGGCGGATCAAGAACGGTGCAGGCATCGAAGTGGGACAGATCATGCGCCCGCTCGATTGTGTGGCGTGCTACGTGCCCGGCGGCCGCTTTCCGCTGCCGTCAACTGTACTGATGAGCGTGATCCCGGCGCAGGTGGCGGGTGTCCGCGAAATCGTGATCACGTCGCCTAGTCCCGCGCCTGCCGTGCTTGTGGCCGCCGACGTTTTGGGTATCAAAAAGGTTTTCCGCCTTGGCGGGGCTCAGGCTATCGGCGCGTTCGCCTACGGCACGGAGAGCGTTCCGCGGGCCGACAAAATCGTCGGGCCGGGAAACCGCTACGTGGCCGCTGCGAAAAAACTTGTGGCTGGCGATTGCGGGATCGACTTCATCGCCGGGCCGACGGAACTGATGGTGGTCGGAGCTGAAGGCAACCCGGAATGGATCGCTTCCGATCTCGTTGCTCAGGCCGAACATGACCCTGACGCCGTCGCTGTCTTCCTGACGCCGTCGCGCAAGCTGGCGTTGGAAGTCCAGGCCGCAGTTGAGCGCGTGCTCGCACGGGTTTTCGATGGAGACACAACCGTAGCATCCAAAGCACTGAGCAGCCATGGTGCGGTGATCGTGACACAAGACCTGGAAGAAGCCATCGCACTGGTGAATATGTTTGCCCCGGAACATTTGACTTTGCTCGATGGTGCGGTCCGCCTGCTCGACCGCGTTCGGGCGGCGGGGTCAATCTTTCTGGGCGGGACAAGCCCCGTGGCGGCGGGCGACTATGCATCGGGAACAAATCACATCCTGCCCACTGCCGGGGCGGCACGGGTTCGCGGCGGATTGAGCGCAGCCGATTTCGTCAAAACAATCTCGGTGCAGAAGTTGACCGCCAAGGGCCTCGGACGGATCCGCAAGACGGTGACGACGCTGGCCAATACGGAAGGATTGAAAGCACACGCATATTCAATTGAAACGAGGTTCAAGATTCATGGTTCGACCCCGAAGGGCCGTTGAGCGATTGAAGCCGTACCGGCCTCCGCGCGAGGGCCGTGGCGGGAAACTCCGGTTGGATTTCAACGAGAACACCGTCGGATGTGCACCCCAGGTTGTGCGCGCGCTGCGCAGGAAGCTCGACGGCGACTGGCTTTCGCGCTACCCGGAATACGAAGAAGGCCGGAAAATCCTGGCGCAATACTTTGGCGTCTCACCCGACGAACTGCTGCTCGCGAACGGCACCGACGACGCCATCAAGATGGTATGCGACACATTTGTACGGCAGGGCGACGGTCTCGTTGTTCCGGCGCCCACGTTCCCTGTTTACGAGTTCTTCCACAGCGTCGCCGGAGGACGAACAAAGCGCGTCCGCTACGATGAGAATTTCAACCTGACGGCGGACATGCTGCTCGAGGGCGTCAGCAGGCGCACGCGCTGGATGGCCATTGCAAATCCGAATAACCCCACGGGGACCATCGTCTCACAGCCCGACTTGCGCAAGATCCTGAAAGAAGCGCCCGATGTGCTGGTGCTTGTGGATGAAGCCTATGTCGACTTTTCCGGGCAAACAGTTTTGCCATGGATCCGTAAATATCCCAATCTCGTGGTCACGCGAACTTTTTCCAAAGCCTTCGGGCTTGCCGGACTGCGCCTGGGCTGCATTCTTACCAACGCAAATATCGCTGAGCCGATGCGCCGCGCGCAAAATCCCTTTGCAGTAAATTCGCTGGCGCTGGCTTGCGCGCTTGAAGCAATCAAGCATGAGAAATTTGTTGCGCGCTACGCCCGCGCGGTTTGTGTGAATCGCGAGCGCCTCTGCCGGTTCCTCGACGGCATCGGCATTCCCTACGTGCCGAGTTATTCGAATTTCGTTCTGGCCCGCGTGGGCGCGAAGGCATCGCAAATCGCACTGAAGCTTCGCGATCAGGACATTCTGATCCGCGACTGGAGCTACGATCCACGGCTGAAAGGTTACCTGCGCTTTACGGTCGGCTCAACCGCGCAGACCCGCCGATTGATCCAAGGGCTTTCGCAATTCCGATACATGATGGAATCGCGCAACGGCGCCTCTCCTCGTGCGGGGGCGTCCGAAGAGAATGCACCGGGGCGGGAATCATGAAGGTGCGCACGGCAACTTTGCACCGCAAGACTACGGAAACGGATATACGCATCCGGCTCACTCTCGACGGACGTGGACGCTATTCGATTGCGACCGGGATTCGTTTTCTGGATCACATGCTGGAGCTTTTCGCGCGCCACGGAGGGTTCGATCTCGAACTCAAGGCGCGGGGCGATCTTGACGTCGATCAACATCACACCGTCGAGGACGTTGGCATCGCGCTGGGGGAAGCATTCCGCCAGGCACTCGGCACGAAAAAAGGAATCAACCGGGCAGGTTATTTTGTGATGCCCATGGATGAGACGCTTGCGCTCGCTTCAGTGGACCTCAGCGGCCGGCCTTTTCTTGTGCTGAATGCGCCCATCCGCGCACGGCACGTGGGCGATCTTCAATCCGAACTGCTGGAAGATTTTTTCCACGGATTCGCCACCAGTGTGCGGGCCAACGTGCACCTGAAGATTGCTTATGGCCGATCGAGCCATCACGGTGTTGAAGCATTGTTCAAGGCGCTGGCACGCGCCCTGCGATATGCATGCTCGCGTGATGCACGGCTGAAGAACCAGCTTCCATCCACTAAAGGACTCTTATGATCGGCGTAATCAATTACGGTGCAGGCAATGTCGGGTCCGTGCTGAGAGCTGTCCAATATCTCGGTTGTGCGGCGGAGGCAATCGAGGATCCCGCACTTTTGCCGAACGCAGAAAAACTCATCCTGCCCGGGCAGGGCCATTTCGGCGCAATGATGGAAGCGCTGAAAGCGAAGCGGATGATCGGTCCACTCCGAGAGCAGATCTCCGGAGGCAAACCATTTCTCGGAATCTGTCTTGGCCTCCAAGCGCTCTACGAATCGAGCGAAGAAGCTCCGGGCGAGGAAGGCTTCGGGCTGCTGCCCGGCCGCGTGAAAAGGTTCGAGGGGATCTTCAAGGTGCCACACCTGGGTTGGAGCCAATTGGAGATCAGACATTCGGATGGGATTTTCGAGGGCGTACCCGACGGCAGTTTTGCTTACTTCTGCCATTCGTATTATGGGCCGGTCACGCCGGAAACCACCGTTATCACTGAATACGCCCAGACTTTCGCAGCCGCGGCACAGGTGGGTTCTGTGTACGCTGTGCAGTTCCATCCGGAAAAATCCGGCGATGTGGGGCTGAAAATCCTGGAGAACTTTTTGAAGTTGTAAAGTCATTAACGCCGGCGGGCTGCATTCGACATCACTGCAGTCAAAGCCGGCCAGAATCTTATCATGTTTGCAAAACGCATTATTCCGTGCCTCGATTGCAAAGACGGGCGAGTCGTAAAGGGCGTCCAATTCATCAACCTGCGCGATGCGGGCGATCCTGGCGAACTCGCCGGCATGTACAACCATGAAGGCGCCGATGAACTGGTGATGCTCGACATTTCCGCCTCACGAGAAGGCCGCGCGACTCTGATGGACACAGTCAATCGGGTGGCAAGGCGGCTTTTCATTCCTCTCACCGTCGGCGGCGGCGTGCGAACAGTGGAAGATGCGCGACGGCTCTTGACCGCGGGCGCTGACAAGGTGGCCATCAACACGGCCGCGGTGGAAAATCCGGAAATTGTGCAACAGCTTGCTGCACAATTTGGCAGCCAGGCGATTGTTGTGGCAATTGATGCGCGGCGCCAGCCGAGCCATGGCCGAGACACTCCGCGATGGAACGTCGTGACGTACGGCGGCACAAAGGACACGGGTATTGATGCACTCGAATGGGCGTGTCGCGTGGAACGGCTTGGCGCAGGAGAAATCCTGTTGACCTCGATGGACGCTGACGGCACGCAGGCGGGATTCGATTGCGAGTTGACGGCTGCGGTCGCGCGCGCCGTGCCGATTCCCGTGATCGCATCGGGCGGCGCGGGAAAACTCGAACACTTCGCCGATGTTTTCCTTCGCGGCGCAGCGGATGCGGCACTGGCCGCTTCAATCTTTCATTTTGGCACGCACACCATCCGCAGTCTTAAAGAATATCTTCGCTCTCAAGGAGTATCTGTCCGGCTGTGATTATTCCGTGCATCGATTTGATGGGCCGCAAAGTGGTTCAACTTGTCCAGGGCCGGACCAAGGCGCTGGAATTGCCCGACCCGATTGCCGTCCTCGAAAAGTTTAAAGAGTTTCCGCAGATCCAGGTGATTGATCTCGACGGCGCCATGGGGCGCGAACCGCAGGCCGATATCGTCCGCGAGCTTTGCCGCCGCAAGCCCTGCCGTGTCGGCGGGGGCATCCGAAGCGTCGAGCGCGCGCTTCAGGTCGAAAGAGACGGCGCGTACAAAATCATCGTGGGCAGTTCAGCGTTCACGTCGCGCGGGATTGACACGCATTTCCTGCGCACACTGGTCGAAAATGTTCCGCGTGGCAAATTGATGATCGGTGTCGATTGCTTCGGCAACCGCGTGGCGATTCACGGCTGGAAGGAAACGCTCCCGCTCAAGCCCGCGGAAGTCCTTCCTCAACTGGAGCCTTACTGCTCGGAGTTTCTGTGTACTTACATCGATGCGGAAGGAAAGCTTCAGGGAACAAATCTCGAATACTTTCGAGCACTGCGCAGCGTGACCCGCTTGCCCATCACGGCAGCGGGCGGCATTACGACCGACGAAGAAATAAGCGCGCTGGAGGAAATGGGCATCAACGCGGCGCTCGGCATGTCGATCTATCGCAAAAAGTTTCCGGAACTGTTTGAGAAGCGAGATGCCAACCAGCAACAATGACGGTTCCCCTGAACGATACAAATCGAGTGTCCGCTCGTTTAATTCGTTCCGGCATCGCTCTCACGATTCTGCTCGCCGCAGGCGTGGCATGGAGCGAAATTTTGATCACCCACGCCTCCGAGATAAGAAAAGAGCTTGCCAATCAGGCGGCAGTTGGAAACCTTCCACCGATCCCAGTAAATGATCCTTACCCAAAAATCTTTTTCCAGAAAGGCGTGAGCCTTTCGGCGGAGTTTCCAGACCCTTACGCGAGCGCGGGAGCGCGGCAGATGCTTCGCGCGCTGCGAGCGGACGGCGTCAATGCTGTGGCGCTGATTCCTTACGGAGGCATGCGGCTCGGTTCACCGGAGATTCGCGGCTTCGGGCAGCACAGTCTGGAAAGTGAGGAAGGACTGCGCGAACTCTCGCGCCTGGCACACGCTCTCGGAATGAGGGTGATGCTCAAGCCGGGCATCTGGGTGCACGGCGGGCATTTTGGAGGAGACATCGAGTTTTCGTCTGAGGCCGATCGCGAAAAATGGTTCAGGGAGTATGCCCGATTCATCGAGAGCTATGCAAAAGTCGCCGCACAAATTCACGCGGACATCTTCTGCGTTGGCGGCGAATTCGTTCGCATGTCGCCTTACGAAAACGAGTGGCGCAGCATCATCGCAAGCGTCCGTGCGATTTATCCGGGGCCGCTGACCTACGCCGCGAACTTCGGCGAGGAATTTCAAAACCTGAAGTTCTGGGATGCGCTCGACTACATCGGCTTGCAGGAATATTACCCGTTGCCTGACCGTCTTTCGGCGGACGCGGTGGTTGCAAAAGTCGAAGCCATTCAGCACCGGTTCCGTAAGCCGGTCATCTTCACGGAAGTAGGGTTTCCAAGCGCGCCCGGCGGAAACCGCCATCCCTGGGAAGACGGGAAACCCGGCGCGGTCGATTTGCAACTCCAGGCACGCTGCTACCAGGCTATCTTGCAGGCGTTTTATGACAAGCCATGGTTTGAGGGAATGTACTGGTGGAAAGTCGGCACCAACGGATTTGGCGGCCCCGCGGATTCTTCTCTCACGCCCTGGAACAAACCCGCAATGGAAGTGCTCAAACGGTGGTATGAAGACGGGAGCCGAAAAGGTCCAAATTTAAGCAATCCGCCAACAGAACCCGGGCGGCGCGCTCCTTAAGAATCCACATAAATGCGCGGCACGCGCTTTCCGATCGAGCAAAGAATTTCATATGGGACGGTGCCGACGAGATCAGCAATTTCCTGCGCCGTGATCGAACAATGGTCAGCCTGGCCGAGCAGGACGACTTCATCTCCGATGTCCACGCCCGGGACGTCCGTCACATCGAGCAGTGTGAGGTCCATGCTGATATTGCCAACAATCCGGGCCCGGCATCCACGGACGATGGCGTGGCCACGGTTTGAGAGAGCGCGCGTCAAACCGTCGGCGTACCCAACAGGCACCGTTGCAATGCGTGACCGCCGGCGAGTGTGAAAGGCAGCGCCATAGCCGAGCGGCGTTCCGCTGGGAACATCCTTCAGGTAAACCACGCGCGATTTCAGTGTGAGGATCGGCTCAACCTGTGGAGGCTCCGGGGCCTTTCTTCCGGGAGGCAGAATAAGCGGCAGGCAGTAACCGTAAAGCAGGGCTCCGATCCTGACCATATTTTCAGGAAAAGGCCAGCCGGCAACCAGCGCTGCGCTGTTCGCAACGTGGATCCATTCAGGCTCTACGCCCATCTCGCGCACTTGCCGAAGGGCATCAGAAAAGCGGGCCGCCTGGTCTTCGGTTTGCGCCGCAACCAGGTCTTCCGCGGAAGCCAGGTGAGTTGACAGACCCTTCAGCTCGATGCCCTGGAGTTCCCGATAACGCTCGATGAATGCTTTCAGACGGTCGGGTGGAATTCCAAGCCGGCCCATCCCTGTGTCCACGTGCAGATGGAATTCGATCGGCCTGCCATAACGCCGCGCGCACTCGGCGTAAGTGTCGAGCCGCGCAGTTGAGGAAACAATGGGTGTGAGCCGGTACTCGATCAGGCTGGCGGGATCGCTCATGTAGAGGCCGCCAAGCAACAGGATGGGTTTCTCGACTCCGGCGGCTCGCAGCTCGAGAGCCTCTTCCACGGTTGCCACGCCAAACCAATCGGCGCCGGCATCGGCCAGCGTCCTGGCGATCATCGCTGCGCCGTGGCCATAGGCGTCCGCCTTGACTACAGCCATCACGCGGCGCGGGCCGGCGAGACGACGCACATATTCAAAATTGCGGCGAAGTCTGGCGAGGGAAATTTCCGCCCAGGTCGGGCGCAAGAGATTGTCAGTGTTTACTTTCGCTCGAGTTTGCTGCGCGGCCTGAGCGCTTACTGCGTCAATACGGTTGGCCATAAGAGGCTAGTAATCATCCTGCGCGTTACCGGTTGCCATGTTTTCAAACCGCACGTAATTCTTCATGAAAACGATGGGAATTTCTCCCGTCGGCCCATTCCGTTGTTTTCCGATAATGAGCCGGGTTTCTTCTCCGGCGGATTCCCCTTCGGCGTCTTCGCTTGAGCGCCGGTCACGGAAGATGAAGATCACGACATCGGCGTCCTGCTCGATGGAGCCGGACTCGCGCAGGTCGGAAAGTTGCGGCTTCTGCCCCGGGCGTTGCTCGGGAGCGCGACTCAGTTGCGACAGCGCAAGTACAGGCACATTCAATTCCTTCGCAATACTTTTCAGGCCGCGGGAAATATAGCTGACTTCCTGCGTGCGGTTTTCGAAGCGTCCGTGTCCTGTGGCGAGTTGGAGATAGTCGATCACCAGCAGGTCGAGGCCTTTTTCGGCCTTCAGCCGGCGCGCCTTGGCGCGGATCTGCATCACGCTCAACGCCGGAGTATCTTCGATGTAGAGTGGTGCTTCCGCGAGCCGCCCCAGGGCCCGCGTCATTTTGGGCCAATCTTCGCGCGTCGTGAAGCCAGATCGCAGCTTGTGGCTGTCAATGCGTGCCTCGGAACAAAGCAGGCGGATGGCCAGCGACTCCTTGCTCATTTCCAGTGAGAAGATCCCCACTTTTTTCCCGCACTCGACAGCAGCGTGCGCAGCGATATTCAGCGCCAGCGCCGTCTTGCCCAGCGATGGGCGTGCAGCCAAAATGATCAATTCTCCTGGCTGGAATCCCGAGGTCATGTTGTCCAGTTCGATAAACCCCGTCTCGATGCCCGTGACCCGGTGGCCCCGGTCGAGGAGCACTTCCAGGGTTCCGAAGCTGGATTTGACGATCTGATGGATGTCGAGAAAGCCGGACTGCATTCTTTTCTCGGCGATCTCGAAAATCTGCCCCTGAGCCAGGTCGATCAGGGTTTCAGGATCATCAACGCCTTCGAAACAGCGCGTGATGACATTGTTTGAGGCGTTGATCAGGCGGCGGACCAGCGATTTGTCCTTGATGATTTTCGAATACTCTTCGATGCTTGAAGAGACGCCGATCGGAATGCCGTCGGTTAAAGCCGCCAGGTATCCGGCGCCGCCCACCTTCTCAAGCAGGCCCTCACGCGAGAGTTCTTCCGAGAGAGTCACCAGGTCGATGGTACGATTCTTTTCGGAAAGCGCAATCATCTTCTCAAAGATTGTGCGATGGCCGTCCGAAAAGAAATCGTTCTTATCAATGAATTCCAACGCCTGGTTGAGCACGCCGTTGTCGAGCAGGATCGAACCGAGCAATGCACGTTCGGCCTCAAGATTGTGGGGGAAAGCTTTCTCGCTGACGGTAGTACTTGCCATGGAGATCGAACCCAGATTCAGATGCAGGAGCAAATTATACCAACGCAGGACAAAAACAGAAACTGATTTGAAACTACGGCTTCCAGGGAAGGGCTCTTAACAGCAAAAGCTGGGCTGCGACTTGATATAGGCTGCTAATCCTGTGATCCTGCGTCATCGCCGGCGGCTTCGCCTGCAGCAGCGCCGGCGGATCCGGGTTTGGGCTCTGTTTTAGTTTCGCTTTCTCGTTTCCCTTCTGCCTCGGCTCCTGGCTCCGCTTCGAGTTCGCCTTCAGCTTCAACTTTCACCTTCACCGTGACTGTAACGTCGCGGTGCAACTTGACCGGAACATCGTGTTCGCCCAGAACTTTCAGAGGACTGCCAAGTTGGATCTTGCGACGGTCAATCTTGAAGCCCTGCGCCGCAAGCCCCTCTTCAATATCCATTGCAGTAACAGACCCGAACAGTTGTCCTTTCTCACCGGCCCTGCGTGTAGCAACAACCGTAACACCTTCCATGAGCTTGGCGAGGTCTTCGGCATCAGCGCGTTCCTTCGCCTCGAGTTTCAGGAAGCGCGCACGCTGCTGCTCGACCCACTTGCGATTTTGCGGCGTGGCGGCCACCGCCATCTTCCGGGGCAGCAGATAGTTTCGTCCGTAGCCGTCAGCCACCTTGACGATCTGGCCGCGTGACCCGAGTTTTTCCACGTTTTCAATCAGAATGACTTCCATAGTTGCAGTCTCCAACTTCACCCAATGTAGTCCGGTTTAAATCCATCGGATCAGCCGTACGGCTGATCCGTGCTTCGCCACCCGTCCCCAGGTCTTGCGGCATCCTTCTCAGATTTCCGCCGCAAATGGAAGCAGCGCTATGTTTCGGGCCTGCTTGATCGCCCGAGTCAGCGCGCGCTGGTGCGGCGAGCATGTGCCGGTCAGCCGGCGTGGAAGGATTTTACCGCGTTCGGCGATGAAGGAACCGATCAGTTTGACGTCCTTATAGTCGATAAAGTCGATCTTTTCGACGCAGAATTTGCAGACCTTGCGGCGGCGGAAGAATTGCCTGCGCCCCGCCGGTGGACGCTTCGCATTAGCCTCGGCGGTTTTCGATTTTTCATTGGTCATAGGTATCTCACTCCACTAATCTTAAGATGCCGCTTCTACCCCGGAGTGCGGCTCGGCGGCGGGCTGCGGCGAAGAGCCTCTGGCTTCGGCTGCCGCCCTGGCGCGATCGTCAACACGAACAGTCAGATACTTGATGACAGCGTCGGTAACTTTAAGCCGCCTTTCGAATTCCCGGACAGTGTCGCCGTTACCTTCAAAGGCGAACAGCACGTAGAAACCTTCCCGCTGCTTCTTCACGCGATACGCAAGCCTGCGCCGCCCCATTTTATCGATTTTCTCGGTCTTTCCTCCCGCCCCTGAAACTACAGATTCCATCTGGGCGATCAGCTTGTCGATCTCTTCCTCGGGAACGTCCGTCCTAGTAATGAACATCAATTCATATTTCGCCATAAATCCTCACAATTCTTCTGCCAAAACTTTTCGGTTGAAAACGTTCATCGCTTTCTCCACGCCCTCCTTCAGGATAACGCGGACGGCCTGGGTGGCCTGCTCAATCATCTCCCCCACGATCTCACGATCTTTTTCCGAAAAGGGGCCGAGAACGTAGGAAACCAGGTCTTCACGAATTGACTTCTCAGGCCCTGCTCCCATTCGTATTCGTATAAAGCAGTCCGTTCCGAGCGAGCCTATAACAGACTTCAAGCCGTTGTGGCCGCCGGCACTTCCCTTTTTTCGGATCCGCAGGGTGCCGAGCGGAAGGTTGATATCATCAACCAGAACAATCAGATTCTCAACGTCCAACTCCAGCTTTTGCAACAGCCCGGCAACCGCAGGGCCGCTCAGGTTCATAAACGTCTGGGGCTTGGCCAGCACTACAGGCTCACCCAAAAGCCTTGCGGATGCGACGATCGCACCCGACTCACGCCGAGAGAATTCTGCGTTGGCGATCTGCGCCAGGCGGTCAACGGCCATGAATCCCAGATTGTGGGGCGTAAAGTCATACTCAAAACCGGGATTTCCAAGACCCACAATCAGCTTCACGCCGCCTCTTTCAACTCCTTCTCGGCCGGATTACAGCCCGGACTCAGCTTACTTCTTTTCTTTTTTGCCTTCCGCTTTTCCTTTCTCTTCTTCTCCTGCTTCCTCAGCGCCTTCCTCTTCAGGCTTACGCTTGCGGATCAGTTCGGGCTCAGCCGGGCCAGCAGCCGCAGCTTCAGCGGCCTCCGCTGCCGGAGCGGCTTCCGCCTTCGGCGCGACGACGTGAGCGACTACGCGACCGGGTTCGGCCAGTACTTTGACACTCGCTGAGACAGGAAGGTCGGAAACGCGAAGCTGCCGCCCGATCGTCAGTTCGGTTACATCCACGGTGATATGTTCAGGGATATCATCCGGGAGGCATTCCACTTCAACTTCACGCACGATGAATTCGAACACGCCGCCCTGGATTTTTACTCCCTGCGGCTCGCCTGTCACGCGGATGGGAACGCGAACCCTGAGCTTCTCATCACGGGCAATTCGAACCATGTCCACATGCATCAGGCTTCCGTTGATAGGCTCCCATTGCCACTCGCGCAGCATGACCCTTGCGGGAGCTTTTCCCGGAATTTGCAGTGTAAAGATCGCGTTGTGCCCGGCTTCGGAGCGTAAAATCCGAAGGATCGCTTTAGGATCAACGGCAACCGAGAGCGTAGGGCCCCCGCCGCCATAAACGACCGCAGGAATGCGGCCTGAATGCCGAAGGCGGCGGGATGCGTTCTTGCCGAACGTCTCGCGCGTCTCCGCTTCAACACTGAAGGTCTCAGCCATAATTGTTTACACCTCAGAACGTCTCACAAATTCGGACAAAACCAGCCGGGAGCTTAAATAAAGAGTTTGCTCACCGACGTTTCCTTATAAATTGACTTTATAGCCTCCGCGAGGAGCGGGGCAACGCTCAGAACCTTGATACGCTCGCACGCCTGGCCCTCAGGAAGCAGAGGGATCGAGTTCGTAGCGACCACTTGCTCGAGCGGAGATTCTTTGATGTTTTCGATCGAGTTCCCGGCAAAAACGCCGTGCGTGCAGCACGCGAGCACCCGCACCGCGCCTTTGCTTTTCAGGGCCCTTGCACCCTTGGCAAGCGTGCCGCCGGTCCCAATCATGTCATCAATAATCAAACAGGTCTTGCCTTCGACTTCGCCGATGACATTGAACATCTCGACGACGTCGGCATCTTCCCTGCGTTTGTCGATAATGGCCAATGGAACCTTCAACTGCTTGGCGAAAGCCCGGGCTCGTTCGACCCCACCCGTATCAGGTGAAACAACCACCAGGTTTTTAAGCCGCAGTTTGCGGAAATATGCCACGGTGACGGGTGTTGCGTATAAATGATCCACGGGAATATCAAAATAACCCTGAATCTGTCCCGCGTGCAGGTCAAGCGCCAGAACCCGGTTCGCGCCCGCCGAGGTCAGCAGGTCAGCCACCAGCTTGGCTGAAATGGGCACTCGAGGCCGGTCCTTCCGGTCTTGACGTGCATAACCGTAATACGGCATCACAGCCGTGATGCGGTAGGCTGAAGCCCGCCGTAACGCATCCAGAATGATCAGCAATTCCACAAGATTCTCATTCACCGGACGGCAAGTCGGCTGCACCACAAAAACGTCCGCTCCACGGACGTTTTCGAGGATTTGGAGACGAACCTCGCCGTCGGGGAAGCGATCCACATTCATCCGCGCGAGCGGCACTCCCAGATAGTCGCAGATTTCGCGGGCGAGTGCTGGATGCGCATTACCCGTCAGGATCTTCAGTGCGTGATGAATCCGGTCGGCCATTGCATCAACCCTGAGTTCCCGTCAAATTCTGAATCTGGCTGGGAGGCCTGGATTCGAACCAGGGTTCCATGCTCCAAAGGCATGTGTCCTACCACTGGACGACCTCCCAACACCCTGACTCGAACTGGAAACAGACCTTCAAGAGGTCATTGAAAATCGCTTTCGAGTGATGTTACTCCGAGTCCTGTGTTTGTCTTCCGCAGCATCGTGAAGAGCCTGCCCTCAGCTTGTCGAAGGGTTCTCGGCAGTTCGCACAGTGTATGCTCCACGAGGATTTTGCTCTTTTCAATGTACTGAGACCAAAAGAGATTCCTCGAACCAGTCAAATAAGTAGCCCGGCAATGGCGTGTAAAATGAAATTTCCAACAACCTGTCAAACTGCCTTTTGCCCTTGCGCTGTTTCCCTCAGCGGCCAATGTCGAACCCAACCTTCCCCGCTGGTCCAATTTTAAATATAAAGACGGCGCCGATACGCCGAACGGGAGAGGGTGAGAGCCTTAAACACCTTCCAATTTGCAGGTATCCTACCTGCCGCGTGACTCAGTTGTTGGGCAGATTCAAAGACGGCAAATAGCGCTGATCCGCTACCCGTCAGGGAGGCTGTTTCGGCCCCGGCCCGGATAAGCTGGCCCTTCACTTTTGCCAGCTCAGGCCACCTTGCGAAAACGAACTTCTCAAAATCGTTTTCGGCCGGTCCCCAGTTTTCCAGGGGAAAAGGTGACCGCTTGCCCAAAGAAGTTATTTTACGGATTTCGTCGCTTTGCGTCAACAGCGAATCGAGCGCGGCATACGCTTCGGCAGTAGGGACTGAAAAACCCGGGAACGCAATCAGGCAGGAACGGGCAGGAAGGTCGGTGAGCGGGTAAACCTCTTCGCCCCGCCCGCACCCCAGTACCCTCCCGCCGATGAGAAACAGCGGCACATCCGAGCCCAGTTGCGCTGCCATTCGCGCTAACTCTGCAAATCCCAGGTGGTTGCCGGTCAGGTGCTCCAACATCAGCAGCGTGACCGCCGCGTCGCTGCTGCCGCCTCCGAGGCCTGCGCCCATGGGGATGCGCTTTTCAAGGCGTAGCCTGATCCCGCCCTTAAAACCACTTGCCTGCCGCCAGACTTCCGCTGCCCGGTGAACCAAATTTTCGCGTCCTGAAGAAAGCCCCTGATGATCACACTCGAGGCGGGTTCCACGATCGCGGGAAGAAATACTGACCTGAAGGATATCCGCGAGTCCGACGGTCTGGTACACGGTACGGACCTCATGATAGCCGTCGGGCCTCTTGCCAAGCACCTTAAGACCCAGATTCACCTTGGCAAATGCACGCGCTTTTATAGTCTTGATCAAGGGATGCGGCAGGATGACGATCGATATCCAAAGAAAAAGAACGTCAATGAAGCAAGATGAAAATTGATATTAGTTCCCGCGTATCGAGGCATCCGCCGAACCGATTTCCCGCTTCAGATCATTCACCTGCTTGCGGAGCTTGGCGGCCTGCTGCGGGCCAAAATCGCTCGAGACACCTTTGTGCGAAACCTTCAGCGCGTGCTCCCATTCCTGTAAGGCCTTGGCCTTCTCGCCGAGGGCCAGATAAACGTAGCCGAGGTGCTCGCGAATCGTGGGATCATCGGGAATGAGCTTAACAGCCTTTTCAAGCGGCGCCTGCGCCATGTCATTGCGGTTCATCTTATGATAGGCCCATCCCAGACTGTCCAGGTAAGCGCCGTTATTAGGCTCGATCTTTAAGGCGTCCTTAATGTATTTGACGGATTCTTCAAGCCGCACGCCGCGGTCTGCCAGCATGTAGCCCAGATAGTTTGCGGCGGCATCGTTCAGCGGATCCACCGCCAAGACCTTTCTAAATTGCTCTTCGGCCAGGTCGTACTTCTTCTGGCGCTCATAAACGGATCCAAGCATGAACCGGGCATATTCCTGATCATCAGGATTGTTGCTTAGCGCCAGGGCCTTTTGAATGACCTCTTCAGCCTTCGGATAAAGTTTCGCCTGGGAGTAAACCTGCGCAATGGCCAAGTAGACGTCGCGATCCTCCGGGGTGTTATTCAGCATTTTCTCAAGCTGGGCGACTGCTTCATCCCGGTGTCCTTCCATTCCCAACAACGCGGCCCGCTGCATCAGGAGTTCGCGGTTCTTTGGATATTTCTTCAGGGCGGTATTAGCTTCCTGAAGTGCTTTCCGGTTCTGATGATCCATCTGAAGCGTCTCAACAATCAGGGACTCGCCTCTCGGCGCCTGATCGTCGCCCAGTGCCACAATGCTCTGGAAGGTTTCGATCGCCTTGGCGTAATTCTCCTGCGAGCGGTAGATTGTCCCCAGTCGTTGCAAATAAACGGCACGGTTGTTCGCTTCCGCCGGATTGTATTTACCATCCGGCTTCTCGGTCTTCTTCAACAGATCTTCGAGCAGGCTGATGGCCTTGTCGTCGTTGCCCAGCGTGTCTTCCAGGATCGCGCGCTGATAAGGGATTTCAAGATTGTCCGGCGCGAGGACTTGAGCCTGTTCGAGTTCCTTTTGCGCTTCGGGGAAATTCCCCAACTGGCGGTCAAGCTGCGCCAGCCGAACATAAGCCATCGGCGATTGCGGGTCTGACTTTACGATCTCTTCGAGCTGCTCTCGCGCACCCTGCATGTTGCCCTGGGCCATCAGCGTCTCAGCATAAGCACGCCGGATGTCTCCGCTGTCAGGTTCGCGCGCAAGCGCATTCTTGAATGCTTCCTCTGCCTTTTTGAAATTGCGCGTCTGAGCGTATGCGCTGCCCAGCAGGTACAGCAGCGAAGGGTCCACCTTGTCATCAGGAATGTTCTCCAGCAGAGAAACGATCTTATTATAGTCTCCCTGGTCAAAATAGAGTTGGGTCAGATTGACCAGGACGGTACGCGAATCTGGATTCTCAGCCAGGATTTTCTGAAAAATGGCTTCCGCTTTCTGAGACTGGTTATCCGATTTATAAAGCCGCCCCAGCATCAAGGCTGATTCCGTATCGGTTGGATCGAGCCTGAAGACAGTCTCAAACTCCGCAATAGCCTTTTCGAGCATGTCATGGGATGCATCTTCCGGATTTGAGCCACCCAGAGAACTTAAATAAATATGAGCCAACAGGCGGTGAGCTTGCAGGTCGTTGGGATTCGTCTTAAGCACCGTCTGGATTTCATTGATGGCGTCCTGAATGCGGCTGATACGCCAGTAAAGTTCCGCTAGCTGCACGCGCAGGAAAAGCGAGCCAGGATCGGCCTCGATGGCCTTCTGGTACTCGGAAACGGCGCGATCAACGTAGTCGCTGCTGTTGTAAATGCCTGCCAGATCCTTGTACCGTTGCGCCAGCATGTAGTGATAATAGGCTGCCGCATGGTCTGGCGTAGTAGCGGTCTGCTTCGAAGGGCTGCCAGGATTGCTTTGTGAAGGGGCCTGCGCGCCTGATGCAGCCACGGCTGCAAATAAAAAAAGGCTGATTCCAGCCGTTGCGAATTTCATTATTTTCCCTGCCATTGCCGTACTTCCGTCTCCCAGCACTTTCCCTCGGATTATCTCACACGGGGAAACAGGGTGTCAAAAGCCATGCAGCCTACGAAGACGGGTTAGAACCAGTAAAATCCAAGCGGGCTGGGACATTCAAAAACAGAAGGTTCCGCGACGCAGACACCACGGACATGGCCGTCTCCGCAAAACATGACTAAAGGGAAACTCCAGGGAATATGAAATGCTCCAAAATGTGTCATCTGCCTGATTGGGACTTTGAATTACGTGTTTCAAAATCGCGCAGGTCATGGCCGGTCATTTCCGGGGGCTGCGGGATACCCATGACTCCCAGGAGCGTGGGCGAGATGTCCTCCAGTGCGCCACCTTCGCGCAGCCTGGGTGGCACCTGTTCCGCAATCAGTATTAGAGGGACGGGGTTCGTTGTATGCGCGGTGTGCGGACCTCCTGTTTCCGGGTCCACCATCAATTCCGCGTTGCCGTGATCGGCAGTAACGATCATCGCTCCACCCTTGGCGCGCACGGCCTTGTAAATTTCCCCAAGGCAGGCATCGACGGTTTCCACAGCCTTAATCGCCGCCTCGAGTTTGCCGCTGTGCCCCACCATGTCGGCATTGGCGAAATTTACGATGATGACGTCACGGCTGCCTTCGTTGACGGCTTTCACTACGGTTTCCATCACGCCACGCGCGCTCATCTCGGGCTGCAAATCGTAGGTAGCGACTTTCGGCGAAGGAACCAGGATGCGGTCTTCCCCCGGATAGGCTTTCTCGACGCCACCGTTGAAGAAATACGTTACGTGCGCGTATTTCTCCGTTTCTGCAACGCGCAGGTTTTTCAATTGCATTTCGGCCATGACGGCGGCCAGGATGTGGTTGAGCGATTGCGGCGAAAAGACGTAAGGCGTAGTGAAAGTCTTGTCGTAGCGGGTCATCGAGAGGAAATGCAGCCCCCCCGGAAAATTCCGGCGGTCGAAGGCGTTGAGGTTCGGGTCCGTCAAGGCGCGGGTAAGCTGCCGGGCACGGTCGGCGCGGAAGTTGAAAAACATCACAGCGTCGTCGCTGCGGATAGTAGCGGTCGGCTGGCCATCTTCGTCCGTCACGACGATAGGAACGACAAACTCATCCGTGATGCCCTGATTATACGATTGCTTGATCGCGGCAACGGGGTCTTTCGCTTTGATCCCTTCGCCGTTAACGATGGCGTCGTAAGCCTTCTGGGTGCGCTGCCATCGGTTGTCGCGATCCATCGCGTAATATCGGCCTGAGATGGTGGCGACCCCGCCCACGTTGTATTCACGCATCTGCTTGAGCAGGGCTTCGACATATCCGGCCCCGTTCGTGGGAGGGGTATCGCGTCCGTCAAGGAAAACGTGAACGAAGACATCGCGGACGTTGTTTTCGCGCGCCATCTTAAGCAGGGCGTAGAGGTGCCGCTGATGGGAATGCACGCCTCCGTCGCTCAAAAGACCCATAAAGTGCAGGCGCGTCTTGCGGCCATGTTCCATCAATGAAAGAAGTTCAGGAATCTTGAAGAACTCCCCGCTTTGAATGGACGCGTCAATGCGAGTGATTTCCTGATAGACAACGCGGCCGGCTCCGATATTCAGATGGCCGACTTCGGAATTCCCCATTAAGCCGTCAGGCAAGCCGACGCGCTCGCCGGAAGTATAAACGAGAGTCCAGGGATATTTCTTCAACAACTCCGTATAGTTGGGTGTATGCGCCAGGGCGATGGCGTTTGCCTCGCGTTCCGCGCGATACCCCCAGCCATCAAGAATGATGAGAACTACAGGTTTGGGTCTCGGCATGTGTTTCTATTTCCAGACAGGGTCATTAAGCACAGGCGACTGCGGCTTTACCAAGGAATTCTGCACTTTCGCCCAGTTCTTCTTCTATGCGCAACAGTTGGTTGTATTTGGCGATCCGGTCCGTGCGGCTTGCAGAGCCGGTCTTGATCTGTCCGGTCTGGAGGCCGACCGCGAAGTCGGCGATGAAGGCGTCTTCGGTTTCGCCGGAACGATGAGAAACGACCGAGGTATATCCGTTCCTCCGGGCCAGGTCGATAGCGTCAATCGTTTCCGTAACAGTCCCGATTTGGTTCAGCTTAATGAGGATGGAATTGGCCACGCCCTCGTCAATACCCTGCCGCAGACGCTCCGTGTTCGTAACAAAAATATCGTCACCGACAAGCTGGACCTTGTCATCAAGCTCCTTCGTCAGCCTTTTCCAGCCATCCCAATCATCTTGGGCAAGACCATCCTCGATCGAAATGATAGGGTACTGCCGCACCCAGTCGGCATAAAGCGTGATCATTTCATCAGCGGTCTTTCTCGACTTATCCGACTTGAAAAACACGTACTTTCCGTCCTGAAACATCTCGCTGGCGGCAGGATCGATCGCCAGCGCAATGTCCTGTCCAGCCGTGTAGCCGGCCGCCTCAATGGCATCGAGAATCAGTTCAATCGCTTCAACATTGGATTTCAGGCTTGGCGCAAATCCGCCCTCATCCCCCACTGAAGTCGAATATCCATGCTCCTTTAGTATTTTTTTCAATGAGTGGAAAGTTTCGACTCCCATCCGCAAGGCGCTGGAAAATGTCTCTGCGCCTACGGGCATGATCATAAATTCCTGGAAATCCACAGTATTATCCGCGTGGACCCCGCCGTTTAACACATTCATCATCGGGACAGGCAGCAGGCGCGCCGAGATTCCACCTAAATAACGATAGAGCGGCAAACCTGCAGACCGGGCGGCAGCGCGGCAGACGGCCATCGAAACCGCCAGAATCGCGTTTGCGCCAAGGTTGCTTTTATTGGGTGTCCCATCCAGTTCGATCAGCCGCTGGTCGATCTCCGCCTGCCGGCTTGCTTCACGCCCCCCCAGTTCGCGCGCGATCACCGTATTGATATTTTCGACGGCCTGAAGCACGCCCTTGCCCATGTAACGGCGCTTGTCACCGTCCCGCAATTCGATGGCTTCGTGTTCGCCGGTCGATGCGCCGGAAGGGACGGCGGCCCGCGCAAAAGAGCCGTCACGCAAGCGGACCTCCGCCTCGACGGTTGGATTTCCTCGAGAATCAAGGATTTCACGACCCGATATCAGATCAATTTCAGCCACTAAGGTCTCTCCTTTACTTAATATCGAAACTGTTCATTCTAGCACAGACACTTGGGAACGCTGTGAGCCTCGAAACATCTTCCGCCTGGACCTGATCGTTGAATGCTTGCTTCATGATTACAAACTGCGGAATAATGCCTTACGATTCCCCATGTACGATCTCAACCCCGAACAGCGGATGGCAATTGAGCATGGCGAAGGTCCGTTACTGGTCATCGCCGGCCCGGGTAGCGGGAAAACACGAGTCATCACGCAGAGGATCGTTCATCTTCTCGAAAGTGTGCCCGGACTTCGGCCGGAAAACATTCTGGCGCTAACATTCACTGACAAAGCCGCCGGAGAAATGCGAAGCCGCGTGAGCAAGGAACTGCCTGGCCTCGACGTGACCCCTCACATTTCCACGTTTCATTCGTTTTGCTACGCCGTACTCCGCCAGCACCATTTCGAACGGAAATTACTCGACAAAGTTGACATCTGGATATTTCTCCGTCGCAGGATGGAATACCTTGGCCTCGAATATTACCAGAAGCTCGCGTCGCCGGGTGCCTTCCTCCACGACCTGAACAACTTTTTCTCCCAGTGTCAGGATGAATTGATCGGGCCGGACGAATTCGAGGCCTATGTTCGCAAACGCGAAGCGGAATTTCAGACGCGAGCGCCCGGGCTTGACCCAACCGAACGCGAACTTCAGCAGGAGGAAATCCGCAAGCAACAGGAACTCGCTCGCGTCTTTCGCACCAGCCGCCGCCTGATCGAGGAAGCCGGATATTCGAGCCTCGGTACCTTGATCAGTGAAGTAGTCCAGCTCTGGGAGGGCCAGCCGGAATTGCTTGAGGAATTCCGCCAGCGGTTTAAGTACATCCTCGTGGATGAGTTCCAGGACAGCAACTACGGTCAGGTGCAACTGCTGAAACAACTCGTCGCCCCGCCCTTCAACATCACCGCCGTAGGCGACCCGGACCAGGCGATCTATCGCTTTCGCGGCGCGGCGCACGGGACGTTCGAAATGTTCAAGGAGGTGTTTCCCTCGCCCAGGGAAATTTACCTGAACCGCAATTACCGCTCAACACGGAAAATCCTTCGCGCTTCGGATGTGGTGATAGCCAGGAACACCCGTGACGGCGTGAAACCGAAGCTCGTTACGGAAAATCCGGAAGGCTCGAATGTTTTTCTGCTTTTGTCTCCCGACTACACCGTTGAGGCAAATGGAGTTGCCGGGCTCATAGAGGATTTAGTCCGGCGAAAGAAATCTTTCCGCGATATCGCAGTCCTCTACCGCGCACATGCGCATCGCGATCTGCTGGTTCGCGAATTCCGCAAAAGAAAAATTCCGTTCGTCATCCGCGGGCTGTCGCTGCTTTCCACAACGGTCATTCGGGACCTGCTGGCTTATCTGCGACTCGTCCATTCGCCGCATGACAACGTCAGCTTGACGCGCACGTTACTCCAGCGACGCTGGAAAATCCCTGAAGTTCTGGTGATGGAATTTCGCAAGAGAGCTGCCACCAATCGCTGCTCGATCTTTGACGCCCTTCGGGAAGCGGAACAGTCGCTTTTTAAGCGCGAATTGGAAGATACGCATTGGCTGGAATTGAAGTCTCTGCTGGGCGAGTTGGGGAAAAAAGCCGCGCATGTACCTGTGACTTCCTTACTGGATATGATGTCCGAACGCCTCGACCTGAAATTTATTCGTGGAAGCTCTGACGCCGCCTGCCTTGAGGCTTTCCGGAAATTTCTCGCCGGTTGGGAAGAAAAGAGCGAGACGCGCAAACTGTCGGAATTCATGGAATATTTCAACTATTTTTTGGAAGCCGGGGGAAAAATCGAGGCGCCCGAACCGCCGGATTCCGTGAATGCGGTCCAGATGATGACGGTCCATTCCTCGAAGGGATTGGAGTTTCCCGTTGTCTTTATATTAAGCGTTGCACCACGACGCTTTCCGCACGGCGAGCAAAGGCCTGTGATCGAATTCCCCGATGAGCTTCGCAAAGGCCCTGTACCTCCGGCCAATCTGCATCTCGAAGAAGAGCGTCGGCTGTTTTACGTTGCAATGACCCGTGCGCAAGAACAACTCTACATTTCAAGTGTCGGCAAGAAGGAAAAGAAGCGTTCCGTCTTTATCGACGACCTGCTTTCAGATCCTGTAGTTCAGGGAAGAGACATCTCCGAAATTGACCTCGAAAAAATCCCTGAAAAGCAGGAAGCGGAGAGCGGGACAACGGGAGAATCCGTGAAAGGAATTGGGCCGGTGCAGCCGGGGCTTTTTGAGGAACCCGCCTGTGCGCCCGATGCCGTTCGTCCGCCGCTCGCGGAGTGGGCTTTAGCGGTCCCGGCAGATCATCCAAACGGAAAACTTCGATTGAGCGCAACAGCAATTGAGACGTATCTCGAATGTCCACTGAAATTCAAATTCAGCCATCTCTACCGCATTCCGACGGGCCCTCAGGCGGCGCTGACGTTCGGCAACATCATGCACCAATCCGTGCGGCAGTATTTCAAGCTGCGAAAGGACGGCCAAGTTTCATTCGATGAACTGAGTCAGTTCTATCTCAGCTCGTGGAAGAACGCAGGATTTCAAGATTCCTATCAGGAAGAAACCTACCGGAAGGCCGGCCTAAATCAGCTTCGCGAATTCACCGAACTCCACAACGCAATCCCGATCGCCGCGGAGAAAGTGAAGATGGAGGTCCGTTTCGAACTCGAAATACAAGACGTTTTGCTCGAAGGACGTATCGACCAGATCAATCCCGTGAAGCCGGAAAATCCTTTGCAAGTCCAACTGATCGATTACAAAACCGGCCGACCCCGCTCCCAAAAAGACGCTGACAGCAGCCTCCAGCTTTCCGTTTACGCGCTGGCCGCTCGCAAACAACTTGGACTTGAGCCTCAGGGGCTGATTTTCTATAACCTCACTAGCAATCAGCAGGTGGCGAGCGTGAGAACGCATAAGGAACTGGAAGCGGTCCAGCAAAAGATAATTGCCATCGCGGAAGAAATCCGCCGGATGATCTTCCCTCCGACGCCCGGGTTCCAATGCCGGTTCTGCGAATTTGTTCCGATCTGCCCGGCGCACGAGGAGGATTCTTAGTCCGCAAGGCTTGGTTGAGGGAAAGGTTGGTGCTCTTATGAATCCTTGGATCATGCTTGTCGTCGGATTGGCAGCCGGAGGACTGATTGGTTGGCTGCTGGCCAGCGTGCGGCGAAATTCCGTCGTCTCCTCGCTGCAAATCGAAGCAGAGGGGAAAACGAGAGCAGCGGAAAGCGTGGCAGCGGAGCTGCGTTCCCAGGTGGCGGAACTTCAGTCGAAGCTGGAATCCACCGTGCAGCAGGCGAAAACTGAAGCCACTCTTCGCGCGACAGCGGAGGCGCGGCTGACGGAAGCGCAGGCCAACCTGGAGGAGCAGAAACGTTTGCTGGACGAAGCCAGAGTCAAACTTGCGGACGCATTTCAGGCGCTATCCGCAGAGGCCCTCAAGAGCAACAATCAGGCCTTCATAGCGCTTGCGCGCAGCACTTTTGAAACTATCCAATCGCAGGCCAAAGGTGAACTTGAAACGCGCGAGGAAGCCATCAAGGGTCTCGTCAATCCCCTGATCGAAACGCTGAGGCGATATGAAGCGCAAATCCAGGAGATGGAAAGGGCCCGTCAAAACGCTTATGGTTCGCTGGAGGAACAACTCCGCACCTTGGCAGCTGTTAACCAGCAACTGCAAAAAGAAACCGGAACTCTTGCGAACACTCTCCGGGGCGGACCCGCGGTGCGCGGTCGCTGGGGTGAACTGACGCTGCGGCGCGTCGCTGAACTGGCAGGCATGTCCGAGCACTGCGACTTCACAGAGCAGGAGACTTTCGAAACTGAGCAGGGCCGCCAGCGGCCGGACATGATTGTCCACCTGCCCAACGGACGTGAGATTGCTGTGGATGCCAAAGTGCCGCTCCAGGCGTTTTTGGATGCCGCAGCTGCAACGAGTGAGGAAGACCGCCGTGCCCGGCTTGCCCGGCACGCACAACTTGTGCGGGATCGCATGAGGGAACTTTCAACTAAGGCGTATTGGGACCAGTTCGACCCGGCGCCCGAAATCGTCGTGCTCTTCCTTCCGGGCGAATCGTTCTTCAGCGCCGCACTCGAACAGGACCGCACGCTGCTCGAAGACGGAATGCAGAAGCGGGTGGTGATTGCGACGCCGACTACGCTGATCGCTCTCTTGCGGGCCGTGGCATTCGGATGGCGGCAGGAACAGATCACCCAGAACGCCCAGGCCATCAGCGAACTTGGCAAAGACCTTTACGATCGTGTGCGGAGTTTCCTTGGACACTTTGAAGGCGTCGGGTCCGCGTTGAAGCGTGCAACGGAGAATTACAATCGTGCGGTGGGGTCACTTGAATCGCGCGTCCTTACTGCCGCGCGGAAATTCAAAGAACTCGGCGCAGCCACCGGTGACGAGTTGAACGAGCTTGAACCGATTGATGAAACCACGCGCCAACTGAACACTCCCGACCGTTTTCCGTCAAAGTAGGCTGGAATGCAGCGCAGCGAAGGAATCACAGCAGGAAAGGACGAGTGGAAGAGCGGCATAAAAAAATTCGGGGATGCATCACTGCATCCCCGAACCGTCTCTTTCAATCTGATTGAAGAGTATTAACTCTTCTTTTTTGATTTTGCTTTGGCCTTGGCTTTTGCCTTCGGCTTTGCTTTCTTTGCTGCCATTTTATTCTCCTCTCAAACGTCTTGAGTTCGCACCAGCTTAAAGCCGGCGGAGCGCGTGCTCAGTCACAATGTATAGTGACAGTCGATAATCTTGTCAAGAAGAAAGTGAAGCGACAAACGAGAACCGAGAACAGAAAATTCCCTGTCTCTCATTTTTTCCACGTCGTCTTCAATGAGTTTCATGTGGCATCTTCGGACGGTCTTTCGGCTGAAACCTCAATGCGCTCGCGGTATTTTCTGCATCCAAAGTAAACGGGGAGAAAGGACCCGGCTTATGCCAACACGGCAACGGGAAAATGCTTTCAGCCTTCCGCAAGCCGCTCCCATCGCGGCATTGATGTGGGTGCTGATTTTTCAGAGGGTCGCGCTTGCAGGACAGCAGCAGCCGCCTGAAGTGTCGGGCCAGCCGCTGAAGGTCACCACCGAAGTGGTGAACGTTTACGCCGTGGTGCGCGATAAACACGGGCGCCTCATTTCGAACCTCACCCAAGATGATTTCAAAATCAGGGAAGACAACATTCCGCAGACAATCAGCTACTTCTCACGCGAAACAGACACGCCCTTGACTCTCGCCATCCTGGTGGACACAAGTCCGAGCCAGGGGAGAGTTCTCGGAACGGAGCAGCACGAAGCCAAGGCATTCCTCCGCCAGATTCTCCGGCCGAAAGACCTGGCCTGTGTTATCCACTTTGATCTCGAAGTCGAACTGCTGCAGGACTTCACCATCGAGCAAAGTCTCCTCGACAAAGCCATCGATGAAACGGTCATCAACGGAGGCGGCGCCGGAGTGTTGCCGTCACCGCTGCCCTCCCCAAGCGTCGGCGCTACACATCTTTATGACGCGGTGTATCTTGCCGCCACTCAACTAATGAGCCACGAGGTTGGGAGGAAAGTGTTGGTGCTCCTGACCGATGGGCAGGACCAGGGAAGCCAGGAGACCCTTAACCAGGCCATCGAGGCAGCACAGAAATCCGACTGCATCATTTATGCCGTCGATATCGTCGATCGGGCGTTCTATGGATTTGCCGGTATGGGATTCAACGGAGACTCCGTCCTGCACAAGCTGTGCGAGCAGACCGGTGGGCGCGTCATCAAGGTAAGCAGTATCAAGAACACTGCCCAGGCCTTTCAGGAAATTGCGGATGAGCTTCGCACGCAGTACCTTCTTGGGTATTCACCGTCCAATTCGAGAACAGACCCGGGCTTTCGCAAAATCAAAGTTACTGTCGATCACGGCGGCTACAAAATCCAGGCACGCGACGGATATTATCCGCATTCGTAGTCTCGTTGTGGTTTCTCGAAACTGAGCAGTCTCTTTCCCGCCGGGACGAACTCTTGCCTGAGCGGACCGCAATCCCTCATCCCTTAACTGAGTTTTTTAAGAAATTGTAGAACGCAGTGAGCGGAGACGATATGAAGCCACCGCGGATCGCATTGGGAGATTATTCAGAAGGAGCAAAGTATCCAGGCTTTGCCTGCACGCGCAGGTCCTTCTTGTCCGCCTTGATCGTGATCTTTCGGAAGGTCCCATCGTGCGCAGTATTAGTGGAAACATATGCCAGGTTGTACTGGCTGCGAAGTTCCTTTGCAATCCGCTTGTAATCAACCGCAAGGTCGCTTGCTTCTCTTGGCTGGAACATCTGCCCGCCGGTCTCCTTCGCAAGTTGCTCGAGGACCTTGTCGCCCCGTGTGTCGATCCCTGTCCAGTTGGTGCTGATGGCATAAATGGTGGCCTCTGCCTTCTGGGCCATGGAAACTGCTTCTTCGCGCGAGTGTTCACTGAAATTGTCCTGGCCATCCGAAACCACAATGAGCACGCGGCGCAGGTAGGGCTGCGGTGCCGGGTTGTAGATCATTTTTTCCTTGCAGGCATAATAAATTGCGTCGTATAGCCCAGTTCCGCCGCCCGCCCTTAGGGAGCGGATAGCTTGTGAAAGCTTGTCGAGGTCATCCGTATAGTTCTGGATCATCACGGGCTCTGCGTCAAATCCCACAACGAAGGCCTCGTCGGTATCAGGCCTGACGATGTCATCCAGAAAATCAATGGCGGCTTCCTGTTCAAATTTCAGTCGCAGCCGGATGCTGTTGCTGGTGTCAATCAGCACACCGATGCGAAGCGGAAGGCTTGTATCATGTCCAAAGAAAAGAATCTTCTGCGGCTTGCCGTCTTCGTAAACCGTGAAATCGTCTTTGGTGAGGTTTGGAACAAGCTCGTTCTTCTTGTTGACAACCGTGAACAGAACGTTCACCAGGTTAACGCGGACCTGGATCTGCGGCATCTGGTTTTGCGCCTGCGCCGTGCTCTGGCCGGGGTTCGAAGTTTGCGAAGTTTGTGCGGGGGAGGCTGCCGCGAAAAAAAGACCGATCAGTATTGACCCGAAGAACTTCTTCATGATGTCTTTGGCCAACTTACTCGATCATTATAGATAGCGTGGTCGGCGAGCGTCAACGAATGGTCCCAATGCGTCACACTCGCAGAAACGACCGCGTGGCCGCCCGCCTGCGTGCGGAACTGATATATACTTGGTGGAGCCGTGAAAAAGGGCTGGCAGGTTGCGGAACTTCGCTAATGGAGGTTTTGATGAAATACTTAGCCTCGCTTAGTTATGGCATCGTCGTTAGCCTGCTTTTGAGTACGGGCGTGGCGCTGACTTCAGCCGCTCCTGCTCGGATAGTTTCGGGCTGGGTTGACGGGAACCAAGGCCGCGGGAACCATGGGCGCGGCGCAGCCGAAGAAGAATACAGCAATGGTCGTGGTGAGCATGGCCGGAACCATTCAGGCAAGGAACAACTAAGGGTGGTATTCACTGCGCATGACCGGGAAGTTATCGCCAATTATTTCCGCGAATATCCTTCGCAGCTTCCGCCGGGACTCGCCAAGCGCGGTGGCAACCTTCCGCCCGGCCTCGAAAAACAGCTTCGGGAAGGCGGAACATTGCCTCCCGGATTGCAAAAGAGACTGAGCCCTTGCCCGGTGGCACTGGAACGACAATTGCCACCACTGCCCTACGGTTATTCGCGAAAGATGCTGGGGACTGAAATGCTGATTCTCGATAGCGCAAATGTGATCAGGGACATTATGGTCCTGACGAAGTGACTGCGCGGAAATGCAGTGGTTTCTTATTGGGCCCGTGCCCTCTGACCGCAATCCAGTATCGTCTTCCTGCTGCAACGCCGCCGACTTCATTTCCAGCTTCTGATTTCAACCGGTACGGGCAAACGCAGATGAATTGATAAGCTGACTCGCAAATAAATTGACCTCGAACCTCGCATTTTCTCTTTGACGAACTCCAAGGTTCGGTGGTGAAATTAACTATAGGTCGCTGGGGGTGTATCTCTTGGAGGCCATAGGGAAGAAGAGGAGGAATCCTATGGAGCGTGTTACATCCAAGGTTCTGGCATTGGCGTTTGTGCTTGCGGCTCTGCCGGCAGTCGCTCACGCCCAGACGAGCCTCGCGGAAGCGCAGAACCAATACTGGATACCGGAAGGAACGGAATTTAAGCTGGCCCTCCACACGGCGATAAATTCCAAGACTTCGAAAAAGGGCGACATCGTTATCACAACTCTTCTTGATCCCGTTTACGTCGAGGACCAGGAAGTGCTCCCCAAAGGCGTTCGAGTTGATGGACGTGTCCAGGAAGTGCATGCAGCCGCCCATCGCGGCAAAGGCGGGCAGTTGTATGTCCTTTTTGATACGCTAACCCTTCCTGACGGCCAGAAAGTAGCAATCAGCGGGTCTCTGACAGAAGTTTTCGCCAGCAGGAACGGCGGAGACAATTCTACTGTAGATGCCGAAGGCGATCTGAAGGGCGGCGGCCCGAGCAAGACCAAGCGGATCATTATCTTTGGTGCTCCAACTGCGGCAGGCATTGCAGCCGGAGGGATCGGCCCCGGGATCGCTGCCGGCGTAGGCGGGCTGCTCGCAGCTTACTTCCTTCCGAAAGGTAAACAGGCCGAACTCCCCGTCGGCTCTTTAATCGGCATGCGCCTTGATAAAGACCTGACCATTACGCTTCCCCCTCAGGACCAGAAGCAGAACGGCACCAGCGCGCAGGCCCTGATCAAGAAATAAGCTCGTTCCCAAACGCAGGTGCCAACAGAAACAGTCTTGGCCAGGCGATCGTGTACCCGGATTGCCGCGTGCATGTCAGCCGGTCCTGCGAGAAGCCAAATCACACGGTTCTCGTTCGAACCCCGAATAATTCGGCCATCAGGCCGCGGCCTTTTCGGAAGTACTCTTTCCGTTGAGTATCTGGAGGGCCTTCTGAAGCTGCTGATCATCCGGGCCGCCGAACTTCTGGGGCTTGGTCTCTCCCATCGCAGCGGCGGTGTCGCTCTCAGAGGCTTGTACCACGTTTGGTGTAACGCCGTTACCGGGGATTGGTTTCCCGTCGGGCGTATAATATTTCGCCACGGAAAGCAGTAAAGCCGATCCATCGCCTACCGGAATTAGCTTCTGATAAACGCCGACGCCAAAGCTCGTAACTCCTACAACGTCTCCACGTTTATTATCGAGAATGGCCCCTGCCACGATTTCCGCCGGGCCGGCGGTCGATTGGTTAATCAAAACAACCAAGGGCAACTTTGTAATCTGATCGGAAGGCTGTGCAACGACTTCTTTTCTGGGAAAACGCTGGCCATAAAGATAGGTGATCAGGCCGTGATCAAGGAAAAGATTGGCAGTCTTTTCGCCTTCAATTTCACTGCCGCCAGCGCAGTCTCGCAAATCCAGGACGATCTTGCTAGCCCCGCTCGAAATAAGCTGCTTGAGCTGTGAAGCGATCTCGTTCGCCTTTCCCTCATCGAATGTCGGGACCCGCACATAAGCCGTATTCGTGTCGATCATCTTCGCAACAAGAGGGATATCCTTCAGGATTTCACGCGTCAGAACCACTTTTTGTGGCTCGCCCTGCGACCCTTTGATTACAGAAAGACTAACTGAAGTGCCCGGTACGCCATCGAGCAGACGGTTAATCTGGACGACGGAGAGCTCCCGCAGCCGCTTCCCATCCACTTCATCGAGCAGGTCGCCGGGATCAATCCCCGCCTTCTTGGCCGGACTGCCAGGCAGCACGGAAACAACCGTAGCAAACCCCATTCTCTTCGAAATGTAAATTCCTACTGTCCCGGGGCCGGGATCAGGATGCCGGAGGTAATCCTGATATTCCGAAGGCGTAAAGTACGTGCTGTAGGGATCAAGAGCCTCGAGTAACCCTCGGATAGCGCCCTTAGTGACGTTCTTAAGGTTCGGCTCCGTCACGTATTCCTGCTGGATTCTGGACAGGACCTGGCTGTAAACACCGAGGTCGCGATAAGACTTCTCGTCCTGGTCAGTGCTGCCGCGCCCGAGCACACCACCAATAATGATGTAGGAAATAAGCAGGGCAGATATGGAAATTACAAGCAGGCGAACACGCTTGGTCATCGGATATATTACTCCTTCGGCGGGCACCCCCAACCGTACCCCTCGAAGTCACTATAGCATACCTCTCAGTCTGCCTGCTTGGCGAAAAGCGCTTGAAACGAGTGGCACAGGCTGTGTGCGTGACGGCCTGCCAACGCCGCGCGTGGATTCGGTTTTCAGATGAAAGCAACGGGTGTGATTACAAGAAGGCCGTGCTGGTGAACCAAGGGTGAAGTGGCCCGCTCCCCACGCTAATTCTGACCAAATCCAAGCACTGGATTAGGATCACTCGCCCTGGTGCTCATTGTCGCCACGTGCGTCGGAGAGACCATGTAAAGAATCATTGAGTTGGAGCCAAACGTCACTCTACCGGATGATGACGTTGAGTAATTGTCTGTACTCGTTTGATCGGAGAGCAAAGTGCCCAATTCATCCTCGTCGCTGGTGACCGAGATGTTTCCTGACCCGTCGAACACGAAGATGCCTGTGCTCAGCGTGGCACTGGGACCTCCTGCGGGTGGAGGAACGGGGGGTACTGCAAATGCCTGTGTGCCGAAGAACACGCTCGTGTTCAACGAAGCGTTGGTGAACGGCCCGCCCGATTGCGCCAGCAACTCGCCCATCGTGACCTTATTGTCAGTGCCGATCAAAAACCCCTGATTCGGCGCGGCAAGATACCCGACCAGCATCGGAATTCCCTGAGGAGGCGCCAGCGTAAAGCGTCCCGTAGCCGCGTCCGGGGCCGTATAGGTCCCGTTGCCCGCCACGCTGGTGATTGAGCCTGCATCGTTCTCATCCGCCGAGAAGCTGCCATTGCCATTTCCATCGAATGAGATCGTACCAAGCATCACACACGAGCCGCCGCCTGACAATGCTGCCGCTGACTCTAAACTCATGACGACTGAGGCATTCAAAGACCCATTTGAAAACGGCCCTCCTGTCTGCGCATCGATCTCGCCTGCCACAACCCCTGCGGTTGTGGCGGAGTCCATGCTGATCGCAAGCAGCCTGCTGCCCGAAACAATATAGAAGGAATAATCAGCGGGAGTGACGCCGGAGAGGGACACGGTGCCCCGCCCCGTAGTAGTGTTCACAGAGTATGCACTGGTGTTTGCAATGGGGGAACTCGTGGTGGGCGTTCCGCTGTCATCGGCGTCGAACACGCCGCTCGAAATGCCGCCCGCTCCGTCCGCGTTGAATTGGCCAATCACGCCCATGCGGCTACCCGCCCTGTCCGATCCTTCAAACCCGAAGACGTAAGGTCCGCTGATTGCCGCTTTAAGAAATGCAGCGCTGTTCTGCAACTCGATGACGCCGCTGATTATGTAACCCGTGGAGTCAAACTCGAGGATGGATCCTCCTGTGGCCGTGCCACCGTTGAGGCTCCCCAAAGCGATCACCATGGTGTAGGTTGCGCCGGCGGAATTCGTAATGGTAATCGTACCTCGATTGTCAGACCCAACAGAGTAATTCCCCGTGAAGGCAAGCCCCGTCTGCGGAGTTGAGGCTGCACTATTGATATCCTCAACGCCGCTTGTAATGCTCCCCGAGCCGTCAGCCACCAGGCTTCCAGCCACAGCCACGCGATTTCCGTTGCCATCGTAGCCGCTCAAGAGAAACGCATAACGCCCACTCAACTCGGTGTCATTAACACCGCTCGCGTTGACCGTGATGCTGAGCGATTGTGTGGCCGTCTGCGCCGTCGGCGTGGACGAATCTTTGACCATTACGGTAAAACTGAACGAGCCCTGCACCGAAGGCGTACCGGAAATCACGCCAGTCGCAGGATCAAGCGCCAGCCCGCCGGGCAGAGTGCCGGAGATGATGCTCCATGTTACCGGTAGCGTTGCATAATCGGCTTCGAGCGTCGCTGTGTAAGCCACGCCTACGGTACCATCAGGCAGAGAAGTCGTGGCAATCACGAGGTTCCCTGTAATTGTGATACTGAGTTGCTGCGTTGCCGTTTGCGGCGTGGATGCGGATGAATCGGTGACCTGCACTGTGAAGTTGAAAACACCCGACGCGGTCGGCGTGCCGGAAATGACGCCGGTGCCTGCGTTGAGCGACAAGCCTGCCGGCAGGCTGCCCGAACTGATTGACCATGCATATGGCGTCACGCCTCCGCTTGCCTGCAATTGCGCGCTGTAAGCAGTGTTGACTGATCCCTGCGGCAGCGATGTGTTAAGAACAACAAGCCGGTTCGCGACAGTAATGCTGAACTGCGCCGTTGCCGCTTGAGGCGTCGGGGATGTCGAATCGGAAACCTCAGCTGTGAAGCTGTATGTGCCAGCAGTGCTTGGCGTGCCCGAGATAACGCCCGTCCCGGCATTAAGCGTGAGCCCCGGGGGCAGACTGCCGGAAGCAATTGACCAGGAATAAGGTGCTGTCCCTCCGGTCGCTTGTAATGTAGCGCTATATGCGGTGTCCACCAGGCCCGAAGGCAGCGAATTCGTTGTAATCACGAGGTGGTCAACGATCGTGATGCTGAACTGTTGCGTCGCCGACTGGGAAGTCGGGGCAGAATCGGATACCTGCACAGTGAAGTTTGACACCCCTGTTGTCGTCGGAGTGCCGGAAATTATACCGGTGCTCGCACTCAGCGCCAGTCCCGAGGGCAAGCTGCCGGATGTGACTGACCACGAAAGCGGCGGCGTACCTCCGCTTGCCTGCAATGCGGCGCTATACGGTGACCCAACGGCGCCAACCTGAAGCGAGGCGGCGATGATCACAGGAGTCGGATTTACCTTGACCATCGCCGACGCGGAAGCAACATTGTTCGCCGCCGAGGTGGCGGTCACAGTCACCGTGAGCGAAGAAGAAACTCCAGAGGGGGCAGTATAGGTTGCCGCAGACTTTGATGTGGAAGTCAAAGCTCCGCATGCGCTGCCGGTGCAGCCGCTTCCTGACAAGGCCCACGTCACACCCTGACCACTTGTATCATTCGAGACCGTCGCGGTGAAGTTGACAGATTGCCCGGCATCAATGCTCTGTTGCGCGCTGGGTGAAATTGCTACTGAAATCTGGGTGGGGGATTGGCCTGATGGGCTTGACGGCCCTGAACTGCTGCCGCCGCAAGCCATTAGAAAGGCGGTCAGAATGCAGACAATACCTGTAGCATTCTTCACTCAGGCCTCCCCAACCCTGAGCTGAGCGTTTCAATTTGACAGATTGACGATGAGGATACCTTTAGAAAAGTCTAATTGTCAACGGTCAGATTTAGTGGGACTGCAAGTAGCAATATATATAAGGCCTCCGGGAGCCTTTCAAAGGCGGGATCCCTGTGCGGCGAATATGAAAGGGATCAAGGCGGCTTCGAGGGTCGACACCGTGTGGAACGACAATCACTTCGGGGAAACAACTCTAAAACTCGGCACAATCTAACGAACTGGTTGACAGTCTTTGGGAGCCAATCGTATGTCGAACCTAAGTTGAGGAAGCTCAGATTCCTCTTGCCTGTTCGCTTTTTATTCGCCTATAATACTTCAAAACTTGATCTCATGTGGTGGCGCTCCGGCCACGGCGGGAGGAATGGAATGGCTCTGACGAAACGGCAAAAGCAGGTCTTGGATTTCCTGATACATTTCATCAACCGGAATGGTTATTCGCCGAGCTATGAAGAGATGGCTGAGGGCCTTCAGCTTTCTTCGCTGGCCACGGTGCACAAGCACCTTCAGGTCCTCGAAAAGAAAGGGTTCATCAGGCGGCGGTATAACCAGAGTCGTTCGGTGGAAGTGATCGCTATTCCGGGTTCGGTACCCTACCCCAGGACGCCAGCGCATCCCGGCGATTCTCTCCATGCACAGGATCCGTCGTCACCCGGCGCAGATTCCTCCGAGTCCGTTCACTTCCAGCCGATACCCAACCTCGAGTTCCCGCTGCTCGGCCGTATTGCGGCGGGCCAGCCGGTGGAAGCGATTCCGCAGCCCGAAAACTTTTCTCTCAGCGATTTCGCCAGCGGCAAAGGAAAGATTTATGTACTGCGAGTGAAGGGTGATTCCATGGTGGACGATCACATCTGCGATGGCGACTACATCCTTGTAGAATCCGCCGACACGGCCCAGAATGGTGACATCGTAGTTGCGTTGATCGGCGGAGCAGAAGCCACGCTGAAGCGCTTCTTCCAGGAAGGAACGGACAAGGTCCGCCTGCAGCCTGCAAACGCCCAGATGGAACCCATCATTGTCCCCGCCACGGACGTCAAGATCCAGGGGCGCGTGATCGGAGTGCTCCGCAAGTACTAGCCCGCGGGCCGCAGCATTCTGTTCCACGGCCCGCATGCCATCTTTAAAGACTACTGGCCGGCGGCTGCTTGCGGCGCGGGGATGGCAAACTTCGATTCGCTGATCGGAACGTTCTGCCGAACCTCCGCCACCTGTATGGTTGACTGGACACCCGGCCGCGAGACGGTCCATTGGAACGGAAGTTTCACTCCATCAACATCACGGTAATCAGAGTAGTCGGTCTGCTCCGGCAGGAGCCCAACAGCCGTCTGAGTCAGGTAAACTATCCGAAGCAGCAGCCCGGATTGCTGGTCGAAATAAAACTGCACAGGCGGCATGCCGGGTCGGAAGCCCAGCACGACATAAGCGTCATGGCCGTTAATCTTTTGCGGCGGCCGCTCGCGCAGCGATACAAAATCCTGGTGAAGGTCCAGCGGGAAATAGAAATCGGCCTGAAGACGCGCTTCATCCAGTTCGCCGCCTTCAAGCAAATGTGGCGGTCGCGGCGCGCCGGCCGCCCATCCTTCATGCCCGTTATAGATCGTGACACTCCGCCCGCGCGGAAGCGTTGTGACTGAAGCCCAAAGGTCCGGTGCCTGGGCATCGATTTCGATGGGCATCGCGTGCCCAAACACTGTCATCGTTCCCGTGATCACGCGGCTCTTGATCTTGCGCAGTGCTTCCGCTCCTCCGATCGCTTCCACATACCTGGTAACGATGGCATCAGGTTGCGGCAGCGAAGCAAGATTCACATGCTCACCGGGCCCTTCAGCGTGGGGCGGTCTTGCGGCGACAGCCGATTCCGCGACCTCTGGGATTCCCACCGGGTGCGCCGAGCCATTGTGGCACGTATTGCAGGTCACTTCCATGTGCCCGTGGAAATTGTCCTTATTGATGGCGAACATCATCTGCATCATTTCGCGGGCCCGTTGTTTGGGACGCTTTGTGTCCTGATCAAAGTGATGCTCAACATGGCAGTAATCGCAGCGCACACCGAGCGACGCGGAGATGAATTCCATGGTAGGAATTAATTCATAAGCGGGAATGTCCTTGAGGACTTTAATGTTCTTATAAACCTCGGCCGCGGTCTTGACGGCCGGAGCTTGCTCAGCCTGGGCCGCAGAACCTGCCCCGGCCGCCTCTTGGGCCAGAGTTCTCCTATCGTGCACAGGAACCAACTGCAGGAAGCCCAATAAAAATCCCATCGCGGCAAGGGCCGCAGTGCTTCGTTTGATCGCCATACATGCCCCTTTCGTGAGGATACATTCCCGCTGCGCCCCTCGAGCGAGAATGGCTGATTATCGTACCCTTAGACGCTGCCACGTCTGCATCAGTTACATCCCGAATGCATGCCGCTGGGTTTGTCCCGTGCCGATGGTTGACGCTTGATGTATAAGCGCAGGCTGCTGTGTTCTTAATGCCTGCAGGATGACCGCGCTCCAGCCGACCGCTCTCCTAGATATTTCCCCGCTTCAATTCCTGCATCATGTAGTCGCAGGAACGGACGCAGAGCGCCATGATGGTAAGCGTTGGGTTCTGGCAAGCCGTCGAAGTAAACCCTGCCCCGTCCAGGACGAAAAGGTTCTTAATATCGTGGGATTGCTGGAACTGGTTGAGGACCGATGTTTTTGGATTATTGCCCATGCGGGCGACACCGACCTCATGGATCGCATAGCCGGGCGTCCCCGGGCGGACATGGGTTTTGATGTTCTTTGCGCCTGCGGCTTCCAGCATCTCCGCTGCCGACTCCGCCATGTCCTTCACCATGGCGATTTCATTCTCACGGTATTTCATGTGGAAATTAAGAACGGGAATCCCGTACGCATCAACAACGTTCGGGTTGATCTCCACGTAGTTGTCCCAATACGCTAGGCACTCGCCGAACGCTCCCAGGCCGATCGTCACAACGGGGTCCTGAATTGCCTTCTTAAACTGTTCGCCGAAGCCGTGCGCGTTCCAGTTAAACCTTACCCCGCCTCCGCCCTGGAACCCGTACCCGCGAAGGAATTTCGGGTAGCGAGGTCCCTTCTCAGTGTTCCGGAATCGAATCACATAAATGCCGTTTGGCCGGTCGGGACCATTCAAAGTCGGCTTACCGCTAAGCTGTGGAAGCTCTCCCGTAGCACCACCGCCCGTAATATGATCCATCAGGTAGTGGCCCAACACCCCGCTCGAATTGGCAAGGCCGTTCGGATACTGCCGGGTTGCGGAATTGAAGAGAATGCGCACGGATTCAAGCGACTGCGCGCACAAGGCCACTACACGCCCGTAAACTTCCTTCGGCTGGCGCGTGTTGCGGTCAATGTAAAGCAGTCCTTTGGCACGGTTGCGGTCCTCATCCATCAGAACCTTGTAGACCATGGCATTGGGAATATGGGTGCAGTTTCCGGACTTCAAGGCATCGGCAACTGTGGTGAAATAGGAATTGAAATAAGAATGTGTAACGCATCCGCGCTCGCAGGGGCCGCAGTAGTGGCAGGGCGCGCGCCCATTGATCGACTTCGTCAGATTGGCCGAGCGACCCAAGGTGACCGTCCAGCCCAGCTTTTTCTTGACCTGTTCCCGCAGCAGCGTCTCCGCGCAAGTCAAGCCCATGGGCGGTTGGAACCTGCCGTCAGGCAACTCATAGACACCTTCAGGAATTCCCGTAATGCCGACGTACTCTTCAACAATGTCGTAATAAGGAGCAAGATCTTTGTAACTGAGCGGCCAGTCTTCGCCATAACCATCATGGGACGCAGCCTTAAAGTCGAGATCGCTCAGCCGGTAAGATTGCCGGCCCCAGACATTCGTGCGGCCGCCGGTCACCCGCATCCGTCCTTGCCAACTGAACGGCATGTCTTTGTCTGTTGTGTAAGGCTCGTCCAGGTCATTGCAGAACCAGTCGTAGTTGTATTCCATGCAGGCGTAGCAGTCTTTTTGCCTGGGGCGGGTCTTGCGAATCACCTCCGGTGCCAGATCGCGATACTTCAATTTGAACGCCGGAAGATGTTCAGTGAAGTTCTTGTCGGATTGTTGCTTGCCTGCATCGACGATCGCAACTTTCAGCCCCGCTTCGGAAAGCCTCTTCGCCGCCCATCCTCCCGAAGCGCCCGAGCCGACTACAAGTACGTCATAAACCTGGTTCGCTGGATCACTCATGATTTGTCTCCCATGATGGCATGGACTCGAAAACAGCGGGAAGCGTAGGTTGTGTATCTCCGAATTCCCATGTGCGCCGCCGGAATGTCTGCATTCGCCCCACGCTCAAAGACGAATGATCGTAACAATGGCCGGAACAAACGTCAACCAAACTCAGCACAAAAAACCAGCCGGCAAAAAGTTGTTCACTCCGCTCTTCAGTGGTAGCATGATGCCCTTGATATTCTGATGCAGAGTCAGACGAACCTGATCAGCCCAAAGGCAGGCTAGAAGATGGATAAGAACAAACGCCAGAACACTATGGACCACCAACGCGGGTCAGCAAGTGGAATCAACCGGCGCGAAATGGTAAGACGGCTGATGGTGGCTGGAGGCGCAGGTATCGCGATGCCCGGCATCGCGGAAGGGCTGCCGATGGACATGTCGCAAACGAAAAAAGATAGCTCTGCCAACTCCAGCTCTGCGGACGCCGACACTGTGTGGACGCCTGAGTTCCTCGATCAGCACCAGAGCGATACTTTGGAGATCCTTGCGGAACGCATCATACCTGGCTCATCGAAAGCGGAGGTCAACCGGTTCATTGACCTGCTCCTTTCCGTGGACACTGAAGAAACAAAGCGTGCGTTTCTTGAATCACTCTCGGCTTTTGACGGCGAGGCATTAAAGCGGTTCTCACGCCCATTTAAGGACCTGTCCGAAGCCCAGCAGAACGAGATTCTCACGTCCGCATCCACCGCTGAGCGGTCTCATGCTGTCGAGGATGAACCCCGACAAATCACGATGCGAGACCACTTCGAGAACCTCAAAAGCTGGGTGGCAAAGGCATATTACAGTTCGGAAATCGGCATGAGAGAACTCGGCTGGACGGGTCAGGTTTTCTTCACAAGTTTTCCAGGGTGCCAGGATTCAAACGATCATCATACTTAATTTTGGGGCGCGTTAGTATGGACTCCTCCTGCGGCCGTTCAATCTACGGATTTCACAGCCGCGAAAAGCGAGGGCCTCCGAACCTGCTGGCCGTTCCGGGTAAATTTAAAAAACTGTTAGCTTCGTGCCATTATTACGGGGTCTGGACACGCACGCAATCAGTGAAGATTGCGCTCAAATCGAGGTGGGAAACGATCTTCCCGTGGGGCGAGTCATCTCAGCTTGTTAACCACAACCATCAGAAAATAAATGGGTTGATAAGAAAGTGCCGATTCAATCCGGTGGCAATGCTGGTAGAAACGGGCTATCAAGGCCGTCAACCGAAGCTGGATACGGTAAATGTTACACAAACAATCAATAACTTCGTTTCATGTGAAAACAGCGTGTTTTTTCTTGACTTGATGAAACTTTGTGGCACAATTGATAACGGTAGATTAGAAGTTACCTATTGACTTAGGAGGAATTGTCAAGTAGGCTCTTCTCCATCGCGGGTATCTCTTAACCCGAATTCACCTGGAGGAGAGTCTAATGAGAAACTACATCCTGACCTTTGTGTTGGCTGTTCTGGTTGTGCTGACGAGCGTGTCCCTGCGGAGAGCATTCGCCGCTAATGGAGCGGTT
>Ga0070740_10000509_pt1 | contig 82654 bp, 71 predicted proteins | sample Coa_R2_FD_67286 | JGI IMG/M metagenome (GOLD analysis project Ga0070740, IMG submission 67286) | Surface soil microbial communities from Centralia Pennsylvania, which are recovering from an underground coalmine fire - Coalmine... | ecosystem: Environmental > Terrestrial > Soil > Unclassified ... | reverse complement strand
ACGCCGAGCCGGTCGAAATAGTCGTAAACGGCGAAGGTCAGGTAGCCCTTGCCCGCGCCCATGTCAACGACCGAGATTTCTTCCCTGCCCTTGAGCGGCGAATTTTGATAGAGGCCGGCGACGATCTCGACGAAGCGATTTATCTGCCGCAGCTTGTCGCCCATCGCGGGGCGCACCTCGCCGCGCTCGTCCGTGACGCCGAGCGCGCGCAGATAGACGTTGCCCTCGGTTTCTATCGAGCGCCGTTTCTTGCGGTCGTGCTCCGCGGGCGCTGCCTCACTGAATGTCGGCTCGCGTCTGACAAGCCGGGCCTCGCCCTTGCGGTTGAAGTCAACTTGCAGGTCTTCTTTCGACGTGAAGAGGTGGCCGCTCAGGAACTGCGAGCCGAGCAGTTCGCGGACGAGCCGCGCGCCTTCGGCGACCGCGTGATTCTTTACAACGTCCTTCGCCCTGTGCCGGTAGAGGAGAGAAAGCTGCGGGCCGCGCTTGAGTGTGACGAGGCGGACGTAAACGTTCTTCAGCCCGGCGTCCGGCCCACGGTACTTCGCGAGCGTGAGCTTGACGAAAGAGCCGTCGGCGAGACTCTCGTCGAGCGCGCCGAAGAATTTTTCCGCGTCGTCGTGGGCCATGCGCCTATTTTAAACGAAGGCCGGCGGCGCGCGGAGTCGGAAGCCGCGGTCGGGAGCCGCGCTATTCTCCGCCGCCCGCCGCCTCTTCCATCTTCTTGCGAAGGCTGAGCGGGCGCATGTCCGTCCAGACCTCTTCGATGTAGGCGAGGCACTCTGCCTTCGTCCCCTGTTTGCCGGCGTCGTTCCAGCCGAGCGCGTTCTCGCGGTCTGCGGGCCAGATGGAATACTGCTCCTCGTGGTTGACGACGACCTTGTAGATCGTCGTGTCCTCGCCGTCGTCGCCCCGACGATTCTGGGAGTTCATACCTGTCCTCCTCCGCGTCTTCGGATTTCGAGCGCCGCCAGTATCCCTCAATTCCCGCCGCCGGCCAACTCGGACAAAAGCTTCGGGACTTCGTCGAGGAGTTCGCGCGCGAGGAAGCCGAGTTGACCGACGCGCGCCGCGAGTCGCTCGCCCGCGAGCGCGTGTGAGTAAACGCCCCAGGCGGCGGCGCGGAGCGGGTCGGCCCCGCGCGCGACGAGTCCGGCGATTATCCCGGCGAGCACGTCGCCGGAGCCGGAGGTCGCGAGTCCGACGCTGCCCGCGCGGTTCACAAAGGTCTCGCCCGAAGGAGATGCGACGAACGTCTCTCGGCCTTTCAGCACCACCACGGATTTGAATTCGCGCGCCGCGCGCCGCGCCGACTCCTGCTGGTCTTGCGTAACCTCCGACTCGCCGACGCCGAAGACGCCCGCAAGCTCGTCGGCGTTCGGCGTCACGACGGCGCGGCCTCCGAGCGCGTGCAGAAGTTCCGCGCCCCCGGCGAGACACGCGATTGCGCCCGCGTCCAAGACCACCGGCACGTCTTCGCAAAGCCGCAACGTCGCGGCGACGAATCGCGCCGTCGGTGCGTCCTCGATCATCCCCGGCCCGACGCAGACGCACCGCGCCTTGCCGAGATGTTCTTCGAGTTTCGCGCACGCGCCCTTCGAGAGCTTTCCGCCGCGCGTCTCCGGCAGCGCGAAGACGCGCGCTTCGGGTATGCTCGCGGCGACGATTGGTGCGCTAGTTTCTCCCGTCGCAATCTGGAGCTTGCCCGCGCCCGCGCGCAGGGCGGCGACGCCCGCCAGCACGAGCGCGCCCGGCGTCTCACGCCCGCCGCCGACGACCAGCACGCGACCGCGCTCCTCCTTGCTGCCGCCCTCTTCCGGGAACGGCAGCGGCATCCCGCGCAGAACCTCCGGCGTGATTAAGGTCGCTTGTCCTTTGGCCTTCATGAGAGTTGAGGCGTGGCCGTGTCCTTGATGACTTTGAAGACGGCAAGCTCGATCCCACTGACGGACATGTTCAGGCGCTCGTACTCGCGCGCCGACGCGTCAACGCGCGCGTGCGCGGCCTCGGTGAGCAAAATCTCGCCGCGCTGCGCGAGGTCTTCGCCGAGCTTCGACGCGAGGTTCACTTCGGAGCCGAAGATGTCCTCGTTCTCGATGATGAGGATTTCGCCGTAGCCGATGCCGAATTCGCCGTGCATGTCCAAGTCTTCGGGCAGCATCGTGTCGGCGAGTTCGAGCGCGCGGTCTAGCTCGACCGCCGCCTTGACCGCCTGCTCGACATCGGGGAAGACCGCGAAGATGTTGTCGGCCTCGTACTTGATGACCTCGCCGCCGTTCGACTCGACGACCGGCGCGGCAATCGAGTGCATCCGGTGAATCTGCGCGAGGAAGTGGATGATGCCGTGCCGAAGGGTCTGGCGCGAGAAGCCCGACATGTCCATCACGAAGACCGCGAGCGTCTCGCCGAAGACCTTCCAAACCTTCGCGTCAATCTCCGCGGCGCGCTCCGGGTGCTCGTTCCTCTCCTGAAGGAACTTCTCCATCCGCGCCTTCGAGCGTTTGTTTATCATTTTCCGGTTGCTGGTCGGCGGAGGTTCTTCAAACTCCGGCCACCTCGTTGTTCCTCCGCGCGGCCCAGTCGCTCAGGATGGTCAGCAGCGAGGGCGAGGCCGCGGACTCGCTCTCCCTGCCCTTCGCGCGCTTGCGCCCGATGCCGCCGGGGCCGGGGAGCAGGCGGTTGGCGAGCGCGAGAATGTCGGCGGTCGCTTCGGGGAAGAGCGCGCGGAACTTGACGGCGAGCACGGCCTGCGTCGTGATGACGAGTTCGGCCTGACCGCGCCTGCACGCCGCGACGATCTGCCGTGCGGCGCGCTCGGCCTTGATAGAAGTGACGGGCAGCGCGTCGCTGATCGAGAACCAGGCGTACTCGGCGCGGTGCTGCCCCTTGAAAGTCGCGTTGCGCGGGCTGCCCGTCCGCATCAGTCCGGGGCAGACGGTCGTCACGAAGATGTTGTCCTTGGCGAGTTCGGCGCGCAGCCCGTCGGAGAGTCCGACGAGCGCGAACTTGCTCGCGCTGTACGCGACGAGGTGCGGGACGCCGACCTTGCCGCCGACGGACGAGACGTTGACGATGCGCCCGTCGCGGCGCGCGCGCATCTGCGGCAGCACTTCGAGCGTCGTGTAGAGCGGCCCCCAGAAGTGAACCGCCATCGCCTGCTCGAAGTCTTCGAGCGTCATCACCTCCAAAGGCCCGACCTGAATCACGCCCGCGTTATTGACCAGCACGTCAACGCCGCCGAAGCGCCGCGTGACGACTTCGACCAGCTCTCTGACCTGCGCCCGATCCGTCACGTCGCAGGGAAACGCGAAGACGTTCGCGCCGCGCTGCGCGAGGTCGGCCCGCGCCCTCTCAAGCTCGCCGCCGTCGCGCGCGCAGATCGCGACGTTCGCGCCCTCGTCCGCGAACTCGCGCGCGAGCACGAGGCCGAGTCCGCGCGAGCCGCCCGTGATGAGAGCCGTCTTCCCCTTCAGGTCATACTCCTGCCAGCGCCTGTACAACGCACGCGCCGCGACCAGCGCGCCCGCGCCCGCCGCCGCCCACATCAAAGTTCCCTTCCCCCGTCCGTCCATCTCTTCACCCTCCCGCTTGAACGTCCTGCACGCAAGGCTCACCTTTCCACCAGCACAACCGCCAAACGAAATTGTGCACTCATTGATCGTCCGCGTCAGACCTTCGTGAACTCCGCGAGCACGGGCGTGTGATCCGAAGGCCGCTCCCAGCCGCGCGGCTCCTTGTCAATCCACGCGCGCTTGCAACGCGCGGCGAGCGTCTCCGACACCCAGATGTGGTCAATGCGCAGCCCGGCGTTTCGAGGGAACGAACCCGCGCGGTAGTCCCACCACGAGAACAAGCCGCCGCCCTGATTGTGCAAACGGAAGGCGTCAACGAAGCCCCACTCTTTGACCTCTTCGATTGCTTCGCGCTCCGGCTCGCTGAAGAGGATTTTGCCGCGCCACTGCTTCGGGTCGTGAACGTCACGGTCTTCCAGCGCGACGTTGAAGTCGCCGCAGACGAGAACCTCGTCGTCGGCCCAGAACTCTTCGTCGAGGTGCGCGCGCAGACGCTTGAGCCAGTCGAGCTTGAACGCGTACTTCTCAGTCCCGACCGCCTGCCCGTTCGGCACGTAGAGGTTGACGACCTTCACGCCGCCGACCGTCGCCGAGATGACGCGCGCGTGCGCGCCCTCCTCGTCGCCCGTCATCCCGCGGCGCACGTCGTCCAGCCCCTTGCGCGAGAGTATCGCGACGCCGTTGTAAGTCGGCTGGCCGTTGACGGCGGAAGTGTAGCCGAGCCGCCCGAACTCGTCGGACGGAAAGCGCTCCTCCGTGCACTTCACCTCCTGCAAGCAGAGCACGTCGGGCCGCGCCGCCTCCAGCCAGCGCAGGACTACGGGCAGGCGCGCGAGCACCGAGTTCACGTTCCACGTTGCGACGATCATTTCCACACATCATAGCCTCTGTCGCGGAGAATTTGTAGGCTGTCACGCGCGGCGTGTTATAAATTTGACACCCGCCGACAAATCCGCGGAAAGGCCCGGCGGGACGTGAAGATGAAGAGAGAGGAACAGCCGCGCGTTCTCATCGTCGAAGACGACGAGGCGCGCTGCGCGTGGTTTCGCGAGCGGCTGAGCGGGCGCGCGCTCGACGTGACGTGCGATGTGCGCGTCGCAATCGAGTGGCTCGCGACGCGCGAGTACGAGGCCGTCCTGCTCGACCACGACCTCGCCGACGAGCACTACTTCTCGAACGCGACGGACGACGAGCGGACGGGCTACGCCGTCGCGCGCTGGCTCGCCGACAACCCGACGGCGCAGCGCGACGCCCTCGTCATCGTCCACTCGCTCAACTACGAAGGCGCGCGGCGCATGGTCAACGCCATGCGCGACGCCGGGCGCGACGCGGAGCACGTGCCCTTCCACTACCTGCAAACGGGTTTGAGAATGTGAGCTTTTAATTGAGCCGGACGAGCGACGGTCGCGTGCTTCCCGCCTCCGCGTCGGGCGCGCGCTTCTCCCACTCGCGCTCGCAGACGCGGCAGCGGAAGCGGTTTTTCTTTTGCGGGTCTGACCGTCCGAGGTCTTCGAGGAAAGCCGAAGCGTATGCGTTGACGCTCGCGCCTTCGAGCCTTTCAAACTTTTCGCAGGAACACTTCGCGGCGCTCATGGCGTTGAGGAAAGTGTCGGGCCGAGTCAGCCGAGCTTTTTCAGAAGCTGCCGCGCGCCCTCGACCGCCTCCTGATGCTCGGCCTCGTAGTCGGGGTCGGGCTTCATCTTCAGTATCGCGTCGGCCTGCGCGCGCGCGTCCTGCGGACGCTTCGCCTCGTAGTATGCTTCCGCGAGCCGCAGGCGCAGCATCGAGTTGTCGCCGCCGCTCACCTTCAACCCCTTCTCAAGCTCGTCTATGGCGCGCTTGTGGTCGCCGCCCATCATTTCGGGCAGCTCCATGTCAATCTGTCCGAGCGCCATGTAGGCCGAGCCGTCCTCGTAATTCTCGTCGAGCTTGATGACGGCCTCCATCTCGCGGCGTATGTCGGGCACGGACGAGAGCGCGTAGAGCGGCCCCTGCGCCTCGGCGCGACCGCCGAGGTTCGCGCCGTACCAGAAGTGCCCGTCGGGCTTGTCGGGCGCGAGCTTCGCGGCGGCCTCGCCCGCCGTGATCCCCTCGCGGTAGGCGTTGAGTTTCGCGTCGTCGCTCGTCTCGTGCTCGCCGAGGTAGTAGTCGGCGCGCGCGAGTTTCCAGACGGCCTCGTAGCTGTTGTAGTCGGCCATGCGCGCGCGCCTGTAAGCCGCCGCAGCCTCCCTCGCCTTGTCGAGAGAGGCGCGCTGCGCGTAGAGCGCGTCGGCCTGCGCGAGCAACTCCGACACCGGCTGCGTCTCCATGACCGCCGCGTCGCTCGCCTGCTGCCTGCGGCACGAGACGGCGAGCGCGGCGACGGCGGCGAGCGCGAGCGGCAGCACGACGCGGCGCAACCGCAGAAAATTTCTGTTCGCGTCTCTCATCCGAGATTCGTCCGACGAAGCTTGAACGTTACCAACGGAGTCGAGCAAGTATAGCAAAACTTCCGGCGGCGGCCCGACCGCGCCGAAAGCTCATCGCGGCCTACGGCTTCGCGGCCTCGCCCGTGAACAGGTAGTTGAGAACGCCAGCGAGACGATAGCCCGCGAGCGCGAGCCGTTTGCGCGCGACCTTCTGCGCCTCGTCCGTGTAAGCCTTCGACGGCGTCTCGCCCTCCTTGATGTTCGCGTATGCGACCTCGCGCGCGAGCCTGTTGCTCTCCATCACCCAGTCGTGCGGGTCAAGGTCTTTCGCCTCGGACATGGAGTCCGCCGGATACTCTTTCATGATCTCCTGCGCGAGCGAGAGTATCCGTTCGCGGCCCGCCTGGTCGAGCGGTCGCTTCGGACTCGCGAAGCCGAACGCGCCGCCCGCCGCGTCCCAGAAGGCGTGCAGGTTCGAGATGTGCGCGTCGGGCGGCATCTGAATCTTGAACAGGTTTCCGCCCTCGTCGCCCGACGGGTGCGCCGCCGTCACGCGCGCGACGGCGTGCAAAGGCTGGTGAACGTCGCCGACGAGGTGGAAGAGGAAGCCGACGAGTTCCGCGTCCGTCCTGTCCTTGCCCGTCGTCCCGTGCTTCAACGAGGCAATCGCCCAGTTGATTCGCGCGAGCGCGTTCTCGGCGTCCGGCCCCGCGTCGGCGCGTTCGGGCACGCCGTCGAAGAAAGGGATGTCAATGTAGTGCCACGCGGCGTAAGAGTCATTCAGAGAGTCGCCGCGGAAGTCGTCCATCCAGACGGCGATGGTCACGGGGTCGTAAGTCTTCTCGCAGGTCTCGGGGTTGTAGTAGCCCGAACACAGAAAGATGAGCGGGCGCTTGCCCTGCGGCGTCACGAACAGGCTGTCAACCTTCGCCTTCGCCGCGGGCGTCAGGCGCAGGTACGCGATCTGCCCGACGATCATGTGACCCGTATCGTGCCAAGCGAAGGCGCTCGACTGCGTCGCCAGCAGAAGCGCGCAGATGATTAGAACTCTAGAGACAAGACGCATTTAATTTCTCCTGAAAAAGTCCGTCAGAATGTTGGGCACGAAGCTAACGATAAAGCAGAACGCGCGAGCGTGCGCGCCTGAACTCATCTAACCGCGGCTGCCACGACGTGACGATTGACTCCGCGTCGTCGCCGCGCTTCACGCGCTCCAACGCGTCCGCGTTCGCGAGCAGCCGGACGTATTCGTCAACCTTCCAGTCGTTCGGGTAGAGCCTTCTGAGCGCGACGGCCATCTCAACGCCCGCGCGGACGGGCCGGAAAAGCGCGCGGTCTGTGACGACGATGTTGACGCCGCCGCACTCCTGTTCCTTGAAGACCGAGGCGCGCGGCGTGAACCTGACGGGCACGAAGCGCACGCCCGCGAGTCCGCGCGCGTTGAGGTACGCGGCGAGCTTCTGACCGTCGAGCCACGGCGCTCCGACGAGTTCAAAGGGCGTGTCCGTCCCGCGCCCGACCGAGACGTTCGTCGTCTCAAGCAGCCCGACGCCGGGATAAAGCGTCGCCTCCGTCAAGCTCCTCATGTTCGGCGAAGGGTTCACCCACGTCTGCCCCGTCGAGTCGAGCCACATCGCGCGCCGCCAGTTCTCCATCCTCACGACGCGCAGGTCGCAGCCCAATTTCCGCTGCTCGTTGTAAAGCTGCGCCAACTCGCCGACCGTCATGCCGTGGCGGACGGGGATCGTTTGGTAAGCGGTGAACGATAATTTGTCCGCGTCGGCCAGCGGCCCTTCGACCTCGACGCCGCCGATGGGGTTCGGTCGGTCGAGCACGAAGAAAGGAATGTGAGCCTGCGCCGCGGCCTCCATCGCGTAGCCGAGCGTCGAGATGTAAGTGTAGAAGCGCGCGCCCACGTCCTGTATGTCATAGACGAGCGCGTCGAGGTTCTTCAATTGCTCCGGCTTCGGCCTGCGCGTCTCGCCGTAGAGCGAATAGACGGGAAGGCCCGTCTTCTCGTCCACCGAGTCGGAAACCTTCTCGTCGGCCTGCCCGCGGATGCCGTGCTCCGGCGAGAAGAGCGCCGCGAGCTTCACGCCCTGCGCCTCGCGCAGTACGTCAATCGTCTGCCGCCCCGCGCGGTCGCGCCCCGTGTGGTTCGTAATCAGACCGACGCGCAAGCCCTGAAGCTCCTTGAACCCGTCGCGCTCCAACACGTCAACGCCGTTCAGGACTTCCGCGTTTGAGGCCGCGGGCATTCCGCCTGCTTCGCCCGCGCGCGCTTCGTTGAGTGACGCGGTGAAGTGTGCGAGTCCCGCCATCAACTCCTGAACGTACTCGCTCTGTTCGAGCCGCGCGCGTGCAACGGTCGCGGCGTCCGTGACCGACGCGGCGACGATGTTCGCCACGCGCGCGCGGATTGGCCCGACATCGCCCTTGCCGTCGGGGTGGACGCGGTTCGAGAGGAAGACGACGAAGGTCTCGCTCGCCGGGTCAATCCAGATCGAAGTGCCGGTGAATCCCGTGTGGCCGAACGAGCCGACGGGAAAGAGGTCGCCGCGGTTGGACGAAAAACTCGTGTTGATGTCCCAGCCCAGGCCGCGCGCGCCGCCGTCTTCGGTCACTTGCCGTGGCCGCGTCATCTCGGCGACCGTCAGCGGCGAGAGTATGTGGACGCCGTTGTATTCGCCGCCGTTCAGAATCATCTGGCAGAAGATCGCGAGGTCGTCCGCGGTCGAGAAGAGTCCGGCGTGTCCGGCGACGCCGCCCATGCGGTTCGCCGTCGGGTCGTGAACTTCTCCGCGCAAGATTCTGTCGCCCTCGCTACCCTGAATCCCGATTCCTCCGAGATAGCTTTTCATCCCGCGCACGTTCTCGGTCGGCGCGACGCGCGGCAGGAGTTCGGCGCGCGGGCGGAAGCCGGTGTCGCGCATCCCCAGCGGCTCGTAGATGTTCTTGCGCGCGAACTCGTCGAGCGTCTGCCCCGACACGCGGCGGACGACTTCGCCGAGCGTGATGAAGTTGATGTCGCTGTAAACGAAGCGCGAGCCGGGCGCGTCGCGCAGCGGCTCGGCGTAGAGCCGCTTCAGCATCTCGTCGTAGCCCGACCACTGCTCGCTCAGGTCGAAGTCCGGCGCGTAGCCGGAGGTGTGCGTGAGCAGTCGCTCGATAGTGACTCGTTCCCTGCCCCCGCCCTTCAACTCCGGGATGTAGCGCGACACGGAATCTTCGAGACGAATCTTGCCGCGCTCGACGAGGATCATGATGCTCGTCGTCGTCGCGACGATCTTCGTCAGGCTGGCGAGGTCGAAGATCGTGTCCGCCGTCATCGCCTCGCGCCGCGGCACGAGCGCGCGCTCGCCGTAAGCCTTGCGCCACACGACGCCGCCCTTGCGCGCGACGAGCACGACCGCGCCCGGCATCTCTTTATTCGCAATCGCGGCGTTCACCGCCGCGTCAATGTACGCGAGCCGCGTCGCGTCAACCGAGACCTTCGACGGCGGCACGGACGGAAGCGTCGAGCCGAACGCGCTCACAACAATCGCGAGCGAAAGAAGGAGCGCCGATGCCGTGCGTGTTCGATTCATCATTCGTCAGTGGACGAGCGGGAGCTGCGTCGCTTTCACTTGAATGCCGGTGCCGCGCGGGTACAGGCCGGGGAGCGAGATCGGCAGGCGGCCAGTGACGTTCAACTGGCCGAGCACGGCCAGCGCCGCCGCGCGTTGCAGGCTCGGCTGGTCGCCGTATGCGACGAGGTACGTTTGCAGCGCCGGGAAATTTTCGAGCAGGTACGGGTTGCCGAAGCTGATGCCGACGACCGGCTTCTTCGCGTCGAGCAGAGCCTTGAGCACGCGCGCGCCCTGGTCTGGAATGCCGACGCTGTTCGCCGCGCCGGAGCGCACGCGCCCGTACATCGAGGTGATGACCACGTCCGCCTTGCTCGCGCGTTCGAGCGCGGCCTTCACTTCGTCGTCGGTCGAGCGGGAGTCGAGCACGACCGTGTCGGCCCTACGCCCCTGGCTCGCCAACTGCGAGACGAAAGGGTTGGCGACGAACGCGCGGTCTTCGCCGTTCGTAATCGCGAGGTTGAAGACGCGCGCGCCGGGCTTGATTCCCGATTCGCCTTCGCGTTGAAGCAGGTGCGCGTCGTCGCGGACGAGCGTGATCGCGTGCTCGGCGATTTCGTCCGCGAGTTTCATCGCTTCGGGGCCTGCGACGACGTGGTCAATCTGTTCGAGCGGCGTGATGCGGTGCTCGGCGAGGCCGAGGTCGTACTTCGCGGCGAGAATCTTGCGCGCCGACTGTTCGATGCGTGCCTCGGTGATGCGACCGCTCCTGACCGCGTCGCGCAGGCCGCGCAGAACCGCGTCGGAGTCGGCGGGCTTGAGCAGCATGTCCGCGCCCGCGAGCACCGCGCGCACGGCGGCCTCGTCCTGCTTGAAGTAGATGGTCAGCCCGCTCATGTCGAGCGCGTCTGTGACGACGATGCCGTCGAAGCCGAGTTCGCCGCGAAGCATCCCGCCGAGGATGACGGGCGAGAGCGTGCCGGGCAGCACGGCGTTCTCGACGATCACCTCGCGGTCGGTGTATTCGGGTCGCCTGATCGAGTCGCGCGGCAGCGGGCTGACCTGCGTCGGGTCAATCTGCGGAAGTCCGATGTGCGCCGACATGATCGCTCCGACGCCCGCTTGGATAGCCGCGCGGAACGGGACGAGTTCGACGGATTCGAGACGCGAGCGCGCGACGTTGATGACGGGAAGCCCGCGGTGCGAGTCGGTCGCGGTGTCGCCGTGCCCCGGAAAATGTTTCGCCGTCGCGATGACGCCCTCACTTTGCGCGCCCTCGACGAACGCCGAGACGTAGCGCGCGACCTCCGCCGGGTCTTCGCCGAAGCTGCGGACGTTGATGACCGGGTTCGCGGCGTTGTTGTTCACGTCGGCGTCGGGCGCGAGTACCTGCTCGACGCCGAGCGCGCGGGCCTCGCGCGCCGTCAGCTCGCCCGCGCGCCGCGCGTAGTCGGGATTTCCGGTCGCGCCGACGGCCATGTTCCACGGCAGGTCGGTCGCGTCCTCGAAGCGCATCCCCGTGCCGGATTCGAGGTCAGCCGAGATGAGCAGCGGCTCGCGCGCGAACTGCTGCATGCGGTTGACGAGGTGGACGGATTCATAGACGGGGCCGCGGAAGAGGATGATGCCGCCGACGTGGTTCTGCTCGACCTGCCGGCGAATCTCTTTGAACTCGTCGCTCTCTTCGTTGAGGTACTTCGCGTTGATGCCGATTGAGATGAGCTGCCCGATCTTCTCGTCGAGCGTCATCTTCTTCAACTCCGAATCAGCCCACGCGAGCGCTTCTTTTGAGGGCTTGCGGTTGTATGACGGCTTGACCGTCACTGTGATTGCGACGCGTCGTAGCTCGACAGGGTATTTGCTTTTCTTTTGCGCTTGCCCTGCGTTAACAATCGCAAGCAGCAATCCAAAGGTCGTCAAAAGCGCAAGCGCGGTACTCCTGAATCTTAAATCCTTTTTCCTATTCATCCTTTTTGTTATTGACTTCATAAGTAAACTCTCAAACATCTACTTCAACTTGTCTGGATGAGCGTCCGCCCGCGAGCGCGCTGACGACGTAGCCGACCGCGACGCAGACGATTGTGCCCATCAGCACGTACCAAGTCCAAGCCACCTCGGTGTAGAACTTCACGCCGAGCATGAATAAGAGCGAGACGGCCATGCCCGCCATCACGCCGACTTGATTCGCGCGGCGCGTCAGCACGCCGAGCAGGAAGGCTCCGAGCATCGGGCCGTAAACGAGCGAAGCGATGGTCAAGCCCGCCGTGAAGACCGAACCCCAACCGCGCGCCACGAACGCGATGAGGATGAGCACGACGCCCCACGCGGCGGTGAACCAGCGCGAGAGTTTCAGGTAATGCTCGTCGGTGTCGTGAGGGTTGACGAGCGGCCTGTAAAGGTCGAGCACGGTGCTCGACGAGAGCGAGTTGAGCGACCCGCTCAGGTTCGACATCGCCGCCGCGAAGATGGCCGCGATGACGAGGCCGGAGATTCCGTGCGGGAGTCGCTGGACGATGAAGGTCGGGAAGATTTCGTCGTTGCTCGTCAGTTTCGTCGTCAGCGGGAAGGCTATGTAGTAGGCCGAGAGCATCACGCCGATCAGGAGAAAGAGCGCGAACTGGAAGAGGACGACGAAGCCGCTGAAGACGAGCGCCTTCTGGCTGTCGCGCTGGTTGCGGCACGTCAGGAGTCTCTGGACGAGAAGTTGATCCGTGCCGTGCGACGCCATCGTCAGGAAAGTCCCGCCGAGGAATCCCGCCCAGAAGGTGAACGGCACGCTGAAGTCCCACGAGAACGAGAGGACTTGAAACTTGTTCGTCGCGGCGGCGTTCGCGGCAATCGCGCCCCAGCCGCCGGGCACGAGCGTTATCAACTCGTATGAGGCGAGCAGCGAGCCGCCGACGTAGATGACGAGTTGAATCAGGTCTGTCCAGATGACCGCGGCGATGCCGCCCTCGAACGTGTAGATGAGCGTCAGCACGCCGACGATGATGATTGACCAGACCCAGAGGTTCGGCCAGCCCGGCAGACTCACGCCCAAGACCGCACTCAGGACGAGCGACGCGGCGAAGACCCGGACGCCTTCGGCCAGCGCGCGCATGACGAGGAAGAGCGACGCGGCGAAGTTCTTGGTCTTCGCGCCGAAACGCTTTTTCAGAAGCTCGTAGGCCGTCAGCAGGTCGCCCTTGAAGTAGGCCGGGATGAAGATGAGGCTGATGATGATGCGCGCGAGGATGTAGCCGAAGACGACTTGAAGATACGTGAAGTTGCCCCCCTGTTCGGGCCGAGCGTAGTTCGCGTAGGCGATTGCGGGAACGCCGATGAGCGTGAGCGTGCTGGTCTCGGTCGCGACTATCGAGAGGCTGATGACGAGCCAGTGAGTATTCTTCGCGCCGATGAAGTAGTCACGGACGGTGCGCTGCGTGCGGCGGAACTTCGTGCCGAAGGCGGTGATGCCGACGAGGTAGAGCAGCAGCACCGCGTAATCCACCGCAGAGAAACCCATGCGCGCGCGCCTTTCGTGGAAAGTTTAAGAGATGCGAGCCGAAGCAAAGCATAACAAGCCTTCGCCCCGCGTCAAAACGGGCGCAGCCCGCAAGCCTTCGTCATCGAGCGTTCAACTTTTTGATGAAAGCGTTTCGACCGCGCGCGCGACGACCCAGCCCGACGATTCGAGCGCGGCGCGCGCCTCCTCCGGCGAGCGGTTCGTCTTCGACATCACGAGCGCGACGCGCAGGTCTCCGCCCGCGCGCTCGAACGCCTCGACCGCCGCGCGCTCGTCGAGTCCGGCCTCCGCCGCGAGTATTCGGAGAGAGCGTGCGCGGAGCTTCGTGTTGCGCGCCGTCAGGTTCGTCATGCGGTTGCCCGTGACGTAACCGAGCCGAACCAACGCCGCCGTCGAGATCATGTTCAAGACCATCTTCTGCGCCGTGCCCGCCTTCAGGCGCGTCGAGCCGGTGACGACTTCCGGCCCGACGACGGGGACGATGGCGACCTCGGCGGCCTCGGTTATCGGCGAGCCGGGCACGCACGTCAACGCCGCAGTGAACGCGCCTATCCGGCGCGCGAACTCGACCGCGCCGATGGTGTAAGGCGTGCGGCCCGACGCGGCGATGCCGACGAGCGCGTCGCGCGCGCCGACGCCTCGCGCCTCGGCGTCGCGCGCGCCCGCAACACGGTCGTCTTCCGAAGCTTCGACCGCGCGGTACAGCGCATCGTAGCCGCCCGCGATGATTCCCTGCACGAGTTCCGGCGGCACGCCGAAGGTCGGCGGGCACTCCGAAGCGTCCAGCACTCCGAGCCTGCCCGACGTTCCCGTGCCGACGTAAAAGAGTCTCCCGCCCGACTTCAGACGCCCGACGACTCCCTCGACCGCGCGCGCGATTTCCGGCAACACGCGACCGACCGCGGCGGCAACGCACGCGTCCTCCTCGTTCATCAGCCGCACGATCTCCGCCGTCGGGAGCTTGCTCAACTCACGCGTCCGCGGGTTCTCCTGCTCGGTGACGGGGATTTCTGAAGGACTCTCTTCGGCCATCGGACTTAAAGTCTGCGGGAGCGGCCACGAAATTTCAAACCGATAGTTTCAGTCTTCAATTCACACTTGAGCGTGTAGGAGCTTGAGTTCACCACGGAGGCACGGAGGATTCAGAGGTCGCACGGAGATTTGAACGACTCCGTGCCCCCTTCCGCGTTCCCCGTGGTGAACTCGCCCTGCCATTCAAAACTGAAGCTAGGATTTTAAATCCGATTTCTCAAAACATCTTGCTTCAGACCGCGAGCGCGAGTTGCGCCTGCTCGCCGGCCATGCGCGCCGCGGCCTCTGCGGGTGTCAGAAGAGGCGGCGCGAGGTACGCGCCCGGCACGACCGATTCGATCTCCTCGCCGAGCGGGTCGAGGATCAGTCTGCCCGCCGCGAAGACGCCGCCGACGTATGCGACCTGAAAGCTCTCGTGCTCCATCTTCAGCTTGCGCGCGACGGCGAGCGCGGCCTGCGCGAGTTCGCGCCCGGCGTCCTCGACGATCTCGCGCGCCACGGCGTCGCGCCGCTTCGCCGCCTCGATGACGCGACGACCGAAGGCGGCGATGCGGTTGTTCGTCACGTTCGGCGCGTACACGGCGGTCGAAAGGTCTTCCGCCTTCGCGACGTTGAAGAACTCGCACGCGGCCTCGACGAGCGAAGTCTTCCGACCGCGACCGTCGGACGCGCGCGCGACGGCCCGCAAGGCCCGTCGCGCGATCCAAGAGCCGCTGCCCTCGTCGCCCACAATCGGCCCCCAGCCGCCCGCGCACGCCTGTCGGCCCCGCGAGTTTACGCCGCAGCAGATCGAACCCGTCCCGGCGATGATGACGAGGCCGGCCCGGCCCTCCGTCGCGCCGTAGAGCGCGATGTCGGCGTCGGTGACGACCTCGATGTGGCTGATGCCGAGTTCCGACCTCAGGGCCGCGCGCATACGCTCGCGTATGTCGGAGCGCTTGACGCCAGCGAGTCCGATCTCGGCGGCGGCGATCTCGATGCGGCGGACTCCGGCCTCGGCGCAGGCGCGCTCCGCTGCGTCGCGCACGGAGTTCGCGGCCTCGCTCACGCCGACGCGCAGGGGGTTCGACGGCCCGGCCTCGGCCTCGCCGAGAACCTTCTGCCGCGCGTCAACGACGAGCGCGCGGGTCTTCGTGCCGCCGCCGTCAACGCCGAGCAGGAACGTCTGCGCGGCGCGGGGAGCGTTGCGTTTGTCTTCAAGCCTGACTGGCTGGCGCTTGGCCTTCATCCGGGGCGTCTGGGCTCGGCGGCCCGTGACCGAAAAAATTTAGTGCAATTGTAGCGTCCGATTCCGTATAATAAAAACTAAAAGATTTTATTTCTACGATAACCGTCTCTGATAGCGGAGAAAGTCATGGAGATACGCCAGCTCAAAGCCTTCCTTGCCATCGCGGAGGCGCGGACGTTCACGGCGGCGGCGCACCGCATCCACTACACGCAGGCCGCGCTCTCGATGCAGATCAAGCAATTGGAGAAAGAGGTCGGCGTCCCGCTCTTCATCCGCATGCCGCGCCGGGTGGTGCTGACCGAGGCCGGCGAACGGCTGATTGAGCGCGCGCACCTGATCCTGCGCGAGCACGACGCGGCGCTCGCCGAACTCGCGGAACTTGCCGGGGCGGAGCACGGTCGAATTCGTTTGGGGAGCGCGTCGGCCTCGGTCAGTTCCGAGGCGCTGCCGGTGATTTTGAAGAGGCTGCGCAAGAGCCACCCGCACGTTGAGGTCAACGTCACGTCGGGCACGAGCGAGGAGCTTGTGAAGAAGATTCTGGCGGGCGAGCTGGACATGGCCTTCGTCTCGCTGCCCGTGCAGGCGCGGAACATCGAGACGGAGTTGATGAGCGAGGATCAACTGGTCGCCATCGCGAGTCCGCGGCACAAGCTCGCGAAGCAGAAGGTGGTGAGCGCCTTCGCGCTCGCGGGCGAGAAGTTGATCCTCGGCGAGCGCGGCGGAAACACGCGGCGTCTGATTGACGAGTTCTTCGCCGAGGCGGGCCTCAAGCCGGCGGTCGCGATGGAGTTGAGCCGGCAGGCGGCGATCAAGAACATGGTCGCGGCGGACATGGGCGTCGGCATCGTGCCCTTCTCGACGGCGCGCGAGGACGCCGAGCGCGGGCGCATCGTGCGCTGGTGGATCGAGGGCGCGCGCATCAACTGGGAACTCGGCATCGCGCGCCTGAGCGGCGGCTACCTCTCGCCCGTCTGCGAGTCGTTCCTCGAACTCTGCCGCGAGTATTTCGCGTCGGCGAAGGGCGCGGAAGAAATGAAGACGAAGCGGAGGGCGAAGCAGCCGCGCGCGGACAAGAGTGGGAAACGAGCGGCTGCCGCGAAGCGCACGAGCAAGTCGAGAAAGTGAGCGACGAAGAGCGGAAGGACGCTGAGTTTGCGGAGAAGTAAGCGCCGCGCGACTCGACTTAAATGAGATAGCGTTTCATCAATTCTTCCCAGCGCCCCTGCGCCTTCAAAATCAACTCGCAGACCTCGCGCACCGCGCCGAAGCCGCCGGGCAGACGCGTGACGTAGTGCGCGGCGGCGCGCGTGTCCGGCGTGGCGTCGGCGACGGCGACGGCGAGCGCGGAGCGGCGCATGAGCGGGATGTCAACCACGTCGTCGCCGACGAACGCCACGTCCGAAGCTTCGACGCCCGCCTCCGCGAGAAGCGCGCCGAACGCTTCGAGCTTGTCGAGCGCGCCCTGACGCACGAACTCGACGCCGAGGTCTTTCGCGCGCATCGTGACGAGGTTTGAAGTCCGACCGGAGATGATGCCGGAGCGCAGGCCCGCGCGGTGCAGCAGGACGAGGCCGTGCCCGTCGCGCGTGTGAAAGCTCTTCTGCTCGTCGCCGCCTTCGACGAGCGTGATGCGCCCGTCGGTCAGCACGCCGTCGCAGTCGAGCAACAACAACTTCACACGCGCCGCGCGACGCTCGACCTCTTCACGTTCAAGCATAAAAGTCTGGAGTCTGGAGTCTGGAGTCGAGAGTCAACTGCCTTTCTGCTTTGACTCTCGACTCCAGACTCCAGACTATTTACCTCACCTCGAAGATCGGAATTTCCGAGAGCTTCCAGCCCGCGGGCGTCCGCGCGAAGACGAAGACCGCGGGGCCGGACTGGTCTCTGCCGAGAACGCGCGCCGTGAGCGTCACGTCCGCGGAGATGCGGTCGGGGCTGAGTTGGTCTGTGCGGACGACGCGCGTCTGCCAGACTTCGGGGCGCGTCCCGATGATGCCCTTCGAGAAGTTCGGAAGCTCGCCCGGAACGACGAGGGCGTCAATGTCGGCCTTCGGCTTCGTGAGCACCGCCGCGTCGAGCGCGGCGACCGCCGCCTTGACCTGCTCGTCAACGGCGGGCGGCGCGCCCGAAGCCGCCTCGGCCTTGATGCGGTCGGCGCGCGCGGCGAGCGCCGTGGCGTAGTCGCCCTCGGTCTTCACCGCGGCGTCGAAGAGTTTGGCGGCGTCGGCGGGCCGGTTGCGCTGCATGGCTATCTCGCCGAGTCCGATGTCGGCCCACGCGAGCGTCGAGGCTTCCGGGAGCGGCGAGTCGAGGGCCGCGCGGAACTCGCGCCCGGCGTCGTCGAGCCTGTTCTCTTCGAGCAGCGCGCGGGCGAGGACGACGCGCGCGTCCTCGCTCGAAGGCGTGCGCGCAAGCACCTCGCGCGCGAGCGCCTCGGCCTGCGCGGGCTGCTGGCCGAGTTGGACGCGCGCCTTCTCGACGGCCTCGACCGCGCCGGGGCCGAACGGCACAACGTCGTTCGCGTAGTTGGTCTGCGGGTAAAGTTTTTCGGGGTCAACCTCGACGCGCACGATCTTCGACGCCGTCCTGAACTGCGCCTCGCCGAAATCTTTGGCGGGGACGTGCGCGGTCGCCGTCAGGCGCTCGCCGCTGTCGGTCGTCGCCGCGACCGTCACGTCAACGTCGAACGAGCCTTCGTTGCGCAGGTTCGAGACCCACGCGCCGCCGCGCAGCACGGGCAGGCCGACGAGCAGGTCTGTGTCGGTCGGCTGGTCGAAGAGCGAAGACATCAGAACGCTCATGCGGTCGCCGCCCGTTTCCGCGAGCCGCGCGCGGACGCCGGCGAGCGTCGCGGGCCTTGCGCCCGCCGCGAACTGTCCCCGCAGCACGCCAAGAAAAGCGTCGCGCCCGGCGACGCTCATCAGCAGACGCCAGACGAGCGCGCCCTTGTTCGCCGACGAGTTGAAGTACGACTCATACGCGGGCGTCAACTTCGAGAGCGGCGCGTCGCGCTCCGCCGTCGGCGCGTAGAGCAGAGACATCCTCGTCCACTCGGCGTCCGCTGCGGACTTTCCGAACTGCTTCTCGACGAAGAGCGTCGCGAGGAACCGCGGCAGACCTTCGCGCAGCACGCCCGCGCCTTCGCCCTCGATTCCGACCGAGCCGCCGACCCACAGGCGCGCGACCGCTTCGGCGATCTGCATCGCGGTCTCGGCGTCAATCTTCTGGCGGCGGAAGACGGCGTTGTTGAGCAGGAGCGTCCCCGCGGTGTCGAAGCCCGCGCCGCGACGGACAGAGACGAGACGGACGGGCGAGTCGGGCGCAGCGCCGAGCAGCGAGGCGTAGAACGCGCGGGCCGACGCGGCGAAGGAGATCAGGGCTTCGGCCTCGCGCCGCTCTTCGGCGCTCGGCGACTGGTGAAGCAGAGCGCTCACGCCGCGCGCGTCGCCCGCGCCCTCGACCGTCTCCCACTTGCCGACGGCGAAGAACGGCTGCGCGTTGAGCGCCTGCTCGAAGCCTCCGCCCGCCGCCTTGCCCGTCGAGACGAACGTGTCGCCAGCGGCGAGTCCGCCCGCGCTGATGCGGACGGGCGCGTAGTCCGCGCCGCGCGGGGCGACGGGCGTGTTCGGCGTCGGATACCAACCCGACAGCGGGAGGAACTGCGCGCCTTCGGGCGAGAGCGACGCGAGTCCTGAGTTCTCGCCCACGGTCAGTTGGTAGTCGAGAGTCGCCGTGACCGTCCCGCCCGGCGGCACGCTCGAAGGAAGTTGTAGCTGCGCGGTCTGAAGCTTGAGCTTCGCGTCCCGGCCTAAGTTAACCTGCGCCGTCGCGCCGCCGACGCTCGCCGAAGTGACTTTCGCGTCCGGGTTGAGCCGCACGGTCAGAGTCCGCCCCGCGCCCGTGCCGACGTTTCGGACGTTGAGGACGGCGCGGGCCGAGAACGAGCGCTGCGGGCCGTCGGCGTTGACCGAGTTGACGGTGATGTCGTACTGCAAGACCTGCCACGCGGGCGTTCCGCCCTCTGCCGGCTGCTGTGCGCGCGGGGTCGCGAGCGGGATGAAGCTGATGGAAATAAGTAAGAGTGTGGCGAGACGTTTTTTCATGTCAGGCTTTTGTCGAGCGCAGCCGCGCGTCAGTGCTTCAGGCTGTTGCCGAGCCAGCCGAACGGCTTGTCAATGTTGAAGTAGAATTCATACTTGTCGTTCGTCTTCGGGTCAACCGCGTTCAGCTTGTCGAAGCTGTGCCCCTTTTCTTTAATCAGGGCCTGGCCCGTCGGCCTCAGGCCGAGCAGGTTCAGGAGCGTGTACTCCTCGTCGGTCGAGATGACGACGAAAGCCTTGTCCGTGCTCTTGCCGTCGCCGGAGTCCGTGATCGAGTGGATGAGTCCCTTCGCGACGAAGTTGTGGAAGTCCGCCTTTTCCGTGTCGCCCTTGCTGCGGTTCGCGATGTCGGCGACGACGTGCGCGTTGATGTCAACGTAGTTCTCTTCGAGAATCTTCGCCGACTGCTTCAAAGCCTCGTCCCACTTCTCGTCATTCAGCGCCGCGAACATCGCCTTCTGCGCGTCGCCGTCGCCGCCGTAGGGACTGTAATGCGAAGAGTCGGCGTAGGCCATCCGCAGCTCTTTGAAGTCAACGGTCTTGTCGCCGTCCTTGACCCTCTTGAGCAGCGCGTCATACGCCGCGTCGTTCTTCGACTTGTCCTCCGCGTGCTGCTTCTGGTTCGCGGCGGCGGGCGCGGGCGGCTCTTGCTCAGGCTTCTGCGCCGAGGCCGACAGAGGAAACGCGAACGACGTGACTAGAAGCGCGGCACTGACCGTGAGCTTCAGATTCATTTCTGTTCTCCGTCGTGGAAAGTCTCTCCGGCGTTTCAAGCCTTGACGGGTGCGTCGCGCCGGGCGAGTTCGTGCAGGTCGCGCAAGGTCGAGAGCAGCGCGGCCATGCGCGCGAGCGGCAGAGCGTTCGGCCCGTCGGAGAGGGCGCGCTCCGGCGCTTCGTGGACTTCCATGAAGACGGCGTCCACGCCGCAGGCGACTCCGGCACGTGCGAGCGGTTCGATGTATTCCGACTGCCCGCCCGTTGCACTGCCCAAGCCTCCCGGCAGTTGCAGGCTGTGCGTCACGTCGAAGACGACGGGCGCTCCGAAGCTTCTCATAATCGGAAACGAGCGCATGTCAACGACGAGGTTGTTGTAGCCGAACGTGAAGCCGCGCTCGGTGAGCAGAAGCTTCTCGCAGCCCGACGAGCGCGCCTTCGCGACGATGTTGCGCGCGTCCGAAGGCGCGAGGAACTGCCCCTTCTTGACGTTGACCGCGCGGCCCGTCTCGCACGCGGCGACGATCAGGTCTGTCTGCCGGCAGAGGAAGGCCGGGATTTGCAGAACGTCCGCGACCTCGGCGGCTTCGGCGACCTGCGAAACGTCGTGAACGTCCGTGAGCACGGGCAAACCCGTCTCGCCTTTCACGGCGCGCAGCGCATCGAGTCCCTCGCGCATTCCGGGGCCGCGATAGCTCGCGTGCGACGAGCGGTTCGCCTTGTCGTAAGAGGCTTTGAAGACGTAGTCGAGTCCGGCGTCGCGCGCGCGACTCTGGCACTCGCGCGCCATCATCAGCGCGTGCTCGCGCGACTCGACGACGCACGGGCCGGCGATGATCGTCAGGCGACCGTCGCCGAACGTCGCGCCGCCGACGTTGAAAGGTTTTATCTCCGACTGTTTTGAATCTTCACTCATCTCGAATCTTCAACGGCTGCTGTTCGTCTGTCCGTCCTGGCCCCTGTCCGCACTTCGCCCCGCGCGGCGGCGGAGGTCGCGCAGAGTGTTCTCGGCCTTGAAGCGGTTCGGGTCGTTCGGTGCCTGCTTCAGAAAAGTCTCGAACTCGCCTATCGCGTCTTCGGGCCTGTCCGCCTGCTGGTAGAGCAGTCCGAGGTTGTAGTGCGCGTAGGCGAAGTCGCCGCCGCGCTCGTTGATCGCCTCGCGGAAGGCCGACTCCGCGCCCGCGTAGTCCTTCTGCTGCGCGAGCGCGACGCCGAGGCGGAGTTGCGAGTCGGGGTCGTGGCCGCCGCTCTGCTCGATTGCCTTGCGGAGCGCGTCCGCCGATTCCTGCCAGCGCCCCATGTTGCCGAGCACGACGCCCGTTTGATAGTAAGCGTCGGCGTAGTTGCCGCCGCTGCTCACAATCGCGTCGTGGTACGCGGCGAGAGCCTTCTCGTTCTCGCTCTGTTGCTGGTACGCGAAGCCGAGGTTGTACTGCGCGACGGGGTAGTTGCCGCCGCGCTGCTCGACTGCCTTTTGGAACTCTTCGGTCGCCGCGGCGAACTGGCCCTTGAGCATGAGCGTGCGACCGAGCCGGTTGTGCGCGCTCGGAAAATCGGGTTGGAGCGCGACGGCCTGCTGGAAATTTTTGATGGCGGCGTCGTAGCTCCGAATCGAGAAGAGGTACGTGCCGTTGTCGTAGTATTCGGCTGCGGTCTGCGGCTGCTGAACCAGCGAGCCGCGCGGCGTAGAGTCGGCGGTCGAGAGCGTCCGCCCCAACGTCTCGTCGGTGTCGTCCGCCTGCCGCGCCGCGACGCCCGCGCCGACGCCCGCGCGTCGTTCGTGCGAGCGCCAGAGCATCACCGAGCCGAAGACGATGACGGCGGCGGAGACGAGAAGCACCGCGAGCACTTGAGGCCGCGCCAGAGTTCTGACGAAGTCGCTCTCAAGCCACCTCGAAATCCAGCTCTCTCGAACCAGCTTGTCGGTGCTCTCGCCGGCGTATGCCGCGCCCTTCGACGCGAAAGACCCGGCGGGTGTCGCTCCAACTGCTTCCGCTTTTGAATTGACGACCGCGCCCGCGTCGGACATTGAATCCGTGACGTGCGGCCTGCCGGACGTGTCGCGCGCGTCGTCGTCGAACGTCGAGACTCCGGCCTCGCCCGTGTTGTTCGCGGCGCGGCTGCGGCGCAGGCGCTCGATGTCAATGACGAGACGGCCCGAAGGCGTCTCGGTGCCCGCGTCGCGAAGCGTCTCGATGGTCGGCGCGCTGAAGCCCGCGGAATGTTCGAGTCCGAGTCTTTCGGCGACCGCGAACAGCTCGCGCCGGAACTCGCCCGCGTCGCGCGGCCTGTCGTTCGGATTTTTTTCGAGCGCGTGCAGCACGACCGCTTCGAGCGCGGGCGGAATCGTCGGCACGATCTCGCGCGGCGGTCGCGGGGCTTCCGAAGAGTGCTTGAGCGCGAGCGAGAGCGGCGTCGCGCCCGTGAAAGGCGTCTGCCCCGTCAGCATCTCGTAGAGGATGACGCCGAGGCTGTACACGTCCGAGGCGGGCGTGAGCTGCGCGCCGTCGCACTGTTCCGGCGACATGTAGCGCGGCGTGCCGATCATCACGCCCGTGCCCGTCAGCGTCTCGTGCGGGCCGCCGTCGGTGTCTTCCGCCGCGACCTTCGCGATGCCGAAGTCGAGAACCTTGACGATGTAGGGCGCGTCGGGGCGCTGGACGAGGAAGATGTTTCCGGGCTTGAGGTCGCGGTGGATGATCCCGGCCTCGTGCGCGGACTCGACCGCCGCCGCGACCTGAAGCATGAGCGAGGCCGCACGCGCGGGGTCGAGCGGAGCCTCGCGCGCGAGAATTTCGCGCAGGGGCTTCCCTTCGAGAAGCTCCATGACGATGTACACAAGCCCTTCGCGCGTCTCGCCGAAGTCGGTCACGGTTACGGCGTTCGAGTGTTGAAGTCGTCCGGCGGCGCGCGCCTCACGGCGGAAACGCTCCTTCGAGACTTCGTCGGTGACGAGCCGTGAGTTCAAGACCTTGACGGCGACGGGGCGCTCGATGAGCAGGTGCGTCGCGCGATAGACGGTGCCCATGCCGCCCTCGCCGAGCCGCGAGTCGAGGCGGTACTTTTCGTCGAGTACGCGACCGACGAGCGGGTCTTTCGGCGCGACGTCTTTAACGGTCGCGTCGGCGCTGAGCGGCGAGCCGTCTTCGGGGCAGACGGTCACATCCGAGCCGAACTGCCGACCGCACTGCGGGCACTGGAGCATAAAGTTTCGCGGCGGGAGAGATGGTCAACCTCGAATGAATTTTACCGCAAAGCGCGCGAAGAATCCGCCGGAGGTCGCAAAGTTTTCCCCTGCGTCGCTCGCGGATTCTTCGCGCGCTTTCCGTTTAGCGATTCAGCCCTTTACTCCGTGTTCGGATTCCGTTCCGACTTGACCTCCGACTTCTCTTCCCTCTCCGTGCCCGGCATCGGCGAGCCTTCGGGCGGCTCGCCGTGAATCTTCGTGTTCGTGCTTTCGATATTCTCCGGCGGCTGGTGCTCGCCCGTCAGCGTGCCGTTCCCCAAATCTTCATCCATCTTAAAAGCCTCCTCGTTCGTCTCTTTTAATCGTCCCCGGCCAGAACCTGCGCGCGCTCGTGCGTCTGCACTTCCGCCTCGGCGGAATCCTCGACCGCGGTCTCGTCCCTCATGCGGTTACGGTACGCCGCGCGGACGAAAGACGCAAACAGCGGGTGTGGCGCGAGCGGCTTCGACTTGTATTCGGGATGAAACTGGCAGCCGAGGAACCAGGGGTGAACTTCTCGCGGAAGCTCGACCATCTCGACGAAGCGACCGTCCGTCGAGACCCCGCTGAAGACGAGTCCGGCGCGTTCGAGCTGTTCGCGGAACTCAGGGTTGAACTCGTAGCGGTGACGGTGACGCTCGCTTATCTCTTCGCGCCCGCCGTAAACCTCGCGCGCGAGGCTTCCCGGCGCAAGCCCACACTCCCAAGCGCCGAGCCGCATCGTCCCGCCCATCTCTTCGACGCCGACCAGATCGCGCAGCTTGAAGATGACGGGGTAAGGCGTCTCCGCGTCGAACTCGGTCGAGTCCGCGCCGGCGAGTCCGCAGACCGTGCGCGCGTACTCGATGACCGCGGTCTGCATTCCGAGACAGATTCCGAAGTACGGCGTGCGCGTCCGCCGCGCGTAAGAGATGGCGCGAATCATCCCCGCGACGCCGCGCTTGCCGAAGCCGCCGGGCACGAGTATCGCGTCGAAGTCGCGCAGGCGCTCCTCGTCCGCGTCTTCAATCAAGCCGTCCGACTCGACCCAGCGCACGTCAACTCTCAGGTTGTTCGCGACGCCGCCGTGCGTCAGCGCCTCGCGCAGAGACTTGTAGGAGTCTTCAAGCTCGACGTACTTGCCGACAATGCCGATGGTCACGCTCCCGGCGGAAGGCTCGCGCACGGTCGCGACGAGTTTGCGCCAGTCGCCCAAGTCTGCGTTCGGCGCGCGGTCTTGCAGTCCGAGCGCGTTGACGATTTGGTCGTCGAGTCCCTGCTCGTGGAAGGCGAGCGGCACGGCGTAGATCGTGTCAACGTCTTCGGCGGCAATGACGGCCTGCTCTTTGACGTTGCAAAAGAGCGCGATCTTCGAGCGGAGGTCGCGCGAGAGCGGTCGCTCCGAGCGGCACAGGAGGATGTCAACGGCGATGCCTATCTCGCGCAGGTCGCGCACCGAATGCTGCGTCGGCTTCGTCTTGAGTTCGCCCGCTGCGGCGATGTACGGCACGAGCGTCAGGTGAATGAAGACCGCGCCCTGCTTGCCGTCCTGGCGCTCTTCGTTGCCCATCTGGCGGATGGCTTCGAGGAACGGCAGGGACTCAATGTCGCCGACCGTGCCGCCGATCTCGACGATGACCACGTCGGTCTCTTCCTTCTCGGCGACGGCGCGCACCGCGCGCTTGATCTCGTCGGTGATGTGTGGGATGACCTGGATGGTCTTGCCGAGGTAGTCGCCGCGCCGCTCCTTCTCGATGACCGAGAGATAAATTCTTCCGGTCGTCCAGTTGTTCGAGCGCGACAGGCGCGCGTGCGTGAAGCGCTCGTAGTGGCCGAGGTCGAGGTCGGTCTCCGCGCCGTCGTCGGTGACGAAGACCTCGCCGTGCTGGAACGGCGACATCGTGCCGGGGTCAACGTTGATGTAAGGGTCGAGCTTGATGCACGTGACCGAAAGGCCGCGCGCTTCCAGAAGGCAGCCGATGGAAGAGGCCGCCAGACCCTTGCCGAGACTCGAAACCACACCGCCCGTCACAAAAATGTATTTTGGCATCGTCTCCCTCTCCGTCATTCGGCTTCAGACTTATTCCGCCGCGGCTCGTCGCCTTCGCCCTTCTTCTCTTCGTCGTTGTAGTAGCCGGCCTTCAAATCCTTCTGCACCTCGATGGCCTCGGCGGCCTTCGGGTTGACGAGCTTGTGCAGAGCGTTGATGCCCGCCATCGCGCCCGCGCTCGCCAGACCGCGCCCCTCGCGAACGCGCCGCTCGTATTCCTCTTCGCTCATCGGCTTCGCAGGCTTGCTCAAGTGCGACAGGCCGAACAGAGCGCCGACGACGACCAGCAAGAAGATTCCGAGTCCGATCCAGTCGCCCATAACATCAAGACTGAGGTTCCACAAACGCGCGCACGCGCCTCAAGTCCTCTTCGGTGTCAACGCCGATGGAGGGTGAGGCCGCCTCGACGACGCTTATCCGGTAGCCGTGTTCGAGGAAGCGCAGTTGTTCGAGCGACTCGGCGCGTTCGAGCGGCGTCTGCGGCCAGCGCGCGTATTCGAGCAGGAAGTCGCGGCCATAGACGTAAAGCCCCGTGTGCTTGCGAAAGGTCGCGAGCAGTTCCGGCTCGACTTCGAGCGCCGCGGCCAGAGAGCCGTAGCGCCGCGCGGCCTCGCGCGGGAACGGGACGGGCGAGCGCGAGAAGTAGAGCGCGCGGCCACGTTCGTCCACGACGACCTTGACGACATCGCTGCTCAGAACGTCCGAAGCGTTCTCAATCGGCTCGCACGTCGTCGCGACCGACGCCTCTTCGTCCGCGAGCAACGCGGCGACCGCGCGCTCGACCGTCTCCGGCGCGATGAGCGGCTCGTCGCCCTGCACGTTGACGATCACGTCCGCCTCGACCTGCGCGGCGGCCTCGGCCAGACGGTCGCTGCCCGAAGCGTGCGCGGCGCTCGTCATCAGAGCCTCGTGGCCCGCCTCGCGAACGGCGTCGAATATCCTTCGGTCGTCGGTCGCGACGATGGCGCGCGAGACGACGGGCGCGGCGAGCGCGCGCTCGACGACGTGCAGGATCATCGGGCGTCCCGAAATCTCAAGCAGGGGCTTTCCGGGCAGACGACTCGAAGAGTAGCGCGCGGGGATGATGGCGACGACGGAAGGATTTTTGTTCGGCGTGCCCGTGCGGTTCACGGGATTACAAAATAACCCAAGACGCGGCGGGTGACAAGGGAAAGCTGTCAGCGTTCAGCACTCAGCTTTCAGCTTTGCGTCTTCTTTGCAACCTTTGCACAGTCCTCTACAACCTTTGCGGTTAAGCCAGTCTCACTTAATCGCAAAGGCTACGATGAAGCACGGACGGCACAAAGGCTAAGGCTTAAAGCTGAGCGCTGAATGCTGAACGCTGACAGCTTCCTATCACTTGTCACCCGTCGCTTCGCTGGGCTACCATTCGGGCATCCGGTCACATGATTACGCCGTCGCAAACAAAGAGCAGGGGCGAAATCTCGCCGCCGCTCGCCGCCGCCGAAAGCATCCTTGATTTGGTTGGACGCACGCCGCTCCTGCGCCTTTCGCGTTTCGCGCCCGCGCCTTCGGCTGAACTCTTCGCGAAGCTCGAATACATGAATCCGGGCGGCTCGGTGAAAGACCGCGCGGCGCTCGGCATGATTCTCGACGCCGAGCGGCGCGGCGTCTTGAAGCCCGGCGCGACCGTCATCGAGCCGACAGCCGGGAACACCGGCATCGGACTCGCGCTCGTCGGAGTCGCGCGCGGCTACCGCGTCGTCCTCTGCGTGCCCGAAGGCTACTCGCGCGAGAAGATGAAGATCATGGAAGCGCTCGGCGGGCAGATCGAGTACGTGCCTGCCGAGGAAGGCATGGAGGGCGCGGTGCGGCGCGCGCGCGAGTTGTCAGCGGAGACCCCCGGCAGCTTCATCCCGCAGCAGTTCGAGAACCCCGCGAACCCCTGCTTTCACGAAGAGACGACGGCGCAAGAGATCATCGAGCAGATGGACGGGCGCATTGACGCGGTCGTCCTCGGCTGCGGCTCCGCCGGTTCGTTCACCGGCATCACGCGCGCGATTCGTAAGGTCAATCCCGACGTTTACTGCGCGCTCGTCGAGCCGGTCGGCTCGATTCTCGGCGGCGGACAGCCCGGTTTCTACAAGCTCGAAGGCATCGGACAGCGCGAGTTCATCCCGCCGAACCTCGAACAAGACGCCGCGTACGAAATCATCTCCATCGGCGACGCCGAAGCCTTCTCGACCGTGCGCGAGCTTGCGCGCACCGAAGGCGTGCTCGGCGGCGGCTCGACCGGCGCGGCAGCCGCCGCCGCCCGCCGCGTCGCGCAAAGACTCGGCGCGGGCAAGCGCGTCGTCACGCTCTTTCCCGACGGCGCGGAGCGTTACATGAGTCAGGGAATTTTTGACTAACGCGGAGTGATGAGTGATGAATGATGAACTGAAAGCAGGCTGTCTTTAATTCATCACTCATCACTCATCGCTCATCATTTAACTTATGGGATTTTCAACGACAGCAATTCACGCGGGCAACGAGCCGGACTCGGCGACGGGCGCGGTGACGGTTCCGATTTATCAAACGTCAACCTACGCGCAGGAAGGTCTGGGCAAGCACAAGGGCTTCGAGTACGCGCGCACGCAGAACCCGACGCGGCTCGCGGTCGAGCGCAACATCGCGGCGCTCGAAGGCGCGCGCTTCGGCTACGCCTTCGCTTCGGGGATGGCCGCGATTGACGCGACGCTCCGGCTCGTCAAGTCGGGCGATCACGTCGTCGTCAGCGACAACACCTACGGCGGGACGTTCCGACTCTTCAGCCGCGTGCTCGCCAACTACGGCATCGAGTTCTCGTTCGTTGACACGACCGACGTGCAGAACGTCGAGGCCGCCATCAAGCCGAACACGAAGATGGTCTTCGTCGAGACTCCGACGAACCCCGTCATGATGGTCACGGACTTGAAGGCCGTCTCGGACGTGGCACACGCTGTCGGAGCGCGCGTGGTGTGCGACAACACGTTCATGTCGCCGTACCTGCAAAGGCCGATGGAGTTCGGCGTGGACATCGTCGTGCACTCGACGACGAAGTATTTGAACGGCCACTCGGACAGCGTCGGCGGCATCGTCGTGCTGAACGACGAGCGCGACGCGGAGTGGATTCAGTTCATCCAGAACAGCGCCGGCGCGATCCTCTCGCCCTTCGACTCGTGGCTGGTGCTGCGCGGGACGAAGACGCTCGCCGTCCGCATGGAGCAGCACGACGCGACGGGCCGCAAGGTCGCCGCGTTTCTCGAAGAACACCCGAAGGTGCAGAAGCTTTACTATCCGGGGTCGCTCTCGCACAAGCAGCACGAGCTTGCCAAGCGGCAGCAGAGGGGTTTCGGCGGGATGGTCGCCTTCGACACGGGGTCGCTCGAAAACGCGCGCACTGTGCTAGAATCCGTGCGCCTTTGCACGCTGGCCGAGAGCCTCGGCGGCGTCGAGACCCTGATCTCGCACCCGGCGACGATGACGCACGCGTCCGTCCTGCCGGAGACGCGCGAGCGGCTCGGCATCACCGGCGGCCTCGTCCGCATCTCGGTCGGACTCGAAGACGCCGAAGACATCATCGCCGATCTCGACCAGGCGCTGGAAAAAATCAAGTGATGAGTGATGGGTGATGAGTGATGAGTAAAAGCGAACTGCTGCCGACTCATCACTCATCATTCATCACTCATCACTGAATCACCTATGTTCGTAGAGCTATCAGCCAAGACAAACGTCGGGCGCGTCCGTTCGGGCAACGAGGACAACTTTCTGCTGCTCGACCTCACGGGGCAGAGGGCCTGGACGGGGAGCGAGGGCGAGGTGCCGCCCGAAGAGATGAGTCGCTTCGAGGTCGGGCCGAAGGGCGTCGTGCTAGTCGTCTCGGACGGCATGGGCGGCGCGCTCGCCGGCGACGTGGCGAGCCGCATGGCGGTCGAGACCGTGCGCGACATGCTGACGGGTGGGGACGAAGGCGAGGCGGCCCGCGACCCCGACACGCCGCTCGTCGAATGCCTCCGCAACGCGACCGACTACGCGAACTTCGCCATCCACCGCAAGAGTCAGGAAGACCCGCATTGCAGCGGGATGGGCGCGACGCTGACGGCGGCGGCGATCACGGAGGACGGCGTGAGCTTCCTTCAGGTCGGCGACAGCCGCGGCTACATCATCCGCGGCGACCACATCAAGCTCGCGACGAAAGACCAGTCGCTCGTCCAGCAACTCGTTGACGTGGGGCAGATCAGCGAGCAGGAGGCCGAGACGCACATGTTCCGCAACGTCATCCTCCAGGCGCTCGGCGCGCAGCCCGAACTCTCGCCCGTCGCGGGCCGCGTCCACGTCTTCCGCGGCGACATGCTCCTGCTTTGCAGCGACGGACTCTCCGGCAAGCTCCGCGGCGACGACATCCGGCGCATCGTCGCCTCTTCGGACGGCGACCTCGCGCGGGCCTGCGACGCCCTCGTCAACGAGGCGAACGAGCGCGGCGGCGAGGACAACATCACCGTCGTCCTCGCCCGCCTCGGCGGCGACGACCTGCCCTCGCCCGACACCGACCGCATCACGGTCGAAGTCCCGCTCCTCGAAGGCGACGACACGATCACCCCCGAAGACGACACGACGGAACGCCTATGACCCGCAGGACTCTCGCGGCAGTCGCCCTGACCCTCGCGCTCGTCCTCCTCGGCGTCGGCGTCTGGGAGTCAATCCAACAACACGACGATGACGAGTACGTCCGTGCGGTCACGCGCGAGGTTCTGCGCGACGCGCCGGGCGACGACCTCGACGCGAAGGTCACGGCGATACGCGACTACCTCCGCACGCACGTCCGCGACATTTGGTTTTACGCCGACAGGCGGCCATTCTTCAGAGACACGGCGGCGGACACGCTGCGCGCGGGCAGGGGGCGATGCGGCGAGGCCACGCGCGCCTTCATCAACATGGCGCGCGCCGCCGGCATTCCGGCGCAGCGCCTCTACCTCGAAGGCGTGAAGTCGCACGTCGTCGCGCTGGTTGACGGCGCGGACGGCAGACGCATGATCGTTGACTCGGTGGACAACCCTTTCTTCGCGTCGAACGAGCCTCTGAGCAATCTGCCGCAGCACGTCGGTTTCACTTCCGCCTCGTCGCTTGAGTGGAGGCGTCTGGGGATTCTGCGGCGGCTGCCGTCGAACGAGTGGCGGCTCGGCCCGCTCGTCTATCTCCTCGAAAACCCGCACGCGCTCGTCGCCTGCCTCTCGTTCATCCTCTCGGCGGCGGGCCTCCTGCTCGCGGCGGCGCTCACGCGCAAGCTCCCACGCCCGCACCTGCGGCTTTTTCGCAGCAAGGTCACGAATCGAGTCGCCGTCACCGACGGCGTCGTCGAAGCCCGAATCGTTTAATTGATTTGAGTGTGAGCGCGACGGGTTACCGCGTCTTGCCTTCGCCGCCGTCCGTCAACTCTTGCGCGCGCCAGTCGGGCAGCGCGTCCGCGCGGCGGACGTAGATCGAAGCGCCCTGGAGCCGTTCGACGACGACGCGGTCTCCGGCTTCGAGCGGCGGCTCGCCCTCCGCCGGGTACGCAGTCCAGATCGAGCCGAAGACTTTGACCGCTCCCTCGTTCAGAGCGCCGCGGCTCGACGTGACGACCGTGCCGACCTTGCCCGGCAGCGACGAAGCCCCGACCTTCAGACCTTCAGGCTCGTCGCGGCGCGAGAAGTATTCGGCGAAGATCGTGCGCGAGAGCGCCGTGAGCGCCGAAGAGAGCGCGATGAAGACGACGAACTGCGCGGGGAAGCTCGCGCCGAGGAAGCTCGCGAGCGCGGCGACCAGAGCGCCGACGCCGAACCAGAGCAGGACGAATCCGGGCGTGAAGACTTCGGCGATGATGAGAATCACGCCGAGCACTGTCCACAGAATCCAGACGATTGAGTCGCCCATCTTGGGAGCTTCTAACCCTTCAGCATATTCTTCAGAACGAACCAGACGTTCGCGGGCCGCTCGGCCAGCCGCCGCATGAAGTACGGATACCAGGTCTTGCCGTAGGGCACGTAAACCCTCACGCCGTAGCCCTCGCGCGCGAGTTTTTCTTGAAGGTCGCGGCGGATGCCGTAGAGCATCTGGAACTCGAACTCATCCTTCCCGATGCCCTGCTCCCGCGTGTAAGTCTTCGTCGCCTCGATCATCCGCTCGTCGTGGGTGGCGATGCCGTGATAGACGCCGCTCGAAAGCAGGAGCTTCATGCAGCGCACGTAGTTCTCGTCAACGTCGCGCTTGTCTGGAAACGCGACCGACGGCGGCTCGTTGTACGCGCCCTTGCAGAGGCGGACGCGCGCCGGAATCTTCAGAACGTCCCGCACGTCATCCTGCGTGCGGCGCAGGTACGATTGAAGCACGATGCCGACGGTGTTCAAGTCGAACTCCGCGCGCAGGCGCTTGAAGATGTCGAGCGTGACCTGCGTGACGGCGGAGTCTTCCATGTCGATGCGGACGAAGTTGCCGCGGCGCGCGGCCTCCTCGACGACGGCGCGCGCGTTGCGGTAGGTCAGCTCCGGGTCAATCGAGAGTCCGAACTGCGTGAGCTTGATCGAGACGTTCGACCTGATTCCGGTCTCGTCAATGCGCGCGAGTATTTTCTTGTACTCGCGAACCTCGCGCTCGGTCTCCTCGCGGCTCGTCACGGCCTCGTTGAGGTGGTCGAAGGTCGCGGTGCAGCCGAGGGCGTTCAGGTCACGGATGGCTCCGATGGTCTGCTCGATGTCCTCGCCCGCGACGAATCGCGTGGTCATTTTTTTGAAGGGCTTGAACTTCGTGGCGAAGTCCTTTAAGCCCTCCTGCCGCGAGAGAAAAAGAAGTGCGCTTCTGGCAACCATCTGATTGTTCGTTTGTCCCCCGTGTCGTCTGCCGGACGCCGGAAAATATTGCGACGCGACGCGCGCCCTGCTGTGGTATGCTTGCGCGGCCCTTTCGCCCACCTGTTTTTTTAACTAAAGTCGAAGGAGTCGGAACGGCGCTTGCGCCTGAAACTTCTCATCGTCGTCTCCCTGCTCGCCGCCGCCGCGGGCGCGGGCGTCTGTCTGGCGGTCAGCTTCTTTCTGTCCGAACCCGCGCGGGGCCAAGCCGGCGGCTGGCTCGCGGCGTCGTCGTTCGTCGTGCCGCTCGTCGCGATAACTTACGCGGCCTTCTTCCTCTACCGCCACACCGCGCGGCGCAGGACGCTTCAGGCCGCGTCAGCCGCGCTGCTCACGCTGATCCTGACGCTCGCGGCCCTCCTGCTCGGCTCGGCCCTCGCGCGCAGGCCCGTGCGCGAACTCGTCCCCGCCCCGATTCACAACCTGACAGACTGAACGCTTCGCCTCAGCATAAGTAACACGCGCGCGCCGACGCAAGCCGAAAAGCAATGATGAATTCGGAATGATGAGTGATGAATGGAAGGCAGGTTCTTAATTCATCATTCCGCATTCATCATTCCGAATTCCCTTTCAGCCCTATCTTCTCCTGCACCGGCTTGAGCGCCTCGATGCAGAAGCGTATGTGCTCGTCGAGTTCGACGCCGAGTTCGGCGACGCCCTGCCGGATGTCGTCGCGGTTGACGGTGCGGGCGAACGCCTTGTCCTTCAGCTTCTTCTTCACCGAAGAGACTTCGAGGTCGTCCAGACTCTTCGACGGCCTGACGAGCGCGCAGGCGACGAGGAAGCCGCACAGCTCGTCGGTCGCAAAGAGCGCCCGCGCCATCGCCGTGTCGCGCGGGACTCCGGTGTAGGTCGCGTGGCCCATGATCGCGCGGATGACGCGTTCGGGGTAGCCGCGACCGCAGAGAATGTTCGCGCCCTTGTAAGGATGCTCGTCCGCGGTCGGGAACATCTCGTAGTCGAAGTCGTGAAGCATCCCGGTGATGCCCCACTCCTCAACGTCCTCGCCCTCGCCGCCGTAGCGCGCGGCGGCGGCGCGCATCGCGGCCTCGACGGCGAGCGCGTGCTGGCGCAGGCTCTTCCCCTTCGTGTACTCGCAGAGCAACCCCCAGGCTTCCTCACGAGTAGGCATGAGCTTTCCGAATCTCCTCTCGGGCCGAATGTCAGAGGCTAAATCTTCTGCTTCAGTTTCTCACGCCGCGCTCGAAGCTTTCAACACCCGCCCGCGTTCGGGGCGAACGCTTGCCGCACCGTACCCCTTCAATTACAATGCGGTCGGCGTCTCACACGCAACGGTTTTTGAAGATGAAACCATTTCTTTACGCGGCGCTGGCGGGTTACGTCGTCGCCGCCATCCACGCCGTCCTGGACTTCGTCAACAAGCGCCGCGCAGTCGAACGCATCGCGTTCTACTCGGCGGTCGCCGCGTTCCTGGCGCACACAGGCTCGATTATTTTCGACTGGGCGCAGGACGGCCACTACCCGCTCTTCAGCCTGCCGGAGACGCTCTCGTTCCTCGCCTGGACGCTCGTCGTGGCCTTCGGAGTGGTCACGTACCGCTACCACGTCCGCGCGCTCGGCGCTTTGCTGTTGCCGGTCGTCGCGCTGCTCGTCTTCGCCTCGCAGGTCGTCCGCGGCAACGCGAACATGATCGCCAGCCGCGTCACGGACGGCGGCGCGGCGTGGCTCTTCCCCGTCCACACGACGCTTCTGTTTTTCGCCTACGCGTCCTTCTTCGTCACGTTCTCGGCGAGCCTGATGTATCTCTGGCAGGAGCGCGAGCTGCGTCTGAAAAAATTCAGCGCCATCTTCCACCGCCTGCCGTCGCTGACGACCGTTGACGACATCGGCTCGACCGCGGCGAGCGTCGGCTTCACGCTCCTGACCGTCGGCATCCTGACGGGCGTCATCTGGTCGCAGGCGCGCAGCGGTCGGATGTTCCACAACGACCCGATTGAATTCTTCGCCCTGCTGACGTGGGTTCTCTACCTGACTCTGCTCCACTACCGCGTGCAGTGGCGCGGGCGCAAGGCGGCATGGCTCGGCGTCGCCGGCTTCTCGCTCGTACTTTGCACCTTCGTCGGGGCCGTGATGCTCGGCGGCTTCCACGTGTTCGGATAAAAGCAGGAAGTCAGGAGCCAAGAGTCAGAATTTTATGCGCGCTGCTAAACGATAGGATGAATGGCTGCGTTTGTGAGCTTTATGTTTTCCGTGTCACGAGCAGAGGGTATCGGTGGGCGACTTCTGAAATCTGAATTCTGACTCCTGACTTCTTGATTTATGTCCATCGTTCTCGTCGGACTCAACCACAAGACAGCGCCCGTGGAGGTGCGCGAGCGGCTCGCCTTCACGGATCAGGCGTGCGCCGAAAGTTTGCGCGCACTCGTTGACGGCGATGTCGTGCGTGAGGGGTTGATCGTCTCGACGTGCAACCGCGTGGAGATTCTGACCGCCGCCGCGGGCAAGAAGGGGGCGGAAGCGGCGGAGCGCCTGAGCGACTTCCTGAGCAGCGCCCGCAGCATCCCCGTCGAATCCTTCAACGGGCACCTCTACACGCACGCCGACGACGCCGCGGTGCGCCACGTCTTCCGCGTCGCCTCCTCGCTCGACTCGCTCGTCGTCGGCGAGCCGCAGGTCTTGGGCCAGGTGCGCCACGCCTACTCCATCGCCGTCGAGGCCGGCACCGCCGGGCGCGTGCTCCACAAACTCGTCCACCACGCGCTCCACGTCGCCAAACGCGTCCGCAGCGAGACCGGCATCGCGGCCAACGCCGTCTCGGTCAGTTTCACCGCGGTCGAGCTGGGGCGAAAGATTTTCGGCTCGCTCAAGGGCGCGACCGTCCTGCTCGTCGGCGCGGGCGAGATGGCCGAACTCGCCGCGCAGCACCTCGCGGGCGCGGGCGCGTCGCGCATACTCGTCGCGAACCGAACCTACACGACCGCGCAGGAGCTTGCGGTCAAGTTCGGCGGCGAGGCCGTCGAGTTCTCCGCGCTCGAAGAGACGCTCGCGGAGGCCGACATCGTCATCTGCTCGACGGGAGCGCAACAGTACGTCATCACGCCTGAGATGGCCGAGCGCGCGCGCCATTCGCGCCGCAACCGCCCGGCCTTCTTCATTGACATCAGCGTCCCGCGCAACGTTGACCCGGCGGTCGCGAAACTCCCGAACCTCTTCGTCTTCGACGTTGACGACCTCGAAGCCGTCGTCGCCTCGAACATGCGCGAGCGCGAACGCGAGGCCGAGCGCGCCGAGTTGATCGTCGAGTCCGAGGTCTCGCAGTTCCAGCAGGCGCTCCGCAACCTCGACCTCGGCCCGACGGTCGGCGCGCTCAAAGAGAAGCTCAACAACATCGCGCGCGAAGAGTTCCAACGCCAGCGCAACCGTCTCGGCACGCTCACGCCCGAACAGGAGCGCGCCATCGAGGCGATGCTCACGTCCGCCGTCAACAAGATTTCGCACCCGATCATTCACCGCATGCGCCGCTCCTACGACACCGGCGAGGAGGAGAACGTGCAGGCGTGGCGCGACATTTTCGGTCTGGAGGAAGAAAGCTGAGGTCAGAGGTCGGAGGTCGGAGGCCAGTAAAAGCAAACCGCTTGCGACTGGCCTCCGACCTCCGGCCTCTGACCTCTGAACCTGTTTTATGGAATTCGTCATCGGCTCGCGCGGCTCGAAGCTGGCGTTGTGGCAGTCGGAATGGGTGAAGGCGCGGCTCGAAGCGCTCGACCCGCAGGCTTCTGTTCGCATCGAGATTTTTAAAACGTCGGGCGACGTGATGCGCGACGTGCCGCTCGCGACCATCGGCGGGCAGGGTGCGTTCACGAAGGAGCTTGAGGTCGCGCTGCTCGAACGCCGCGTCTGTATCGCCGTCCACTCGCTCAAGGACTTGCCGACCGTCACGCCCGAAGGTCTGACGATTGCCGCCGTGCCCGAACGCGAAGACCCGCGCGACGCGCTCGTCCTGCGCGCCGATTTGCAGCTTCAAAACCCTTCGCTTAAAAATCTTCCGCAAGGCGCGACCGTCGGGACTTCGAGCCTGCGCCGCATCGCGCAACTCAAACACCTGCGCCCCGACGTTCAAATAAAAGACCTGCGCGGCAACGTTGACACTCGCCTCCGAAAGCTCGACGCGGGCGACTACGACGCGATCATCCTCGCCTGCGCCGGGCTTCGGCGGCTCGGCCTGGGCCATCGCATCAGCGCGCCCGTCGAGACCGCGGAGATGCTGCCCGCCGTCAGCCAGGGCGCGCTCGGAATCGAGACCCGTGCGGACAACGCGCAGGCGAACGCGCTCGTCTCGCGACTCAACCACGCGCCGACGCGCGTCGCGGCGCTGGCCGAACGCGCGCTGCTCCGAAGTCTCGGCGGCGGCTGTCAAGTCCCAATCGCCGCACACGCGACCGTCAGCGACGGGCGACTGCGGCTCGACGGCCTCGTCGCCTCGCTCGACGGAACGCAGGTCATTCGCGACTCAATCGAGGGCGACGCGGGTGACGCGGACGGCGTCGGCGAAGCTCTGGCCGCGCGGATGTCGGAACGTGGCGCGGCGGCGCTGCTCTCGGACTTGCCCGCGCAGGCTCGCGAAGGCTGATTACGCAAACGCGCGATGACCGAACAGCAGGCGAAACAGGTTTCCGACGCCGCAGCGCCGGCTCAGCCCTTGAGCGGGCGCACGGTGATGATCACGCGGGCGCGCGAGCAGGCCGCGGAGTTCGCCGCGGCGCTCGAATACTACGGCGCGCGCGTCGTCGTCTGCCCGACGATTGAGATCGTCGCGCCCGAATCCTACGCGCTGCTCGACGAGGCGATTGAAAATCTCTTCGGCTACGACTGGGTCATCTTCACGAGCGTCAACGGGGTGGAGCATTTTCTGCGGCGGCTCGAAGCGGCGGGCAAGGACGTGGGCGAACTCGACGAGCTTCGCGTCTGCGCCATCGGCGACGCGACCGCCGAAAGGCTCGCCGACGCGCACGTCCACGTTGACGTGGTGCCGCAGAAGTTTCAGGCCGAAGGCGTCTTCGAGGCTCTGGAAAACTATCTCGGCGGGCGCGAGCATTTCGAGAACCTGAACGTCCTCCTGCCTCGCGCCGCCGTTGCGCGCGACTTCCTGCCGCGCTCGCTCGAATCGGCGGGCGCGCGCGTTGACGTTGTTCCGGCGTACCGAACCGTCCGGCCTGAGACGACCGACCGCGCGCGCGTCGAGGCACTCCTGCTTGGAGGCGGCGTTGACTGCGTCACGTTCACAAGCTCTTCGACCGTCCACAACTTCGCGCAGCTCTTCGACACGCGCGACCTGAGCCGCCTGCTCGCGGGCGTGCGCGTCGCCTGCATCGGCGGCATCACGGCGCAGACCGCCGCCGAGTACGGTCTGAAGACAGACATTCAACCTTCCGAGTTCACCACGCCCGCGCTCGCCCGCTCCGTCGCTGACTTCTTCGGCGGCACGGTTTGACGCGCGCGGACTCGCAAAATGTCGAAGCCGAAAGCCCCGGCGGTGTTCTTCTTCAACAGATTTCTTTATCCCTGAACTGAATTCCGCTACACTCGAATCATGTCGAAAGCGCGTGTCCTCATCGTTGACGACGAGCCGGTGATAGCCGAGACGCTGAGCGAGATGCTCGCGGGCTGGGGCTACGAGACCGCCGTCGCCTCGGACGGCGTCGCCGGACTCTCGGCGGTCGAGGAGTTTCGCCCTTCGGTCGTCATCTCCGACGTTTACATGCCGAACCTCGACGGCTTCGCGCTGCTCCGCGAGGTGCGCGAACTCCACCCCGACACCGCGGTCATCCTCCTCACCGGACAGGGCACGGTCGAGATGGCCCTGCGCGCGATTCAGGAGGAGGGCGCGTTCCACTACTTCGAGAAGCCGCTCGACTTCAAGAAGCTGCAACTCGTCGTCGAGCGCGCGATGGAGTACGCCGAGGCGCGGCGCGAGAACGTCGCGCTCCGAAGGCAGTTGCGCGACCGCGGCGCGTTCGGCGAACTCGTCGGCAAGAGCGAGCCGATGCTCCAAATCTACGCGCTCATCGAGCAGGTCGCGCCCTCGTCCGCCTCGGTCTTAATCACGGGCGAGTCGGGCACGGGCAAGGAACTCGTCGCGCGCACGATCCACAACCTCAGCCCGCGCAACAACGCTTCGTTCGTCGCGATCAACTGCTCGGCGATCCCCGAGACGCTGATGGAGTCGGAGCTGTTCGGCCACGAGCGCGGCGCGTTCACGGGCGCGGCCTCGCGCCGTTCGGGCTGCTTCGAGCTGGCGAACGGCGGCACGCTCCTCTTAGACGAGATCGCCGAGATGCCCTTCTCGCTTCAGGCGAAGCTGCTACGCGTGCTCGAAGACCGGAGGATTCGGCGGCTCGGCGGCACGGGCGAGATTCCCATTGACGTGCGCGTGCTGGCGGCGACGAACCGCAACCCTCTGGAAGCGGTCAGGCAGGGCAGCTTCCGCGAAGACCTTCTCTACCGCCTCAACGTCATCACCATCGAGCTTCCGCCGCTGCGCCAGCGCAAGGAGGACATCCCGCTCCTCGCGCAGCACCTCATCACGCAACTTGCGGAGCGACACAACCGGCCCGCGCGCCTGCTCAGCCCCAACTCCATCGAGGCGCTTCAGTCGCACTCTTGGCCCGGCAACGTCCGCGAGCTTCGCAACGTCATCGAGCGCGCCGTCATCGTCTGCCCCGGCGAGGCCATCGAGCGCCACCACCTCGCGCCCGCCTTCATTGACCAGCGCTCGCGCGCGCGCGGGACGGACACGGTCTCGTTCGCCGTCGGCACGCCGATTGACGAGGTCGAGCGCGTGATGATTCTCCGCACGCTTCAGAAGACCGACAATAACAAGACGCGCGCCGCCGAGCTTTTGCAGATCAGCCTCAAGACGCTGCACAACAAGCTCCGCTTCTACCGCGAGCACGGACTCCTTCCCTCGACGGAGGACGCGAGGCCGACGACGCTGCTTTGACGCGCCAGTGGCTGAGACTCTGGCCGGAACGGGCCTCTTTGTTACGAGCCGGCGCTTACGCGTGACGAAAGGGATGTAAAATCACTCCGCGCCGCGGCTTCACCATCGAAAGCTCTCGACATTTTTTCGGGCCTCAACTACTATTCCAGTCCGTAAATTCACGCCCGCAAGTTTCATCGCGCCGAACACGCCTTCGCTTTCCGTCATTCATCCGCGCGAGAGACGGCGCATCGTGAAAGAGGCTGAGTCGAACGTCTCCGTCCGCCTCCGTTTTCAAATTCTGCAACGCACGACAAGGAGAAGATCATGCGTAGGTTTCTGCCGGCCCTGGCCGCACTCTTCATCTGCGCCGCGAGCGCCTCGGCGCAGACCGCCGACGAGATCGTCGCGAAGTACATCAAGTCCCTCGGCGGCATGGACAAGATCGAGGCCGTCAAGTCGCTCCGTCGAACGGGAAAGTTCAACGGCGGCGGCGGCTTCGAGGCCGTCGTCGTCGAAGAGAACAAGCGCCCCGGCTCAGTCCGCCAGGACTTCACGATTCAGGGCATGACGGGCGTGACGGCCTACGACGGCTCGACGGGTTGGAAGATCGAACCGTGGAACGGCAAGAAGGACGCGGAGCCTCTGGGCGAAGAGGAGTTGCGCGAGATCGTCGAAGACTCCGACATTGACGGCCCGCTCGTCAACTACAAGCAGAAAGGCGTGCGCGTCGAGTACGTCGGCAAGGACGAGTTCGAGGGCAGCGACGTGTACAAGCTGCGCGTCACGCTGCCGAGCGGCGACGTGAAGACTTACTTCATGGACGCGGACTACTACGTGCCGATCAAGATCGAGACGAAGCGCACCATCCGCGGCGAGGAGCAGGAGACCGAGACCGTGCTCGGCGACTACAAGCAGGTCAACGGCTGGTATCTCCCCTTCTCCGTCGAGAGCGGCGAGAAGGGCAGCCAGAACAAGGCGAAGGTCACATACGAAAAGATCGAGGCCAACGTCGCGATTGACGACAGCCGCTTCCGCCGCCCCGCCGCGAAGTCGCAAGCCCAGTCCGCGCCCGACGCCTCGACGACGACGCCGAAGCAGCCCGACGCCGAAAAGCCCCCGACGCAAAAGCCGGGCGAGAATCAGCCGAGCGGCGGGAGCAAGCCTCCCGCGACGCGCTAGATAATAAGAACCAACATCAAAAAAGGATTCGCGAGATGAACACAAGGATAACGCGCTGGTTCTCTTCAACGATCTTCTTCTTCGCGCTCGCCGCGTGCGCGCAGGCGCAGACGCCGCAGCCCGAAAATCCGCAATCAAACGGCCCCGTCAGAGTTGACTCGCAGACCATCTCCGGCCTCGGCGCGCGCAACATCGGCTCGGCGCAGATGAGCGGACGCATCGCCGCGATTGAGGCGGTGCAGGAGGGCAACCGCCTCACCGTTTACATCGGCTCGGCTTCGGGCGGCGTGTGGAAGTCGGTCAACGGCGGGACGACTTACAAGCCCGTCTTCGACAAGCAGGACGTGCAGTCAATCGGCGCGATCACGATTGACCCGAAGAACCCGAAAGTAATCTGGGTCGGCACGGGCGAGTCGTGGATGCGTAACAGCGTCTCGGTCGGCGATGGGCTGTACAAGTCAACCGACGGCGGCGAGAACTGGGCGAACGTCGGGCTGAAAGATTCCGAGCACATCGTCAAGATTCTCGTTGACCCGTCGAACACCGACACGGTTTACGCCTGCGCGCCCGGCAAGCTCTGGAGCGACTCGGACGAGCGCGGCGTTTACAAGACGACCGACGGCGGCAAGACGTGGACGAAAATCCTGAAGGGCGCGAACGCCTCGACCGGCTGCTCGATGATCTCGATGGACAGCCGCAACCCGCGGACGCTCTACGCCGGGATGTGGGACTTCCGCCGCAAGGGCTGGACGTTCCGTTCGGGCGGCGAGGACGAGACCGCGCCTTCGGGAAGCGGCCTCTTCAAGTCAACCGACGGCGGCGCGACGTGGGCTGAACTCGACGCGAACAGCGCGAAGGGTCTGCCGCCGAAGCCCTGGGGACGCGTCGCGGTCGCGTCCGCGCCGTCGAAGCCGGAAGTGGTTTACGCGTTCGTCGAGGCGGTCGCCCCGCTCAACGCGCTCTATCGCTCCGACGACGGCGGGAAGACGTGGGCCATGCTCGACCGCAGCCAGAATATGATCTGGCGTCCGTTCTACTTCGCGAACCTCATCGTTGACCCGAAGGACGAGAACAAGATTTACAAGCCCGACCTCTCGCTCATCTTCAGCAACGACGGCGGCAAGAGTTTCTCGAACATTTCCGGCGGCGCGCACGGCGACTTCCACACCGTCTGGGTTGACCCGAACAACACAGACCACCTCATCGTCGGCGACGACGGCGGAGTCTGGTACTCCTACGACGGCGGCAACAAGTGGTGGAAGGCGCAGAACCTTCCGGTCTCGCAGTTCTACCACGTCAGCGTGGACATGGATCGGCCTTACCACGTTTACGGCGGGTTGCAGGACAACAGCGACTGGATCGGCGATTCGCAGTATCCCGGCGGCATCACGAACAGCCGCTGGGAGAACATCTACGGCGGCGACGGCTTCTGGACTTTCGTTGACCCTTCCGACCCGACCTACATCTACACCGAGTCGCAGGGCGGCGAGATGGGCCGCGTCAACCGCAAGACGATGGAGTCGCCGAACCTCAAGCCGCTGCCCGAATACAAAGAGGGCAAGCTGCGCTTCAACTGGAACGCGCCGATTCACGTCTCGAAGGACGGGACGGTCTATCTCGGCGCGCAGTTCCTCTTCCGCTCGCGCGACCACGGGCAGACGTGGGAGCGAATCTCGCCCGACCTGACGACGAACGACCCCGAAAAGCAGAAGCAGGAGCAGTCCGGCGGCGTCACCGTTGACAACTCGGCGGCGGAGACGCACACGACCATCTACTCCATCTGCGAGTCGCCGAAGAACTCTAATTTGATCTGGGTCGGCACCGACGACGGCAACGTGCAGGTCACGCGCGACGGCGGCAAGACGTGGACGAACGTCGTCGGCAACGTCAAGGGTCTGCCGAAGAACGCGTGGGTCTCCTACATCGACGCCGGACACTTCGACGAGGGCACGGCCTACGCGACCTTCGACCTGCACACGTTCGGCGACATGAGGCCATACGTTTACAAGACGACCGACTACGGGCAGACGTGGACGCCGCTCGTCGCCGCCGACTCGCCGATGCGCGGCTACGCGCACGTCGTCAAAGAGGATTTAGTTAACCGCGACCTGCTCTTCGTCGGCACGGAGTTCGGCCTGTGGGTCTCGCTCGACGGCGGGCGGCAGTGGGCGCAGTACAAGGGCGGCGACATGCCTTCGGTGGCCGTGCGCGACCTCGCCATCCACCCGCGCGACAACGACCTCGTCATCGCCACGCACGGGCGCGGCATCTGGATCGTTGACGACATCACGCCGCTGCGCGTGCTCACGCCCGAAGCTCTCGCCAAGGATGTCTTTTTCATTCAAGGCAGGCCCACCGCTCAAAGTATTTCCGGCAGCGGCGGGTGGGCCATCGGCGACGCCGAGTTCGTCGGCAACAACCCGACCGACGAGGCCGTCATCACCTACTACCAGCGCCGCCGTCACATCTTCGGCGACCTGAAGATCGAGGTCTTTGACGCGGGCGGAAAACTGCTCGGCACGATTCCGAGCAGCAAGCGCCGGGGGCTGAGCCGCACGACGTGGTCAATGCGTCTCGACCCGCCGCGCGTCCCGCCCGCGGCGAGCGCCGCCTTCGGCGCGGCCTACGGCCCGCGCGTTCTCCCCGGCACGTACACGGTGAAGATGACGAACGACAAGGAGGTCTATACCACGCAGCTTCAGGTCGTCCCCGACCCACGCTCGACGCACACCGCGGCGGATCGGAAGGCGCAGTTCGACCTCGCGCTGAAGCTGCGCGATGAGTTGGGCGACATGTCATACGCCGTTGACAAGATCAACCGCATGAGGCTCGCGCTCGACGAGCGCGCGTCGAAGCTCGCCGCGGACGATCCCCTGCGTAAGCGCTTGCAGGACGCGTCCGCGCAGGTTGACGAGCTTCGCAAGAAGATCGTCGCCACGAAGGAGGGCGGAGCGATCACGGGCGAGGAGCGGCTGCGCGAGTACCTGACGGAGCTTTACGGCAGCGTCGTCTTCTACGAGGGCCGCCCGCCGCAGACTCAAGTCGAGCGCGCCGACGCCCTCGCGCGCGAACTCGCCGACGTGGTCAGAGACTTCGACGACTGGACGGCGAAACAGTTGGCGGGACTCAACGCCGAGCTTGAGAAGAAGAGGCTCGAACCTCTGAAGACGCTCACCCGCGACGAGTGGGAGAAAGTGAGCCAGCGGCCAGCGTCCGCGCCCTCGCCCGCGGCGATGCGCGACAGAGACCGCGACAATTTCTGAGCGCGGGGCCGGCTGAGAAAACACTTGCGGAGAACAGAGAAGGGGCGCGACCATATCGCGCCCCTTCTCTGTTCTCGGCGAATCTCGCGCTGGCCGCGCGTCAGGCTCCCGGCGTCGGCGGGGGGTTGTTGTTTACCTGGACGCCGTTCGAGACCGGCCCTTCAATCGTGCAGTTGTTCGCGACGAGCGTCGAGGCGCCGTCGGGGATGTTGAGCGCGAAGGTCGCGCCCTGCGCGACGCAGTTGTCGAGCGTCACGGTCGCGCCGCCGTTCGAGTTCGCGCCGAACGACTGCGTCCCGCCGTTCGCCATGAACTTCGACTCCAGTCCCTCGACGTTCGTCGTCGAGCCGTTAGCCATTAGCACGACGCCGACCGACTCGTTGCTGTCCATGTTGGCGAGGGCGACCGAGTAGGAGATGTAAACCTGCGAGGGGCCGTCGGGCTGCGAGTTCCAATTGACGGCGATGGTCTCGATGTTCACGCCGGCGTTGCCTTGATCTTCGCAGACGAGCGAGCAGGCGTCGGCGTAGAAGGGCGAGCAGCCGGAGACGAGCAGCGCCGTGCTCCAGTCGCCCCAACTGCCGCCGAGGCAGTTCGCCGTCAGGCTTCCGATGCCGGAGTTGCTCGCGCCGACTACCGTGCCGCGGTTGAAAATGTTATCGCTCGAAACCGGCGGGTAGCTGATGACAGTCAGGTTCGTGCCCGCGCCCAGAAGGTAAACGAAAGGCTTGAGAATCACCTGCTCGTTGTAGAAGCCGGGGCCGATTGTGATCAGGTACTCCTTCTGCTGGCTGGCGTCCGCGATGCTGGCGAGCGCCGCGCCGATGGTCGAGAAGGTCGCGCCGCCGGGGTCAACCCGCACGGTGTTACTTGCGAGCTGTGCGGCCACGGCCTTGATCTGTCCCGCCCCGAACTTTGCTAAGACGTTGGATAGCGCAGAAGACGGGCGCGCGCCCGCCTCTCCCTGGCTCTGATCTGTTGCCATCTCTTCTCCTCGTTTCGTTAAAGGGTGTTAGAACTCGTGCGATGAAAGCCGGCGTGCGAGGCGACGGGATTCTACCACCGCCTCGCACGTTGGCAAGGACAAAGTTGGCCGCGCCTTCGGCGTGAGCCGCGGCTCACCTCCGGCCCAAAAGCTCGCGCACCGCCGCGTCGAGTTGCGAGTCGTGGCCGGTGTAGCTCTCGCCGACGGGCCGCGTGACGGGAATGTCAACGGGGCGCGGGTGCAGCTCCATGTCTTCGCCCTCGACGGTCTGGACGCGCATGAACGGGATGCGGAACGACGTGCCGTCGAGAAGCTGAACGCTCGACGTGTAGATGATCCAGCCCGCGGTCGGCTCGCCGACGACCTTGCCGAGATGGAGCGCGCGGTATCCTTCGGTGAAATCCTCCGCGTCGGAGAGCGAGTACTGGTCGGTGACGAGCGCGGTCGGGAGTTCGAGCGCGCGCTGGCCGAGCACCGTGCGCGCGGGCGCGGTCGCGAAACCGCGCGGCGTCATCCGCAGGTAGCTCTTGCGCGCCAGCACGTCAATCGCATAGACGTTGACGAAGCCGCCGTTGTTGTGGCGAATGTCAACGATGACCGCGTCCTTCGACTGGTTCTCGGCGTCGAGGTCAACGTAGAGTCGCGAGAGCGAGTCGGAAGACATGTCAATCATGTGGACGTAGCCGACGCGCCCGCCGCTCACGCGCTCGACGTATGCGCGCCTCCCTTCGACCCACTCGCGGTAGCGCAGCCCCTTCTCGGTATTAAGATTCACTGGCCGCACGTCAATCTCCTTTTTGTCCGCGCCCGCCGGCGACGACGCGACCGTCAGCACGACCCGTCGCCCGATCTTGTAGTTGAGCAACTCGTCGAGGTTCGTGCGCGCGTCAACCGGGTGGCCGTCAACCGCGAGCAGGTACTCACCCGTTTTGACGGGCCGCGTGCGGTCGGGCGTCGCCGCGTCGCGCGCGACCGCGGCGGGGCTGAGCGGTATCACGTTCGTGACGCGCAGGCGTCCGTCGCGCTCGTACTCTTCGCGGTCGAAGTCGAGTCCGAGCCGGCCCGTCGCCGTCTGCGATCCGCCGAAAGGCCCGGAGACGCCGAGGTGCGACGCGTTCAACTCGCCGACCATCAAACTCATCAGACGGCGAAGCTCGTCGGGCGTGCCCGCGCCTTCGACGTATGGCAAAAGCTGGTCGTGCACGGCCTGCCAGTCGGCCCCGTGGAACTTCGGGTCGAAGAAGTTGTCGCGCATGTACTCCCAGCCCTGGTTGAAGACCTCGACCTTCTCGCGCGCGAAGTCAACGTCCAGCTCCGCCGAGACCGCGAGCGGGTGCGCGCTCGCGCGCGGGTCGAGCGGCGCGACCTGTATGCGACCGTTCTCAAGGTAGAAGACTTCTTTGCTGTCGGGCGAGAACTGCGCGTCCTGCTTGAATCCGGGCGTCGAGGTGAGTTGCCGCGCGACCGCAGGCTCGCGCGAAAGCTCGTCGAGCGGATAGACGTAGAGGTTCAACTGGTTGACCGCGCCCGCGATCATCAGGATGTTCTTGCCGTCGGGGCTGATGGTCTGGTACTGCACGTCAACGCCGACGGGCAGAAGATTCAAGCGCCTGCGGATTTCGTCGAAGACGATCTCGACAGGCTTCTCTTTACTTCCCTGAGCAGACGCGCCGCCCGTCGTGCCTTGCCGCGCTGGCGTCGGCGTCGGCGTCGGAGTTTGACCCGGCGCTTGCGTCGAAGTCTCCGCGGGAGTCGGCGTCGGCGTTGGAACGTTCGTCGGCGTCTCGTTCGGCGGCACCGGACTCTGTGGGTTGTTCTCCTGCCGCCGGAGCGTGGGCGTGACGTTCTTCGGCGTCTCCTCTTTGAAGAGGTCGCGGAACTGATCCTCGCGGAACTTCGGCGTGCGCGGAATCAGATCAATGCGCGCGAGCTGTCCGACCTCAGTCCTCTGCCCCGTGTCGAACAGGATGAACGTCCCGTCGGGACTCCACGAGACCGTGTCGCTCCCCGTGTTGGCGAGGAAGCTGACGGGCTGCCCTTTGCCGTCGCCCTCGACGCGCGCGACGAAGACGTTTCTGAAACTCTTTTGGCCGACGGGCATGTAGGCTACCCACCTGCTGTCGGGCGACCAGACGAACGGGCGGTCGGAGGCGAGCGGCGGACGTTCAAACTCGCCCGTCGCGACGACGCGCTCCTGCTTCGTCTCCGTGTTGAGCGCGCGAAGCTCTCGGCCCGCGCGCAGGAACGCGAGCCACTTCCCGTCGGGCGAAAACCGCGGCGTGTCGTCGGCCTCGGAAGAGTTGGTCAACTGCGTCTCGGCGTTCGTGCCGAAGTCGTAGAGGAAGATTTGCCCCGTGCCGTTGCGCTGCGAGACGTATGCGAGACGACGACTGTCGGGAGCCCAAGTCGGTTGAGATTCGGGCGCGACTGTTGTCGTCAAGCGCGTCGCGTCGCCGCCGTCTGTGGCCGAGGCCGCGAAGACTTCGCCGTGCGCGACGAAGGCGACCTTCTTGCCGTCGGGCGACAGCGCGAGGTCGCGCAACTGGTCGGTCTGCCTCAAGCGCTCGACCGCCGGACTCGCGGGCGAGCCGCGGCGCGTGATGTGAACTTCGCTCGCGCGTCCCGACTCCGTGTCGAGCCGCCAGATTCCGAAGCCGCGCTCGAAGACGATCTCGCGACCGTCGTAAGAGATGCTCGGCCACAGGACACGACCGTCGGAGAACTTCGTCACCTGCCGCGGCTGGCCGCCGAGCGTGAGCTTCCAGATGTTCTCCGCGCCGCTGCGGTCGGACATGTAGTAGAGGCTCTTCCCGCCGTCGCCCCACATCGGCCAAATCTCTTTCGCGTCGCCCGCGGTCAGCGCCTCGTAGTTCGAGGTCGAAAGCCCGCGCATCAGCGTGATGACCGACTCGTCAATGTGCGCGTGGCCGTGTCGCCACCACTGCGCGAAGCCCTTGCCGACGAAGGCCATGTCCGCGCCGTTCGGCGAAGGCGCGGCGCTCCACTCGTTCAGGTAGCGGTCGGCGGAAACCATCATCGGCGTGCCGCCGGCGGCGCTCACGCGGTAGATGTCAACGTTGCCGGAAATCTCGCGCGCGACGGACGAGAAGTAAATCCACTTCCCGTCGTACGACCACGCTTCGAGCTGGTCGGGCGCGTCGTCGAACGTGAGCCGTTTCAAATCTCCGCTGGCGAAGTCGAGGACGTAGATGTCGCCGTTGCCCGTGCGGTTCGAGGCGAAGGCGAGGCGTTTGCCGTCGGGCGAGTAGAGCGGGCGCGACTCGGTCGCCGGGTGCGAGACGAGCAGCCGGGCCTCGCCGCCTTCCGCGGGCACAGTCCAGATGTCGCCGCCGGAGACGAAAGCGATCTCCTTGCGGTCGGGCGAGATCGAAGGCTCGTAAAGGTACGGGCGCGGCGCTGCCTGCGCCGAGGCGGCGGGCGCAAGGCGAAGGCCGGAGACGAGAATCAACGCGGCGAGCGCGCACGCGCAGATGTTCTTGACGTTGGTCATTACTCCTCCGAAGGTTTGACGAAAATCCGAGATGAAGGATGCGTTAGAGAACCTTTCAAATAATATAGCAGAGGCTTCGGCGATAGTACGCAATTCTTCGGCGCGAGTTTCAAAGGCCGTCGCGCTCCGCGTCGAGATGCGACACGCACTTGCCTTGCCGCCGCGCCGGATGCTACTTATCCTCGCGTGTCCGTCCTTCTCCTATTCTTTGACGGCCTCGGCATCGGGACTCGCGGGCGTCACAACCCGCTCCACCTGCTCGGCGAGGACGCGTCGCCGCTCGCCGTCTTTCAGGACGAGGAGCCGCGCCTGCCCTTCGGCGGTCTGCTCGCGCGCACCGACGCGCGGCTCGGCGTCGAGGGAAGACCGCAGAGCGCTTCGGGTCAGACGACGATCCTGACGGGCGTCAACGTGCCCGCGACGCTCGGCTACCACAAGCAGGGATTCCCGAACGCGGCGATGCGCGAGATCATACGCGAGCACTCCGTCTTCCTTCGACTGAAACGACTCGGCGTCGGCCCCAACGCTTTCGCCAACGCCTACTCGCCGCGCTTCTTCGCACAGCGCCCGCGCTGGGTCGCAGCGACGACCGTCGCGGTCGAGGCCGCCGGGATTCCCTTCCGCACGCTCGAAGATTTGAAAGCCGGTCGCGCCGTCTATCACGACTTCACGAACCGTTTTCTCGTCGAACTCGGCGCGGACGTTCCGCTCCGCACGCCCGAAGAGGCCGCCGAAATCGTCGCGCGCCTCGCCGACGAAAATCGCTTCACGCTCTACGAGCACTTCATCGCCGACCGCGCCGGGCACGAGCAGAACATGGATGCGGCCCTCGACTTGCTTCGCGAACTCACGCGATTCGTCCGCGCGGTTCTCGCGCGCGTCGAACTCTCGCGCACGACCGTCGTCCTGACGAGCGACCACGGCAACGTCGAAGACCTCTCGAAGCGTAACCACACGCTCAACCCGGTGCCGACGCTCGCGTGGGGACGAGACAGCGCACGCGTCGCGTCTCGCGTCCGCTCGCTCGCCGACATCACGCCCGCGCTCGTCGAACTCCTGACTTCGGCGGAAGCCGCCGCATGAACTTGAATCAAGGACAAACTCAAAACGTAGGCGCGTCAAGCGGCGCGCACGTTCCCGCGGTTCCGCGCTACTCGTACTACGCGCTGCTCATCCTCTCGCTCGTCAACTTCCTCAACTACATTGACCGACAGGTGCTCCCCGCCGTCGCGACGAGCATTCAGGCCGACCCTACGCTCAGGATCACCGACTCGGACATCGGCCTAATGGAGTCGTCGCTGCTGCTCTCGTTCACGATTCTCGCGCCGATCTTCGGCAGACTCGGCGACCGCTACCCGCGCGCGAAGCTGATGGCCGTCGCCGCCGTTTTGTGGAGCATCGCGACAGGCATGACGGGCGTCGTTGACCGCCTGCCTTTCCTTCATGGCGCGCTCCGATTCGACGTGCCGCTCGTCCACTGGCCGGTGAGTCTGCCCGCGGTCGTCATCGCGCTCTGCCTGGTGCGCGCCAGCGTCGGCGTCGGCGAGTCGGCGTACTCGACCATCACGCCGAGCCTCATCGCCGACTACTTCCCGCACCACAAGCGCGCGACGGCGCTCGGAGTTTTTCAGTCGGCGATACCGATGGGCTTCGCGCTCGGCTTCGTCATCGGCGGCGTGCTCGCGCACTTCTTCGGCTGGCGCGTCGCGTTCATGATCGTCGGCGTGCCCGGACTGATCACAGCCGCGCTCGTCTGGATGCTGCGCGAGCCGCGCCGCGGCGCGACCGACGAAGTGCCGCACGACACGGCGCTCGGAGATTTGGTCGCGGGCGAGTCACAGACACCGCGCGTCGAAGCGAAGACGACTGGCAGATCAGAGACAGACAAATCGGAGACGGGCGGCGAGTCGATTCTGCGGACGGCTTGGGGAATTTTGACGACGCGCGACTGGCTCGTCTCGACGGCTGCGTACACGGCCCTGACCGCCGCGCTCGGCGCGTTCGCGACGTGGGCAATCGTCGTGCTCGTGCGCGACAAGGGGATGAGTCAGACGGGCGCGAACATCACGCTCGGCGTGGTCACTTTGCTCGCGGGCGCTGCCGGGACTTTCGGCGGCGGGTGGGTCGCCGACCGCGTCGCCGCGCGCAGGCACAACGGCTACTTCCTCGTCTGCGCCGTCAGCACGCTCGCCGGCATCGCGCCGACGCTCGCGGTTCTGATTGCCGACGACCCGCGCGTTTACATCCCCTGCGTCTTCTTCGCCGTCGCGCTCCTGTTCACGAGCAACGCGCCGTTCCACGCGATACTCCTCGAAAGCGTCCCCTTCAACGTGCGCGCGATGGCCGTCGCGCTCAACATCGTCATCATCCACGCCTGCGGCGACGCGATCTCTCGTCTGGTCGTCGGGCTGCTCTCCGATTCTCTGAAGGCCGGACACTTCGCCGCGCTCTCGTCATTCGCCGACCTCATCGGCATTGACGCGGCGCGGCAGCAACTGACGACCGCACTCCTCGTCGCCCCGGCGGCGCTCGTCGTCTCCACCTCTCTGTTTTTCCTCGGCGCGAAGTTGCAGAAGAAGCCGCAGGCCGCGCCTTGAGTTCTCATACCGAACTGCCGAATTACCTGATGTTGTGATGATGAAGAAAGGGCGGCTTGCCCCCGCGAGCGCTCGTCTTCAGGCGGATTTGTGCGCGCGGCGGGGCGAGTCGGCGGCGCGTTCGAGGCAGGCGTGCGAGCAGTAGGTCGCTCCCGTGGCGCGCATTCGGACGGCGCGCGAGTCGGCAGTCCATGTCCCGCAGGCGGCGCAGCGGACGAGCTTTTCGCCCGACGCGCGCGCCGGCTTCTCTTCGCGCGGAACGTTCGGCCCGAAGTCCGCGCGCGCGGCGGCGTTCATGCGGTTGACCTCGCGCACGACGCCGAGGAAGCGTCGCACGCCGCGGATGTACGGGCGCAGGCGGATGTAGAAAATTACTGCGACGAAGGCGAAGAGCGCGAGGATGAAAAGGTATTTCACTTCGCCTCCTTCGCTTCGTTCTTCTTCTGTTCGAGCTGCGCGCGCAGGTTCGAGAGTTCCTGATTTGAAGGGTTCACTTTCTCAAGCTCGTCGAGACGTTTCGCTGCCTCGTCCAGACTTCCCGTCTCGATGAGCGCGGCGGCGAGGCTCTGAAGCGCCATCTCCTGCCGCGGGTCGGTCTGGAGCACGCGGCGGTACTCAGAAATCGCGCGCTTCGGGTCGGAAGGGTTGTCGTAGAAGTAGGTCATGCCGAGCTTCGTGCGCGACTCGGCGTCGTCGGGCTTTATCGCGAGCGCGTCTTCGTAGAGCTTGCGCGCGTCGGCGATCTGCTTGGCGTCGCCGCCGTCGCGCGCGGCGAGGAAGAGCGCGTCGCCGCCCATGAGTGCCGTCTTAAAATCCTTGGGGTCGAGTTGGTGCGCGCGCCTGAGCACGCGCGCCACGTCCGGCAGAATCGAGGGCTTGTTCTTCATCCAGGCATAGGCGTAGAGGTTCTGCCCGACCTGCTTCTGCAATTCCGCGTCCGATGGACTCGCGTCGGCCTTCGCAATCGCGTTCTTCAACTGCTCGTCCGTGAGCGTCGGGATCGAGGCGTCGTCCGAGGCGGCCTGCGTCGGCTGCTTCGACCCGGTAGCCGGGATCCCATTCGCGTTCGCGCCCACCTGAGCGCGCGCCAGTTCTGCGCGCAGCTTGTCCTGCTCCTGACGGTTCACGCCGTTAGCCAGCGCGAAGCCGACGGCGAAGCCGAGCGCCGCGCCGACAACGAAGACGATGACGATCTTCGTGTTGACAGATTTGTTCGTTGCTGTCGTTTGAGTCTCAGCGCTCACGCGAGGAGTTTAGCAGAAAGATTTTTTCGTGGCGACGCGGGCGACATTGGAACGGGCAGGGCGGAAAGCAAACGTGACGAGTCCGAAGACGAAAGCCCTTGAGCGCGGCCACGGTCGTGGCTCGGCTCAAGGGCTTTCGACATTCGTTCGTTCTACCCGGCGCGGCTCGTGCGAGTTCTGATTGACGCGTTAGCGTGCGAACGTTCGTCCGGCTTACTCCTCGCCGGTCTTGTCGCCCGGAGCCGGGAGGTCGTCGCGGCGTCGGCGCGGGAGCGGGTCGCTGTCGCGTCGGCGCGGGCGCTGACCCGGCGCGCGGCGCTCGACGAAGTTCGGCGGGAGTCGCGGCCCCTTCACGGCCTCTTCGAGAATGCGCGTGATCTCCTGCGAGAGCGTGCGGTGCTCGCTCACGGCTCGTTGCTGCAAAGCGCGCTTGAGTTCCGAGGGAACGTATGCGCCGATGAAGACGCCTTTACGATTCGCCATTCGAAGGTTCTCCTGACCTAGCGGGACGACTAAAACTTTTGAGGCAGGGGTTCGTCTGAATGAAAGAGCTTGAAAGTTTGCCGCGCGTTCGAGGGCAGGTCTGTAAGCCGAATTCTGTGTCCCCGGCGATAAAGCCGGGGCGGCGATCATTCCTCTAGGCCGTTCGTCGCCGAACGGCTCAAGCGACCTACCCGGAGGCGTAGCGCGCCCGTGGGGCGCGACTTCGGACGGGCAGCCCTTTGACCGCCTCCCTATTTGGTCTTGCACCGCGAGGAGTTTGCCTGGCCGCGCCTGTCACCAGACGCGCCGGTGCGCTCTTACTTTAAGCCCCGTGGGGCCGCACCGTTTCACCCATTACCCGCTGCTCCCGGCCCCGAAGAGCCGGAAGCCCGCTGGCTGGTCTGTTCTCTGTTGCACTTGTCGTCGCGAGCGCGCTCGAACCTCCCGCTCTCGCGGAGTTCCAGACGCCCTGCGCCCAGCCGTTAGCTGGCTCGCTGCCCTTCGGTGTTCGGACTTTCCTCCCCCGCATCCACAGCGAACGCGGCGGCGACCGCCCGACCTGCCCTCTTGCGCGGCGCGCGGATTATAGCAAATCATCGTTGAACAGGTACAGTCCGAAGATGGCCGCTGTTCAAACTTTGACGAATCGCGCGGGCGACCGACTGCCCTCCGCGCACACGCCACAGGATTATTGTCCGAAAAATTTGAAGCCGACGCGGAGGTTGTGTAAGGCGTCGGGCGGCACGGAGGAGATGAGCACCCACGTCATCAGCCCGTGCGAGATGCCGAGCGCGATGATGTTCGGCGCGCGCTGATAGACGTAGGCCCAGAGCAGCCCGCCCGCGAAGGTCGCGAGCGCGAGCCAGGGGTTCGGCAGGTGGAGCAACGAAAAAATCAACGCGACCACGAAGACGCTCGCCCAGCCGCGCCCGAAGACGATTTGAGTCCGGCGGTTGATGAACCCTTGCAGCGCGTACTGCTGCAAAGGCCCCCAGAGAAGACTCAGCAGAGGGATTCCGAGGATTGACTGCCCGCCCGACCAGCGCGCGAAGTTGAGGCTTGAGTCGTACCAGCCGACGCAGACGAGGACGAGCGTCACGGCGAGCATCGGCAGCGCGAGCAGGCGCGCGGCCCGCCCGAAGTTGTCGAGACGCCAGCCTACGTCGCGCGCCGACTCGCCGCGCAGTCGGTGCGAGAGGAACATGAAGGCGAAGACCGTCAGGATTGGAAATGCGAGCGCGGGCGGGTTGTTGTCGCCCGCGAGCGCGAAGACGACCCACTCCGCGATCAGAACCGACGCGACGACCGCGACAATCTCCCACACCGCGAGCGCGCGCTCCGGCAAAAGAGGATTGCGAGTTGCGAGTTGCGGGTTGGACGCGTGTTTCATTTGGCGTTAAAGCGAAACGCGCTGCCGATCTGTTGGAGCGTGCGGCGCGAGTCGGCGCGGCTCGCGTAAACGGCATAGACGCGCGCGACGTGCTCGCCCACGAGCGGCGGGTCGAAGTTGAAGACGAAGCCGTGTCGCTCGTCGCTCGCGTAGCCCCTGGCCGAAACGTCCGGGCGCGGCTGATCCGCGAAGCCGTCGGCAACGAACCTGCCGTCAACGTAGAGTTGAACCTCGACGGCGCTCTCAGGTCGCGCGCGGTCAACGACCCAGCCGCGGACGCTCCTGCCGTCCGCCGTGTCGAGCGAGCCGCTGAAGAAAGGGTGGAAGGCGACGGCGTAAGAATAGACCGCGAGCGTGCAGACGAAGAGAAGGTCGAGCGTGAGTTTCGCGACGACGAGAGTCGTCAGGCGGCTGCGTTTGGCCGGCGCGAGTTCCGTCGAAGTCGAGGGAAAAGGGACACGGAGGCCCGGCTCGTCGCCGTCGGCCTCCGTGTCCGTCTGCTCTTCGACCGCGGCGTCGCTCATTGCCCGCGGTACGCGTTCGAGTTCGAGTCCTGATAGGTCAGCGTGTGGCGCGGCGTGATGGTCGCGTCGGCGGGCAGGTTCTGCTTCAGCCGAACCGTGACCTGCAAGACCTGCGTATCGCCCGGCGCGAGTTCCGCGACGCGCCAGACGAAGCCGTGCGCGCCGCCGCCCAGGTCCTGAAGCTGGAGTTCAGGCGACGACGAGACGAACTCCAACGCGTCGGGCAGGTTCTCCGTCACGTTCAGGTTCTTCGCGAGTCCGCCGCCGTCGTTGACGAGGACGAGACGGTAGAAGAGCGTGTCGCCCGGCTTGACCTCTGAGTTCGGAAGCTCTGCGCGCACGCGCACGCGCGGCGTCGTCACCGTCAGCACCGTCGAGTCTTCCCCGGCGATGCGCCCCGCGGCGTTCATCGCGCGCGTGACGAGGTTGTAGGCGAACTGCGTGCGGTCGGGCGTCGAGCGCGGAATCTCGACGCCGAGCAGCACGGGGAGCTGTCCGCCGCGCGGGTCGAGCGCGGGCGTCTGCGTGATCGCAGGCTCGCCGTCCTGGTGGCGACCGTCGCCGTTCGTGTCGGCATAGACGGTCGCGTTCGGCGCGCCCGGCGCGACGATGCGGAGATCGAAGCTCTCAGGGTAGTTCGAGGGATTGCGGACGATGAAAGGGATGTACATCGTGTCGCCGGGCGTCGCGGTCAAGCCCTTCGAGACGGCGTCAACGCGCGCGCCCGCGACCCGACCGACGTTGATCGTCGGGCCGTCGAAGTTCGAGGGGATGAAGAGACTCTTCGTCCTCATCGTCCCCCGCCCGACGGGGCGGCCCGTGCCCGCGAGCGCTTCCGGTACCGCGCGCAGCGTCACCGTAATCTCGCGGTTGTCGCGCGACTCAAGGTCGCCGAGCGACCAGATTGCCGTGCGTGACGGGCGGTCGTATTGAATCGGCGCGGGCGTGGCGCTCACCAACTCGAAGTCGGGGTTGAAGACGAAGTCGGCGCGCGTCTGAAGCGCGGTCGCGCTCCCCTGATTCTTGACCGTGATGCGCTGCGTGAACGTGTCGCCGGGCTGGACGTTCTCCTGAAGCGCGCTCGAACCCGCGTTGAGCGCGGCGGCGACGACGGTCAGCGAAGCGTCCGCCGCTTTCGTCACGGTCGAGTCGGCCTGCGACGCGGCGCGCACGAGGAAGCGCTGCTGCTGGTTGTCGGGCGCGCTTTCGGGGACGCGCGCGTTCAAAGTCACCTCGATGCTTGAACCGCGCTGCATCTGCGGCGTGACGAAGATCGGCATTCCGGTGTCGTTGCCGCTCTGGCTGAAGGTCGGCTGGTACTCGGCGGGCAGGTCGGTTTCGAGCCGGAACTGATCCTCCTTGTTGCCCGCGTTCGTGATGGTGAGCGGCAACTGAATCGTCTGGCCCGGCTGCGCGGCGAGCGCCACGCGGCGCAGCCCAAGTTGAAGGTCGGCGACTTGCTTGACCGTGATGCTGAAGCCACCGCCCTGCTGCGCGTCGGCGGCGCTCGCGGGCGGCGTGTTGAGCGGGGCCGTCGTCGCAGACTCGACCGCGCGCGACGGCGCTGGCGTCGGAGTGAAGGCGGGCGTCGGGGTCGCGCGGGGCGAAGCGGGTGCGCCTGAAGCGCCAGCCGTGAGTTGGCCGTCGGCTCGGGGCGGTGTCAAGGTTCTCGGATTCGTCGTCGTGACGGGCGCTGACGTGCCGCCGTTCGTCGCGTCAGTCCTGTTTGCTCTGCGCGACTGACGCGAAGTGGTGCGCGGGCGTTCGGCGTCGCCGCCGCCGCGCACGGCGAGGTTCGGAGTGTTGGTGTTGGCGCGCGCGACTTCCGAGGGCGTCGGCGTCGGGCGCGCGATGTTGAGCGTGGGCCGCGGAGTCGGCGTCGCCTTCGCGACGGTCGCGGGCGTCGTCGGTTGCGTGCTCGGCGTCGGGCTGGCCGAGGCGGTCACGGTGCGCGTGCCGGCCTCGCTCTTCGCGGTCTGAAGCTCCGTGTCGTAGATGTCTGTGAACGGCGTGTCCTTCATCGCGTGGAGGCGCTGCGCGACCTGCTCGGCCTCCTGCAACTTGCCCAACTCGATGTAGGAGCGACCGAGCCAGAGGAGCATCAGGTCGGCGATGAAGCTGTCGGGGTGCGTCTTGAGGAAGTCGCGGAAGACGGTCGCCGCCTGGTCGTACTGTCCTTTGGCGAAGAGCGCGCGACCGCGGTTGAAAGTGTCCTGCTCGGCCTGTGTGGGCGTGTCGTTCTGTTGCGCCGGCGCGGGCGAGGCCGCCGCGACCGAGGCGGCGAAGGGGGCAAACACTAACACGGCGGCCAGCGCGGCTGCGCCGATTCGAGTCCACGTATTCAAAGCTTTATCCTCCGACGGGCAGGTGCGAGTCTTAACGAGTTGTCCGATCCGAGTCTCGTCGCCGGGCAAGCGACTTCTGAAACTTTGTATCCAACGCGTTGGATAATACAGCGTCGCGGGTGCGTCGGACAAGGCTCTCGAAGCCGTGCGCGCACTCTCACGCCGCGGTCTCACTTGTGATTTTTACCGCGCTGGACTTCGATGCGGTCGCCCGCCTGAATCGTGGGGTCGGGCACCGCGCCGCTCTCAATCGCCGCGAGGTCATACTCGCTCGAAACCAGACGACCGTCCGCGCCCGCGCGCGCGACGCGGACTCGACCGTTCGAGGCCGCGGTCACTCCGCCCGACGCGAGCACGGCCTGTGTCAGCGTCATCCCCGCGTGAAAATCTTTCTGCCCCGGCGAGCCTATCTCGCCGCCGACGTAGAAGAACTCCGGCGGCCTCACCGTCAGGCTCACAACGTCGCCGGGCTGCACGAGCATGTTCAGCCCCGCCGCGTCGTTGAGGTCAACCGACGTGACCTTGCCCGTCGAGTGCGAGATGACGACGGCGCGACCGGCTTCGGGCTTGGGCTGCGCCTCGGCGACGACGACGTAGAGCGGGATGGCCTCGCGGCGCAGAATCTTCGTGCCGGGGTCGCCCGCCAGTCCGCTGATCAGAACCGCGTGGCTCGCGTACTCGCGCACGCCGACGCGCACCTGCGGGTGCTCGTAGAGTCCGCGGTGGCGGAAGTCCGCGATGAGTTGCGCGGCAAGCTCGTCGGTCGTCATCCCCGAAACGGTCAGAGGGTCTTTCAGGAGCGGGTAGTCCAGCACGCCGCCCGCGAGTACTGTGTAGAGCGTTGACTGTCGCGGGTCTTGGTCGTTGAGCAGTCGTATGTCGAGCACGTCGCCGACGCCGACGCGATAGACGTTCGTCAGTTCGACCGGAGGAACGACGGACGAGGGGCCAGCGCCAGCGGGCGACGAAGAGTTGTTCGGATTCGTCGCGCCGCCCGCCACTTTGTTTGCTCCAGTCGTCGCGGTCGGTTGCGAAGCTGTGTTCGAGTCAACGCCCGCGCCGGATGTGTTCGTCTTGTTGCCGACCGCGGGCGTGCCGAGCGGGACGGCGGGGTCGGCGCCGGCCTTCGCGGGCGCGTCGCTCGTCGCGGGAGGCTTGTTCGGGTCTGAAGGCGTCGCGGTCGAGGCCGTTGAGTTCGGGAGCGCGGAAGGGTTCTGCGATTTTTCGGAAGAGTGTTTGTCTTTTTTGTCGTCGCCCTTGTTCGAGGATTCTTTCGGCGGGTCGGCGCGGCGCTCGCCGTTCGCGGCGGCGCTCGGCGTTGGCTTGGTCTCTTTCGACTTCGTCGCTGTCGCGTCGCCTGCATCAGCAGCCTTCTCTTCCGAGGCGGGGCCGACGCGGACGCTGTCAACCTGAAAGCCCGCCGCGCGAGCGTGCGCCGCGCAGAGTACGAGCGCGAAGGCGGCGGCTATGACAAACTTCTTCATGCGAGCACTCTTTCTCGACTGCCTTCGACGCCGAGCGCCGCCGGGCATGGCGGTGATGACGGCATCGCCTGAAACACCCTAAACCTTGTTCCCCGGCGGCGCGGCTCATCGCCTTGTGTGCGCCGGGCATCATCTCTCGTAGAGAGTAAACGACGAAACGCCTTCCGATCTCAGAGACCCGTGCCGCAAAATTTCGCCCGCGAGGGGCGGAGTCGCGGCGGGCCTTCGGCCTCGCGCCGTTTCGGATTTCAGCCGGATTTGTGAGCGTTTGCCGCAAAGCCGGAAGCCGGGCCGAAAGTTCAAAGAGGCGGCGGGCCGCTGACGCCCGCGACCGCCTTTCGATTCTACTCTCTGTTTTTCGGGCGAGGCAACATTTCCGGCGAAAAAAGATTCGGCCAGCGCGCGCCGAGCCGCACCCGCACGCGCTCCTCGACCTCGTCGGCGGTCGCGCAATCGAGGCACTCTTCGGCGACGCGCGCGGCCTCCGCACACTCCAGACCTCCGAGCGTCCGACGCACGCGCGGTATCGCCGTCGGTGCCATGCTCAGCTCGCGCGCGCCGAGTCCGACGAGCACCGCCGCGTATGCCGGCGACGCCGCCATCTCGCCGCAGACGTTCGAGGGGATTCCCGCGTCGCGCGCAGCGTCGAGCGTGCGCCGGACGCTCTGCAAGACTGCCGGGTGCAGCGAGCGGAACCAGTCGGCCACCTCGTCGTTGCCGCGGTCAACGGCGAGCGTGTACTGCACGAGGTCGTTCGTGCCGAGGCTGAAGAAGTCAACCTCGCGCGCGAGCCTGTCCGCGACGAAGACTGCCGAAGGCACTTCGATCATCGCGCCGACCCGCACGCGACCGACCGCCCGGCCCTCGCTTTTGAGACGCGCGCTCTCCTCCTCGACGACGGCGCGCGCGCGCCGCACGTCCGTGATGTCGGAGATCATCGGCAAGACAAGATCAATGCGCGCGTGCGCGGCGGCGCGCAGCACGGCGCGCACCTGCGTGCGCAGCACGTCGTCTCGGCGCAGGCAGAAGCGAATCGCGCGCAGGCCGAGCGCCGGGTTTCGCTCCTCGCCGCCGTCCGCGATGAGCGCGCCAGACTTGTCGCCGCCGAGGTCGAAGAGTCTGACGGTCGCGCCGTCGTCGCCAGCCGCGCGCGCGAGTTCGAGGTAGGCGGCGCGCTGCTCCTCCTCGCCCGGCATCGCGCCGCGGTGCGACAGCAGGAACTCCGAGCGGAACAGGCCGACGCCGCGCGCGCCGAAGCGCCCGACCCACTCGTACTCGACCGGCAGCTCGACGTTGGCGCGCAGGATTATCTCGACGCCGTCTCTGGTTCGGAGCGGCGCGCGCAAATCAACCGCCGCGGCCTCGCGCACCGAAGTGTCGCCCCGCGGTCGCCCCTCGATGCGGACGATTTCGGCGGTCGCGGGCGCGGGATGCAGGACGACCTCGCCGTTGCGCGCGTCAATGATCGCCGTGTCGCCGGTGCGCGCGGCGCGGTAGAAGTCGCGCAGGCCGACGACCGCCGGGATGCCGAGGCCGCGCGCGATGATCGCCGTGTGCGAAGTCCAGCCGCCCACGTCGGTCGCGACCGCCTTGATGTGCGTGAAGTCGAGTTCGGCGATGGTCGAGGGCATCAACTCTTCGGCGACGATAATGGCGTCCTCGGTCAGACGGCGACCGCCCATGCTCTCGCCCGAAAGCGCGACGAGCAGCCGGCGCGTCACGTCCTCAACGTCAGAGCTTCGCTCGCGCAGGTAGTCGTCCTTCACCTCCTCGTAAACGGCGAGCACGCGATCCGTGACGACCTTGACGGCCCACTCGCTGCCCACGCGCTCCGAGCGGATGACGCCCTCCACGTCTTCGTTCAGCTTGCTGTCTTCGAGCATCAGCAGGTGCGCGTCGAAGATGTACGCGTGCTCCTCGCCGAGCGTGCGCGCCGCGCGCTTTTTGAGCGCGAGCAGTTGTCGGCGCGACAGGCGCACCGCCGCGCGGAACCGTCGGACTTCGCGCTCGACCTCCGCGGCGTCGAGCGCGACGCGGTAGATGCTGTGGCGCGCGCCGCTGTGGATGCGCAGCACGCGGCCCGCGGCGACGCCGTCCGAGACCGCGACCCCGCGCCAACGCTGCTCGCGCTTCTCCCTCTTTCTGCTCAAACCTCGGCTTCCCCGAACCCGTCCGAAATCAGACGGCACAAAGCGTCGAGCGCCGCGCGCTCGTCCGCGCCGTCCGCGGTGATTATCAACTCGGTGCCGCGCGACGCGGCGAGCATCAGCACGCTCAGGATTGACTTCGCGTCGGCCTCGCCGCCGCCGTCCCCGCGCACGAGCCGGATCGCGCTGTCGTACTCGGTCGCCGCGCGGACGAGCTTCGCCGCGGCCCGCGCGTGCAGGCCGAGGCTGTTCACTATCGTGACGCGGCACTCGACCAACCCTCTACCCCTTCCGGCCTCCGCCCGCGAGCAGTTCGCCCGCGAGGTAAATTCCGTGCCGGCCCTGATCGCGCACGAGCCGCGCGACTTCTTCGAGCGACTCGCCGCCCTGCTGGCTCGCGAGCTTGATGACCATCGGCAGGTTCACGCCCGTGACCATCTCCGTCTCGCCGGCCTGCAAAAACATCGCGGCGATGTTGGTCGGCGTGCCGCCGAACATGTCGGTCATCAGCAGCACGCCGCCGCCCTGCGAGACGCGCTCGATGGCGCGACCGATCTCGTTCTTCGCGGCCTCCACGTCGTCGTGCCAGCCGATTGAGACGGCGGTGATGTGCCCGACGTTCCCGATGATCGTCTCCGCCGCCGACAGCAACTCGCTCGCGACCTGACCGTGCGAGACGATGACGCCCGCCACGCGCCTCGCCGCACGATTCTCGTCAACCTTCGTCTCTTCAGCCATGAGCCACCCTTGAACCGACTATTTTCTAACGACCCCCTCGCCTCCCGCCTGATGTTTTTTATTTTCCGCCTTCCGCCTCTTCGTCTTCGCAACGTCGCGGTGGACGGCGTTCGCCTCGTAGCCCGCGCGGCGCAGGTGGCGGGCGATTGCGTTGGCGACGAAGACCGAGCGGTGTCGGCCTCCGGTGCAGCCGATGCCGATGGTCACGTAGGACTTGCCCTCGCGCTTGTAGAGCGGGAGCAGGTAGTCAACGAGGTCGTTGAAGCGGCGGACGGTCTCGCGCACCTCCTCGCTCGCGTTGAGGAAGTCGGCGACGCGGCGGTCGTGTCCCGAAAGGTCTCGAAGTTCGGGGACGAAGTGCGGGTTCGGCAGGTGGCGCACGTCGAAGAGGAGGTCAACGTCGTGCGGGCTGCCGTGCTTGTAGCCGAAGCTGTAAACCTGCACGCGCATCGGCGCGCCTTCGAGTCCGGGGCTGAAGCGCTCGATGAGCAGGCGGCGGAGCGTGTGGACGGTGTGCGCCGAGGTGTCAATGGACTGGTCTGCGTGCGCGCGCACGTCGGCCATCGCCTCGCGCTCGCGCCGTATGGCCTGAAGCAGCCCGTCGCCCGCGTCCGCGGGGTGCGGGCGGCGCGTCTCGCTGAAGCGGCGCACCAGGGCCTCGTCGGACGCCTCGAAGAAGAGGACGAAGACGCGCAGGCCCGACTCGCGAAGCTCGCGCAGCCGCGCCGTAAACTCTCTCAGGAAGCGGCCCTCGCGGATGTCTATGACAATCGCGGCGCGCTCGATGTGCGGGCGGTTGTGGTCTTCGGGTTGGACGAGGCGCGCGAAGGTCGGCAGCAGCGTGAGCGGAAGGTTGTCAACGCAGAAGTAGCCGAGGTCTTCAAAGGCGTTCGTCGCCGAAGACATCCCCGAACCGCTCAGGCCCGTGATGATGACCACGTCGGGCGAGGTCGCCTCGGTCGAGTTTTTGTCGGGCTGTCTTTTAGCGGCCATCCTTCGACCCGTCGCTCTCTTTTCCGCGCGACTCAACGTCGCGCGCGGCCTTCAGTTCGTCAACCCTCAGCATCTCGCGGTGTCGCGCCGCGAGTCCGTGCGCCGCGTTGAAGCCGCGCAGGCTCAGGAGGTGGACGCGCACCGCGGTCTCGACGAGGGTCGAGAGGTTCCGGCCCGGACTCACGGGCAGGACGAAGTGCGGGACGGCGACGCCGAGAATCTCGACCGTGCGCTCTTCGAGTCCGAGTCGCTCGACCTCGCCCGCCTCCTTCCAGCGTTCGAGCCTGATGTCGAGTCCGATCTGCTTCGGGCCGCTCACCGCCGAGACGCCGAACAACTCGCGTATGTTCAGGATGCCGAGGCCGCGAATCTCCATGTGCTCGCGCAGGAGTTCGGGCGTGCTGCCGATGATCTGGCCGGGGCGCGTGCGCCGAATCTCCACGAGGTCGTCGGCGACGAGCTGGTGCCCGCGCATGATGAGGTCGAGCGCGCACTCCGACTTCCCGACGCCCGACCTGCCTTCGAGCAGCACGCCGAGTCCGTAGAGGTCGAGCAGAACGCCGTGCCGTGTCTCGCGCGGCGCGAGGACTTCTTCCAAGTGCTCGGTGATCTCCGTGATCGCGACGGAGCTGACGAGCGGCGTCTGAATCAGCGGGAGCGCCGCGCGCTCCGCCGCCTCGGCCAACTCGGCGGGCGGCTTTAAACCCTTCGTCACGAGGATGCAGGAGATTTTCTCAAGCTCAAGACGCGCGACCGCGCCGGCGCGCTCCGCCGGGGTGAGCTGGCCGAGGAACTGAAGCTCGCTCTGGCCGACGATCTGCACGCGCCCCTCGTGGACGTAGTGCGTGAAGCCGGCGAGCGCGAGTCCGAGCTTTTGTATGCGGGGCACGCGGAGGTAGCGCGACTCGGCCCCGCGCGCGCCCGCCACGAAGCGGAGGCCGAAGCGCTGCGGCGCGTTCGCGACGAAAGCGCCGACGGTTATCGTCGGGGCGTCGCCTGAGATGTTTGAAGTCGCGGCCATCCGAGAAACTTTAGAAGTCGGGCGGCAATTTAGGAGCGCGTCCGCCCGCGACCCTGCAATGACGAAGGCGCGGCGATTATAAATCCACCCGGACGGGTAGATAAACGTTTCGCCGCGCCGGAAGTTTTCAAAAGCCTCGCGCGCACTCAGGGCTGGATGAGTCCGAAGTTTCCGTCCTTGCGCTTGTAGAGGACGCTCACGCGCGAGGTGTCGGAGTCGCGGAAGACGACGAACTGGTTGGAGTCTTCCGCCAGAGTCAGCGCCGCCTCTTCCGCGGTCATCGGCTTCACGCGGTAGCGGCGCGCGTTGATGATGCGCGGCGCGCTGGGCTGGACGTTCTCGGCCTTTGCGGACGCGCCCGACTCGTCCGGCGCGACCGCCGAGAGCGGGGTCGCGTTCTGCTTGCGCTCGATGATCTTCTTCTTGAGCTTGACGGCCTGCTTCTCGATCTTGTCAATGCAGCGCGTGAGCGCCTGATACATGTCGGCGTTCGTGTCCTTCGCCGTCAGCGTGTGCTCGCGCCAGTGCAAAAGAATCTCCGCGATGTGGCGGTTCTTGACGACATCAATGATGACGTGGGCGCGCGCCGTGGTCGAGTTCGGGAAGAGGTGTTCGAGCTTCCCGAAATGTTCCTCGACGTGGCTGCGCAGTGCGGGCGTGACATCTATGTGACGCCCCGTGTACTCGAAGTCCATACCCTAACCTTTCCGCCGCTGCGTAGTCCGCGGGCGCGGCGAGGGAGGCAACGCCCCCGAACGCACCGGCTCATGCCTGATTGTTCACTGCTTAAACTTTCCAACGCGCGGCGCGAACTTAAGGATGGAGGCGGAAGGACGAGGGACGAAGTGGAGACAGTTTTCTTTCATCCTTCACCCCTCAAACGACCGCCTTGCGCTCGCGCGAGCCGGGAATCTGCATCTGGTCGCGGTACTTTGCAACGGTGCGGCGCGACAGCTTGATGCCTTCCTTGACTAAAATCTTGACGACCTGGTCGTCGGTGATCGGGTTGTGCGAGTCCTCTTCCTCGATCAGCTTTTTGATGCGGAGCTTGATGATGCGGGTCGAGACTTCCTCGCCCTCCTCGTTCACCATGCCCTCGGTGAAAAAGCGCCGCAACTCGATGACGCCCTGCGGCGTGTGCGCGTACTTGCGATTGACGACGCGCGACACGGTCGAGAGGTGCATCCCCGTGTCCTCGGCCACGTCCTTGAGCATCATCGGCTTGATGAACTGCACGCCCTTGTCGAGGAATTCGCGCTGGCGGCGGACGATGCACTCGACGACGCGGTAGATGGTCTGCCGCCGGTGCTCGATGTTTCTGAGGAGGTCAACCGCCGAGCGCATCTTCTCCTTGATGAAGTCGCGCGTCTCCTTCGTCGTCCCGTCGCGCGAGAGGAGCGACTGCATGTCGCGGCTGATCCGAAGGCGCGGGCCGCCGTCGTCGGCGAAGTAAATCTCGTACTCGTCGTCAACCTTCTCGATGAAGACTTCGGGGACGATCAGTATCGGCTCGTCCGACGAGTAGCGGCGACCGGGATACGGGTCGAGCTTGCGTATGTGCTGAAGCTCCTCGACCAAATCCTTCACGTCAACGCCGACCTGCTTGGCGAGGTTCGGGAGCTTGTGCTGCTGAAGCTCTGCGAGAGGGTGCTCGCTGATGAGCTTCGCCGCGATGCAGTTCTCGCCGCCGCCGCGCGTGCAGGCGTCGGGGCCGAGTGCCGCGAGCTGGACGAGCAGACATTCTCGCGCGTCGCGCGCGCCGCAGCCGACGGGGTCGAGGTGCATGACGATCTGTCGCGCCTCTTCGACCAGTTCGGGCGTGCAGCCGCCGAGTTCCGCGACCTCCTCGTTCGTCGCGTTCAGCCTGCCGTCGCCGTCGAGGTTGCCGATGACGCACTCGCAGACCGAGACGAGGCGCTCGTCCACCTGCGTCATGTGCAACTGCCATTCGAGGTGTTCGGCGAGCGACGGCGCGCGGGTCAGAAACTGCTCGAAGGTCGGCGCGTCCTCCTTGTACTCGAACTCCTGCGTCTTGTAGCCGGGGTCGAGGTAGTCCTGAAACTCGCGACCGAAGTCAATCTCCTCGAACGAGTCGCCGGACTGCTCCGAAATCTCGTGTTCGTCGCCGAACTCGTCAACGCGCGTCCCCTCTTCGCCCTCGAAGGCTTCGGGAGCCGCCGTCAGTTCGACCGGCGGCGCGTCGCCCGCGCCGTTGGCGGAAGCCGAGTTGCCGTTCGGGGATTCGGGCGGGGCGGCTTCGACCGGGGCGGAGTCGTCGGGCGCGCCGGCCAACTGGTCGAGTATCTCTTTCTCCAACTCGCGCTGCTCGTCCTGCGTGTGCACTTCTTCGAGGACGGGGTTTTCGAGGAGCTGCTGCTGGATAAGGTCGCTCAGTTCGAGCGAGGTCATTTGCAGCATCTCGATGCGCTGGCGCAACTGCGGCGTCAGGACGAGTCGCTGCGAAAGGCTGGTCGTGAGCTTAACCGACATACTTCATTCGGATAATTCAGTCTCTAAATTATGATGCTTTGAACTTCAAGAAACCGTCACGCGGTTCGGGAGAGATTATAACCGATTTGAGGCCGGAGCGTGTACAACCAAGTCGCCCGTGGCTTCACATCCTGAATTTTTCGCCGAGGTAGTGCCGCCGCACGTCCGGGTCTTCGGTCAACTCGTCGGGCGCGCCGGAGCGGAAGATGCGACCGTCGGCCATGATGTAGGCGCGGTCTGTGACGCCCAGGGTCTCGCGCACGTTGTGGTCTGTGATGAGGATGCCGATGCCGCGGCGGCGCAGGTAGAGGATCATCTGCTGGATGTCGTCAACGGCCTTCGGGTCAATGCCGGCGAAAGGCTCGTCGAGGAGGATGAACTGCGGCTCGGTGGCGAGCGAGCGCGCGATCTCTGTGCGGCGGCGCTCGCCGCCCGAAAGCGCGTCGCCGCGCGTGTTGCGGACGTGCTGGATGCCGAACTCTTCGAGCAGTTCCTCGACGCGCTTCAGGCGCTCGCTCCGCCGGAGGCCCATCGTTTCCAGCACGGCGAGGATGTTCTCGGCGGCGGTCATCCTTCGGAAGACCGAAGGCTCCTGCGGCAGGTAGCCGACGCCGAGGCGCGCGCGCAGATACATCGGCAACTTCGTCACGTCGCGGCCCGCGAGCGTGACGCGGCCCGCGTTCGCGCGCTCCAACCCGATGACCATGTAGAAGGTCGTCGTCTTCCCCGCACCGTTCGCGCCGAGCAGCCCGACGACCTCGCCCGGCTCGACGTGCAAACTCACGCCGTCAACGACGCGCCGCCGCCCGTAAATCTTCACGAGGTCGAACGCCGCCAGCGCGCGCTCCGAAGGCACGCGCCGGTCGTGCGCGCCCGCCTCGCGCGCCTCTTCCGCGACGATCCTTTCTGTGATCTGCTCCGTTGCCATCCGTAGTGACGAGTGATGAGCGATGAGTGATGAGGCAAGAGTTTTCCACTCATTACTCATCACTCATCACTCATCACTGCTTTCGTACCTTGTGCGTCGAGTGCACGCGCCCCGCCGACTGCTGCGCGTCGCTGCCGCCGTCGGTGACGACGCGGTTCTCGTGCAGATAGACGGTCATGCGGTTGCCCTCGGAAGTCCCCTTCTCGGCGTCCTCGACGCGCGCCGGGTTGCCGGTGAGCAGGATGGTGTCGTCCGCCGCGGTGTACTGCGCCCAGTCGCCCGTGCCGTGTCTGCCGGGCTGCGTGACGACGACGTTGCGCTGCGCGATGGTGCGCTCGACCTCGTAAGAGTCCTTCAGAAGATAAACGTCGGCGACGGCGCTCGTGATCCTGTCCGTGCCCTGGCGGATGTCGGCGTCGCCCTCGTAATGAATCAGCCGGTTGTCGTCGGTGTAGGTCATGCTGCGCGAAGTGGCGAAGACGGGGACGACCGTGCGGTTGCCGCTCGCGTCCTTGCGCCGCGCCTGATAGAGCGCGCTCTGCACGCTGCCTTCGGCGTCCATGCGCTTCTGGTCGCGGTGGAGCGTGATGCGGTCGGCCTTGACGAAGTTGTCGTCCTGCCACGCGCGCGCGTTGCCGGTGTAGATGCCGATGCCGGTCTCGTGCTGAAACTCCGCCGCGTTCGACGCGATGAAGACCGGACTCTTGACGTTCTTGAAGGGCGCGGCCCCGTTCGTCTGCTCCTGGCTGTAATAAGTCGTCAGGACTTTGCCGCGCGCGTTCGAGATTTTGTTGACGGTGTCGGAGTCAATCTCGGTCGCCTTCAAACGCGCGCGCGAGTCCCAGACGACAGGCTCGCCGCCGCGCAGGTGGATGACGCCGTCGGCAGCCGTGTAGGTCATCGTGTCCGACTGGCCGTTGCGATCCTGCTCGTTGAATTTCGCGTCGCCGTCGCAGTCAACGCGCTCTAACGCGTGCGTGTCTGCCGAGAATGTCGCCGTCATCTTCTGCGAGGTCATCGTGCGCTCGCGCTCGACGAAGCGCGAGTCGCCGTCGGCGTCGAAGCGCTGAACCTCCTGCGTGTCGCGGAAGAACTGCGCTGTCATCGTCTGCGCGTTGAGCGTGCGCGTGCCGCGCTTCGGGGTCTCCTGGTACGGCTCGACGACCGCCTTCGCGCCGCCCGTCGCCGTGAAGGTCTTGGCGAGGTTGCCGGCCTCGTAAAAATCACACTGGAAGTTCGGCGCGTAGAGCGACTTCTTGTCCGCCGCCGGGTTCGGCTGCACGGGTTCGACGACGAGTTCGGCGTTGCCTGCGGCGTCGGCGTGTTCGAGGTCTTTGCCCGTCTCGCGCCAGACGAGGTGAACCGTGTCGGCGGTCAGGCGCTTGTTCGCGGCCTTCGGGTCTCCGGCTTTCGACTTCGGCGCGGCGAGCGTCAGAACCGTCCGCGCGCCCGTCTTCAACTCGCGCAGGAGGCTGCGGTCGCCCTGCACCGCGAAGCTGAGGTCGGCGTTGCCGGGCGTTTCGAGGTGCGCGTCGGAGTCGGCGTTGATGGTGTTGGCGCGCACGTTCTGGCGCGACTGCGCGGAGGTGAGCTTCTGGTTGTCGTCGAAGTAAAAATCGAACTCGCCCGCGAAGACTTCCGCCGCGTGCCCCTCGTTCATCGAGCGCAGGTAGGAGTTGCCGCGCGCCGCGATGTGCTTGACGCGCTTCTGCTCGCTGAGCTGTCCCGTCAGAGTGTCGCCGCTGAAAACGTCCTGCCCCTGCTCGGCGACCGCGCCGCCGCTGAAGTTAATCGTCATCGCGTTCTGGTCGAAGTCGGCCTGCGCCGACTTCACGGTCACGGGCTGCCCCTTCAAGTTCACCTTCGGCACGCCCGCCGGCTCCGACTGTTTTTGACCTTCGGCTTCGGGCTTGACGGTGATCTCGACCGAGCCTTTCAGGTTGAGCTTCTTCGCCTTCGAGTCGAGCGTGGCGGTGTCGGAGCGCCCGCTCACGTTCTCGCGCTCGAACGTCACGGGCGTCGTCACGTCGCCGACCTCTGTCTTCACGTCGTAACTGACCGTCTGGGACTTCACAAACAACTCGTCGCGCGTCTCGATCTGCACGTCGCCGGTGAAGATGAACTGCGTGTTGTCGTCGTTCGTCAGGGTCTTCTGCGAGATGATCTTGTCGGGCTTGTCGCCCTTGTCGGGATAGACTTCGAGGTGGACGTTCTCAAGCTCGTGATGGCCGTCGGAGTATGTCAGGTCGCGGTCGGCTGTCAGGACGACCCAGAGCCTTCCGTCCTTCATCTCGCGGTGTTCGAGGTTGCGCACGTCGCCGACGACTTCGGTCGAGAGCTGCGCCTGCCCCGCCTTCATGCGGAAGTCCTCGTGATTTCGCAGACGCCAGTACGAGATCGCCACCGCCGCGACGCCGCACGCCAGCAAGGCCAGCGCCAGAACGCGCACGAACTTCGGCGCTGCGATCCGCAGCCCAAGCCCCGCCACTTTTCTGCGCCGAATCTCTTGCATCCTTCGGGAGTGATGAGTGATGAGTGATAAGAAAAACAAAAGGCCCCGCCGACTTCTTGACTTATCACTTATCATTCATCACTCATCACCTGCCTTCAAATCTTCCACGACCAACTGCAAACGCGTCCTGCCCTGCCAGCAGTTCGCCTCGACCGAGTAGGCCAGTTCGATGCTCTGTCCGGGCCGCGGCGTTGCTGAAACCTTTTCCGCGCCGCCCCACCAGATGCAGTCGTGGACGCGTCCGTCTGATGCGACGGAGTTAAATTTCAAATGCCGCTCTTTGACGACGCGCGGCTCGCCGACGACCTTCAAACCGCGCGTGACGAAGACGGGTCGGGGCCAGCCCGCGCCGAAAGGCTCAAGCGCTTCGAGCGCCCCGCAGAGTTCGAGCGAGAGCGCGTCCGCCTTCAACTCCATGTCGTATTCGAGGCACGGCACGCCGTCCTCTCCGCACGTCACGCGCGCCGCGTGCTCGTTCAGGCGACGGCGCAACTCCGCGACGTTCTCGCGCCGGACGCCGAGGCCCGCGGCGTGCGCGTGGCCGCCGAAGCCTTCGAGCAGGTCGGCGCAACTCGTCAGCGCGTCGAGCATGTGGAAGCCGTCCATGCTCCGCGCGGAGCCGTGACCGTGGCCGTCCTCGTCGAGCGAGATGACGATTGCCGGTCGCCCAAGCTTCTCGACGATCTTCGACGCGGCGAGGCCGATGACGCCGCGGTGCCAGCCCTCGCCCGCGACGACGACGACCGCCGTCTCGTCCTGACCGCTCTCGAAGAGCTGAGCGACGGCGCGCTCGGTCACTTGCTGCTGAACTTCGCGGCGCTCGCGGTTGCGCGCGTCGAGGTGCTCGGCGAGCCGGCGGGCCTCGCCTCCGTCCTTCGTCTCGAACAGTTCGACGACCGCGCGCGCCGCGTCCATGCGCCCGGCGGCGTTGATGCGCGGGCCGATGCGGAAGCCGAGGTCAAAAGCCTTCATGCCGCGACCGTCGCCGCAGCCGGCGATTTCCATCAGCGCGCGCAGTCCCGGATTCGTCGCGCGGTGCAGGTCTGCGAGTCCGAGCGAGACAATCGCGCGGTTCTCGCCCGTCAGTTGCGCCACGTCGGCGACCGTGCCGATGGCGACGACCTTGAGAAAGCCGCTGACGAGACTTTCGCGACCGCGCTCGCGGAGAAGCGCGTGCGCGAGTTTGAACGCGACGCCGACTCCGGCGAGCGTCTTGTCGGGATACGCGCAGCCGCGCTGGTTCGGATTCAGCACGGCGAACGCGGGCGGCGCCCCCTCGTCTTCGTCGGGCAGGTGGTGGTCGGTGACGATCACGTCGAGGCCGTTCGCGCGCGCCCATTCGAGCGGCTCGTGAGCGCGGATGCCGCAGTCAACGCTGATGACGAGCGTGTAGCCGTCGGCCTTCGCGCGTTCGAGAACGTCCTGACGGATGCCGTAGCCTTCGGTGAAGCGGTGCGGCACGTGAAAGCCCGTGCGCGCGCCGAGGACAGAGAGCGCGCGGCGCAGGACGACCGTCCCCGTGGTGCCGTCAACGTCGTAGTCGCCGTAAATCAGAATGCGCTCGCCCGCGTCCACCGCGCGCAGCACGCGCGCGACCGACTCGCGCATTCCGAGCATCAGGTTCGGGTCGTGAAGCTGTTCGTGTGAAGGACGGAGCAGCGCGCGCGCCGCCCGTTCGTCTTCGACGCCGCGCGCCGCCAGCACGCCCGCGACGACGGGCGAGACGCCGAGCGCCGAAGCGAGTGCGTCCGCGCCCGCGCCCTGTTCGCGGCGCGCAGTCCAGCGCTTCCCTTCGGTCTTCGTGCGGCTCGCGGTTCTCGTCATTCGTTCACCGTCATTCGGCGAACCACCCGTTCGGGTCGAGCAGCCTGACGCCGATGCGCTGCCGCCCGTCCGACTCGTCCGTCCAAACGCCGTTGACCTCGGCGTCGAGCGCGCGCCCGAACGGCGGCGTCAGGCGCACGGTCGTGCCCGCGCGCACCTGCACTTCCGAGACGAGCGTCGCGCCGCCGCGGCTGACGCGGACGGCCTCCGCGGTGATGTGGAACGCCTCGCCGTCCGCGCCGCTGCCTTCGAGTTCGACTGTAAAGTTGACGGGCACGCGCGGGCTGCGCGGTCGCTGCGAGGGCGGGGTAGTGTCCTCTCTGGTTCGGTCGTTCATCAAATCAATGCCCTCCGGCACACTTACGGGGTGAGCTACTTAACGGGAGGGGCAGGCCTTAGTGTAACCGAAACGCTCGGCGGTTGGCGATTATAGATTGTGGATTTCGGATTGCGGAATGCGGATTTGAAGACGAGCGGTCTTTTCAATCCGCATTCCGCAATCCGAAACCCGCATTCCTCAAAGCGGCTGGATGACGCCGCGGAAGAGGAGGAAGAGGATGAGCGCGCCGACGATGAGGCGGTAGCCGATGAAGACCGCGGTCGAGTGCGTGCGGAGGTAGCGCAGGAGGAACCAGATCGAGGCGTAGCCGACCACGCCGGCGACGACGGTCGCGACGAAGAGTTGGACGCCGTTTCCGTGCGGGAGCTTGTGGTACGCCTCTTTGAGTTCGAGCAGGCCGCTCGCGCCGACCGCCGGGATCGAGAGCAGGAACGAAAACCGCGCCGCCGTCTCGCGCTTCTCGCCCGCGAGGAGTCCGCCCATGATGGTCGAGCCGGAACGGCTCGAACCCGGAATCAGCGCGAGGCACTGCGCGAAGCCGACGGCCAACGCGTCGCCGAGTCCGAGGTCTTCCATCCCGCGCCGCTTGCGGCCCACCTTCTCCGCGACCAGCAGCAGCAGCGCGATGACGATCATCATCGTCGCGATGATCCAGAGGTTCTTCGTCAGCGTCCCCTCGATGACCTTTTTGAAGAGCAGTCCGAGCACGCCGATGGGGATCGAGCCGAGGAAGATGAGCCAGCCGAGTTTGGCGTCGTGCGACAGGCGGCTCCCCAAGAAGCCTCGACCGTCAACGCCGGGCGGCGTGCCGCCGCGCAGCAGGATGATGTGGTCGCGCAGAAAAGCCGAGCAGATGTTCCAGATGTCGCGCGCGAAATAGACCAGCACGGCGACGAGCGTGCCCAACTGGATGACCGCGATGACCGCGGTCGTCTGCTCGGCCTGCGCCTGCGTGCCCGCGCCGCCGAACAGGTCGAGCGCCTTCGTCGCGAAGATCAGGTGCGCGGTGGAGCTGACGGGGATGAACTCGGTCAGCCCCTGAACGATGCCGAGGATGATTGCCTGAATGATGTTCATTATCGTAGCTGTTAGCTGTTGGCTTTTAGCTTTCCGTCTCTTGTCAGTCGTTGTTGTTGTCGTTGTTCAAGGTCAGGTGCAAAGGCTCAGAGCTAACAGCCAAAAGCTAATAGCTCTTCAATCCCTGAGCGAAGCCTTCGACAAGAGGCTGTCGTAGAGTCTGCCCGGCATGTGCCGGATGAGGCGGACGGCGCTGGCGAGTTGCCAGGGGAAGGCGTAGGTGCGCGCGCGCCGCTCGATGGCGCGGATGATGCGGCAGGCCGCGTCGTCGGCTTCGAGGAGGAACGGGAGTTTGTTCTTCCTGTGCGCGGTCATCGGCGTGCGGATGAAGCCGGGATGAATGACGGTCAGGTCAATGCCCTTCCCGCGGAGGTCGAGGCGGAGGCTCTCGAAGAAGGTCGAGACGGCGGCCTTGCTCGCGCTGTAAACGCCCGACTTCGGAAGTCCCCGGTACGCCGCGAGGCTTGAGATGGCGACGAGGTGACCGCTCTGCTGCTTCAGCATCGCGGGCAGCACGGCGGCGACGCTGTTGACGACGCCGATGACGTTCACGGTTATCACATTCCCGGCCTCGGCGGCTTCGAGGCTCGCGCCCGAAGTCGTCGAACTCATCCCGGCGTTCGCGATGAGAACGTCAACGCGACCCCACGTCTCGACCACGCGCCGCGTCGCCTCTTCCAACTCCGAAGGGTTACGCACGTCCGACGGAAACGCCAGAGCCTCGCCGCCCGCGCGCGCCACTTCGTCCGCGGTCTTCGACAACTCGTCCGCGCGCCGCGCGACCAGCCCGACGCGCGCGCCGCGCTTTCCCAACTCGACCGCGAGCGCCCGACCGATGCCCGACGACGCGCCCGTGATGATGACAACCTTCTTTTTCCAGTCGTAGCCCATAGGAGCGTTCAGCAATCAGTTCTCCTCCCTGCCCTTTGTGAATGCCTTCGTGTCCTCTGTGGTTAAGACAGTCTCACTTAACCACAGAGGCCACAGAGGTATTCACAAAGGGCACAAAGAAAAACCAAAGTAATCTGCTTGTCAACAAAGCTCGGCGACGTGTTCGCCGAGCACGCGCAGGGCCTTCCCCAAGTCGTCCTGTTTGATTAAAAGGTGGTCGCGCGAGAAGGCCGAGAGCGCGCCGACCGCGACGCCCCCGCCCGCGAGAATTTCCGTCACGCGCGCGAGAAATCCGACGACGTTCCACGGCAGTTCGATGTCAAGTGTGACAAGCCTGAATCCGCCCTCGAACTTCGCGTCGCGCGCCGCGTGCCGCATCGCGCGCCAGTCGTCCTCTTCGAGCAGCAGCGTCACCTCGAACCTGTCTCGCAGCAGCATGAAGTTCGACTCGGCGCGCGGGCTTAGCTCAGGGTTTTCGAGCAGCCGCTTCCAGTCCTCGTGCCTGATGCCGACCAGCACGAACGTCGCGGGCGCGACCTCGACCCGCGCCCGGCGCAGAAGTTCCGCTGCGTCGCTCGTCACGGCTCAGACCTGAACGACGACCGGCATGATGACGGGGCGCGAGCCGGTCTGCTTCTGGATGAAGCGTTTGAGTTCGACGCGGACGCGCTCCTTCAGGAGCGACGTGTCGCGGCGCTCCTCGCGCGAAGCGGCCTCGACCGCCTCGGTGACGACGCGCTGCATGTCGCGCACGAGGACGGAAGTTCCGTCGCCGTCGAGTCCGAGCAGGCCGCGCGCGACGACTTCGGGCGGGACTTCGAGCTTGCCCGTCTCCTCGCTGATGGTGACGACGGGCGTGACGACGCCGTCGTAGGCGAGCTGGCGGCGCTCGCGCACGACCTCGCCGCCGATCTCCTCGAAGCCGGTCTCGTCAATGAAGGTGCGACCGACCGGGCGCTTGTCAACGACCGACGCGCGCTCGCCGTCGAGTTGCAGCACGTCGCCGTTCTCGATGAGGATGATGTTCTCTTCGGGGAAGTCGCAGTGGTTTTTCAGAAACTCCTTGTGGCGGTAGAGCATTCGGTACTCGCCGTGGACCGGGACGACGAACTTGGGCCGCACGGCCTCGGTCATGATGCGAATGTCCTCCTGCGAGGCGTGGCCGCTGACGTGAATCAGGCGGCGCTTCTCGTCAATGATGGCCGCGCCGCGCTTGTAAATCTCGCCGATGAGTCGGGAGATGGCGCGCTCGTTGCCCGGAATGATGCGCGCCGAGAGCACGACCGTGTCGCCCTCGCCGATTGAGAGGCCCTTGTACGACTGCGACGACAACTGCGAGAGCGCCGCGCGCGACTCGCCCTGCGAACCCGTGACGAGATAGACGATTTCGTCGTCGTCGAGCTTGCGCGAATCCTGAAGCGAGACGAGCATCCCTTCGTGCAGGTCGAGGTAGCCGAGGCGCTCCGCGATCTCGACGTTCTTGACCATCGAGCGGCCCAGCACGCAGACCTTGCGGTCGAACTGCTGCGCCACGTCGAAGACGATTTGCAGGCGGTGAATCGAGGACGCGAACGTCGCGACGAAGATGCGCCCCTCGGCCTGCGAGAAAATCTCCTCGAAGTCGGGGATGACCGCGCGCTCCGAAGGCGTGCGGCCCGGCACGGTCGCGTTCGTCGAATCGGAAGTCAGCGCGAGCACCCCCTCCTGCCCGTAACGGCGCAGGGTTCTCAAATCAATCGGCTCGCCGATGACGGGCGTCTCGTCAACCTTGTAGTCGCCGGTGTGGACGAGCGTCCCCACGGGCGTGTTGACGGCGAGCGCGAAGCAGTCAATGAGCGAGTGCGAGACGCGTATGAACTCGACCTCAAACTCGCCGATCTCGACGACATCGCGCGGCTCGACTCGGTGGAGCAGCACGTCGTTCAAAAGGTCGTGCTCTTCGAGCTTGCTCTCGATCAGACCCATCGTGAAGTGCGAGGCATAGACGGGCACGTTGAATTTTTTTAGAAGATAGGGGAGCGCGCCGATGTGATCCTCGTGGCCGTGGGTGATGACGGCGGCGATGATGTTCTCGCGGTACTCTTCGAGAAATTCAAAGTCGGGGATGCACACGTCAACGCCGTAGGCGCTCTCTTCGGGGAAGCCCATCCCAACGTCAATGATAATCATGTCGTCGCCGTAGCGGACGGCGAGACAGTTGCTGCCGAACTCGCCGAGTCCGCCGAGCGGCATCAGCTCAATCACTTTACTCACTTCTTAACAGTTCTCTCCAAAGGTTAGCGGTCACGCCGCGGGTTAATAAAAGAGGGGCGTAGGCGGAAAGTATAACACACGGGGCTGCGACGAGCGCCCGCCGCGGGACACATCCGTCGAGTCGCGATGGAAGAATCTCGACTCGAAACTATTACCCAGCGCCGCCTCCGGCGATAGCCCCGACGATGCTCAGCCATTCTTCGAGCGCCAGCGTCTCGGCCCGGCGCGAAGGCTCGACGCCCGCCGCTTCGAGAACGGACGATGCGCCGCCCGCCGACTCGACGCGCGCGCGCACGTCTTCGGGCGCGTGGCGGAGGTTGTTCTGGATCGTCTTCCGCCGTTGCGCGAAGCCCGCGCTCACGACGCGCCAGAGCAGCGGGTTGTCCGCGCCGCGCAAAGGGTTCTCGCGCACGCGCAGGCGCGCGACCGTGCTCCAGACTTTCGGGACGGGGCGGAAGGCCGCGGGCGGAACGTCGAAGAGAGCTTCCGTCTCGCAGAACGCTTCGACGAGGACGGTCAGGTATCCGCGCGCGGTCGAGCCGGGCCGCGCCGTGATCCGCTCGACGACCTCTCGCTGAAGCATCAAGACCATCTCGGCGACGCACCGACGCTGCCCGATGAGTCGTTGCAGGATCGCCGTCGAGATGTTGTAAGGCAGGTTCGCGACGACGCCCGCGCGCGTGGCCGGCTCGACGGCGGAGCAGAAATCAACTTCGAGCGCGTCGGCCTCAAGCAGTGTGAAGTTATCGCGCCCGCCGAATCGCTCTCGAAGAAGCGGCACGAGTTCGCGGTCAAGCTCGACGGCGACGACGCGCGCGCCACTCTCGACGAGCAAAGCGGTCAGCGCCCCGCGCCCCGGCCCGATCTCGACGACCGCCTCGCCCGCGCGCGGCGCGAGCGCGGAGACGATGCGACGCGCGTACCCTTCGTCAACGAGAAAGTTTTGGCCGAGCCTCTTTTTCGCGCGCGGGACACTCATTTGAGAATCCGAGTCGAGTCGGGAATGTATCCCGTGACTTCAACGTCCGGGCCGCGGCGAGTAATCTCAACGTCCTGAAGCTTTGTCGCGCCCTCGACGGTCAGCGCGCCCTCGCCGCCGATTGCGCCGAGCGCGTCGCCGCCGAGGATGAGCGGCGCGACGAAGAAGCTCGCCTTGCTGACGAGGCCCGCGCGCAGGAACGCACCCGCGACGTTCGAGCCGCCTTCGACCAAAAGCCCCTGCACCTCGCGGCGATTCAACTCTTCGAGAACGCCCGCGAGGTCGCGGACGCCCGCGCCGACCCTCAAGACTTCGACGCCGCACTCTTCCAGCGCGGCGACCTTCCGCGCGTCCGCGTCCGTCGAAGTGAAGACGAGGACGGGAGCTTCGCGCGCAGTCCTCGCGAGGTTCGACTGCGTGCCGAGCCGCAGCCGCTCGTCCAAAACGACGCGGAGCAGCGGGCGGCGGCGCGCGAGTCCGCTGCGGTCTGTGAGCAGCGGATCGTCAACCGTCGCCGTGCCTGAGCCGACGAGTATCGCGTCCATCTCGTGCCGCAAAGAGTGTGAACGCACGCGCGACTCTTCCGAGCTTATCCAGCGCGCGTGTCCCGTGCGCGTCGCGATGCGACCGTCGAGCGAGGTCGCGAGTTTGAGGTGAACGAAGGGACGTTTGTTGCGGACGGAGTGAATGTACTTCTCGTTGAGCCGCGCGGCCTCGCGCGCGAGCGTGCCGACCGTGACGGCCACGCCCGCCTCGCGCAGACGCTCGAAGCCGCGGCCAGAGACGAGCGGGTTCGGGTCTTCAATCGGCGCGACGACGCGCGCGACGCCGGCGCGAATCAGCGCCTCGGTGCAGGGCGGCGTGCGCCCCGTGTGCGCGTGCGGCTCAAGCGTGACATAGCAGGTCGCGCCGCGCGCGCGCGCGCCGGCCTCTTCCAGCGCGAGCGTCTCGGCGTGCTTCACGCGCTCGAAGACGTAGAAGCCTTCGCCGACCACTTCGCCCCGACCGTCAACGATCAGACACCCGACGAGCGGGCCGGGACTCACCTGCCCCGCGCCGCGCGCGGCGAGTTCGAGCGCGCGCGCCATCATGCGCGCGTCGGAGTCTGGAGTCTGGAGTCTGGAGTCTGGAGTCAAGGCTATTCGGGCCGTTGCAGGAGCAGCGAGGCCAACGGCTTTCATGCGAATAGCCCGCCGACGTACTGCTCGGGGTCGAAGACGACGAGGTCGTCAACGCGCTCGCCGATGCCCGCGTAGCGAATCGGCAGGCTCAGTTCCTTCGCGATGGCGACGGCGATGCCGCCCTTGGCCGTGCCGTCGAGTTTCGTGAGCACGATGCCGGTCACGCCCGCGGTCTTCAAAAACTGCCGCGCCTGTTCGAGTCCGTTCTGGCCCGTCACGGCGTCAACGACGAGCAGCGTCTCGTGCGGCGCGCCCTCGACCTCGCGCGCGGCGACGCGTTTCATCTTCTCAAGCTCGGCCATCAGGTTCGACTTGTTGTGCAGGCGGCCCGCCGTGTCAACGATGAGCACGTCCGAGCCGCGGGCCTTGGCCGCGCGCAGCGCGTCGAAGAGGACAGCTGCCGGGTCTGTGCCCTGCTTCTGCTGGATGAGCGGGACGCCGGTGCGCTCGGCCCAGATGGCGAGCTGGTCGGAGGCCGCGGCGCGGAAGGTGTCGGCGGCGCAGATGAGAACGTCGTTGCCCTCGGCCTTGATGCGCTGCGCGAGCTTTCCGATGGTCGTCGTCTTGCCGACGCCGTTGACGCCGACGATCATGATGACGTAAGGCGCGACGGACTCCGGCACGCTCTCTTCCGTCGCGACGCCCTTCTTCTCCGACTCGCGGAGGATCGAGAGCAGTTCGTTCTTGATCGCCTCTTTCAACGCGGCGATGTCGCCGATCTCTTTGCGCGAGATGCCGCGGCGAACCTTGTCGAGAATTTCGAGCGTCACGGGGACGCCGATGTCGGCGGCGATGAGCGCCTCTTCGAGTTCGTCGAGGAGTTCGGCGTCAATCGTCTTGCGGCCCTGAAAGACCGTGTCAATCTTCTCGGAGAGCGACTCGCGCGTGGCCGAGATGGCGCGCGAGAAGCGCGCGGAGTAGGTCTGCTCTAACGACTCGACCTCGGCCTGCAACTCGTCCATCGAGCGGTCGAGTCCTAGGACGGAAGACGAGAAGGACGAGCGCGGCGCGGGGCGCGGCGTCTCGACGACTTCGCGCTTGCGCGTCTCGGTCAGGCCGCTTTCGGCGGCGGGCTGCGGCGTCGGTTGGCCGCCCGTGGGGACAGGCTCGACCGCGGGCGGAGTCGCGACCGCGTCGCGTGTTTGCGGCGCGGGGCTTGCGGCTCCGCGTGTAGCTTCGGGAGTCTCTGCTGTTGTTTGTGTCGCCGTCTCGTCGGCGGCGGGCGGTTCGGGAGTCTGCGATGGCGGCGTGTTGAGGCCGAGCGTGACGTAGCGATCCTCTTTTTTGCGTTTCCAGAAAAGTGCCATGTGATAGACGAATGCCTTTGAAAAATTATTCCCGGTTGAAAGTTGACGATTATAAACGCAACCGCCGCGCCGGGACAAAAGCGGCGCGGCGGTTCGGGTTGTTGACGAGTCGAAGCTTGTCCGGCGGTCAGGCCACGGGTGCCTGCTCGACCGCGGGCGCGGGTCGCTGGCTCAGCGTCGGCTTGAGGCTCTTGCCCGCGGCCAAATCCTTCGCGCGCTGCGAGAGCCGGACGCGGCCCGGTGTGATCTGCCCCGACTCGCACGCGGCGACGAGCGCGTCCACGACCTGCGAGTCGTAGCGCGTGCCGACGAAGGTCTTGATGCGCGCGATGGCGTCTTCGAGGCTCATGCCCTTCTGGTACGGGCGGTCGGTCGTCATCGCGTCGAAGGTGTCGGCGACCGAGACGATGCGCGCCTGCATCGGAATCTGGTCGCCCTTCAGCCCTTGCGGGTAGCCGCGACCGTCCATCATCTCGTGGTGCATGTACATTCCGGGGAGAAAATCTTTCATCGCCGGAATCTGCGACATGATTTTGTAGCCGCGCTGCGGGTGCTGCTTCATGATCTCGAACTCTTCGTCGGTGAGCGCGGCGGGTTTCTTCAGGATGTTATCCTCGATGGCGATCTTGCCAACGTCGTGAAGCAGCGCGCTGATGCGAAGCTTCTCCATCTCGTCGTCGGGAAGGCCGAGGCTCTCGCCGATGGCGAGCGAGAAGCGCGAGACGCGCTCGGAGTGGCCGCGCGTGTAAGGGTCTTTGCCGTCAATCGCGGCGGCGAGCGCCTTGACCGTGCCGATGAAGAGTTGGCGGTTCTCTTCCGAAGAGTTGCGGAGGTCTTCGATGTAGTGTTCGAGCTGGTCGGTCATCTGGTTGAACGACTCGCCGAGTTCGCCCAACTCCGTCCGGCTGCGGACTTCGATGCGCTGCGAGAAGTCGCCGCTGGCGATGCGGTGCGCGCCAGCCGCCAGGTCTCGGACGGGCCGCGTCAGTTGCTTCGCAAAGATGAAGCCGGTGAGCAGCGCGAACGTGGCCGCGAGCAGACTGATGTAGAGCGTCTGCTTCCTCATGTCGGTGACGGACTTCAGCGCGGCGTGCTCGTCCTGGATCGCGATGACGCCGAGGGTTGCGTCCTGGTCGAGACGCGCGGTCGCGTATGCGCCGAGCATCCTGACCTCCTGCCCGTCGCGCTCGACGTTGAAGGGCGCGAGCGCCGACTTGACCTGACTGCCCGTCGTGCTCCAATCCTGCACGACCTTCAAGTCCAACATCGAGCGGCCCGCGAACGCGACGCGCGCGTCCGGGTGCGCGACCGCGCGGCCTTCCCTGTTGACGACGAAGATGACGGGCATCCCGCGGTCGAGGAGTTCGCGCTCGCTCATCGGGGCGGACGACTGGACGGACGCGGAGACATCCTGAAACGAGATGATGGCGACGACCGCCGCGACGACCTCGCTCGAATCGTGGCCGCCCATCACGGGCGCGGCAATCGTCAGGGCCATCTCCTGACTCGAACGAATCAGGCGCGGGTCGCCGATACGCACGCCCGGCTCGTCCATCTGCGCGAGCGCCTCGTTGACGCGGGCGTTCACTTCGTCGCGCGAGATGGCGTCGGGCTTGTAGGCCACGTGCGGCGTGCCGCCGACGGGCATGATCGCGAGCGCGTCCAGATTGCGGTCGGCCTCGACCGCCTTCTGAAGACGCTCGTCGCCCCCCTGCTGGCCGAGGACGCCGACGCCGCCCGTCAGCTCAAACGCGCGCGCGAGTCCGGTGACGACCTCGCGGTAGCGCTGGCCGAACAGCTCGATCTGCCGCGCCTTGTCCTGCACGAGCTGGGCCTGATAGCGCCCCTCGATCTGTCGAAGCTCGGTCGCGCTGCGGTCGGAGAGCATCCACCCGGCCATGCTCAGCGGGACGAGTCCGACGACCAGAAGCGTTCCGAGGACGATGTAGAGCAGTCGTATGCGTCGAAGTTTCTCGAACATTTGGAGAAAAAAATCGGCGGAGGTGAGAGTAAAATCGGGGCCGGTCGGAAGTTTGAAAAAGCTTTCAGCGCTTGCTCGTGCCGCCTGTGCGGCGTGCAAATTTATAGTACGAAGCGGGGCGGTTGATTGTCAACGTTTTGGATGATTTAAACTCGAATATTCATGAGGGAATTTAGGACGGGGCGGCAGACTTTTACAAACTAACGGGCGCGGCGGGGCGTCTAAGTTGTTGAGCGCGCGTGGGAGGCGCTCGGTAGTTGGGATGCTCGCAGCGAGTTTTGGAGAGACGGTGAAGACCGACGAGCAGTTAGTCGAGCGCGCGCTTGCCGGGGACTCGGACGCCTTCGGCGAGGTCGTGCGCCGCTGGGAGCGCAAAATCTACGCGCTCAACTACGGCATCCTCGGCAGCGTCGAGGACGCGCGCGACGCCGCGCAGGAGACCTTCATCGCCGCCTACCGCAACCTGCAAGGCTTCCGCGGCGAGGCGAAAGTCTCTTCGTGGCTGCACCGCATCGCCGTCAACCAGTGCATCTCGCGCCAGCGCCGCGCGCGCGTTCGTGCGGAGACGGGCATCGAAGACGAGGTCAAGGCGACGGGCGAGCGTTTCCTCTCGACCGGCGAACGCGAGTCGCCCGCGAGCGCGACGGAGAAGAGGGAGCGCACCGAGGCGGTGAGAAAAGCAGTCGCCTCGCTCCCGCCGGAGTTGCGCGAGGTCGTCGTGATGAAAGAGTTTGAGGATTTGACTTTTCAGGAGATAGCCGACGCGCTTCAGATTCCTTTGAGCACGGTCAAGAGCAGGCTCTACACGGCGCTCAAGCAACTGCGCATGAGGCTCGAAAGATACAGTCTGGAGGTTGCCCCGCGATGAACGAGAAGAAGGACGCCACACACACGTCGAACGGAACGGCCCCGCGCGGCTGCGGTCGCGGCGAAGAACTCGTCGCGTACCTCTACGGCGAGTCGGACGCCGCCGAGTCGAACAGTTTTCGCCAGCACCTCACCTCTTGTGCCGCTTGCCGCGAAGAGCTTTCGGCCTTCGGCGGCGTGCGCCACTCCGTCCGCGAGTGGCGCACAGAGGTTCTGAGCGGGACGCCCGCGCTCGACATTCGCGAGGCGCTGACGACCGCCGCCGTCGAGCGGCGCGAGCCTGAGCGGAAGCGCTCGGCTGTCGCCGCGCTCCGCGAGTTCTTCTCGCTCTCGCCGCTGTGGCTTCAGTTCGGGACGGTGACCGCGGCGCTCGTCGTCTGCGCGCTCGCCGCGCTGACGTTCGCGCGCACCGAAGTCAGTTGGGACGCGAACGGCCTCGCGTTCAGGACGGGCGTCCCCGCGCGCGTCGTCAAAGAGCAGGTTCGTGTGCCGGTTCAGACCGGCTACACCGATGAGCAGGTCAACGCGTTGGTCAATGACCGAGTGAACAATCAACTCGATGGCATTCGGGCGAAATGGGAAGCCGACAACAACCAGCGCGTGAAATACCTTGAGGCCGCGTTGCAGCAGCAGAAGTCTGCCAGCCGAAACGCGACTCAAATTGCCAGAGGCCCGCGCACTTCCATGCGGGGCAATTCTGCTCGCAGTCAGCTTGCAGACGCTGGAACCGTTGACCCGTTCTCGACGAGAGAGGAGAGGGGCGTGCCGCACCTGACCGACCTGCTCGACGCGGTCAATACGCCCCAGTGAGTTGAGAGGCTTTGAGATTTATCTTTGGCCGAGTTGTTGAAGTTTGAGAGAAACGCGCGAACGACTTTCGCTCCGCTGCCCGGAGTTAAATTGAGGTTTCCGACGATGAGAACATCTGCCC
>Ga0070740_10000502_pt1 | contig 83368 bp, 75 predicted proteins | sample Coa_R2_FD_67286 | JGI IMG/M metagenome (GOLD analysis project Ga0070740, IMG submission 67286) | Surface soil microbial communities from Centralia Pennsylvania, which are recovering from an underground coalmine fire - Coalmine... | ecosystem: Environmental > Terrestrial > Soil > Unclassified ... | reverse complement strand
TGGCCGAAAACGCGGTGGACGTGATCGGCCTGGCGCGCCCGTTGTGCACCGAGCCCGAGGCGCCGCGCCGCCTGCTGGCCGGCAGCGACGCGCCGCTGCCGAGTTTCGAGCGCACGCTGCGTCTGGGACCGGGGCCGCTGGCTCCAGAAACAAACTTGTTCTTGTTCAAGGTGCTCAACGTGCTCGGCCAGCAGGGCTGGTATTACCTGCAGATCTTCAGGCTGGCCGACGGCCGGCCGCTGCGACCGCCGCGCGGGCTGTTGCGCGCCTTGCTCGGTTATCTGTGGGACGAATATCGCACCGCCTGGCGTCGGCGGCGCGCGGCGCGTTCCGCGCCTTCAGCGGAAGTCGTAGGACAGGCTCAGGCTTAAAGCGTACTGCCACTTGTCCTCCACCGTCGGGCTGCTGGCGGCGGGCCCCAGCAGCAGGGTCGCGGCCGCCACCGCGTCGAGGAACCAGTGCTCGCCGAAAATCCAGGTGGCGTTGGCGCCGACGCCGGCGGATTTCACCCCGCCGCCCGGCGTGTATTCCGGCTCGCCCGTTTTCTGCGCTTGCGCCGCGTCGACGCCGAAGGCGTGGCGCAGGTAGTTCTGGTCGGCAATGGTCACCGAAGCCCCGGCGAATACGAAAAACGTCTTCGACCCCGCCAGCGGCAGGTAGGCGCTGGCGTCGCCGATCCAGCCCCCGACGCCGCCGATGTTGTAGCGCACGTCGCCGCGCACGACGAGCGGGAACCAGACGTATTCGCCGAACACTTTGGCCGCCGGCGAGGCGGACAGATCGCCGCGGCCGCGCAGGCGAAAATCGGTGCCTTCCTGACGGCCGAGATCGTAGGTCAGCGCGATGCCGGCGCGGTAATCCATCCCGCGCAGGAGGTTGACGCCCAGACCCTCGCCGGTCGAAAAAAAGGCGATGTTCCGGTAACGCACGTCGATGGTCGGTCCCGGCTCGAAGTAATAACGGTCGGAGCCTTCGAAGCGCGGCAGCATCTCGACGCCGAAACCGAGCAGCGTCTCCCAGCGCGGCGGATGGGGCTCGAAGCGCTGCTTGAGCGCGATGCCGGCGGAGTACTGCCATTCGCCCAGCGGCGAAGGCGTCTGCGCCCGCGCCGCGGAAACGGCGACCATGATCGTGACAATGACGGCGCACAGGCACCGCTGAGCGGTAGATCCGCACATTGGGTGACGAGCTCGCTGAAGTGCGCGTTCAGTATCCCGTAAGTGTTGCGTACTTACCTGAACCGCGCCAGGCTTTTACACAACTTCACGCGGAACCGCCGCGGCGGCGGCGCTGTCTTAGACGGGCCGTCGGTCGGGCGGCGGAATGCGGAGCCGTGCCATGAATCTTCGTCCTGTCCTGTGCTGGTCCCTGGGCATGCTGGCGTGCAGCGCCGCCGGCGTCTACGCGGAAGATTCCGGCGCTGCGGCGAGCGCGCCGAAAAAGTCCGAGCCCCCGGCCGCCGCACAACCCGCCGTGACATCGAACTGCCTCACCGAAACCGGCAGCCTCATCAAACCCAAGCCGGGCCAGTGCTTGAACGTACCGGGCCGGGTTTACGGTCATGACGAGCTTCTGAGCACCGGACAGGTCAACCTCAGCGACGCGCTGTCCCACGTCGATCCCTCGATCACGCCGGGGCGCTAATTCAATACCCGCGGCACCGCCAGCCGGAACGGCGCGATCAGGGCGTCGAAGGATTCGCCGCTTTCCGTGACCATCTGGAAGCTGCCGTGCATGGTGCCGACCGGCGTGTTGAGCGGGCAGGCGCTGGTGTACTGGAATTCCTCGCCCGGCTTGAGTTCGGGCTGATAGCCGACCACGCCCGGCCCGCGCACTTCCTCGACTCGGCCTTCGCCGCTGGTGATCACCCAGTGGCGCGAGAGCAGCTTTACCGTCACCTGGCCCTCGTTGCGGATGGTGACGTGATAGGCGAACAGATACTGGCCGTTGACGGGATCCGACTGGTCCGGGACGTAACGCGGCACCACGCGAATGCGCAAACCGCGGGTGACGGTCTCGCTCATGCGCGCACCTCCCAGGCAGCGCCCACCGGCGGCGGAATCTGCGAGCCGCAGGAAAAACGATGGCGTTCCTCTCGCTCCACGAGGGCGGATGTCCGGTGACGGCTCACATGAATCCCGCTTGAAGCTGGGCCTCCTCGCTCATCCTCTCGCGCGTCCACGGCGGATCGAATACCAGTTGAACCTCCGCCTCGCGCACCCCGGGCACCTGCAACAGCTTGCTCTTGACGTCGCCGACCAGGATCTCGCCCATGCCGCAGCCCGGCGCGGTCAGGGTCATGGCCACGTGGGCGCGCCAGCCGCCGCCCTCCAGCGGTTCCAGCCGGAATTCGTAAATCAGCCCCAGGTCCACGATGTTGATCGGGATCTCCGGATCGTAGCAGGTCTTCATCTGCTCCCAGGCGGCGCGCTCGATCTCGCTTTCGCTGGCATCCGCGGCGAGTTGCGGCGCGCGCTGCGGCGCCTTGCCCAGCGCGTCGGCGTCCTGGCCTTCGATGCGGAACAGGTGGCCCTGCAGCCGCACCGTGTAGCTGCCGCCCAGCGCCTGCACGATGGTCGCCTCCGCGCCTTGCGGCAACTCCACCCGAGTGCCGGCGGGGATCAGCACGCCGATCACGTCGCGCGTGAGGGGAACGGTTTCGTAAGGCTGGGACATACACACGAAACGACGAGGCGAAGCCCTGAGGCCTGAACGCTTCCGGTCAAGCCCGGAGGCGTGCGCATAGCTTACCCCGAATCGGCGCCGGGAAGGCGGCACGACCTGTGTTGCGCCCACTCGGCAATCGTTGCAGCATGAAAGAACCACGCTCTGTCCAGAAACCCGCGCCATGAACACCAGGTTGCTGTGCGCCCTGCTCGCGACGATCTATTCCGGCGGGCTATACGCTGCGGCGGCGGCGCTGCCCGAACCGCGGACGGTCACGGTCGGCGGCCGCGGCGAAGTCGCGGCCACCCCGGATCGCGCGCGCCTGACCATGAGCGTGGAGCTCACGCGACCCGAGCTGAAAACGGCGCAGGACGAAGCCAATCGCGCGGTGCGCGATTACCTCGCGCAGCTCCGGACCCTGGGCGTGCGCGACGAAGACGTTTCCACCGCTGGCCTGACCATCCGCGCGGAGTACGACTACTCCGGCAAGGAAGGCCGCAAGTTCCTCGGGTACCACGTGTCGCGGGGCATCGCGGTCGTGGTGCGCGATCTCGACAAGATCGGCGATTACCTGACTCGCGCCACCGCCGCCGGCATCAACAACATTTCCGATCCTCAGCTCGAGTCCTCGCACGCCGAGGCGCTGCGGCGTGAGGCCCTGGCCAAAGCCGCCGAGGATGCGCAGGCCAACGCGCGGGTGCTGGCCCAGACCCTGGGCGCGAGGCTAGGTCCGGTCCAGCGCATCAACGCGGCGGCCGAATCGGTGATCCCGCCACCGCAGCCGCGCATGATGGTCATGGCGGCCTCGGCCCCCCAGCCGAGCGGCAACGAAGAGCTGGGTTTCGCCGCCGGCCAGATCCGCTACTCCGCAACACTCACCGCCGAGTTCGACCTGCTCTCGCCGTGAGTGGGGCGGCCGCGTGCGCGGTGCGAAGCTTGGTGGGATAATCCTTGGCTTTCCTCCCAGCGGGATCGCTCGTGGCGCACAGCAAGCCGGTCGTCGGCCTCATCATGGGTTCCAAGTCCGATTGGGACACGCTGGAACACGCGGCGCGCACGCTCGAAGCGCTGGGCGTGGCGTACGAAGCGCGCGTGGTATCCGCCCATCGCACGCCGGACTTGCTGTTCGAGTATGCGGCGAGTGCGATGGCGCGTGGCCTGAAACTCATCATTGCCGGTGCCGGCGGCGCGGCGCATCTGCCCGGCATGGTCGCGGCCAAAACCCGGCTGCCGGTGCTGGGCGTGCCGGTGCAATCCAAGGCGCTCAACGGCCTGGATTCCTTGCTGTCGATCGTGCAGATGCCGGCCGGCGTTCCGGTCGGCACGCTGGCCATCGGCCCTGCCGGTGCGGTGAACGCCGCGCTGCTCGCCTGCGCCATCCTCGCATTGCACGACGCGCCGCTGGCGCAACGGCTGGAAGCGTATCGCGCCCAGCAGACCGCCGAGGTTCTGCACAACCCCGACCCGTCCCAGGCCTGACGTGAAAATCGGCATCCTCGGCGCGGGCCAGCTCGGCCGCATGCTGGCCTTGGCGGGTTATCCCTTGGGGTTCGAGTTCGTGTTCCTGGACCCGGCGGCGGAGGCCTGCGCGTCGCCTCTGGGCGAACATGTGCGAGCGGCCTTCACCGACGAATCCGCCCTGGCGCAGTTCTGCGCGAGGATCGATCTTGCCACGTATGAGTTCGAGAACGTGCCGCTGGCGGCGGCGGAATTCGTCGCGGCGCGCCGACCGCTGTGGCCGCAGCCGCGCGCTCTGGCCGCCGGTCAGGATCGGCTCGCCGAGAAAACCCTGTTCACCTCGCTCGACATTCCGGTGCCGAGCTTCGTGAAAGTCGACACGCGCGCGGAACTCGAAGCCGGTTTGTCGCAGGTCGGTTTACCGGCGGTGCTCAAGACGCGGCGCATGGGTTACGACGGCAAAGGTCAGGCGGTGTTGCGTCGCTTCGCCGATGTGGACCCGGCCTGGAACCGCCTTGGCGGCCAGGCGTTGATTCTGGAATCCTTCGTCGCTTTCGAGCGAGAACTGTCGTGCCTCGCCGTGCGCGCACGCGATGGCGACTGCCGCTGTTATCCGCTGGTGGAGAATCGCCATCGCGACGGCATCTTGCGCCTCGCGCGACCGCGCCGGGACGAGCCGCTGCAGCGGCTCGGCGAGGATTATGCGCGGCGCGTGCTCGAGGCCTTGGACTACGTCGGCGTGCTCGCCTTCGAATTCTTCGCCGTGGGCGATCGATTACTGGCCAACGAGATCGCGCCGCGCGTGCACAACTCCGGTCACTGGACCATCGAAGGCGCGGTGTGCTCGCAGTTCGAAAACCACCTGCGCGCCGTTTGCGGCCTGCCGCTCGGCAGCACGGCGCCGCGCGGCCTGTCGGCGATGGTCAATTTCGTCGGTCGGGCGCCGCCTGCGGAGACGGTGACGGCGATCGAAGGCGCGCATCTGCACCTGTATGGAAAACAGCCCAAACCGCAGCGCAAGCTCGGCCACGTCACGGTGACGGCGGACGACGACGCAACGCTCGAAGCGCGTCTGGGGCAGCTCGTCGCCTTGGCCGACCGGTGGTCGGCCTAAGACAATATTTATATTTTAATCAATTATTTATATGTCTAGATTGCTCGCCAGCAGGGCATGGCGGGCGATGAAATCGCGGCGCGGCTCGACGTCCTCGCCCATCAGCGTGGTGAACATCTGGTCGGCCGCGACCGCATCCTCGACCTGGACTTTCACCAGCCGGCGATTGGCCGGATCCAGGGTGGTTTCCCACAGTTGTTGCGGGTTCATCTCGCCCAAGCCCTTGTAGCGTTGCACGCTGAGGCCGCGACGCACTTCCGCACGCAGCCACTCGTAGGCCTGATCGAAGCGGGCGACCGCTTGTTCGCGCCCGCCGCGGCGCACCATCGCCCCGGAACCGAGCAGGCCCTCGAGCCGGGCGCGCAACCGCTGGAAATGCTGGTAGTCGCTGCCGCCGAAAAACTCTTCCCCCAGCAGCCATTGGCGGCGCAGCCCGTGGTGCAGGCGTTCGGCCTTGAGGCTGCGTCCGTGCTCGCCCTGGGTGGCGAGGATCCGGTAGCGGGCTCCGTCCGCAGCGGTCTGGTTGAGCCGCTGCTCCAGCTCGGCGCTCCAGGCCGGCAATTCTTCGGCGGCGGACGGAAACGGGCGCTGGGCGCGCAAGGCTTGAAGCAACGCTGGATCGAAATGTCGCGACAAGCGCTGGACCGCGGCATCCGCCTGGGCGTAATCGCGCATCAGCTCTGCCAGTTGGGCGTGCGGTAGCGGAGCGCGGCCCTCGCCCGGGATGAGCTCGGCTTCCTCCAACGCGGTGCGCAACATCCAGTCCTCCAGCTCGCGGTCGTCCTTGACGTAAGTCTCGTGCTTGCCGGACTTGAGCTTGTACAGCGGCGGCTGGGCGATGTACACGTGGCCGCGCTCGACCAACGCGTACATGTGGCGGTAGAAGAACGTCAGCAGCAGGGTGCGAATGTGTGCGCCGTCCACATCCGCGTCGGTCATGATGATGATGCGGTGATAGCGCAGGTTCTCGGCCTTGAGTTCGTCGCGGCCGATGCCACAGCCCAGCGCCGTGATCAGCGTGCCGACTTCGGCCGAGGACAGCATCTTCTCCAGCCGCGCCTTTTCGACGTTGAGGATCTTGCCTTTGAGGGGCAGGATGGCCTGGAAGCGACGGTCGCGGCCCTGTTTGGCCGAGCCGCCGGCGGAATCGCCCTCGACCAGGAACAACTCGGAAGCCGCCGGATCCTTTTCCTGGCAGTCGGCGAGCTTCCCGGGGAGGCCAGCCACGTCGAGCACGCTCTTGCGGCGATTGAGCTCCTTGGCCTTGCGTGCGGCCTCGCGCGCGCGCGCCGCGTCGATCACCTTGGCGGCGATGATGCGCGCCTCACGCGGATGTTCGAGCAAGAATTCGCGCAGTTTCTCGGCGATCACCTGTTCCACCGCCGGCTTGACCTCGGAAGACACCAGCTTGTCCTTGGTCTGCGAGGAGAACTTGGGGTCGCGCACCTTCACCGACAGCACCGCGGTCAGCCCTTCGCGGGCATCGTCGCCGATCGGCTCGACTTTCTCCTTCTTGGCCAGACCCTCGGATTCCAGATAGTCGTTGAGCGTGCGCGTCAGGGCGTTGCGGAAGCCGGTCAGATGCGTGCCGCCGTCCTTTTGCGGGATGTTGTTGGTGAAGCAGTAGACGTTCTCCTGGTAGGAGTCGTTCCACTGCAAGGCGGCCTCGACGCGGATGCCGTCGCGTTCGTCGTCCACGTAGACGATGGTCTCGTGTAGGGCTTGCTTGTTCTTGTTGAGGAACTCGACGAAGGCGCGGATCCCGCCACGGTACTCGAACACGTCCTCGCGGCCGCTGGCTTCATCGCGCAGAAGGATGCGCACGCCGGAATTGAGAAACGACAGCTCGCGCAGGCGCCGCGCCAGGATGTCGTAGTGAAACTGGGGGTTGCGGAAAATCGCGTGGCTGGGATAGAAGCGCACGCTCGTGCCGCGGCGGGTGGTTTCGCCCACCACCGCCAGCGGCGCCTGCGGTACGCCCAGGCGGTATTCCTGGTGGTGGTGCTTGCCGTCGCGGTAGATGTCGAGCAGCAGCCGCTCCGAAAGCGCGTTCACGACCGAGACGCCGACCCCGTGCAGACCTCCGGACACCTTGTAGCCGCTGCCTCCGAACTTGGCGCCCGCGTGCAGCAAGGTCATGATCACCTCGGCCGCCGACCGTCCCTCGTCCTCGTGCAGATCCACCGGGATCCCGCGCCCGTTGTCGATCACCGCAACGCTGCCGTCGGCGTGCAGGATGACCTGCACCTCGGTGCAGTAACCCGCCAGGGCCTCGTCGATCGAGTTGTCGACGACTTCGAACACCATGTGGTGCAAGCCGGTGCCATCGTCGGTATCGCCGATGTACATGCCTGGGCGCTGACGCACCGCGTCGAGCCCTTTGAGGACCTTGATGCTGCTGGCGGTATAGCTGCCGTCGGTGTCGGGTGGAACGCTGGGCTGGGGAGTGCTCATTCGTGGAGTGATCGGATGATTCCCTATTCTACCAGCGTAAGCTTCCGCACCGCCCCATGTTCCACGTGGAACATGGCGAGATCCGCTCCGCGCGCGGCCTCGGGAAACGCCTGCGCGGCGATGAACACCTGACCGGGATAGCCCGCCAGCGCCGACCACAGGCGCGACTGGGAGGCCGCCGACAACTCGGCTGCGAAGTCGTCCAGCAGCACGATGGGCGCGTGCCCGGTTTTCCGCTCGATCAGCCGGCATTGCGCCAACACCCACGCGGCCGCCAGGAGTTTCTGCTGTCCGCGGCTGGCTCGGCCTCTCGCCAGTCGTCCGTCTTGACTGAACAGCAACTCCGCGCAGTGCGGCCCGCACGTGGTTCGCTGCAACTTCCGGTCGCGTTCGCGGTGGCGTGCGAGCGCCTCCGCGAGCGTGAGCTCCGCGCCCCAACCCGGAAAATAGCCCAGCGTCCAACGCTCGCCAGGAAGCAGGATGGCGAGCTGCGCTTTAAGATCCGCTTGCAGCTCGCTCAGATGATTGCGGCGCATGCGGTCGAGTTGGCTCGCCACGCCGATCAATTCGAGGTCCCAAGGCGCCAGCGCCGTCGCGGAGACACGCTGGCGGAGCGCCGCATTGCGCTGCGCCAGCGCGTGCTGTAACCGCCGCCAGCAGGGCATGAAATCCTGTTCCACGTGGAACAAGCCCCAGTCCAGCAGGCGTCTGCGGGCCTTGGGCTCTCCGTCGATCACGTGTACCCGCGCCGGGTCGATCGTTTGCAGCGGAAGACGGGCCGCGAGCGCGGCCTGAGTCTGGCGCATTCCATTCATGGCAATCCAGCGGTGGCCGGCTCTCCATGACACCTCCACACGCCATGGGGCAGCGGGATGATCGAGCTCGGACACCGTGGCTTCCAATCGCCAATCTTCGCACCCATCGCGGGTCAGGGAAGCCAGAGCCGCTCGAGGGCTTGCGCCCCGGGTCAGAACGCAGAGCGCCTCGAGCAGGGAGGATTTTCCGGCGCCGTTGTCGCCCAGGATGAGGTTGCGCCGCGGGTGGGGCGTCAATGCGAACCGGTCGAACGCGCGAAAATCGCGCCCCCGCACCGTGTTCAGCCACATGCCGTCGTTCGCATCCCCGCAGGGTCCGGCTACAGGCGCATCGGCATCACGACGTACTTGTTAGCCCCCCCCACAGAATCATGGATCAAGCCGCTGGCGTCCGGGCTACGCAACTCCATGGTGAACTCGTCGCCCTCGATCGCGTCCAGCGCGTCGAGCAAGTACCCCACGTTGAAACCGATCTCCAGCGGACCTCCCTCGTAGCGCACCTCGACTTCTTCTTCGGCCTCTTCCTGCTCCGGATTTTGACTCTGGATGCGCAGCCACCCGGGGGACATCTGCAGGCGCACCCCGCGGAACTTCTCGTTGGAGAGGATCGCCGCTCGCGCCAGCGCGGCTCGCACCCGGACCCGGTCGGCGTGCAGGGTTTTGTCCGAATGCTCGGGGATCACGCGTTCGTAGTCCGGGAAGCGCCCCTCGACCAGTTTCGAGGTGAGTCTGAGCCCTTCCAGCTCGGCCTGGACTTGATTGGCTGAAAAGCTCAACCGGATGGACGACTCGTCGGCATCGATCAAGCGCAGCAGTTCGACCACGGTCTTGCGCGGCAAGATCACCGACAGTTCCTTTTTGAGGCTGCCCTCGCGCTTGAGCTCAGCCAGCGCCAGACGATGGCCGTCGGTCGCCACGGCACGCACTCGGGTGGGTCGCACTTCCAGCAGCAAGCCGTTCAGGTAGTAACGCACATCCTGTTGGGCCATCGCGAACTGAGTTCGTTGCAGCAGTTCCTTGAACTCCTTGCCGCCGAACGTGAGTTGCGCTTCGATCTCCCCCGCGGCGAAGAGCGGAAACTCTTCCGCAGGCAGCGTCGCCAGGGCAAATCGGCTGCGGCCCGACCGCAATTGCAGGCGATTTTGCTGAAGCTCCAAGCTCAGCGCTGCGCCTTCCGGCAGGCTGCGGCATATTTCGTAGAGCTTGCGCGCTGGCGCGGTGACGCGTCCCGGCGCGAGGTTTTGCACGGCCACGCGACGTTCGATCTGCATCTCGAGGTCGGTGGCGGTCACGACCAATTCGTTCTCCTCGGTAGCCAGCAGCACGTTGGTCAGGATCGGCAGGGATTGCCGCCGCTCGACCACGCCGATGACCGACTGCAGCGCGGATAACAACTCGCTCCTCGGAATTTGAATGTTCATGGGATCGTCGTCAGCGGTTTGGAAGTTTTACGTTTTATACCAAGCATAGCCGTAGTGCCGCGGTGTTTTATGGGAATACGTAATATTGTATTTTTATTTCAAACGCTTATCCGTTTTTTTGACTCTGGAATAAAGCTGCGTTCCAGCCTTGGAACACGTGGAGAATTTGTGGAAAAACTTCTATCCACAGACCTCGGATCGTTTATCCCCAAAGACAGCGCCATTTGGTCACTGCCTTGCTCAGTTGGTGAGTTGTCGTAAGAGATTTTCATAGTCCTCGTCCAGCCGTTCGTCGGTAGCCCGCAGTTCGGCGATTTTGCGGCAGGCGTGCAAAACCGTGGTGTGGTCCTTGCCGAAAGCCTGTCCGATTTCTGGGTAGCTGTGCTGGGTCAGCTCCTTGGCCAGAGACATCGCCACTTGCCGAGGGCGCGCCAACATCCGCGTGCGACGCGGCGAGCTCAGGTCGGAAAGACGAATGTTGTAGTAGCTTGCGACGGTGCGCTTGATATTCTCCAGACTCACCGTCCGGTCGTAGGATGCGAACATGTCCTTGAGACAGGTTCGCGCGAAGTCCACCGTGATCGGAGTGCCGGTCAGACGCGCCGAGGCGTTGAGTCGGTGGAGCGCGCCCTCCAGCTCGCGGACGTTGGAGCGGATGCGTTGCGCGATCAACTCGGCCACGTCCGCCGGCAGGCGGATGCCCAGCCCATCGGCCTTGGCCAGCAAGATCGCGATGCGCGTCTCGAACTCCGGAGGCTCGATCGGGACCGACAAGCCCCAGGTGAAACGCGATTTCAGACGTTCGTCGAGACTGTCGAGTTCGCGCGGATAGCGATCGCAGGTCAACACGATCTGCTTGCGCGTGTCGATCAGCGCGTTGAACGTGTGGAAGAATTCCTCCTGCGAATGCTCCTTTCCGGCGAGGAAGTGGATGTCGTCGATCAACAGCGCATCCACGGTGCGATAAAAGTTCTTGAACTCCACCTGCCGCCCGAAGCGGATCGCCGAAACCATCTGGTTGAACCACTGCTCGGCGCCGACGTACACGATACGCGCGTCGCTGCGGCCCTCCTGGATGGCGTTGCCGATGCCGTGCATGAGATGCGTCTTGCCCACGCCGGATTCCCCGTAAATCAGCAGCGGGTTGTAGACCTTCCCCGGGCTGCTGGCGACTTGCAGTCCCGCCGCGCGCGCCTGGGAGTTCGATTTGCCCTCGATGAACGACTGCAGGGTATAGCGGGGATCCAGCCGGCCGCGGGCGTAGGGCAGGTACTCCTCGTCGGCCGGAACGCCGCCATTGGTCGGCGCCGCGCGCACCGGATCTGCGCCGCTGCCCACGGCGAGGTCGATGCGGAAGTCATAAGCGACGAGTTGTGACAACACGCGCTGGATCTTAGGCAGGTAGTCCGAGCGCACCCGCTCCAGCACGATCCGGTTGGGGGCCAGCAAGGTGATCTGGTCCGCCGAAACCACGGCGCGCAGCGGGCGGATCCAGGTCCCGATCTCCTTTTCTGGAAACTCGGCGGCGAGGGACTCGACGCATTTATGCCAAAGATCGTCGCTGAGCATCGAATGGTCGCCCCAGACGGACACAAGAGCATGGACGGGTGGGGAGTCTATCCTGCACGGGCGAGCTTATCCACAGACCCTGCGCCTTGCCGCTCGATGCATGGCCAAGTAAACTCTCGGCTCGACAAACTAAAGACTCGCGAGCAGCATTCATGAAGCGCACCTATCAGCCGCACAAATTGCGGCGCAAGCGCACGCACGGCTTTCGTGCCCGCATGGCAACCCGAGGCGGTCGGAAAGTGTTGTCGCGTCGTCGCGCGAAGGGTCGGGCCAGGCTAATCCCGTAAGCGTATCGATGGGCGCGGGTCAGCGCCTGCCTCGGCGCGCCCGGATGCTCAAGCCGGCGGAGTTCAAACTGGCGTTTGCTGAGGGAGCGCGCATCGTCCGCCCCCCGCTGGCCGTCGTTTACCGTCGTAACCCGCTCGGCCATCCGCGGATCGGCCTTGCCATCGCACGCAAGGCGGTGAGCAAAGCGGTCGTGCGCAACCTCGTCAAGCGGTTGATTCGCGAGGAGTTCCGTTTGCACCAAGAACGGCTGCCGGCGCTGGATCTGGTGTTTTACGTGCCGCCGGGGAGCGCGCGGCTGGATGCCGCGTCGATCCGCGCGGCGCTCGAGCGCATCTGGTCCAGGCTCGCAACCGCCTGATCATCGAAGACCGCCGATCATGCGTCGCATCTGCCTCGCGCTCATCCGCCTCTATCAACGCTTCTTGAGCCCGCTGCTGGGTCCGCGCTGCCGCTTTCATCCGAGTTGTTCGCAATACGCCTTCGAGGCGATCGAGCGCCACGGCATCTTGCGCGGCGGCGGTCTCGCTGCCCGCCGTCTGGCGCGCTGCCATCCTCTCAACCCGGGCGGATACGACCCGGTCCCGCCGGAGCATTGATCCCGTGGAAAACCGCCGGCTGATCCTGATCGCGATGATCGGCGTCGTCCTGTTCTTGCTCTACCAGGCTTGGCAGAGCGACTACGGACACGCCGCGGCCCGGAATGCGGCGACCAGCGCCGCCGTCACGCCACAGGTCTCGCCAGGCACGGGAGGCGCGCCCCAAGCACGCATCCGCGTAAATACGGATGTCTTTGAGGCCGAGATCGCGCTCGCCGGCGGCGAGCTCCGCCGAGTCGTGCTGCGCCAGTATCCGGTGGATCGTCGCCAACCGCAGGACAAGCTGGCCCTGCTCGACGACCGCGCCGGCCGTTACTTCACCCTGCAAAGCGGGTTGGCCGGCGCCGACAAGCCATTGACCGATGCCGGCAGCGCCTTCCAGGCGGAGCAAAGCGAATACCGCTTGGCCGATGGCGCATCGTCGTTGGACGTGCCGCTCACGTACCGCGACGCGGAGGGCTATCGCGTGCGCAAAGTGTTCCACTTCGAGCGCGGCAGTTACGTCATCGGTCTGAGCCAGACGCTGATCAACGACAGCGGTCGCGAGCTGCAAGCCAGCCCTTATCTGCAACTGTGGCGTTCGCCCTCGGACACCGGCGAGAAACCCAAGTTCGTGCATACCTTCCTCGGCGTGGGCGTGTACGAACAGCGCCCGGGCAGCGGGGACTACCGTTTCGAGAAAATCTCGTTCGAAGACCTCGACAAACGGCCGTACGAGGCGCGCCAGACCGGGGGCTGGATCGCCATGCTGCAGCACTACTTCATCGCAGCCCTCCTGCCTCCGCCGGACGCGAGCTTGAGCTTCACCAGCAAGCTCGACTCGGCGAAAAACCTTTATCTCGCCCAGTACGTCGCCCAGCTTCAGCCGGTGCCCGCCGGGGCCCAGAAAGAGTTCACCGCGCGTGCCTACGTCGGCCCGGAGCTGCAGACCGGGTTGGCGCAGGTCGCGCCGGGGTTCGAGCTGACCGAGGACTACGGCCTGCTCACGCCGATCGCCAAACCGCTGTTCTGGGTGCTGGCCCTGTACCATCGCCTGACCGGCAACTGGGGCTGGGCCATCGTGCTGCTGACCCTGTCCGTGCGCATTCTGTTCTTCCCGCTCACCGCCGCGCAGTACCGATCGATGGCCAAGATGCGCAGGTTCGCTCCGCGCATCCAGGAACTGCGCGAGCGCTATGCCGACGACCGCGAGCGCCTGAACAAGGCGATGATGGACTTGTACAAGAAGGAAGGCTTCAATCCCCTCGCCGGCTGCTGGCCGCTGCTGATCCAGCTGCCGATCTTCTACGCTTTGTACTGGGTGTTGGTGCAAAGCGTCGAGCTGCGCCAGGCGCCCTTCATTCTGTGGTGGCAGGATCTTTCCGCGGCGGATCCCTACTACGTCCTGCCGATCCTCTACGGCGCCAGCATGTGGCTGCAGCAACGCCTGTCCGGCCAGACCGCGACCATGGATCCCACGCAGCAGAAGATCATGAACGTGATGCCGATCGCCTTGACCGGCCTGTTTCTGTTCTTCCCGGTGGGATTGGTGCTCTACTGGCTGGTCAGCAACCTGGTCAACATCCTCCAGCAGTGGCTGATCACGCGCCGCTTGGAGAAAGAGGGCCTGGGCCGACGCTGAGCCCGCTAGACTCATGCGGTGAACGCCGCATTCCCAGATACCATCGTCGCCATTGCCACCCCGCGCGGCCGCGGGGGCATCGGCGTGCTGCGTCTGTCTGGCCCGCAGGCAAGGGCCGTGGCCGAGCGCATCGCGGGCGCCTTGCCCGAGCCGCGCCATTTCGCGCTACGCCGGTTTCGCGACGCCGAGGGCAACACCATCGATCACGGCCTCGTGTTGCGCTTTGCCGCGCCGCACTCGTTTACCGGCGAAGACGTGATCGAACTCCACGCCCACGGCGGGCCCGTGCTGCTCGACTGCCTGTTGCAAGCGGCCTGCGCCGCGGGCGCACGCATCGCGCGACCGGGCGAATTTTCCGAGCGCGCATTCTTGAACGGGCGGCTCGACCTGACCCAAGCCGAAGCGATCGCGGACCTGATCGATGCCGAAAGCCGCGGAGCGCTGCGCGCCGCTGCGCGCGCGCTGGAGGGCGAGTTCTCGAAACGCGTCAACGAACTGGTGGAAGGATTGATCGCCTTGCGCGCGGATCTCGAGGCGGCGCTGGATTTCGCCGACGAGGACGTGCCCTGGATCGATGGCGAGCGTCTGGCTACGCGCATCGCCGGGTTGCGGCAACGGCTTGGGCAATTGCAAGCGCAAGCCACGCAAGGACGGCGGCTGCGCGAAGGGCTGACCGTGGCCATCGCCGGCCGGCCGAACGTCGGCAAGTCCACGCTGCTCAACCAGCTGGCCGGCGCGGAAGCCGCGATCGTCTCGCCCATGGCCGGCACCACGCGCGACCTGCTGCGCGAACACGTGCTGCTCGACGGCATGCCGCTGACCCTGATCGACACCGCCGGCCTGCGCGAAACCGCCGAGCCGATCGAACGAGAAGGCGTGCGCCGAGCGCGCGCGGCGCTGGAAAAAGCCGACCTGGTGCTGTTCGTCGCGGATGATGTGGTAGGACTCACCGCCGAGGACGAAACGCTGCTGGCGTCGTTGCCGGGCGCCACGCCCACCCTGATCGTGTACAACAAATGCGATCTCAGCGGTCGGCCGCCGGCGTGGCTGGGAGCGCGGGACGGGCGCGACGCCTTGCGCCTGTGTGCCGCAAGCGGCGCGGGTCTGGAGCGCCTGCGCGAGGCGCTCAAACGGCACGCCGGCTTTTCCGGCGCTGCCGAAGGCGCCTTCAGTGCGCGCCGCCGTCATCTCGAGGCGCTCGGGCGCGCCGCGACCATGCTCCACCGCGCGCAAGAGATCGCTGTGGGCGCGAATCCGGAACTGGTGGCCGAAGAACTGCGCCTGGCGCAGCAAGCGTTCGATGAAATCACCGGCCGGTTTACCAGCGAAGACCTGCTCGGGCGGATCTTCGCCGGTTTCTGCATCGGAAAATGAAACTGTTTCCAAGGACCCACGGTTAAATCCGAACCCTGTGCCATTTATCTAGTTACATCATTGTGTTGTGATCCAACACGGTCTATTGTCATCCAGCGTAAGCCTTGCTAATGTGCCCCCATAGGTGCCCCATTTGATTCAAATGGCGTGCCCCATTTGACGGCTGTTTTTCAATCATGGGGCACACCATGGGTTTTTTTATATGCCTCATTCTCTGTGGAAAGTCATTCATAACAATGAGTTAATTTGTTTTTTCATGGGGGCACGGCGTGGCGCTCACAGACACCAAACTGCAACGGCTATCGCCTAAAGCGCGGCCTTATCAGGCCGCTGACGGCCGCGGGCTCTACATCGAGGTCCATCCCAGCGGCAAGAAGGTCTGGCGGCTGCAATACCGCCTAGGTGGCCGGGGCAGCAAGAAGGAGAAGGTTACGCTGGGCGAATACCCGGCGTTCACCCTCGTGCAGGCCCGCCAGTGGCGCGAGGAGTGCCGGGCGATGTTGGCGCATGGGCGCTCTCCCGCCGCCGCCAGGCAGGCCAGCAAAGCAGCGCAGGCCGCCGAGAAAACCGACTCGGTGCGGGCTTTCGCCGAACTGTGGTTCGCCGAGGTGGTGAGTCGGACCAACAGCGAGCCGCGCAATATCCGCCGCGTGCTCGACAAGGACGTCATCCCTGCCATCGGCGACAAGCGCGTGTCCGAAGTCACCATCGAGGACGTGCTGAAAATCACGGACGCGATCAAGGCCCGCGGGGCCGATCAAATGGCGCTGCAAACCCGCAACGTGATGAAGCGCCTGTTCGCCTACGCCATCGCGCGGGGCAAGACGCAGTTCAACCCCGCGGCGGCCGTGGAGGCCCGATTCATTGCCACGGCTCGCAGCCGCGACGTAGCCCTGTCACCAGAGGAAGTCGGCAAGCTCCTGCGCGGCATCTACCAGTCCTCCATCAAGCGACAACATAAGCTGGCGCTGCACTTGCTGATGCTGTGCATGGTGCGCAAGTCCGAGCTGCTCGAAGCCCGGTGGGAGGAGATCAACTTCGAGAAAGCGGAATGGAGCATCCCCGCCGAGCGCATGAAAAAGGACAAGCCGCACCTCGTGCCGCTCTCCAGGCAGGCGTTGGCGATGTTCGAGGAGCTGCGCGACTTGGCCTGCGGCTCGGAATGGGTGCTGCCGAGCCGCAACAGTCTCAAGGAACCCATCGCGCATAGCACGCTCAATCAGGCCATTCGCTCGCTGGATCTGGGCATCCGCGACTTCGTGATCCACGACTTCCGCCGCACGGCCTCAACCCAGCTGCACGAGGCAGGATTCAATTCCGACTGGATCGAGAAAACCCTCGCGCATACCACCGGCGGCGTGCGTGGTGTCTACAACCGCGCCGAGTATCTGGCGCAGCGCCGCGAGATGCTGCAATGGTGGGCGGACTTCGTGGACGCGCAGATCGAGGAAGGACGCAAGGTCGTTATTGGGCGCTTTGGCAAGGCGTTTCAGGCCAGCTGATCCGCAGGCCTTTGTTCAGCGGTAGCCAATAAGCTACAACCATGTTCGTTGAACTTGAGGAATCTCTTGCAGCCGACGGCAGTGTCCCGTTTGCTGATGGAACTGCGCGAGGATTATGGATCGGGTTATCACATCGACTGCCATCGCCACAGCGCCGCACTCATGGTGCTGCTTGCCGAAGCAGGATGTCCCGAATCTCGCCCGGATCCCTCGCCACTGCCGACTGCCAGCGACCGAGGCCCCCGTACGCATTCACCGCTTGCGTCCACTCGTCGAGATAGCGGCGCTTGACCTGATCCTGCTCGGTGTCCTGCCCTTTCGTTTCCAGCACCAGCATGTCGCCGTTGGCGAGGCGCACCAGAAAATCCGGCCGGTACTTTCGCACGACGCCGCGATAGACGTAGAGGACCTCGAAGCCCAGGTGGTCATTCTTGACCCAGGCCGCTACCGCGTCTGAATTGTCCAACGCGAAGGCATCCGACGCCTCCCAGGTGCTGTCATAGACGCAGACGTTGATGTGCGACTTTTTCGTGCGCTCGCAGGGCTTGCCCGTGTACCAGGTGCGCATATCGCCCGTGGCGCGGATCGGATGGTCCCGGTCGAACACTGGCGTCAGCCGCTCGGTGTTCTCCCGCCGTACGGCCTCCCAGACGTGCTGGACTATCCGGGACATGTTGAGCGTGATGATGAGCCGGCGGCGCAGCTCGTCCTGGTAGAAGAGCGGCGGCGTGATTGTAATGCGGTCGGAAGCAATAAACCGTTCCACGATCCTCACCAGTTGCGCGAGCAGCACTTCGCGGCTCCCCTGCCACGTATGCTTCATCTGGTCGAACACGTCGCGCGCGGTCTCGAAGATGATGCGCTGGGTGCGGAACTCGCGCGCCAGCCGCTCCAGCGCGATGCGCTCGATCTTCGTTACGTCCGGCTTGCCTTCGAGCATCGGGGCCAGCTCCGCCACCTGCGTGGTCTGCGCCGCGTTCAGTTCCAGCGGGCGCGCCTTCGACCAGTCCAGCGTCAGCACCGGCTGGAACACGCGCTCGATGCGCACCACATTCGGCCACTGGATGGCGAACTCGGCCTTCGCTGGATCGGGCTCGACCGCAGTCTTCGGGCTCGGCGGCGACGGCGGGCCATCCTCACCGCCTTCGTGCGGCAAGAAGGTGAAGGGCACACCGAAGATGTTGACGTACTCCGGATCGAACAGCCCCGTTTCCGGATTCAGCTCGTAGGAAGTGCGCCGCAAGCCCCGACCGACGACTTGTTCGCACAGAAGCTGTGACGTAAAGGCACGCAGGCCCATGATGTGCGTCACGGTCTTTGCGTCCCAGCCCTCCGAAAGCATGCCGACCGAGATGACGTTTTGGATCTTCTCGCCCGGTTGACCCACCTTGCCCACCGTGTCCACGATCTGCCGCAGGAGTTCCGCCTGCTCCGTCTTGGTGAGCTTGCGCTCGACCGGAGCGTCGTCCTCGTCCCCATCGTCACCGGCGTCCGCCACCTCCACCGGCGCGGCGGGTTCCTCCTGCGCTTCGGCCTCGTCCAGCACCTTGGAGTCGATGTGCAACACGCGCTCGGAGTTGCACAGCTCGTCGATGTGGATACGTTTTGTATCGAAGGCATGCTTCACCCGCGCCGCCGTCTCGGTGCGGTTGGCGACGGTGATCATCACCGGCGGGGTCGGCAGCCCGGCCTTCTGCCATGCTTTCCACGCCTCGCGCCAGTCGTAACCGAGCAGGTAGTAGGCGTTCAACACTAGGTCGGGTAGCGGCTCCTGCGGCTGCGCGCGTCGATTGAGATCGTCCTTCACCTCCAGGTCGTTGTAGATGTGGTAAAGGCGCGACTTGTAAGTCTTTGCATCCGGTACCGCGTCGTCTCGCACCACCACGCGCGGGGTCTTCACCAGCCCCGATTCGATGGCGTCGTTCAGCCCGAAGTCGCTCACGATCCAGCCGAAGAGCGCTTCCTCGCTGCTCTGCTTGCCCGAGGGCGTGAAGGGCGTGGCCGTGAAGTCGTAGCACATCAGCACGCCGCGCGAGCGGTGCAGGCGGTCGAGGCCGCCGATCCACACGGTTGCTTCCTCCGCGCTGTCCTTCAAGTCGCGCGCGCGCAGATACTTGCCCTCCGCCTCCCAGTTCACGCGCCAGGCATGGTGCGCCTCGTCGTTGATGACGAGCAGGTTGTGCGCGCTCGCCATCTCGCCCAGCACCTCGCGCGTGTAGGCTTCAATGCTCTTGGCGCCGCGCTTGTCCACGCTCTTGCGCTTCTTGAGCTGCGCTTCGCTCTCCCAGGCCAGGGCGTGCCAGTTGCGGATCAGCACCTTCCCTTGCCGCAGTTTGTCCAGCAGCGCCGAGGGCACGATGTTGAACGCCTCGTAGTAGTTGTCGGCAGCGGCCGGTTCCAGCACCGCAAGGCGGCTCTTCACCGTCAGTCCGGGCGCCACGACCAGCACGTTCTTCGAGAAGCGCGCGTCCTGCGCGTTGGTCACCTTGTTGAGGATATGCCAGGCGATCACCATCGCCATGACCACGGTCTTGCCGGTGCCCGTCGCCATCTTGCAGCACTGCCGCGCGAATTCCCCGCCGTCGCCGGGAATCTCGATCCCCACGCGCTCGGCGGCGGGCGCTTCGGTGAGCCAGATCAGCGTCTCCACCGCTTCCAACTGGCAGAAGAAGAACCGGCGTCCGTCGAACTCCTCCGGGTCGCGCCAGTGTTCCAGAAGGCGCTTGGTGATGCTGGTGACGCCTGGATAACCCGCCTCGCGCCAGCGCTTCACGCGCGGGCGGATTTGGTTGACCAGCGGAATCTCGATGAAGATGCCCGGGTCGTCGAAGGCGTGGGACTCGGGCGAAGCAATCACATACCCCGCCGGCCGGCGACCCTCCGTCAGATCAAAGAGCCGCGTCTCCCGGTCGTAGCGCCAGTGGCGCTGCGGCTCTTCGTAGGGCGAGTTGATGATGAGGCGGTCTATGGTGGTCTTGCCCATCACGCGGCCCCGCGCGGTTTCGCAACGCTCGCCGCAGCCACGATGGTGTCGAGCGCCTGCCCGATTTCCGGGTCGATCGCGGTCGCCGGCACGAAAGCCGCGAGCGCGTGGTAATCGGTCTTGCTCATGAGATTCGGCAGACCAAGCCGTTCGTAGAACTGCCTGAACAGCGGCTCCAGAAACTCCTCGCTCGCCTTGATGTCCGCGCTCCACGGGTCCTTGCCGAGAGTACGCAAAGCGCTTTCAATCTGGTTGATCGCTTCCTCCATGGCTGTGCGCCACGTAGCGACGAAGAGGCCGCCTTGCTGCTTGCGTCCCTGATCTTCGGCAAAGGCGAGCAAAGTCTCTCGCTGGCACAGATAGTTTTCCAGCTCACGGCGCTGCCACATCCTCTGCACGAGAGTGGGATCGTCAGGAAGGTTTGCGTCCAACCGGTCGTAGATGGCGATACCGGCGAGGTCTGCCTTGGCCTCGCGCAAGGCGTAAAAATGTTCCTTCGCTTTGCGCGGCTGGTTGGCGACGTAGTGTACGAACGGCCGCTCCAGATGCTGCCGCGCCGGGTGGTTCAACGCATTGGCGAAGGCGCGCAACATGGCGAGATCGGTCGAGCCTTCGAGATAGAGTACCCAGCCCGTCTCCTCGGCGAGGTAGTAATGCTCGAATCCGATGTCGCGCAGCGCCTTGAGCACCTGGCTACCCCGGTCGTCAATCCGATGCGGCTGGCCGACGAAGGCGATTACCAGATCGCGATCGGCCGCCTCGTTGAGGATGACTTCCGAATGGCTGGCGGCGATGATCTGACTGCCCGTCTCTTTCGCCTGGTCGCTGAGCACCTGGTAGATCTGCCGCTGCCGCAGGATCTCCAGGTGCGCGTCGGGCTCGTCGAGCAGCACCGCGCCCGGATTGATCGCCATGTGCGCGAGCAGGAGCAGCGTCTGCTGCTGGCCGCGCCCACTCGCCGACAGATCGAGCGTGATCCCGTCGCGGGTGCGATAGTCCATGACCACCTCGCCCCGCTCCTTGATGTAGCGCGGCTCGTTGAGCTTCGCGCCGAACAGCTTCTCGATACGCTCGGCGATGGCCCGCCATTTCTCTTGCCCGTTCTCGGACTCCCGCACCTGCCAGCAGAGGTTGCGCAGAACCTCCGCCGTGCGGCCTTCGCCGAGCCGCACGTTGATCGTGCCCATTTCCAAGCGGTCTTCGCGGGGCGCAAGGCCTGACATCGGGGGCAGGTAGGCCAGGCGAAGCTCGGCAAGATGTGCTGGCACTTCAGTGCGCTGGCCGTTGGCAGCGCGCAGCGGCCGACAGTAGAAGGATTCCTCGTTGGCGTAATCGAACTCCAGCCCGCAGACCCAAGTCCTGCCCTGATCCACGCCCTCGACAACGATCTCGATGAGGACGTTCTGCGTGCGGGTCTTGCCGCCCGCGCGGCTGCCCTCGCGGACATGCAGATCGCGCCAGAGCAGATTGGCCACCGGGACTGGCACGGTGATGAGATCGCGCCGGTTGATGGTCACACCCGGCCGTTTCTCAGGGACCGCGCCGCCGCCGCGTTTTTCCAGCCAGCGCTTGGTTCCCACGTCCCACAAGGCCAGCGCCTGTAGTGCCGAGGTCTTGCCCGCGTTGTTGGGGCCGATGAAGACGACGCGCTCTCCGAGCTCGATCTCGACGTTTTCGAACAGCTTGAAGTTGCGGATCGTGAGCTTGGTCAGCATCTCAAGCCACTTCCGGCACGGATTCGAACAACAACCGCCGGATGTCGGTTTGCGGTGCGCGTTTCGACAGATACAGCATCTCGATGCCGACGACGCAGCCCTGATCGTCATAGTCGACGATGATGCCGGCCGAGACTTCCTCCGAACGATTCGATGGTGCTTCGCTCAGGCTGAGATACAGCGCGTCCGCCTGCTGATTCACTTTCAGTTTCATGGGAGAGCCTTCCTGCGATCGAAAAATGCCGTGACGACGTAAGGGGGCGTTCGGTTGGGGTTGACGATCACTCGTAACATGCGCCGCTTCTCCAGGCGTCCCGGGCGTGTTCCGTGAGCAGGTATTCCATCAGCCTGCCTCATTCAAGGCGATGACCTTCAAACTCTCGATCCCCCGGTCGTCCACGATCTTGACCGCGATGCGTTTGTGCGTACCCGGCTCGAACGGTAGCGACACCGTGCCGCGGTAGGCTTCGATCCGCTCCTCGTCGATCTCGGCCTTGAGGTTCTTCGCGAGGCGGGCCCAGCCTTCCTTCTCCCCCGCCATCGGGAAGAACACCTGGCGCGGATAGAGGCTGCGGCCGTCGTAGTCGGTATCGAGTAGCCAGACCGCGATCCTGTCCTCGCCACCCGATTCGATGGTTCCGGTCTTGGTGTTGTAGTAGTCGAAGCCATGCACCGAAACGGTGAACTTGCCCTTGTCCTCGCCCTCGGTGATGCGCTCGATGCGCACATCCGGCTGTCCGATGAGCCAGAAGCTCTCGTTGCTGGCGCGCTTTTTCTTGAGGTCCTCGGTCAGCAGATCCGCGTTCATCTGCGCCTTGAGCAGCGTCACGCCCGGCCAGTTCGTCTCGTCAATGTCCTTGGCCGCCTCCGGGTCGAACTGGAAGGCGGCGAAGACGATGAGCTTGGGTTTGGGCACCAGCGTGTGCGCCTCCTCGATGGCCTGCGCCACCTGCCGCTGTTCCAGCGGCGCGTGCTCGGGGCCGAAGGAGACGACGACGCGCATCGGACTGTAAGCCGGGCCGGTCTCCCGCACGCGGTCTGCACCCTCGTCGTTCGGGCGCGTCTCGCCGTCGGCGTGGAGCCAGCGGCAGCCGGGCAGCGGCTCGAGGCGCGCGAAGCGGATGTGCTGGCCGCTCTTGCCGCGGATGCCGGCACGCAGCAGCTCGTCGCGCCATTCGGCCTGGCGCAGTGTTTCGCCGGAACGGGCGATGGAGGTGTCGGCGGGTTGCGGTTTAGTTTCGAGAATCTCGTCTGGCGATTTGACCGCTGGCGCGGGCACCGCCTCCACGGTGAAGGGTCCGGTCACGCGCACCTTCTTGCGATCTACGAAGGGCTGGTCGTAGAGCGTCTCCTGCGGGGCGTGGCGGGCGATGGCGGCGTCGATCTCCTCCTGCCGCTGGCGGCGCAACTGCCACCAGTCGGCTAGCAGGCGCTTGGCCTTTTCCGGCCAGTCGGCCTCCGGCTCGCGCGGGATTTCCCACTCCTGCCACTTTTTCTTGAGCAGCTTGTTCAACTGCTCGCGGATCGGTTCGAGCCGCCCCTGCCAGCGGGCATGGATGCCGTCGATCTCCGGGTTGTTGGCGATGGACTTGAGCGTCACATGCGGCACGGTCTTGTACCTGAAGCCGCTGCCCACGCCTTCTTCGGGGTGCGCCAGTTCGTAGTAGTCGAAGACGGCGGTCATCAGGCGCTGCTTAGCGAGCGTGAGCGCCACGCGCGAAGTATCGCAGGTGATCCAGCGCCGGCCCCACTGCTCGGCCACGTAAGCCGTGGTGCCGCTGCCGCAGGTCGGGTCAAAGACCAGGTCGCCCGGGTCGGTGGTCATCAATAGGCACCGCATCAGGACCTGCGTAGAGGTCTGAACGACGTATGTTTTCGTATCGCCTCCATACCCAACCGATATGTCCTGCCACGAATGGGCAAGGGGGTACACAGGGAAGTCGTCAAGGTAGCGCTTGTAATTGAGTGTGTTGCCGCCGGCCGTAAGTCTTGAGGCTGTTGTAAGCAAACGCAGGCCCCGCGCCGTCGTCTTCCAGTGATTCCCCGCCGCAGGTCTGTACGCCTTGCCGTGGAAAGTGAACGGTGCAGACAGCGTCTCGCTGAATCCGGAAGATGTCAGATTCTCTGTCTGAAAGACGCGCCAGCCTTTGGGGATGAGACTTTGATCTGCGCGCTCGCGCTCGTCCAGGTCCCTGACGATCTTTCCATCGGGTGACTCAACTCGGTTATAGCCGCGCAGTTCAGAGATGTCCTTCTCAACATACAACTGCCGATACTTGACGCTGGCAATGTTGCGCGCATACCAAATGGCAAAATCGTTTGTAGTCGCAAGCACGTTTACTCGCGCCTGCGGACTATTCGCTCCCGTTGTCTTTCGGAAGGCAATGAGGCAACAAAAGTTTTCTGCACCAAAAGTCTCATCCATCAACTCCCGCACATGGTGGACGTTCTCGTCGCTGATCTGCACGAAGACGCTGCCGCTCTCGGTCAGGAGTTCCCGCGCCAGGAGCAGCCGGTCGCGCAAGTAAGTGAGGTAGGAGTGGATGCCCAGCTCCCAGGTGTCGCGAAAGGCGCGGATCTGCTCCGGCTCGCTGGTCAAGTCCTCGTCCTTGCCGTCCTTCACGTCGCGCTTGTTGACGAAGGGCTGGAAGTTGGAGCCGTAGCGGATGCCGTAGGGCGGGTCGATGTAGATCATCTGCACCTTGCCCGCCAGGCCTTCCTTTTCCAGCAGCGAGTTCATCACGAGCAGCGAATCGCCGGCGATGAGTCGATTGCTCCAGCCGTGCTTGTGCCGGTAGAACTCGATGGCCTCGCGCAGCGGCTCTTGACGCTCTTCTTCGAACAGCGAGCCCTGCACCCAGCCGTTGCCGTTGCGCTTGCGCACCGCCTCGATGATGGTGCGCGGGTCGATGCGCTCGTGCACATGCAGCGAGACCGTCGGCACTTCGAATGAAGTGTGTTCGGCCTTTCCGGCCCAGACGAGCTGCGGGTCGAGGTGCGGGTCGTAGGCGTAGGTCTTTTTCTTCTGCCCCGCGTCCGGGTCAGTGTCGGGCGTCACCAGCCCCACGGGCGGGTTGTTGAGCCGCTCGGCGCCCTTGTGCTCGTAGGATTCGATGGGGCGCTTGCCGTTCTCGGACGGGCGGTCCCGTCGCTGCGCGGCGGGTTTCTTTTCGCCCCCGGTCCTTTTTCTGGTCGCCATCTTGCTTTTCTCTCCCAGCCGCTGTTCTTGCGCGTTCGGCACCGCCCCAATCGGTCTGTATCGCCTTGGTCTTGGATGCCCAGGGCGCTACTTGTATCTTACAGGCCGAAAGCAGCAATGGACGATGAGACGTGGAATCGAAGCACCGTGCCAGCGAGTTGCTAACGATTCAGGAGCTTGTCGATCTGCTCGCTCCGCGCGTGAGGAAGGCGGGAGATACGCTGCGGCAAGCCAAGGACAAGGTTCGTAAGCGACTGCTGTATGCGCAGAAAAGCGGCGAATTGGAACGGCTGGGTACGCCGGCCAAGCAGCCGAATGGACGTTTCAAGCTAAGCGCGGTGATCGGATGGGCGCGATTCAAATGGCCGGGCAAGGTAAACGATCTTCTCGCCTACTATTCACGGGATTTAAGCGAGACTTTAACCGTCTCAGATTCCGCAATCGCAGACATCATCCCAGGCGATCTTCCACGTTGCCAGCAGGCCTTGCGAGACAGCCAGAACAAGGTTCGTTTGCTTGAAGCACAACTCGCCGAGTCGCTGGCCGAGATCAGGCGGCTGAAGCCTTTGGCGGATCGCTACGAGGCAAACAGAGCCAAGAACCGCGAGTCTGCGAAGAAGCCGCGCAAAGGCAACTGGTAGCGATGCGATGTCGTCGGCGTTGAAACCAGACTGTGAGCTCGCCGTTCGCAGTCATGCCAATCCCGCCGAATACGATCATCGCTGTGAGCCTGAGCGGTCAGTAACCCGGCTCGTGACCGTTTGAAGATCGAGCCGCGTACCTCCCGCGTCGCCGGTCGTACCTCGCGCGTCGCCGGTCGTACCTCCCGTGTCACCGGTCGTACCTCCCGCGTCACCGGTAGCGCTGAAGACGATTGCTTTTAGCGTTGCTAAGAAAAATTCTCTACAAATAATTGAGTTGCCATGTTCAACGTCGCCAGAGGAGGCGCAAACATGGCTACCGCGATTCTCAGACTTCCCACAGTTAAGGCCCGCACGGGCTTGTCCCGCAGTACGATCTACCTACGCGTGTCCCAAGGCACGTTCCCTAAGCCCGTGAGCCTGGGCGGGCGCGCCGTCGGCTGGATCGAGGAAGAAATCCAGCACTGGCTGGAGCGGCGCATCGAGGCGAGCCGCAAGGCCGCGGCGTGACGGTGCGACGATGCGCGAACACATCGAGCAATTCCGCGCCGCGATCCACAGTGCCGGCCTGACGCCGCCGGAAGTCATCGAGGCGGATGGCAGGCTGCATCGCTTCGCAAGCCAAGGCAAGCGCGGCGATGATGCGGGCTGGTATGTGCTGCACGACGACGGCATCCCCGCCGGGGCCTTCGGCGACTGGCGCACGGGCGCGTCCGAGACCTGGCGGGCGAACATCGGGCGGCGACTGTCCCCACAGGAAGAAGCCGCGCATCGCGCGCGCATCGAGGCGATGCGGCGCGAGCGGGAGGCCGAGGACGCCAGGCGCAAGGCCGAGGCCCGCGAGAAAGCGGGGGCGATCTGGCAATCGGCTCTGCCGGCGGCGGATGACCATCCGTATCTGGTCGGCAAAGGGGTCAGGGCGCATGGCCTGCGGCTGCACGAAGGTGCGCTCGTCGTGCCGATGCGCGACGGCGCGGAACTGCACAGCCTGCAATTCATCGACGCCGATGGCGAGAAGCGTTTCCTCGCCGGCGGGCGCGTGGGCGGCTGTTACTTCCCTATCGGCAAGCCGGACGGCGCGCTGTGCATCGCAGAAGGCTATGCGACGGGTGCGAGCATCCATGAGTCCACGGGCTTCGCGGTGGCGGTGGCCTTCGACGCCGGGAACCTGTTGCCGGTGGCGCGAGTATTACGGCAGAAGTTTCCCAAGCTGCGCCTGATCGTCTGCGCCGACGATGACGTCAACACGGAAGGCAATCCGGGATTGAGCAAGGCGCGCGAGGCGGCGCAGGCCGTCGACGGATTCCTGGCGGTGCCGGACTTCGGCGCGGAGCGGCCTGATGGCGCGACCGACTTCAACGATCTGCACCGTCACGCCGGGCCTGCCGCCGTCCGCGCCTGCATCGAGGCGGCGCAGCGGGTGCAGTCGAGCGAGCCCGCGCCCGTCGTGTATCGGCGGCTGTCCGATGTGCAGGCCCAGCCGATCCGCTGGCTCTGGCCGGGCCGTTTCGCGCGCGGGAAGGTGTCCATGATCGCGGGAACCCCGGCCTGGGTAAATCGCAGGTGACCGCGAGCCTGGCCGCCATCGTCACGACCGGCGGGCGCTGGCCGGTGGACGGCGGGCGCAGCACAGCCGGCAGCGTGATCTTACTTTCCGCCGAGGACGACGCGGCGGACACGATCAAGCCGCGTCTGCTGGCGGCCGGCGCGGACACGACCCGCTGTTACATGCTGGACGCGGTGACAGACCGCGATTCGGACGGCGCGGCTCGCCTCCGCAGCTTCAACCTGCAAACGGATCTCGACCGGCTGGCTTCTTTGCTGAAACGCATCGGCGACGTGGCGCTGGTGGTAATTGACCCCATCTCCGCCTACCTGGGTGGCACGGACAGCCACAAGAACGCGGAAGTCCGGGCTGTGCTCGCGCCCCTGGCAGAACTGGCGGCGCGGCATGGCGTCGCCGTCGTCTGCGTCTCGCACCTGAACAAGGCCGGGGGCAACGAGGCGCTGATGCGCGTGACCGGTAGCCTGGCATTCGTCGCCGCGGCGCGTGCGGCTTACGTGGTCGCCCGCGACAAGGACGATCCGCAGCGCCGGCTGTTCCTGTCCCTCAAGAACAACATCGGCAACGATCAGGCGGGTCTGGCGTTCAAGGTCGAGTCCTGCGTACTGGACGGCGGCATCCAGACTTCTCGGGTGATGTGGGAGCCCGAACCCGTCACGGTGACCGCCGACGAGGCAATGCGGCCGGCGGAAACCGACGACGAGCGCAGCCAGCGCGGCGAGATCGCCGACTGGCTGCAAGACCTGTTGTATCCCGGGCGCATGAAGTCTCAGGAAGTCCAATCCAAGGCGAAGCAGGCCGGATTCGCCTGGCGCTCGGTGCAGCGCGCTGCCAAGGAAGCCGGGGTGGTGATGAAGCGGGAAGGCTTCGGCCCGGACACCGTGAGTTACTGGTCGTTGGGTCCAGTCGCGCCAAGTCGCGCCAGTGGCGCCAATCCCGAAACGGTGGCGCGAGTGGATGGGTTTGGCGCGACTGATGGATTCGAGCGGGGCGAGCTATGAGCGCGGCATAGATGTTGGCGCAAGCCTGCGCGCCTGAAAGAGCGGCGTACGCAAGGCGCAGCTCCCGCTCCATCCGGCGACATCTTGCGGGAGGATGGCGGGCCATTCCCGAATCGGCTCGCCGCCGGCGCCGCCCGCGCCAAGCTGGGGATGAAGCAAACCCACGACATCGTGCCGGTCGATGGCGGATTCGCGCTGCGTCGCAAGTCGGAAGGTGCCGAGGCGCCAGCGCCCAAGGCCGCCACGACCCGGCCGCGCCGTGAGCCGAAGCCACTGAGCGCCGCCGAGTTCGCCGATCAATACCGCCGCCGACTGCTGAACGAGATTCGCAGGATCGGCGGCATCGAGCAAAGAGAAATGCCGGACATCACCGGCGAGGGGCGCCGCGACAAGAAGACCGGCCGCGTGCACACCAAGGCTGGCGGTTGGGCGCGGTTGCTGTTCACCAAGAACGGCCACTCGCTGGACAAGATCGTCGAGCACATGTTCTCGCTGGGGTACTTCCCGGATTTCGAGTCCGACAACACCGACATCAAGGGGTATGTCGATGAAGCCCGAGAGATCATCCGCGCGGCCATCGATGGCGATAGCGTCGCGGCGCTGCCGCCCGCGGCGGCCCAAGAATATGCGCAGATGGCCATGCAGGAGGAGGCGCAGGCGGATAAATTCGCACAAGAGGAAGGGCTGCCGCCAAAAGAAGCCCCGATCATCAACTCCGTCGAGGATGCGATTGCGGTGCTGGGCGAGGACCGTGTTGAACAGCTCGCCCGACAGTACGAGAATGAGGATGACGCCAAGTTCCTGGCAGTTCTAAGAGAGGCCGTCCGTGACCAGCGAGCGCATGAAGAAGATCATAGAGGCAGCGAAGTACCTGCACAAACTTCGCATGGAGAAAGCGGCCCGCCAGAATTCGCCCTCGAACAGCACACCGAAGCCGACCTTGCCGCCCGAGAAGAACGGCAACGACAAGCGCAGCTAGCCGAGGAAGAACGCAACAGGCAGGAAGCGCAGCGCGCGGCGGCCGACCGCGAGCGCCAGAACTTTGCCCTGACAGGTTCTGATCGCCCCGCCGACATCGCCATGGCGGGCGGCCAGATCGACCTGCTGAGCGCGCCTCAAGCGCCGCCCGGCGCACAGGAGCGCCAGCCTCCTGAATCTGTTCGGCTAGAAAATCCATTCGCTGAGAAAGCCGCTCGCGCGCGCCAAGAATTCGAACGGCTGATCCGGCCTACGGCGCACGACGTGGGCATGGCCGAGTCGTTTCCTTTGGGCGCAGGGTTCGGCCGTGAAGGAGGGGGCAAGAAAATCGATGCGGCGATTGATCGCGCCGTAGAGGCACAGCGTGCGCTGCGCGACGCGGAACACTACGAGGCTTTGGCCAAGGCGTTCGACGCCGGCACGGACGAGTTCTCGCGCACGGAACGTGCCTACGGCGGCCGCGAAGCCTATGAGCGCGCCAGGGCGGAAGGCCGCACCAAGCTCAACTACCGGCAGTGGGTGCAGGTGAGAACGCCTGCGTTCAAGCGCTGGTTCGGAGACTGGGAAACGCTGCGCGCCCAGCAGCGTACGGTGGTCGTCGAAGACGCGCAAAAACAAGCCCCGGCCGAGGCCGGGGCTGCTACTGCCGGGCATGTACGGGAACCATCGGCTAGCGCCGAAGTCGATCCGCTCCTAACGGCAGTGACTGAGTTTGTACGCCAACCGCTGCGCCGCGTCAACCCCGATACCGTCTCCAAAGTCGTCGATCCGCAAACCGGCGAGCCGTTGGTGGTGTATCACGGGACTACTTCTAACTTCGACGTGTTTGATTCTTCCTGGACGGATGCCTCTCCGCGCAGGAACACAGCAGGTACTGGTTTCTTCTTCTCCGAAACACCTCTCGAAGCCGAGGGATACACCTGGAGCGCGAGCAGGGTTTCTGGTTCGATCATGCCGGTGTATCTATCGATCAAGAACCCTTACGTGATTGGCGATAGGTATTCTGATGCGATTTGGGGACGCATGTTGCAATCAAAGGCGGAAGCGAAAAAAGCCCGCCAAGAACTGGTTCATAAAGGATACGATGGCGTCCGCACTCCGCTCGGAGAATGGGTCGCCTTCCATCCAATGCAGATCAAATCCGCCATCGGCAACCGTGGCACCTTCTCGCCCGAAAACCCGGACATCCGCTTTTCGCGCGCTGCCGGTGAGGGCCAACCGGCAGTGCGCTCGACCGGCTTCGACAAGGCAAGCGGAACGGTCGTCGCCGACTTCAAGAACGCCATTCCGCTCAAGGCGAATCCCGACTACAAGGCCGCAAAAGCTGGCGATACCGATGCTGCGGTCAGGCTGGTGAAGGCGCTGGTCAAGCCCGAGAGCATCGAGGCCGCCAAGGCGTTCGGCAAGGACGTGACCTACGTTCCGGTGCACGCCGAAGAAGCCGCCGGGCTGAACAAGATTCCAAACGCGCTGGCCACGTATTATGCCGAGCAGACCGGCGCGGACGTGGACGACACGCTCGTCCAGACGAACCGCGCCTACCACACCGGCGCAAACGCGATGGAACGCTTGCTGGCGCGAGCCGAGTTCTCGGGCAAGGTAGAACCCGGTCGGCGCTATGTGCTGGTCGATGACGTGACCACGATGGGCAGCACCTTGGCCGACCTTGCGCATTACATTCGCAGCCAGGGCGGCGAAGTAGCCGGCTCGGTGGTTTTGGTGAATGCGATGCGCGGTGGTAAGATGACCGCAGACGCCAAGATCGTCCGCGAACTGGAGGCCCGACATGGAGACGAAATCCGCAAGCTCTTCGGAATCGAGCCTCGCGCCCTCACCGGCCCAGAAGCCCAATACCTCATTGGTTTCCGAACGACTGACGAACTCAGAAATCGAGTCGCTAAGGCGAGACAAGAAAGAATCGATCGCCTACATGCGAAGGGTGTATTTCCCGAATCTCAAGATTCGCGGGGAGAAGTAAGCCGCCTACTTGGCGCCAACGCTCAAGGCCAGCAGTCGGCGCGAACCGCACCCGAGCGGCCCTACGGCGGCCTGTCGGTATCCGAAGTCCAGAGAATCGCCGACCGCATCGCGGAGAAATGGCAGTAGGCGCCGCCCATCACGGTGCTGGTCAGAAATCCGCACGATCCCGACACGCCGTTGTGGGTCTCGATGCACGACTCTTAGTTGGACGCCAACTGCACGGCACGGGCATTATCACAAGACGCGGAGTTCGCTGACCTGCCCATCGTCAAGGGTGAACCGTCCTGGGAAATCCGGAGGCTGTTGGGTTTGAGTCATGCTGCCTTGGGCAGCGTGGCCTGTTGCCGATAGTAAGCCGCTTCGGCTTCAGCGGGCGGGATATTCCCGATCGGTCCCAGCAGTCGTTTGCGGTTGAACCAATCCACCCAGTCCAGCGTGGCTAGTTCGACCGCTTCGAGGTTCTTCCACGTGTGCCGGTTCGCTAGCTTCTGCATCGAAGTGATCCCGGAACACCGCGGCGCGCCCGCTGTCATTGAAACGCCTTTTGGACGATACTGAAGCGCCGCTACCTTCGGAAATCGCCGTGAACGAAACGGACCAGCTCGGCTCCCGCGCATGGCGGCGCGTCCTGGGCTCGTTGGCGGGCTTGGGTTGTGCTGTCCTGGCGCCGTTTGCGGCCCAGGCTCAGAGCGGCAGCGGCGCGCGGCCTTACGACGGGACCTCGTTCAGCAACCCCTACGCGCCCGGCGGACCTTACGATCCCTATCGCTACGAGCGTCTGGGGCGCGATCCGTATGGCCTGCACGGCGGGTCCACAGGCACGGTACCCAACGCAACGAAACCGGTCGGCGGGGCGCACGCGGCAAGCCGCTTGCGGAAAGCGAAAAAGCTCATGCAGGCGACCTCCCAGGGCCATGCCGCGCAGGGGACCTTCGATTCATCCACTGCGGCAAACCCGTTGCAGCGCCTCGACAACTCGAATCCCGGTTCCAGCGACACGGGCCTTTGCGCTTGGCCAGCGCAGACTCCAGCGTCCGCCCTTGGTGCACTCCCGCTCCAGAAGAGCAAGAACGGCAACGCGGGTTGCGGCGCTGCGCTCGGCGGCTTGAGCGGGGCGCGCTCGCGCTCGAGATGAGCGCCGCCTACCAGTTCTGTCCGCGCTGCGCCAAGCCGCTCACGCATGGGGCCGTGGACGGCGGGTCCGCGCGCTGGCACTGTCCCGACCGGGACTGCGGCTTCGTGCACTGGGACAATCCGGTGCCGGTGGTCGCCGCCATCGTCGAACACGAAGGCGAGATCGTGCTGGCGCGCAACCGCGCCTGGCCGCCCAAGATGTTCGCGCTCATCACCGGCTTCCTGGAGAAAGACGATCCCGATCCCGCCCAGGGCGTGCTGCGCGAAGTCGCCGAGGAACTGGGCTTGCAGGGCCGCGTGCAGGAATTCGTCGGGCACTACCCCTTCCCGCGCATGAACCAGCTCATCATCGCCTATCACGTGGTCGCGCAAGGCGTGATCACGCTCGGCGAGGAACTGGTCGAGTACCGGAAAATCCCGCCAGAAAAGCTGCGTCCCTGGCCGGCGGCGACCGGTTTGGCGCTGCGCGACTGGATGCTCAAGCGCGGACTCACGCCCCTGCCCTTCGAGTTCGAAGCGCTCAAGGCCATCCCCGCGTTCCGCGAGATCGACTCTAAACTCGGCACCGCCGGCCAGCCGAGCGCGGAGCAGTTCCGCGCAGTGCACAGCGCCGGCTATCAGACGGTGATCAACCTGCTGCCGTCGGAGTCGCGATTCGCCCTGCAGCGCGAGCGGCATATCGTCGAGGCCGAGGGTTTGCGCTACGTCCACATCCCGGTGGCCTGGGAACGGCCGCAGCCGGAGGACTTCGAGGCTTTCTGCGCGGCGCTGGCGGAAGAAGCCGGACGCAGAGTCTTCGTGCACTGTGCGGCGAACAAGCGCGTTTCCGCGTTCGTGTTTCTCTACCGCGTGCTCAAGCTCGGGGTGCCGCGCGCCCAGGCGCAGGCGGATCTCGAGGCGATCTGGCAACCGGACACCGTCTGGTCGCGCTTCATCGAGCGCATGCTCGCCGGGGCCGGGCCCTGAGTCCAGCGCGCGCCGCGACGGCGGGAGTAAACTAAAAAAAACCGCAAGCGCAAGACCCGCACGCAAGCCTTTCGGAGCCGAACATGACGATGGACGAACCGCGTCCTACGGATCTCGATCCGCAGGAAACCCGCGAATGGCTGGATGCGCTGGAGGCGGTGCTGGAGCGCGAGGGGCCCGAGCGGGTGCATGCGCTGCTCGAAGCGCTGCAGGAAAAAGCGCGGCGCTCGGGCGTTTACATCCCGTTTTCCCCCAATACCGCCTACCTCAATACCATCCCGCCGCATCTGGAAGAACGCAGCCCCGGCGATCATGCGCTGGAGTGGAAGATCCGCTCCATCATCCGCTGGAACGCGATGGCGCTGGTGGTCAACGCCAACCGCGAACACGCCGGCATCGGCGGTCACATCGCGACCTTCGCCTCGGCGGCCACGCTCTACGACGTCGGTTTCAACCATTTCTTCAAAGGTCCCGAACACCCCGACGGGCCGGACCTGCTGTATATCCAGGGTCACGCCGCGCCGGGCATTTACGCGCGTGCGTTTCTCGAAGGGCGCCTGTCGGAGGAGCAGCTCCGGCACTTCCGCATGGAGACCGGCGGCAAGGGCCTTTCTTCTTATCCGCACGCCTGGCTGATGCCGGAGTTCTGGTCCTTCGCCAACGTCTCCATGGGCCTGGGGCCGATCATGGCGATTTACCAGGCGCGGCTGATGAAATACCTCGAGCACCGCGGGCTGGCCAAAGTCGAAGGACGCAAGGTGTGGTGCTTCTGCGGCGACGGCGAGATGGACGAGCCGGAGTCCTTGGGCGCCATCGACATCGCCGCGCGCGAGAAGCTCGACAACCTGATCTTCGTCGTCAACTGCAACCTGCAGCGTCTGGACGGCCCGGTGCGCGGCAACGGCAAGATCATCCAGGAACTCGAAGGCGTGTTCCGCGGCGCGGGCTGGAACGTGATCAAGGTGATCTGGGGCTCGCTGTGGGATCCCTTGATCGCGCAGGACAAAAGCGGTCTTCTGATCAAGGCCTTCAACGAAACGGTGGATGGCGAGTACCAGAACTGCAAGGCCAAGGGCGGCGCCTACACCCGCGAGCACTTCTTCGGCAAATATCCCGAACTGCTCAAGCTGGTGGCGAGCTGGAGCGACGAGGACATCGCCCGGCTCAACCGCGGCGGCCACGATCCGCACAAGCTCTACGCCGCCTACGCCGCGGCCGTCAAGCACCAAGGCACGCCGACCGTGATCCTGGCCAAGACCGTGAAAGGCTACGGCATGGGCGAGGCCGGCGAAGGCCAGAACATCACCCATCAGCAGAAAAAGATGGGCGAGGAGGCGCTGCGGCGATTCCGCGACCGCTTCCAGATCCCCTTGACCGACGAACAGATCAAGGACACGCCCTTTTACAAGCCGCCCGAGGATTCTCCCGAGATCGTCTATCTCAAGGAGCGGCGCAAGGCGCTGGGCGGTTTCCTGCCGCACCGGCGCACGCGCAGCGAGCCGCTGCCCATCCCGCCGCTGTCGGTGTTCGAACGTCTGCTCGCCGGCACCGGCGAGCGCGAGATTTCCACCACCATGGGCTTCGTGCAGTTGCTGCAGACCCTGACCCGCGACAAGCAGATCGGGGCGCGCGTGGTGCCGATCGTGCCCGACGAGGCGCGCACCTTCGGCATGGAAGGCATGTTCCGCAGCCTCGGCATTTACTCCGTCGTCGGGCAGAAATACGCGCCGGAGGACGCCGACCAGCTCGCTTTTTATAAAGAAGACGTGAAAGGCCAGATCCTCGAAGAAGGCATCACCGAGGCGGGCGCCATGTCGTCCTGGATCGCGGCGGCGACCAGCTATTCCAACCACGACGTGCCGCTGATCCCGTTCTACATCTTCTATTCCATGTTCGGGTTCCAGCGCGTGGGCGACCTGTGCTGGGCCGCCGGCGACATGCGCGCGCGCGGCTTTCTGCTCGGCGGCACCGCCGGCCGCACCACGCTCAACGGCGAAGGCCTGCAACACCAGGACGGCCACAGCCACGTCTACAGCAGCGTGGTGCCCAACTGCCGGTCCTACGATCCGGCGTTTGCCTACGAGATCGCGGTGATCATCCACGAGGGCATGCGCCGCATGTACGCCGAACAGCACGACGAGTACTACTACCTCACCCTGCAGAACGAGAATTACCCGCACCCGCCGATGCCGGCCGGGGTGGAAAAGGCCATCGTGCGCGGCCTGTATCTGCTGCAGCCCTGCGAGCGCCCCGCCGCGTTGCACGTGCAGCTGCTTGGTTCGGGCGCGATCCTGCGCGAAGTGATCGCCGCCGCCGAGCTGCTGAAGAACGACTGGGGCGTGACCGCCGACGTATGGAGCGCGCCGTCGTTCACCGAACTCGCGCGCGACGGCGCCGCCGCCGAGCGCTGGAACTGGCTGCATCCCGACGAAACTCCGCGCCAGCCCTACGTCGCCGAATGTCTTTCCGGCCGCGTCGGCCCGGCGATCGCCGCCACCGACTACGTGCGCGCCTACGCCGAGCAGATCCGCGCCTACGTGCCGATGCCCTATCACGTGCTCGGCACCGACGGGTTCGGCCGCTCCGACACGCGCGAGCGTCTGCGCGACTTCTTCGAGGTGGACCGGCGCTGGATCGCGCTCAAGGCGCTGCACGCCTTGGTGCAGCAGGGCAGCCTGCCGAAGAAAAAACTCGGCGAAGCGCTGGCCAGGTACGGCATCGATCCCGACAAGCCCAATCCGCTCACCGTCTGAAGCTGGCGAAGAACCATGGCCAAGGAAGTGGAAGTCCGCGTGCCCGACATCGGCGATTACCACGACGTGCCGGTGATCGACGTTTTGGTCAAGCCCGGCGACCGCGTCGAGAAGGAGGCGCCGCTGGTCACGCTGGAGTCGGACAAGGCGACCATGGACGTGCCGGCGCCCGAACCCGGCGTGGTCAAGCGCGTCGCGCTCAAGGTCGGCGACAAGGTTTCGCAGGGCAGCACCGTGGCGGTGCTGGAGCTGGACGGCGCGCCGGCGCCAGCGGTCCCCGCGCCTCAGGAAACGAAACCGTCTCCACAAGCCCCAGCCGCAGCGGCACCCCCGCCCGCCCCGCCGGCGCCGAAACCGGCGGATACCAACGAGGGCCTGTCCAGCGTGCCGCTGCCGCCCACCGAACCGGCGCCGCGCGAGGCGCTGCCTCACGCCAGCCCCGCAGTGCGCAAGTTCGCCCGCGAGCTGGGCGTGGATTTGCGCCGCGTCGCCGGATCCGGTCCGCGCGGGCGCATCACGCGCGAGGACGTCCAGACTTTCGTCAAGAAGAACCTTTCGGGACCCGGCCCTCGGGACCCGGGACTCGGAGAGGGAATCCCGAAAATCCCGGCGGTGGATTTCGCCCAGTTCGGACCCGTCGAAACCAGGCCGCTGGCGCGCATCCGCAAGCTCTCGGCCGCGCACCTGCACCGCGCCTGGCTCAACGTGCCGCACGTGACCCAGACCGACGAGGCCGACATCACCGAGCTGGAGGCTTTCCGCAAGGCGCAGTCCGCGGAGCTCGGCCTCAAGCTCACGCTGCTGCCCTTCATCATGAAGGCGGTGAGCGTGGCCCTGGCCGCCTATCCCGAGTTCAACAGCTCGCTTGCACCCGACGGCGAAACCCTGATCCTGAAGAAGTACTGCCACATCGGTTTTGCCGCCGACACCGACATGGGCCTGGTGGTGCCGGTGGTGCGCGACGTGGACAAGAAAGGGATCGCGGCGCTCGCGCGCGAGTGCGCCGAGCTCGCCGCGCGCGCCCGCGAAGGCAAGCTCAAGGCCGAGGACATGAAGGGCGGCTGTTTCTCCATCTCCTCGCTGGGCGGCATCGGCGGCGGCCATTTCACGCCCATCGTCAACGCGCCGGAAGTCGCCATCCTCGGCGTTTCGCGCGCGACGCAGAAACCGGTGTGGGATGGCGGCCAGTTCCAGCCGCGGCTGATGCTGCCGCTGTCGCTGTCCTATGATCACCGCGTGATCGACGGCGCGGCCGCCGCGCGCTTCATCGTGCATCTCGTGAAACTGCTGTCCGACTTGCGGCGGCTGAGCTTGTGACCCGCGTCGGACCCGTGGCGGGGCGTTCTCTATAATGGCGCTCCCGTCGCAGCGCCGAGTTCACGCATGTCCGGTTTTCCCCAGGTCCGCCTGCGCCGCACGCGGCGCGCCGAGTTCGTCCGCGCGCTGGTGCGACAGACGCGGCTGCATCCCGCGCAGCTGATCGCGCCGCTGTTCGTGGCGGAGCCCGCGCAAGCCGGGCCGGTGCCCTCGATGCCGGGCCAGCGGCGGCTGACGCTGGACGAGCTGGCGCACGAGTGCGCGCAGCTGGAGAAGCTGGGCATCGCCGCGGTGGCGCTGTTTCCGGCCATCGACGTCAAGCTCAAGGACGAGCGCGGAACCGAGGCGCTCAATCCGCAAGGCCTGGTGCCGCGCGCGATCAAGACGGTGAAGGCGGAATGCCCGGGGCTGGGCGTGATGGTGGACATCGCGCTCGATCCCTACACCGCGCACGGCCACGACGGCGTGCTCGACGAAAGCGGCGAGGTGGACAACGACGCCACCGTGGAGATCCTGCGCCAGCAGGCATTGATGCTGGCCCGCGCCGGCGCCGACGTGCTGGCGCCCTCGGACATGATGGACGGGCGGGTCGGCGCGATCCGCACGGTGCTGGAGCGCGACGGCCAGAAGAACACCCTGATCCTCGCCTACGCCGCCAAGTACGCCAGCAGTTTCTACGGACCGTTCCGCGACGCCGTCGGCTCGGCCGCGCTGCTCAAGGGCGACAAGCGCAGCTACCAGATGGATCCCGCCAATACCGACGAGGCGCTGCGCGAAGTCGCGCTCGATCTCGCCGAAGGTGCGGATATCGTCATGGTCAAGCCGGGGCTGCCCTATCTGGACGTGATCCACCGGGTGAAGGCGCGTTTCGGCGTACCCGTGGCGGCCTACCAGGTCAGCGGCGAGTACGCCATGCTCAAGGCCGCCGCGGCCAACGGCTGGCTGGACGAAAAGAAGACCGCGATGGAGGCGCTGTTGTGCCTGCGCCGCGCAGGCGCCGACATGATCCTCACCTACTTCGCCAGGCAGGCGGCGACGTGGTTGCGGGAAGAAAATCCCTGAACGGCGCCGCCGCGCATGGATAAATACGCCGTCCTCGGCCAGCCCGTCGCGCACTCGGCTTCCCCGCGCATCCACGCCGCCTTCGCCCAGGCCCTCGGCGCGCAGCTCAGTTACGAAAAGCTCGAAGTCGCGCCCGCGGAGCTGGCCGCCACGCTCGCGCGCCTGCATGAAGAGGGCTACGCGGGCTTGAATCTCACCGTGCCGCTGAAATCCGCGGCGGTGGCGCTGTGCAAGACCCTTTCCGAGCGGGCCCGGGTGGCCGGCGCGGTCAACACCCTGATCCGCGATCCGGACGGCTGGCGCGGCGACAACACCGACGGCGCCGGCTTGATCCGCGACCTGCGCGCCAACCTGGGCGTGGCGCTCGAAGGCCGACGCGTGCTGATCTTGGGCGCGGGCGGCGCGGCGCGCGGCATCCTGGCCCCGCTGCTTCGGCAAAAGCCGGCTTTCCTCGCGCTTGCCGGGCGCACTCCGTGGAAGCCGGAGGAAGTCGCCGCCGCGTTCAAGACGATCGGCCCGGTCGCGCCGCGCACCTTCCTCGCGCTCAAAGGAGATCGTTTCGATCTGGTCATCAACGCCACCTCGGCCGGCCACCAGGGCGAGGCGCCGCGCCTGCCCCCCGGCGTGATCGCGGCCGGCACGACGGCCTACGACATGAGCTATGGCAAGGCCGCCGAACCCTTCCTCGCCTTGGCGCGCGCTCAGGGCGCGGTCGCGCACGACGGGCTGGGCATGCTGGTGGAGCAGGCCGCCGAGAGTTTCCTGCTGTGGCGCGGCCTGCGCCCCGAGACCGCGCCAGTGCTGGCAGCGCTACGCGCGGCTTCGGCTTAGGTACTGCCCGCCAAGGCGTGTCGGAACTCGCCGTCCTGCAGCAGCGTGGTGGCGGCGTTGGTCACCGAATCCGAGAACACTTCGTCGTAGTTTTCCAGCGAGTAGGAGCGGCCGAAGCGCTTGGCCGAGCCGGCAGCAGTGCCTTCCCACAGGGTCTTGCCGGAACGGTTGCGCAGCTTGAGGTAGAGCACCACGCTGCCGTTGTAGGTGCTGGTTTCTTCGACGAAGAACTGACGCACCTCGCCGGAAAGCACCACGTCGCCACCCTGATCCACGGTGAGCAGACCGGCCTGGTTGAACACCTCGCGCAGGTGCTGGGAAACGAACGCCCCCACGTCGTCGCGGGTCGTCACCGGCTTGGGCTGGGCCTCTTCGCGGTTCTCGGCGACGAGTTGCGGATTCTGGCGCGTGTCGCGGAAGGATTCGAACTGGATTCTGGTGTTGGCGATACCGCTGAGATTGACCGCACCGAACTCGGCGGTGGAGGTCGGTTTCCACGTCAGCGGCACGTTCTCCAGCGGCTTGGTCGTCCCGCAGGCGCTTATCATCGATGCCGCGGCCAGCGCGGCGCACAGTCTGCGCATGATGTCCCCCTTTGTTTTCCCTGAAAGTGCGCCGCAAGGCGGCGCGCAACGACTATAACGAGGGATTTACATCCCGGCCATCGGTGGATGCGCCGATTCTGTGAACCATAGCTCAGCGCAGACTCCGCCCGCAGGGCGGTTGCGCAGGCTCAGCCGCCAGCCTTCTCGCTGCGCCAGGCGGCGCGCCACGTACAGGCCGATCCCGGTGCCGCCGCCGCGGCCGGCGAAGCGCGGCTCGAACACCCGCGGCAGTTCCGTTTCCGGTATGCCCGGGCCATCGTCGCAGATCCCTAAGCCTTCGGCCGCGAGCCGCACCGTGACCGTGCCGCGCGGGCCGGCCGCGCGCAGCGCATTGCGCAGGAGGTTGGTGAAGACGATGTGCAGGGTGCCGGCCGGCAGCGCTCGCGGCAGCGGCGCGAGTTCCCACACGATGCGCGCGGCCTCGTCGTTCAAATACGGTTCCGCCCATTGCGGCAGCAGCGCCGGCAAATCCAGCGGCGCGGGCGGCGGGGGTGCGCGGTCGCGCCACAGGGCGAGCAGGGTGTCGAGGTCGAGCTCGGCCTGGAGGCAGGCGCGGCGGATACGTGCCAGCGGCGGCGGCGTGCCGTTGGCGCTCAAGACCTCGGCGGCGCCGGCGATCACCGCCAGCGGCGTGCGCAGCTCGTGGCTCGCGGCGGCCGCGAAGGCGCGCTCGCGTTCGACCAGGGCGTCGAGCCGCGCCATGTAACGGTTGAGCGCCTCCGCGATCGCGCTCAGTTCGGGATCGGCCGGTTCGGGAAGGCGCGCGCCGCGGCGTTCGGGGTCCAGCGCGCGGATTTCGCGCAGCAGGCGTTCCATCGGCAGCGCGGCGCGACGGGCCAGGAAGCCCGCGGCCCACCAGGACAGAAGTCCGGCGGCCGCCAGCGCGGCCAGCAGCCAGGGGACCAGCCGCCGTTCGCGCTGTGCGCGTTCGGCGCGCCGGCTCGCGAGCTGCGCGGCACCGCTTTCCTTGGGCGCGGCGGCCAGCGCGACCAGAGATTCGTTTTCGACTTCGCGCTCGGCGGTCCAGAACGCGGCGCCGACCAGCACGGCGGCGCACAGGCTCAGACCCCAGAGCGCCAGCGCCAGCCGCCGGCGCAGCCCGCCGTGGGACGGTCCCTCGTCGGTCATTCCTCGGTCACGGTGAGGCGGTAGCCCACGCCGTGCACGGTGTGCAGCAGCTTGCGCGCATAAGGCCGGTCGATCGCCAGGCGCAGCGCGTACATGTGGGCGCGCAGCACGTCGGCTTGCGGCGGATCTTCGCCCCACAAGGCGCGCTCCAGTTCTTCGCGTGCGACCACGCGGTGCGAGTTGCGCATCAGGAGCTCCAGGAGCTTGCGCCCGGCCGGCGTGAGTTCCAGGACATCCGCGCCGCGGCGGACTTCCAGCGTGTCGAGATTAAAGCGCAGATCCGCGACGACCAGCTCGCGTGCGAGCGCGTGATCGGTCGCCCGGCGATGCAAGGCTTCCAGTCGCGCCAACAATTCCGCCAGCGCGAACGGTTTGACCAGATAATCGTCGGCGCCAGCGGCGAAGCCGGCGAGCTTGTCGTCCACCGTGTCCAGGGCGGTGAGCATCAGCACCGGAACCCGCGATCCCTGCGCGCGCAAGCGCCGGCACAGGCTGGCGCCGTCGAGTCCGGGCAGCAAGCGGTCGAGCACGACGGCATCGAAAACCCGCTCGCTGGCCAGGCGCAAGCCGCCCGGGCCATCGGCCGAGAAATCCACGCTGTGGCCGCGCGCGGAAAGATAGTCGCCGACATTGGCGGCGAGATCGGGATGATCCTCCACCACCAGGACGCGCATGCTCAACCCGGCGCCTGCGGTTGCACGGCGTTTTCCGCCGCAGCCTTGTGCCGCACCAGCCAGCGCGCGGCCTGCACGCCCAGCTCGAACAGCAGGTACATCGGTACCGCGAGCAGCGTCTGCGACAGCACGTCCGGCGGCGTGAGGATGGCGGCGACGAAGAACACGCCCACCAGCACGTAATCGCGGCGCGCGGCGAGCTGGGCCGGAGTGACCACGCCGCTCCAGCACAGCAGCACGATCGCCACTGGCGTCTCGAAGGTCAATCCGAAGGCGAGGAACAGCTTGGTGACGAAGTCCAGGTACTTGCCGACGTCGGTCATCACCGCCACGCCTTCCGGCGCCACCGAGACGAAGAAGCGGAACACCGCCGGCAGCACCAGGAAATAGGCGAACGCCACGCCGAGATAGAACAGCAGCGTGCTGGACACCAGCAAGGGCGCCACCAGGCGGCGTTCGTGGCGGTACAGTCCCGGCGCGACGAAGGCCCACAGCTGGTACAGGACCCAGGGCAGGGCAAGGGCGAAGGCCAGCACCGCGGCGAGCTTGAAAGGCACCAGAAACGGCGCGGCGACCTCGGTGGCGATCATCGAGCCGCCGGCCGGCAAGCGCTGGAGCAGGGGCTCGGCGAGGAGGTGATAGAGGCTGCGCGCGAAATAGGCCAGCGGCAGGAAGGCGACCAGCACGCCGAGCAGGGCGCGGATCAGACGGCTGCGCAGCTCGATCAGATGCGAAAGCAGCGATTGTTCCTCGCCGCCGGGCGGCGCGCCGTCGGCCGGTTCAGCCATGCGCTTGCGGAGGGCGGTCGGGGGGCTGCGGCTTCACTTCGGCGGCGAGCTGGCGCGCTTGTTCGTGCACCGCCTGCGACTGCTCGCGCAGGATGCGCTGCGCGTCCTCGAGCTGCCGCTTGAGTTCGGCGACCTGGGTCTCGCGCTCCAGTTCTGAAGACAGGTTGCGCAGGTACACGCGCGCTCGCCCGGTCCAGCGGCCCAGCGTGCGCGCCACGCCGGGCAGGCGCTCGGGGCCGAGCACTACCAGGGCCACGACGAAGCACAGCACCAGCTCGGAGAAGCTGAAATCGAGCATGGCCGCAGTACCGAACGATCAGTTCTTCTGTTCGCTGGTCTGCGTCGTGGACGGTTTGGAGACCGGTTTGGCCTCGCCTTCGATCGCCTCGGCTGGCTTGGCGGCCGAGGCCTCGTTCTCGCCCTCGCGCATCGCGGATCTGAAGTTCTTCACCGCCGCGCCGAGGTCGGAACCGGCGTTGCGCAGCTTTTTGGTCCCGAACACCGCGATGACGATGAGCAACAGGATCAGCCAGTGCCAGATGCTGAAGGTTCCGGAAAACATCGCTACCTCGCTGCCGTGACGACGGCTTGATCGTTGGCCGAAAATCCGTGCCTGGACTCGTTCGGCGCCGCTTCCGTCAAGCTTGACCGCGCGCGGCCTTTTCGTCCAGACCCGAACGGCCCATGCGTCGCGCCAGCTCCGCGCCGAGCGCGCTCAAAGGCACATCATACGCCGCCATCAACACCAGGGTGTGAAACCACAGGTCGGCCAGTTCGTGCACCAGCTGAGCGCGGTCCGGGTTCTTGGCGGCGAGCAGCACTTCGGCGGCTTCCTCGCCGATCTTTTTCAAGATGGCGTCGGCGCCGGCGGCGTACAGGCCGGCGGTATAGGAACGCTTGGGGTCGGCGCCGCGCCGCGCGCGCAACACCGTCTCGAGCGCCGCGAGCACTTCCGCCAGTTCGGACGCGCCCGGGTTCACAGCCGCACCGGAATGCCGCGCGCGGCGAGATAGCGCTTGGCCTCGCCGACCGTGTGGGCGCCGGAATGGAAAATGCTGGCGGCCAGCACCGCGTCGGCGTGGCCCGCGACGAAGCCCTGGTAAAGATGCTCGAGTTCGCCGACGCCGCCGCTGGCCACCACCGGCACCGGCACGGCGTCGGCGATCGCGCGCAGCAGCTCGAGGTCGTAGCCCTCCTGAGTCCCGTCGCGGTCCATGCTGGTCACCAGGAGTTCGCCGGCGCCTTTCTCGACCAGGGTGCGCGCCCACTCGATCGCGTCCAGCCCCGTGCTCTTGCGCCCGCCGTGGGTGTAGATCTGCCAGCGCGGCGACGCCCCGGCGTCCTTCTTGCGCGGCTTGACGCGCTTGGCGTCGATCGCCGCCACGATGCACTGCACGCCGTAGCGCTCGCCGGCCTCGGTGACGAAATCGGGGTCGAGCACCGCCGCGGTGTTGATCGAAACCTTGTCGGCACCGGCGGACAGCAGCGCGCGCACGTCGGCGCAGGAGCGCACGCCGCCGCCGACGGTGAGCGGGATGTAGATCTCGCGCGCCACCGCTTCCACGGTCTTGAACAGGATGGCGCGGTCCTGGGCCGAAGCGGTGATGTCGAGGAACACCAGCTCGTCGGCACCCTGCTGGTCGTAGCGGCGCGCCACTTCCACCGGATCGCCGGCATCGCGCAGGTCCTCGAATTTCACGCCTTTGACCACGCGCCCGGCGTCGATGTCGAGGCAGGGGATGATGCGCTTGGCTAGCACGGGGAAACGCCGTTCACTGCACGGCCTTGAGGCATTCGCTGAACTTCAGCCCGCCTTCGTACAGCGCGCGGCCGATCACCGCGCCGATCACGCCGTCCTCGCGCAGCGCGCACAGCGCGGCGAGGTCGTCCAGGGTGGCGACGCCGCCGGAGGCGATCACCGGCGTGTTGACCGAGCGCGCCAGTTGGCGCGTGGCCTGGGCGTTGAAGCCGCCCATCATGCCGTCGCGGCCGATGTCGGTGTAGATGATCGCCTCCACGCCGTCGCGTTCGCAGTGCTGGGCCATCTCGATCACGTCGTGGTGCGACAGCTTGCTCCAGCCGTCCACCGCGACGCGGCCGTCGCGCGCGTCGAGCCCGACGAAGATCCTCCGCGGATATTCCAGGCACAGGTCGCGCAGGAAATGCGGCGTGTTGACCGCCTTGGTGCCGATGATGACGAAACTGGCGCCGGCGTCGAGGTAGCGCTGCACGGTTTCCTCGTCGCGCACGCCGCCGCCCACCTGCAGCGGCACGCGGCCGGCGGCTACGGCGATCTTTTCCACGACCTTGAGGTTGACCGGCGTGCCCTTGAGCGCGCCGTCGAGATCGACCACGTGCAGGCGCTGCGCGCCTTCGTCGATCCAGCGCCTGGCCACCGCGGCGGGGTCCTTGGAAAACACGGTGACTTCGTCCATGCGTCCCTGACGCAGACGCACGCATTGGCCGTTCTTGAGGTCGATGGCTGGGATCAGCAGCATGAGCGGGAGCCCGCAGGCGGCGGTGGAAGCGGTGTTCGAATCCTGAGAGCAGGCCTGACGGTGGAATAGGCTGCGACAATCCCTGCTCAAGACTGTGCCGCAAAGCGCAGGCCATGGCAAGAGACTCCAGGCGCCCGCCGGCCCTGTGGTTCGACCGACCGTTCAGCCCTCGCCGTTCCAGGCCGCGAAGTTGGCCAGCAGGCGCAGGCCCGCGTCCTGGCTCTTCTCCGGATGAAACTGGAAACCGGCGACGTTGTCGCGCGCGATCGCCGCGGCGAACGGCCGGAGGTAGTCGGCGGTCCCCAGCACGTGCGCCGGATCGCGCGGCGCGGCGTAGTAACTGTGCACGAAATAGAACCAGGCGTCGTCGGGCACGCCCGCCCACAGCGGATGCGGCCGATTCTGGTGCACGCGATTCCAGCCCATGTGCGGCACTTTCAGGCGCGCGTCCGCCGGCGCTCCCGGCTCGGGCGGTGGCGGATCGGGGAAGCGCACCACCTGGCCGGGGATCAGGCCGAGCGTGGCCACGCCGCCGTTTTCGTCGCTGTGCTCCAGCAACACCTGCATACCCAGGCACACGCCCAAAAGCGGCTTGCGCCGCGCCGCTTCCCGCACCACGCGGTCGAGCTCCAGGCGCTTGAGTTCGTCCATGCACGCGCGCGCGCCGCCGACGCCGGGCAGCACCAGACGGTCGCAGGCCAGCAGCGTTTCGGGATCGTAGCTCACCAGCACGCGGCTGCCGCCGGCGGCGCGCTCCAGGGATTTCTGCAGCGAGTGCAGATTGCCCATGCCGTAGTCGATGATGCCGATGGTTTCCATGCCGCGGAACTGGGACCTCGGAAAAAGCGCTACGGCCGGAAACGCCTTACAGCACGCCCTTGGTCGAAGGCAGCGTGCCGACGGCGCGCGGATCGGGTGCGACCGCCATGCGCAGCGCGCGGCCGAAGGCTTTGAACACGGTCTCGGCGATGTGGTGCGTGTTGCGTCCGCGCAGGCCGTCCACGTGCAGCGTGACCCGGGCGTGATTAACGAAACCCTGGAAGAACTCGCGGAACAGGTCCACGTCGAACTCCGCGACCCGCGCGCGGGGGAATTCCACGAACCATTCCAGAGCGGGGCGGCCGGAGCAGTCGAGCACCACGCGCGACAGCGCCTCGTCCAGCGGCACGTAGGCGTGGCCGTAGCGCGCGATGCCGCGCTTGTCGCCGAGCGCCCGGTCGAACGCCTGGCCCAGCGTGATGCCGATGTCCTCGACGGTGTGGTGGGGGTCGATGTGCACGTCGCCTTTGGCCTCGACCGCGAGATCGATCAGGCCGTGGCGGGCCACTTGTTCCAGCATGTGCTCGAGGAACGGCAGCCCGGTGGCGAAACGTGCCACACCGCTGCCGTCGAGGTTCAATTCGACGCCGATCTGCGTCTCGCGCGTGTCGCGGCGGACGCTCGCTTGGCGATCGGGGGAATTGCGCACGCTCATCGGCGGCGGACGAAAAGAGTCAGGAGGGGTCAGGCGAGAAGGCCGCAAGGATAGCATCCCGCGGCGCCGGATTCATCCCGTACCGGCCAGCCAGGCGTCGATGCGCGCGCGCACGGCCGCGGCGTCCAGACCGGCGATCTCGACGGTCTTGTCGCGCGCGGCCTGGCCGGTGACCACTGTCACCGCCCCGCGCGGCAGCGCCAGCGCCTGTGCCAGCAGGGTTGCGACGGCTTCGTTGGCGCGCCCGCGCTCCGGCGCGGCGCGCACGCTGAGCTTGAGCGCATCGCCGTACCAGCCTGAAATCGCGTTGCGCGGGCTGCCGGGGCTGACGCGCAGGCGCAGGTGGGCCATCGGCTTCAGGCCAGCAATCCGCCGATGACCGCGCCGAGCAAGAGGATGCCGACCGCCGGCGGATCAAGCCAGCGCCGCGCTCGTTTTTGGTCTAGCATGGAAAGTCGTTCCTGCCGAGTTCCGCCATGCAATCCGCCATGCAAATCGCCGACCGCTGCGTCGCCAGCTTCCACTACACCCTCACCGACGACCGAGGCGAGGTCCTCGATTCGTCGGCCGGCGGCCAGCCTTTGGCCTATCTGCACGGCGCCGGCAACCTCATCGCCGGGCTGGAGCGCGCGCTGGCCGGCCACCGCGCCGGCGACAAGTTCCAGGTGACGGTCGCGCCCGAGGACGGTTACGGCGCGCACGATCCGCGGCTGGTGCAGGTCGTGCCCAAGAGCGCCTTTCGCGGCGTGACCGAACTCAAACCGGGCATGCGCTTCAGCGCGGAGAGTTCGCACGGGCCGATGCCGGTGGTGATCACCGCGATCCGCGGCGACGAAGTCACGGTGGACGGCAACCACCCGCTGGCCGGCGTCACGCTGCACTTCGCCATCGAAGTCACCGCGGTGCGCGAGGCCACCGTGGAGGAAGTGTTGCACGGCCACGTTCACGGCGAAGGCGGGCATCACTCCTGAAACCCGTGCGCCCCAGTCGGTGCCGGCGCAGTGGCGCGGGCCAGGATGTAACTCCGACCGACGCCCAATCCCACGCTCAATCCTCGGGCTCGTAAGCGAGATTGGGCGCCAGCCACTTCTCGGCGGTGCGCAGATCCCAGCCCTTGCGCCGTGCGTAGTCCTCCACCTGGTCTTTCTGGATGCGGCCGACGACGAAGTACTGCGCTTGCGGATGCGCGAAATACCAGCCCGAGACCGAGGCGCCCGGCCACATGGCCATGCTCTCGGTGAGCTTGATGCCAGCGTTGCGCTCGACGTCCAGCAATTGCCATAGGGTCTGTTTCTCGGTGTGTTCGGGGCAGGCGGGATAGCCCGGCGCCGGACGGATGCCGACATACTTTTCCGCGATCAACGCCGCGTTGTCGAGGCGCTCGTCGGGAGCATAGCCCCAGAACTCGCGGCGCACGCGCTGGTGCAGGCGCTCGGCGAAGGCCTCGGCCAGACGGTCGGCGAGCGACTCCAGCAGGATCGCGCTGTAGTCGTCGTGCGCGGCGCGAAACTCCGCGCATTTTTCCGCGCAACCCAGGCCGGCGGTGACGGCGAAAGCGCCGAGATAGTCCGTCACGCCGCTGTCGGCCGGTGCGAGATAGTCCGCCAGACAACGGTTGGGCACGTCGGCCCGGTGTTCGGTCTGCTGGCGCAGGAAGTGCAATCGGGCGATCTCCCGCGCGCGGGTTTCGTCGGCATAGACCGCGAGATCGTCGCCGATGCGATTGGCGGGGAAAAACCCGCACACGCCACAGGCGCGCAGCCATTTCTCCTCGATCAGGCGATCGAGCAGGCTCTGCGCGTCGGCCCACAGCTTGCGCGCGGCCTCGCCGGTGGCCGGGTTGTTGAGCAGGTCGGGAAAGCGCCCCTTGAGTTCCCAGGCGATGAAGAACGGCTGCCAGTCGATGTACTCGCGCAACTCGGCGAGCGGGTAGTCGCGCAGCACGCGCAAGTGCTGGATGCCCTGCGCGCCGTGCCGATGGGCGGCGTGATCGCAGCCGGCGCCTTCGCACCCGGCGGGGTCTTGCTGTTGCAGCAGACGTGGCCGGAACGGCCGGTAGCCGCGCCAGTCGATGTTCGTAGCGCGCGCGCGCGCTTGCGCCAAGGGCAGATATTTCTGTTCGCGATCCTTGTGCGCATGGCGTTCGCGAATCTCGGCGTATTCGCGGCGCGTCTGCGCCAGCAGGGCCGGCGCGGCTTCGGGCGACAGCAGGGCGGACACCACCGGCACCGAGCGGCTGGCATCCTTGACCCAGATCACCGGCCCGCGATAGGCCGGCGCGATCTTGACCGCGGTGTGGGCGCGCGAGGTGGTGGCCCCGCCGATCAACAGCGGCAGGCGCAATCCCTGGCGCTCCATCTCTTTGGCCACCGACACCATTTCGTCGAGGCTGGGCGTGATCAGTCCGGACAGGCCGATGACGTCGGCGCGCTCGGCTTTGGCGGTGTCGAGGATCTTCTGCCCGGGCACCATCACGCCGAGGTCGATCACCTCGTAGTTGTTGCAGGCCAGCACCACGCCGACGATGTTCTTGCCGATGTCGTGCACGTCGCCCTTGACCGTGGCCATGACGATCTTGCCGTTGGCGCGCGCGGCGTCGCCCGGTTGCTTCTCTTTCTCGATGAAGGGCACGAGATAGGCCACCGCCTTTTTCATCACCCGCGCGGACTTGACGACTTGCGGCAGGAACATCTTGCCGGCGCCGAACAGGTCGCCGACCACGTTCATGCCGTCCATCAACGGACCTTCGATCACCTCCAGCGGCCGCCGGCCGGCGGCCGCCAGCTCGGCGCGGAGTTCCTCGGTGTCCTGTTCGATGAACTGGTCGATGCCCTTGACCAGCGCGTGCTTGATGCGCTCGCGCACCGGCAGCGCGCGCCAGGCCAGCTCGTCGGCGGTTTTTTTCTCGCCGCCGCCCGCCTTGAATTTCTCGGCCAGCTCGAGCAGGCGTTCGGTGGCGTCCTCGCGCCGTGCGAGGATCACGTCCTCGATGGCTTCGCGCAGGCTCGGATCGATGTCCTCGTACACCGGCAGCGCGCCGGCGTTGACGATGCCCATGTCGAGCCCGGCGCGGATGGCGTGGTACAGGAACACCGCGTGGATCGCCTCGCGCACCGCGTTGTTGCCGCGGAAGGAGAAAGAGACGTTGGAGATGCCGCCGGAGACTTTGGCGTGCGGCAGGTTGGCCTTGATCCAGCGCGTGGCCTCGATGAAGTCCAGGCCGTAGCGCTGGTGTTCGGCGATGCCGGTGGCCACGGCGAAGACGTTGGGATCGAAGACGATGTCCTCGGCCGGAAAACCGGCGCGCTCGGTGAGGATCCGGTAAGCGCGCGCGCAGACCGCGCGGCGCCGTTCCAGCGTGTCCGCCTGACCCTGCTCGTCGAAAGCCATCACCACCACCGCCGCGCCGTACTTGCGGCACAGCCGGGCCTGGGCGAGGAATTTCTCCTCCCCTTCCTTGAGCGAGATCGAGTTGACGATGGGCTTGCCCTGCACGCATTTGAGCCCCGCCTCGATCACCTCCCATTTGCTGGAGTCGATCATCAAGGGCACGCGCGCGATGTCCGGCTCGCCGGCGATCAGGTTCAGAAAGCGCGTCATGGCCGCCACGCCGTCGAGCAGGCCCTCGTCCATGTTGACGTCGAGGATCTGGGCGCCGGACTCCACTTGCTGGCGCGCCACGGTCAGCGCCGCGGCGTAGTCGCCGGCTTTGATGAGGTCGCGGAAGCGCGCCGAGCCGGTCACGTTGGTGCGCTCGCCGATGTTGATGAAACCGAGCTCCGCCGTGGCGTTGAGCGGCTCCAAGCCCGCCAGCCGCAGCAGCGGTTTGCTCGGCGAGGGCACGCGCGGTGTCTTGCCGGCGACCGCCGCGGCGATGCGCGCGACGTGCGCCGGCGTGGTGCCGCAGCAGCCGCCGACCAGGTTCACTAGGCCTTCCTCGGCAAAAGCGCCGAGCACGCGCGCGGTGTCCTCCGGCTTCTCGTCGTATTCGCCGAAGGCGTTGGGCAGGCCGGCGTTGGGATAGCAGGAAATCAGGCTATCGGCGACGCGCGCCAGCTCGGCGAGGTAGGGACGCATCTCGCGGCCGCCGAGCGCGCAATTCAAGCCCACCGCGAACGGGCGGGCGTGGCGGATGGAGTTCCAGAACGCCTCCACCACCTGGCCCGACAAGGTGCGGCCGGAAGCGTCGGTGATGGTTCCAGAAACGATCAGCGGCAAACGCACGCCGCGTTCCTCGAACAAGGTTTCGCAAGCGAAGATGGCCGCCTTGGCGTTGAGCGTGTCGAAGATGGTTTCGATCAACAGCAGGTCCACGCCGCCGTCAAGCAGGCCGCGCGCCTGCTCCAGGTAGGCCGCGACCAGCTCGTCGAAGCTCACGTTGCGCTTGCCGGGATCGTTGACGTCGGGGGAGATCGAGGCGGTGCGGTTGGTCGGCCCCAGCGCGCCCGCCACGAAGCGCGGCCGGTCCGCGGTGTCGAAGGCATCCGCCGCCTCGCGCGCCAACCGCGCCGCCGCCACGTTCAGCTCGTAGGCCAGCGCCTCCATGCCGTAATCCGAAAGCGAGATGCGCTGGGCGTTGAAAGTGTTGGTCTCGATCAGATCGGCGCCGGCTTCGAGATACTCGCGGTGAATGTCGCGCACGATGTCCGGCCGGGTGAGCACCAGCAGGTCGTTATTGCCCTTCAGATCGCGCGTCCAGTCCTGGAACCGCTGCCCGCGGTAATCCGCCTCTTGCAAACGGTAGGACTGGATCATGGTGCCCATGGCACCGTCGATCACCAGGACGCGCTCGCGGGCGCAGCGCGCCAGCGCCTGGGCGCGGACGTCGTGCGCGCGGGGGGTGGGACGGTCGTTCATGCGCCCATTGTATCCTTTCATGCGGATGGGCGGATAGACGCGCCGCCGACGCTGCTCCCCAGCGTCTGCCCGGCAGCCTGGGCCTGGTCTCGACCCCGTTCATCGCTTCCGTCCTGCCCAACGTCGCCCGGGGGGCGACAAAGCGGCCCGCGCTGAGTCATACCACTGACCTCGAATTGAGGTTAGGATGTCGCAAAATTTCTATAACTCGCTGCTGGGGGAGCTACAGACGCCATCGGCGCTCGAAAGACGGCGCGGGCGGCGCCTGGAACCGATGACATGACGGCCACCGTACATCCGCTGTTCCCGATCGCGCCGCCAAAATCCGCGTCGGCCGGCGCGCCGACTCATCCTTTGGTCGAAGAACTCCAGAGAAACGCGCTCGGCGCGCTGGAGGAACTGCTGGCGCGCATGTTCGACCATGCCGACGACCTGCTGTTCGAGATGGGCGAGAAGAGCGGCGGCGACGCCGAACGCCGTCGTTACTTCGACACCATGCGCGTGCTGCGCTGGGACCGCGGCAAGATTTCCGAGGCATTTTCCGACAGCCTGAAACGCGGCTTTGCGCCAGAGCCGGAGCGCCCGCGTGCTGCGCAGGAGTTCGATCTGGAAAGCCTCTCGATCCAGCCGACCGAGGAGCTGGAGGAAAAAATCGCCGTCACCAACATGGCGGCCAAGGCCGAGGGTCTGTTCAAGAACCTGATCTGGGAGCTGGAGCGGCGGCTGGAGAACGCCGCCCGCCAGCACGGCGTGCCGGTGTCGCCGCGCGCCCTGTCGCCGACACGCATCTGCGAAGCCTTCGGCCAGGGCGCCGCGGCGCTGGAAACCGATTTCCAGATCAAGCTGGTGGTGTACAAGCTGTTCGAACGCGTGGTGATCCGCGAGCTGGGGCCGGTCTATGCCGCAGCGCTGGAGCTGCTCGACCGCCACGGCATCCGGCTCGCGCACCAGGCGCCGCAGGAGAAAACCAAGGCCGCATCGCCGGACGGCACCGCGGTGCAAGGCCACGCTCAGCTCCAGGAACTGCTGCAACGCTACGGCATCGAGCCAAGCGCGCTGGCGCGAGCGTCACAACCCGCGGCCGCGGAGCTCGCCACCGTTTTGCAGTCGCTGTTGGCGCAGCCTTCAGGTCTTGCCGCGCTGCAGGCCTCTTCGCAGCGCCTGGCGCTGGCCAGCCGCTTGTTCGACGAGTTGCTGGCAGAGCCCTTGCTGCCGCAACCGCTGCGGCCGGCGCTCGAGACCTTGCGCTATCCGATTTATCAGAGCGCGTTGACCGACACCAGCTTCTTCACCAATCCCACCCATCCTTTGCGCAAGCTGCTCGCCGACGTGGTGGAGCTGGCGGTGTCGGCGCCGAACGCGGACGTGGTGCAGGCCCAGTTGCGCCAGGCGCTGAGTGCGACCGGTATGGCGGCCGGCACCGCCGCGCTCGCCGGCGGGGCGCCTCTGCCGGAAGGCGAGGTCGAGAATTTCCTGCAGCAGATGCACGAGCAGACCCGCGCGCGGCGCGAGGCGCTGCTCATGCGCGTGCGCCGCCAGGTGGCCCAGGAGCTGGAAGTGCAGACGCTGGGTCGCAACGTGCCCGCGCCGGTGATGACGCTGCTGCGCGGGGGCGTCGGGCCGCTGATGGCGGCGCGGCTGCTCAAGTACGGCCGCGGCAGCGCCCAGTATCGCGAGGCGCAGGACCTGCTCGAACGCACCTTGCGCAGCCTGGAGTTCATTCCGCCGCCGAGCCTGGACGAGCTGAAATCGCGCGAAGCGCTCATGTCCGCCATCGTCACCGCGCTGGCCGACGTCGGCATGGCCGAGGACAAGATCGAATCCCTGCTCAACGGTTTGCAGGAGGTCTACGCCATCCTCGACAGCGCGGAAACCAAGGCCAAGATGCCCGAGGGAGCGGTCGGCGGCGAACGGCTCAGCGCGCGCGAAGAACGCCTGCTGATGTCCGAATTCCACCCGGCCAACCCGCCTGCTGCAGCCGGCGAAGAACGTCCGGAGGCGTCGCGGGAGGCCGAAAGCTCACGGGCCCGATCCGACTGGCTGGAGCTGCTCGGCCGCATCCTCGCGCCGGAAGGTTGGTTCCGCGTGTACGACGCCGAGCGCGACCAGACGCGCTGGCTCAAGCTGAACTCCTACTACCCGCAAAAGGACGCGATCACCTTCACCGGATTCGACGAGAGCCACAAGCTCAACTTGCGCGCGCGCCGCTTCGCCGAAGATCTGGCGCTCGGTCATTCCGAACCGGTGAACCCGGATGCGCGCGCGCGCGAAGCGCTGGACGAGTTGCGCCGCGCCAAGGCCGAAGGGCGATTTTGACGATCGGACGCTCGCCTCCAGTTTCGGGGCGCATCCCAAAACCGAAGGAAACTCCTCGCGCTTGACAGCCGGCGGTTTTCCGCTACTCTAATTAAACGATCGTTCATCACAGAGGAGGAGAGCCGATGTCGAGCGTCGCCGTGCAAGACGATCGGCCGTGGGTCGACCGCAAGCGCTATCTCTGGCTACTGGGCATCCTGGCGATGACCCTGCCGCTGCAGGGTTATTTGCTGTATCGCTGGACCGGCTGGTCGGTGTTCTGGTGGTTCTCCCCGATCTTCATCTACCTGATCCTGCCGATCGCCGATGCCCTGCTGGGCGAGGACGACAACAATCCGCCCGACTCCGCGATGGCCGCACTGGCGGCGGATCGCTATTACCGCTGGGCGGTTTATCTCGCCTTGCCGGCGCAGTACCTCAGCTTCGTCTGGTGCACCTGGATGGCGGTGCGCGGGGGGCTCGTCTGGCACCAATGGCTGGGTTTGCTGTTGTCGGCCGGTTTCACCTCGGGCCTGGGCATCAACATCGCCCACGAGATGGGCCACCAGACTTCGAGACTCGAACGCTGGCTGGCCAAGATCGCGCTGGCGCCGGTGGCCTACGGCCATTTCTACGTCGAGCACAACCGCGGCCATCACGTGCGCGTGGCGACCTTCGAAGATCCGGCCAGCGCGCGCTACGGTGAAAGCTTCTGGGAATTCCTGCCGCGCTGCGTGATCGGCTCGATCCGCTCGGCCTGGGAGATCGAAAAGCAGCGTCTGGCGCGCCAGGGCAAAGGGCCCTGGTCGCTCAAGAACGATCTGATCCAGGCGTGGCTGCTGACGCTCGCGCTCTACGCCGCGATGACCGCCTGGCTGGGCTGGGCGGCGCTGCCCTTCATGATCCTGCAGGCCGCCTACGGCGGCAGCCTGCTCGAAGTGGTCAACTACCTGGAGCACTACGGCTTGCTGCGCGCCAAGCGCGCCGATGGAAGCTACGAGCGCTGTCAGCCCGAGCACTCCTGGAACTCCAACCATATCGCCACCAACATCTTCCTTTACCACCTGCAGCGTCACTCCGATCACCACGCCTATCCCACGCGCAGCTACCAGACGCTGCGCAATTTCGTGGGCCTGCCGCGCCTGCCTTCGGGCTACGCCGCCATGATCCCGATCGCGTACTGCACGCCGCTGTGGTTTGCCATCATGAACCCCCGGGTGCGCGACCACTACCGCGGCGATCTGTCCCGCGCCAACCTCAAGCCCTCGCTGCGCGCCCGCCTGCTGGCCGGCGAACGCCGCGCTGCGGCATAATCCTCGCCCATTCGCCTTGCGACGGCGGATCCGCCCGGATGCGCCGCCTTGGTTTTTTGGCCGACCAACCCGACCGATGGAAGCTTCGACTGCCGTAACGCTGAAAAAATGGCGCTGCCTGGTGTGCGACTTCGTGTACGACGAAGCCCGCGGCTTGCCGGAAGAAGGCATCGCGCCCGGCACGCGCTGGGAGGACATCCCGGAGTCCTGGACCTGTCCGGACTGCGGTGCCGCCAAGTCCGACTTCGTGATGGTGGAAATCGACTGATGCCCGGTGGCGCGCGCCGGGGCTGTGTCAAATCTGTCCACGGCTCACCGGCGCTGCGCCAGCGCTTATCATCGTCCCGAGGAGACCGCACCAGAAGGCGGCAACCGGGGCGATGGCACTCACCCGTGGCGAGATTTCGATCGGCAGACGCCGCATCATGGCGCTGCTCGGCCTGCTGCTGGCCGGCTGCGCCGCCTATCAAGCACAACCGCTGAACCTCGCCGACAGCGCGCAGCGCTTCGCCGCGCGACGGCTCGACGCGCCGCAACTGCGCGATGCCATCGCGCCGCTGTTGCCGGCGCCGCCGGCGAGCTGGCCCCCGCCGCGCTGGGATCGCGGCATGCTGCTGGCCGTGGCGCTGGTGGACAATCCGCAGCTCGCGGTCGCGCGAGCGGAAGTCGGCGCGGCGGCAGCGCGGGAAGTCGCCGCCGCCGAGCGGCCCAACCCGGTGACGAGCCTGCAATCCGAATACGCCTTGCGCGACACCCGGCCCTGGCTCTACGGCATCAGCTTCGAATTGCCGCTGCGCACGCCGGGCCGGCGCCGGCTGGCGATCGACGCCGCGCGGCTCGACCGCCTACAGGCGCGCTGGGCGCTGGTCGACCGGACCTGGGACGTCCGCCGCAGCCTGATCCGAGCGCTGTCCGACTGGCGCGCCGCGCGCGAACGCGAACGCACGCTGGAGCAGCTATCGGCAGCGCAGGCGCGGTTGCTGGACGTGGAACGGCGCCGCGTGGCGGCCGGCGAGGACGCGCCCGCGACCTTGCTCGCGCTCGAGGCGGACGCGCAGCACAGCGCGCAGGAGCGGGCGCGGTCGTTCGCCGAGGCGTCCTCCGCGCAGGCGGCCGCCGCCGCGGCGCTGGGGCTGCCGCCGCCCGCGCTCGACGGGCTCGCCCTGGACTGGCCGGATTGGGGCGCGCCGCCGGCGCTCGACGAGGCGCGGCTGGACGCGGCGCGCGAGCAGGCCCTGCTCACGCGCGCCGACCTCGCCGCCGCCATCGCCGATTACGACGCCGCGGAAAAGCGGCTCCAGCTCGCCGTCGCGCGCCAGTATCCCGAGCTGGTCCTGAGCCCCGGTTACTACTGGGATCACGGCATCAGCAAATTTCCGCTGGACGTCGCCTTCGAGTTGCCGCTCTTCAATCGGCATCAGGGCGAAATCGCCCAAGCGCGCGCCGCTCGCGAACTCGCCGGCGAGAACCTGCTGGCCCTGCAGGCGCGGATTTATGGCGAGATCGCCGCCGCCCGAGCGCAGGAAGATCTCGCGCGCCAGGCCGCCGCCGCCGCCGATCGACGTCTGCAACAGGCGCAACGGCAGGCGCAAGACGCGGCGCTGGCCTCGAAGCTGGGCGCGGCAGACGCGCAGGCGCCGTTGACGGCGGATGTCGGCCGGTATCGGGCGCAGCTCGAGGCGCTCGAAGCGCGCGCCGCGTTGCAGGGCGCGCGCAACGTGCTGGAAGACGCTTTGCACACGCCGCTGTCCGGTCCCGAGCTGGACCTGCGCCGGCCCCCGCCGCCGTCCGCGACCAACGGAGAAGCCTCATGAAACGAGTCTCTTGGGCACGGCTCGCCGCATGGGTACCGGCCAGCGCCTTGGCCCTGTGCGCGCAAGCGCAGGACGAGGACCAGGCGCAAGCCACGGCGCCGACGGCCGCCGGACCGCCCGCGCTGAACATGGCACAGCAACAGGCGGTGGGCCTCGTGGTCGCGACCCCGCAGCCCGCCACGCCTCCGCAGCGCGAGATGGCATTCGGCCAGGTGCTGGAAACGTCGGCGTTTCTTGCGGATGCCGGCCGCGCGCGCAGCACCGCCGCCACGGCGCACGCGAGCGCGGCCGAAGCGCGACGCCTGCAGGCGCTGTATGAAGCCGGAGCCTCCGCTTCGCTCAAAGAACTGCAGGCCGCGCAGGCCGCCGCCGCCACGGCGCGCGCGCAGGCGGACGCCGCGCAGGCCGATTTCGAACAACGCTGGGCGCCGCTGGCGCGGATGCGCGCCGGCGCGCGCGCCGAGTTGATGGCGGCGCTGCGTGCCGGCGCAAGCTTGCTGCTGCGCGCCAGTCTCCCCGGCCGCCACAGCCTGGGGACAGCGCCGCGCGCCGCGCGCGTCGTGGTGGACGGCCTGGAAGTGCCGGCGCAGGTGCTGGGCGCGCTGCCGCAGGCGACGGACGAAAGCCAGAGCGCCGCCTGGCTGCTGCGGCTGGACCACCCGCCGCCCGGCCTGGGTCCCGGCGCGCGCCTGCCGGTGGTGCTCGAAGGCCCGGCGCAAAGCGGTTTCCTGGTGCCCCCCGGCGCCCTGCTCTACGCAGAACGAGGCGCCTACGTCTACAAGGAACTGAAAGCCGACAACGGCGTGACGCGCTACGCGCCGGTGCCGGTCGAGCTGTTGCAACCGCTGGGCGAAGGCTGGCTGGTGCAAGGACTCCAGGCGGACGACCGCATCGTGGTGCACGGCGCGGGCGTGTTGTGGTCGCTGCAGGGTCTGAGCGGCGTTACTGCCGAGGAAGGCGAGCCGGATTGACCCCCCGCCATGCTCACCGCCATCGTCCGCAGCTCGCTGGCGCACCCGCGCATCGTCACCGCGGCCTCGGTGCTGGTGGCGGCGCTGGGACTGGCCGCGCTGTTTACCGCGCGCTTCGACGTGTTCCCGGATTTCGCCCCGCCGCACGTGCTGGTGCAGACCGAGGCGCCGGGCTTCGACGCCCAGCAGGTCGAGGCGCTGGTCACGCGGCCGCTGGAAGGCCTGCTGCTCGGCACCGAAAACGTGCAGGCGGTGCGTTCGACTTCGGCGCAGGGCCTGTCGGCGATCCAGGTGGTGTTCGCGCGCGGCGGCAATCCCTATCGCCAGCGTCAGGTGGTGACCGAGCGGCTGGCGGAGGCCGCGAGCCTGCTGCCGCGCGGCATCGGACCACCGCTGTTGTCGCCGCTGTCTTCCTCCATGGAATACCTGGTGCACTTCGGCTTCACGAGCCGAACGCTCACGCCGATCGCGCTGCGCGATCTGGTGCACTGGCTGGTCAAGCCGCAGATTCTGGCGGTGCCGGGCGTGGCGCAGGCGCAGATCTTCGGCGGCGCGGTGCGCGAGCGCCAGGTGTGGGTGGATCCGCTCAAGCTCGCCGCCGCCGGGCTGTCGCTGGCGGACGTGTTCAGCGCGGTGGAACGAGGCACCGCCCTGATCGGCGGCGGATTCCTCGAAACGCCCTCGCAGCGCATCGTGGTCCAGGCCCAGGCCGCGGGCCGCACGTCGGAGGCGCTGGCGCAAACGGTGGTCACCGAGCGCGGGGAACTGCCCTTGCGCCTGGCTGACGTCGCCGAAATCCGCGACGGCCCGCAGCCGCGCGTGGGCGATGCCATCATCGGCAGCCGTCCCGGCATCCTGGTCGAGACCTCGACCCAATACGGTGCCAACACGCTCGACGTCACCCGCGCGCTGGAACGGCGCCTCGACCAGCTCGCGCCGGCGCTGAAAAAACAGGGCGTGGAATACCACCCGGCGCTGCTGCGTCCGGCGAGCTTCATCGAAAGCGCGCTGGCCAAGCTGCGGCTGTCGCTGCTGATCGGCGCGGCGCTGGTGGTAATTCTGCTCTTGGTCACGCTACGGGACTGGCGGGGGGCGCTGATCTCGTTCTCCTCGATTCCGCTGTCGCTGCTGGCCACGGTGTGGCTGCTCGACGAATTCGGCCTGACGCTCAACACCATGAGCATCGGCGGCCTGGTGGTGGCGCTGGGCGTGGTGGTCGACGACGCGGTGATCGACGTGGAGAACATCACCCGGCGGCGCCGTGCCGCCGGCGGCGCGGCGCTCGACGCGCGGCAGTTGTTCGTCGACGCCTCGCTGGAAGTGCGGCTGCCGGTGTTTTACGCCACCGCGGCGGTGGCGATGGCGTTCCTGCCGATCTTCATGCTCAGCGGCGTGCAGGGCGCGTTCTTCCAGCCCCTGTCGATCGCCTTTTTGCTGGCGGTGGCGATCTCGCTGCTGGTGGCGATGACCGCCACGCCGGCGTTGTGCGTGCTGCTGATGCGCCGCCACGTGCCGCCGCCGGAGGCGCGCTTTTTGATCCGCGCCAAGGCGGCGCAACGCCGCGCGATCGAAACGCTCTACCGCCACCCGCGCATCGTGATCGCCGTGCTCGCGGTCAGCGGCGTGGCCGGCGTGGTGCTGCTGCCGCTGTTCGGCCAGCGCCTGCTGCCGGATTTCCGCGAGAACTACCTGATCGCCCACGCCGCGCTGCGGCCCGGCGTGTCGCTCTCCGAAACCAGCCGCGTGGGCCAACGCATCGCCGAACGGCTCGCCGCGATTCCCGGCGTGGCGACGGTCGCCGAGCAGATCGGCCGCGCCGAAAACGGCCAGGATCCGGATCAGCCCAACAAGAGCGAGTTCGAGATCCAGATCGATCCTTCCCGGGGATTCACCCCGGATCAGATCGAAGCGCAGATCCGCAAAGTCTTCGACGATTTTCCCAACCAGCTCACCGAGATCTACTCGGTGCTGGCCGAACGCATCGGCGAGACCCTGTCCGGCGAGTCCACGCCGTTTTTCGTCGACGTGTTCGGCACCGACCTCGATACCGACGACGCGGTCGCCCAGGACATCGCCGAGGTCCTGCGCACGCTGCCCGGCACCGGCCAGGTGCGGCTCAAGGTGCCGCCGCGCCAGACCGAGCTCAAGATCGAGCCGCGGCCGGAACGGCTGGCGCTCTACGGCCTGCAGCCGGCCGACGTGCTCGAGGCCGTCGCGGCCGCGAATCAAGGCCGCATCGTGTCGCAGATCGCCGAAGCCGATCGCAGCGTGCCGGTGGCGGTGCGCCTGCAAGGCGCCGGCGCCAGTCCGCAGGCGATCGGCGCGTTGTTGCTGCGCAGCCCGGAGGGCGCCTTGGTGCCGCTGGCGAAAGTCGCCGACATTTCCACCGTCGAGGCGCGCGGCCAGATCGAGCACGACGACGGCTTGCGCCGGCAGGTGGTTTTGGTCACGCCCCGCGTCTCCGACCAGGCCGGTTACGCGCGCCAGGCGCAACGCGCCATCGAGGCGCGGGTCAAGCTCCCGCCCGGCGTCTATCTGCGTTACGGCGGCGCCGCCGAACAACAGATCGCGGCCGCGCGCCAGCTCTACTTGCACGCCGCCGCCGCGCTGGTGCTGATCGTGCTCCTGCTGGCGCTGGCCTTCGGTCACGCGCGCCACGTGGCGCTGGTGCTGCTCGCCCTGCCGTCCACGCTCATCGGCGGCGTGGCCGCTACCGCCCTGACCGGCGGCACGCTCACGCTCGGCGCCATGGTCGGCTTCGTCACCCTGTTCGGGATCGCCGCGCGCAACACCATTCTTTTGGTGTCGCATTACGATCACCTGGTGCGCGTGGAAGGCCAGGCCTGGACTCTCGCCACCGCGCTGCGCGGCTCCGCGGAGCGGCTGACGCCGGTGTTGCTGACCGCCTTGATGACGGCGCTGGCGCTGCTGCCGGTGGCCGTGCAGCTCCATCAGCCCGGCCACGAAATCGAGGGGCCCATGGCCGTGGTGATCCTCGGCGGCCTGGTGTCCTCCACCGCCGTCAGCCTGTTCCTGATCCCGCCGCTGGCCGCGCGCTGGCTGCGACCCGGAACGGATGGCGCGCCGATTCGCAGATGAGTTTGCCGGCCCGTTTCGTTAAACTGGCGCGCATTTTTCCGCCGGCGCGACGTGGGCTGCGGCGCGCTCGGCTCATGAGGGGATCACACGATGGCGGTCAAGATCGCAGTGCTCAAGGAAACGCGCGCGGGCGAAAAGCGCGTGGCGCTGGTCCCCAGCGTCGCCGCCAAGCTCGTCAAACTCGGCGCCGAGCTGCACATGCAGTCCGGCGCGGGCGAAGGCGTCAAACTGCCGGACGCCGCGTACCAGAACGTGTCCTTCGCCGCCAATCCGCAGGGACTCGCCTCCGACGCCGACGTGCTGCTGGCGGTCAACCCGCCGCCGGCGGAGGTGGTCGGCGCGATGAAGGAAGGCGCCATCCTGATCTCCTTCGTGTACGCTCACAAAGAGCCGGAGTTGGTCAAGCTCCTGCGTGACCGCAAGCTGACCTGCTTCGCCATGGAGCTGGTGCCGCGCATCACCCGCGCCCAGGCGATGGACGCGCTCTCCAGCCAGGCCGCGCTGTCGGGTTACTACGCCGCGCTGCTCGGCGCCACGCATCTTGCGCGCATCTTCCCGATGATGACCACCGCGGTCGGGTCCATCCGACCGGCCAAGGTGCTGGTGATGGGCCTGGGCGTGGCCGGTTTGCAGGCGGTGGCCACCGCGCGCCGGCTGGGCGCGATCGTGGAAGGCTACGACGTGCGCCCGGAGACCAAGGAGCAGGCCGAGTCGCTGGGGGCCAAGTTCGTGGACACCGGCGTGGACGCGCGCGGCGCCGGCGGCTACGCGCGCGAGCTGTCGGCCGAGGAAAAGGAAAAAGTCGCCGCGGTCGTCACCAAGCACCTCCAGCAGGCCGACGTGGTCATCACCACCGCCGCGATTCCCGGCCGTCCTTCGCCCAAGCTGATCTCCAAGGCGCAGGTGGACGGCATGAAGGCCGGCGCGGTGATCGTGGATCTGGCCGCCGAAGGCGGCGGCAACTGCGAGTACAGCCAGCCGGGCCAAACGATCCAGGTCGGCCAGGTCACCGTCGTCGCGCCCCTCAACGTGCCTTCGGCGCTCGGCGAACACGCCAGCGAGCTCTACGCCAAGAACCAGTACAACCTGCTCGAGCTGTTCCTCAAGAACGGCGCGATCCACATCGACTGGAGCGACGAGGTGTTGGCCAAGTCCTGCCTGACGCACGCCGGCGAGATCAGGAACGAGGCGGCCAAGAAGCTCATCGAAGGCGCTTAAGCAACCAACCCGGGGAAACATCCATGGACGCGACCCTCACGCTCACCGGCTTCGTCGCCCTCTACATCTTCATGCTCGCCGCCTTCACCGGCTACGAGATCATCGGCCGCGTACCCGCCATCCTGCACACGCCGCTGATGTCCGGTTCCAACTTCATCCACGGCGTGGTGGTGGTCGGCGCCATGTACGCCCTGGCCAACGCGCACACGTGGCTGGAGCAAGTCATCGGTTTCGCCGGCGTGGTGCTGGGCGCCGGCAACGCCGCCGGCGGCTACGTCGTCACCGAGCGCATGCTCGGCATGTTCAAGTCCTCCAAACCCGAGCAGAAGTGAGGGCGCGGACATGAACTTCCCGATCGGTCTGCTGATCCAGGCGAGCTACTTCGCCGCGGCCTTCCTCTTTATCTTCGGCTTGAAGCGCATGTCCAGCCCGGTGACCGCGCGCGGCGGCATCGTGTGGGCCGGCGCGGGCATGGTGGTGGCGGTGCTGGTGAGCCTCGCCTTCGCCAGCCCCGAGAATCCGCAGTTCAAGACCAATCTCGCGCTGATCCTGATCGCGCTGGCGGTCGGCAACGCCTGGGCCTGGTGGCAGGGCCGGCGCGTGCCGATGACCTCCATGCCGCAGATGGTGGCGCTGTACAACGGCATGGGCGGCGGCGCGGCGGCGGCCATCGCCGCGGTGGAGCTGTACGGCGCGCACGCGCAGGGCTACGGCCCGCAGGGCCTGGCCCTGCTCGGCGCGCTGATCGGCGGCGTGTCTTTCTCCGGTTCGCTGATCGCCTGGGCCAAGCTCGAAGGCAAGATGCAGAAGTCCATCCGCTTCTCGGGCCAGAAGATCCTCAACGCCCTGGTGCTGCTCGCCACGCTCGCGGTCGGGGTGTGGATCCTCGGCTGGCTCACCGAGCTCAAGGTCAGCCTGTTCTTCGCCGGCGCGCTGGCCTTCGGCGTGCTGATGACCATTCCCATCGGCGGCGCGGACATGCCGGTGGTGATCTCGCTGTACAACGCGTTCACCGGCATGGCGGTGGGCCTGGAAGGCTTCGTGCTGCAGAACCCGGCGATGATCATCGCCGGCGTGCTGGTCGGCTCGGCCGGCACGCTGCTCACCATCCTGATGGCGCGCGCCATGAACCGCTCGCTCGCCAACATCCTGTTCTCCAACTTCGGCGAGGTGGACGTCGGCGGCGGCGAGATCGCCGGCACCCTGAAGTCCGCCGAAGCCGGCGACGCCGCCATCCAGATGCGCTACGCCAGCAAGGTCATCATCGCGCCCGGCTATGGCCTCGCGGTGGCGCAGGCGCAGCACAAGCTCTACGAGTTTGTGAAGCTGCTGCAGGAGCGCGGCGTGGAGGTCAAGTTCGCCATCCACCCGGTGGCCGGCCGCATGCCCGGCCACATGAACGTGCTGCTCGCCGAGGCCGGCGTGCCCTACGACATCATCTTCGACATGGAAGACATCAACAACGAGTTCAAGGAAGCCGATGTCGCATTGGTGATCGGCGCCAACGACACCGTCAACCCCGCCGCGCGCACCAACAAGGCGAGCCCCATCTACGGCATGCCCATCCTCAACGTCGATCAGGCCAAGCAGGTCTACGTCATCAAGCGCGGCCAGGGCAAGGGCTACTCCGGCGTGGAAAACGAATTGTTCTACCGCGACAACTGCAACATGGTCTACGGCGACGCACAGAAAGTCATGGTGCAGATGATCCAGGCGGTCAAGGAGCTGGGCGCCTGAGTCGCGGCGCTTGCCGTTGCGCGGCGTGACGGGCCGCCCGCATCCCGTCAGCGCGGCGCCGCGGCCGGCTCGACCACGCGGAAGCGCAGCTTGCCGATCAACTGGTCGCCGTCGGTGACGAAGTCCACTTCCCAGGTTCCCGCGCTGTTTTCGGGAAAGCTGCGCTTGTAACTCCAGGCACGGTAGCCCTGCTCGCGCCCGCCGGCGACGGTCATGGGAATGCGGTCCACGATGCGCCCGTCGTGGCGCCAGACGTGGAACACCTGCTCGCGCAAGCCGCGCGGCGCGTGGATCGCGGCGTAAGCGTACAGGCCGCCGGCGAGCGCGCCGGCCGGAACGTCTTGCAGCGGTGTACCGGGTGCGCGGCGCTCGGGATCGAGCGTGGCGGTGACCCGCGCGTCGGAGATCCACAGCGTCGCCGGCGGTACCCAGTAGCGTGCGATCCAGGACAAACCGCCGAGCGCAACCGCGGCGGCGAGCAGCAGCGCGAGTCGCAGCGGCGTGCGCCGCCGCACCCGGTGCAGAAAGCTGGGCAACGAGAGCAGCCCCAGCGCCGCGGAGGCCAGCGCCAGGCTGTGCGTGGTGTCGAGCCGCCAGATCAGCGGCGGCACCACCAGCAGCGCGAGATACATGGCGAAGCCGTGGAAGGCCAGGTGCAGCCAGGGCCGCGCGGCGATGACGCCGTAGTAAAGCGGATCCCACATCGACGCCAGCGCCGCCGCGCACGCCGCCGCGGCGAACAGCGCCTGGCCGCTGTCCCAGGTCGTGGTGCTGAGCACGAAGGGCAGGCAGAAGAAGAAACTCAACTGGTGCACGGACTGCATGCCGTAGCGCAGCAGGTAAGGCGACAGGTGCCCGTAGCGGAAGCGCGCGAGCCAGCGGCCGAGCGCGCCCTCGAACAGGATCGCCGCCCAGTTGAGCGCGAGTCCTGCCGCGATCCATGGCGCCAGGCGCTCGTTGCGCGCCATGAGGAAAAAGCTCGCCGCTCCGGCGGCGAAGCTCAGCACGGCGAGCAGGTAACGGTGCCGTTGCAGATTGCGCAGAATGCGCGCCAGCGGTGCGCTGGCGTGCGCCGCGCGGGCGGAATCGGCGGAAGGGGTCATCGGATCCAGGTCGGTCGTGGCAAGATGCTGACACAAGCGGAGCGAGACGGAAATTCATGAGCGATCCGGCCACACCCACGTTCAGAATCGGCCTGGCGATGGCGGGCGCGGTGTCGGCGGGCGCCTACACCGCCGGCGTGCTGGATTTCCTGATCGAGGCGCTGGACGCCTGGTCCGCGGCCAAGGCGCGTGGCGCGCCGGTGCCGCGCCACGCGGTGTCGCTGGAGGCGGCGGTCGGCGCTTCGGCGGGGGCGATGTGCGCGGCGCTGCTCGCCATCGTGCTGCCCTACCGTTTCCCGCACGTGCGCATCGCCCCCGACGGGGGCGCCACGACCGATCAAGATCGGCCTGCCGCCGCCAACCCGCTGTACCGCGCCTGGGTCGAAGCGATCGATCTGCGCGCCCTGCTGGGCGACGCCGACCTCGCCGCCGGCCGGCTGGAGGCCCTGCTCGACTGCACGGTGATCGACGCCATCGTCGCCGCCAGCCTCGCCTACAGCGCCACGCCGCAGCCGCGGCCTTACGTGAAACGCCCCTTCGTGGCGCGCTTCACGCTCGGCAACCTGCGCGGCGTGCCGTACCGCATCGACTTCCTCGGCAACCGCCCGGCAAGCGCCGAGGCGATGCGCGAGCACGCCGACTGGCGCGGGTTTTTGATCGGCGGCGAGCCGGACCCGCACGCGCTGCCGCCGCATTTGCGCGGTCACCTGGCTTTGCCCGAGGCCTCCGTCGCCGACCTGCCGCGCTGGCAGACGCTCGGCCAGGCCGCGGCGGCTTCCGGTGCGTTCCCGCTGTTCCTCAAGCCACGGCTGATCGAACGCGCAGCCGCGGAATACGGCTTCCGCCATGCGGTGACGACGCCCGAGGGCGAGTTGCAGCCGATCCCGCCGGCCTGGCGCGACCCGCAGCATCCACCCGATCCCTACCGCTTCGCCGCGGTGGACGGCGGTGTTTTCAACAACGAGCCTTTCGAGCTGGCGCGCGAGCTGATCGCCGGCGGCCCCGGCCGCGAACTGGCGAGTGCGCCCGAAGCCGCCGATGCCGCGGTGCTGATGGTGGCGCCCTTCCTGTCGCCGCCGACGGACGGCCCGCCGCCGCCCACCGTGCCCGGCGACGGCCAGGACCTGGCCTTGCCGCCGCAGGCGCAGCTCGCGCCGCTGGTCGATGCCTGGATCATGCAGGCGCGCTTCAAGCCCGCGGACCTGGCGCTGGCCTGGGACGAAACCGAGTACAGCCGCTTCGTGGTCGCGCCCGCCGGCTCGAAGGCGCCGCCCCAGGCGCCCTATGCGATCGCCGGCGGCGCCCTCGGCGGATTCCTCGGCTTCTTCGACGAGGCGTTCCGCCGCCACGATTACCAGCTCGGCCGCCGCAACGCCCAGCGCTTCCTCGCCGAGCACTTCACCTTGCCGCCGGACAATCCCATCGTGCGCTGGGGCTATGCGCAACTCTCGTCGAGCGAGCTCGACGCGTTCCGCAGCAGCGATGGCCAACTGCCCATCGTGCCCCTGGTGGGATCGGTGCGCGCGGAAGAGCCGCCGATGGACTGGCCCGCGGGAAAGTTTGCCTGCGATGTCTTGATGTCGGATATCGAGCGGCGGCTCGACGGGGTTTGCGCGCTGTATCGTCGGCAGCTCACCGCCGGCGAAAACCTGCTGCTGCGGCCGCTGTACCGCGCCGGGTTGGCGGCGGCCTGGCAGTGGTTCCTGCGCCCGCGCGTGCTGGGGCTGATCCGCGCCCGACTCGACGAGGCGTTGAAGCGGCAGGGACTGTGACCGTGAACCCACCGACCGCACCAGGAGAGCGCCCCGCCTTCCGCTACTACGAATTTTGCATGGCGGGCATGGTCACGGTGCTCTTGTGCGCCAATCTGATCGGCCCCGCCAAGGTGTGCTCGGTGACGCTGCCGGTGCTGGGCGCGTTCGTGTTCGGCGCGGGCAATCTGTTCTTTCCCATCAGCTACATCTTCGACGATCTCATCACCGAGGTGTACGGCTACGCCCGCGCGCGGCGCGTGGCCTGGGCCGGCCTGGGCGCGCTGATGTTCGCCACGGTGATGACGCAGTTCATCCTGCGCGTGCCGCCCAGCCGGCTGGAGCCGTACAACGCCACGCTGCAGCCGGCGCTGGAGGTGGTGTTCGGCGGCACCTGGCGCATCGTCGCGGCGAGCATGATCGCCTACTGGTGCGGCGACTTCACCAATTCCTTCGTGCTGGCCAAGCTCAAAGTGCTGACTCATGGTCGCTGGCTGTGGACGCGCACCGTGGGCTCGACCATGGCCGGCCAGGCGGTGGACTCGCTGCTGTTTTATCCCATCGCTTTCGGCGGCCTGTGGACCAGCGCTTCGCTGTTCCACGTCATCGCCTTCAACTGGACGTTCAAGGTGTCGGTGGAAGTCGTGTCCACGCCCTTGATCTACTACCTCGTCGGCCGGCTCAAGCGCGCCGAGGGCATCGACACCTTCGACCGCACCACGCACTTCACGCCGTTCTCCTTCCGCGACGAGGGCGAGGTGGAACCGTATCGCAAGGCGGGCTAGGACACGCGACGGCACGCGCAACCGCGCCGTGCGTGCGCGAAGCGGATCGCCCCGTGGGCTCAGAGATCCCAGGCCGCACCGGCGTAAAACGTGCGCCCCGGCGCCGGTTCGATGCCCCCGTTGACGAAGAACACGCGCGAGTAATAAGTCCGGTCGGTGAGGTTGCTGACGCCTCCCAGCAGGCGCAGGTGGCGGCCCAAGCGGTAGTCGCCGGACAGGTCCAGCACCGTGTACTGCGGGATGAGCGCCGGCGTGACGATGACGCCCGAGCCATTGCGCCGGGGTTGGTTGTTGTCGGCCCAGTACTGGCTGCCTAGCGTCTGACCGACCAGGCTCAGTTGATAGACGCCGGTGCGTCGCCAGGTCAGCCCGTACTTGAGGACATAATGCGGGGCGTAGGACGGCGTGTTCCCGGCCAGGCTGGGACTGTCGGGGTCCGCGGGATTCACGCGCGTCTGGCTCTGAGTGATCCGCGCCTCGAGCAGGCTCAGGTTGACGAAGCTGTCGAGATGCAGCTCGGCAGGCGCCGCGGTCAGGCGCAGCCAATCGTAGTCGAGCTCGCCTTCGAAGCCGCGGCTGCGCGCGTTGCCGGAGTTGACGTTGACCGAAGCGCCGTTGCCCAGCGTCTGGCTCTCGATGCGGTTTTGGGTGCGCACCCAGAACAGGCTTGCGTCGTAATACAAGCCCTCGCGCGGCCAGCCGTGCACGCCGGCTTCGTAGGTCAGGTATTTGGTCGGGTCGGGGTTGTTGCCGGGATCGAAGTTGCCGAAGGGGCTCGCCACGTCGAGGTAGCGCAGGGGGCGGAAGCCCTGGGCGAGGTTGAGATAGGTTTCGTTGCCGCGGCCGAAGTCGTTGCCCAGCCCCAGGCCGAACAGCGGCACGTTCTTGTAATACGTGCGTTGAATCGGCGCGCGGTGGAGGAACGGCGGCAGGGCGTGTTCGTCCACGCCGATCTCCTCGTGTTCGAAGCGCGCGGAGGCAACGAGGTGGAAGCGTCCGAAGCGGAACACGTTTTCGGCGAACAGCGCGCCGTACCGGGTGGTCCGGTCGTCGAGATAAAACGGCGTTCCGCTGCGGTCGCCGCGCGCGGCTTGGGGGTCGGCGTCGTTGAAGATGTTCCAGGGGCTGCGCGAGGTGTAGAGCGTGGTGCCGAAGCTCAAGGCGTTGGCTGCGGCCCAGCGCAGCAAGAGCCGCGTGTCGAGGCCGCTGTAGTAGAAGCGCTGGTCGCTGATCTGGGCGCTCTGGGCCTGCTGGCCCGTGTAAGCGTCGCTGCGCGTGGTCAGATCCTGCGTGCCGGTCCACAACTTGGCCTGCAGCCGCCAGGCGTCGCCCAGCGCATTTTCGTAGTGCAAAACCGCGCTGTAGCGATCCACCCATTCGTGATCGCTGGGGGTCGTGGCGGCGTGCGGGTCGGTTTGGAATTGCTGGACGGTCAAGAAGCCCGGCAGTCCGCTGCTCACCGAGTAGGCGTGCACGTCCAGGCCCAGGGTCTGCCGGGCATCGAGCGCGTAGGACAAGCGCACATCGCCGGCGTCGAGCGTGTACGCGCCGTTCGGCCGTTGGCCGTTGCTGCGCCGATGGCTGTAGTCGGCGAGATAGCCCCAGGGGCCGCGCGTGCCGTCCAGGCGGTTGAAGCTGGAAAACAGCGCATCGCTGCCGCCGACGTGTTCCGTGGTGCCCGCCAGCGGCACGGCGCTCGGCAGCCGCGAGACGTAATTGATCACCGGCTGCGGTTCGGGGCCGTAGAGCAGTCCCGAGCCGCCGCGGATCATCTGGATGGAATCGAGCGTCTGCGGGACCGGCAAGTAGTACAGCGTGGGAAAGCCGATCCAGTCCGAAGAGATCGGAACGCCGTCCTGTAAAGAGAGCACGTATTCGCTTTCTTGCGGATTGCCCAGGCCGCGATAGGAAAGATTGAGCTGGAGGGGATTCTGCTGTTCGGCGATGACGATGCCGGGCAGGCGATCGAAGAGCGCGCGCTGGTTGTTGTCGATGACGGTGGGTTGCGCGTCGAGTTTTTCCACCGAAGTTTTCTTGGTCACGGTGATCGCGGTGCCGTCCACTTCGGGCAAGGAATGGGCAAAACGGGTGGGACGGTTGTACTCCCAGGGTTTGTCCTCCACCACCACCGGGCCGAGCTGGACCGGCGGCGGGGAAGAGGGGCCGGACGGCTCGGTATCCGGGGCCGAGGCGCTTTGCGCCAGGGCGGCCAGCGGCGCGCTCAGCAACAAAACGAGAAACAGCCAGGCGGGCATGTGGGACTCCCTGCGCATTCTTGTTGGCGATGCGCTGTGTGGGAAAGCTTAAGCGGTGAGCCGTCAAAGTTTTGTCAATTCGCAGGTCTGGCGGCAAAATTCGCGCCTCGGCCCTCCGTTTTGCACTCTGCGCATGCGCCCCATCAAACAGGACGATTTCATCCAGTCCATCGCCGACGCCCTGCAATACATCAGCTACTACCATCCGCCCGACTACATCCGTGCGCTGGCGCGCGCCTACGAGCGCGAGGCCTCGCCCGCCGCCAAGGACGCGATGGCGCAGATCCTGGTCAACTCGCGGATGTGCGCCGAAGGCCACCGGCCGATCTGCCAGGACACCGGCATCGTCACGGTGTTCCTGAACATCGGCATGGAGGTGCGCTGGGAGGCGAGCCTGGGCGTCGAGGATATGGTCAACGAAGGCGTGCGCCGCGCTTACCGCGATCCCGACAACCGGCTGCGCGCTTCCATCCTGGCCGATCCGGCCGGCAAACGCGTCAACACGCGCGACAACACGCCGGCGGTCGTCAACGTGCGCGTGGTGCCCGGCGCGAGCGTGGAGGTGATCGTCGCGGCCAAGGGCGGCGGTTCGGAGGCCAAGAGCAAGTTCGTCATGCTCAATCCTTCCGATTCCATCGTCGACTGGGTGCTAAAGACGGTGCCGACCATGGGCGCGGGCTGGTGTCCGCCGGGCATCCTCGGCCTCGGCATCGGCGGCACCGCGGAGAAGGCGATGCTCCTGGCCAAGGAGGCGCTGATGGAGCCGATCGACATCCAGGACCTCGCCGCGCGCGGGCCCAAGACGCGCATCGAGGAGCTGCGCCTGGAGCTGTACGACAAGGTCAACGCGCTGGGCATCGGCGCGCAGGGCTTGGGCGGACTGACCACGGTGCTCGACGTGAAGATCAAGGACTATCCGACGCACGCGGCCAATCTGCCGGTGGCGATGATCCCCAACTGCGCCGCCACGCGCCATGCGCACTTCGTGCTCGACGGCTCGGGTCCGGCGGCGCTCGAGCCGCCCTCGCTCGAGGACTGGCCGCGCATTACCTACCGCCCGGCGGGCGCGCGGCGCGTGAATCTCGACACGATCACCAAGGAGGAAGTCGCCACCTTCAAGCCCGGCGAGGTGCTGCTGCTCAACGGCAAGCTTCTCACCGGCCGCGACGCCGCGCACCAGCGCCTGGTCGGGATGATCGAGCGCGGCGAGAAACTGCCGGTGGATTTCCGCAACCGCTTCATCTACTACGTCGGCCCGGTCGATCCGGTGCGCGACGAAGTGGTCGGCCCCGCCGGTCCCACCACCGCCACGCGCATGGACAAGTTCACGCGCCGAATGCTGGAGGCGACCGGTTTGCTCGGCATGGTCGGCAAGGCCGAGCGCGGCCCGGCGGCGATCGAGGCGATCCGCGATCACCGGGCGGTCTATCTGATCGCCGTCGGCGGCGCGGCCTATCTCGTCTCCAAGGCGATCCGCGCCGCGCGCGTGGTCGCCTTCGAGGATCTCGGCATGGAGGCGATCTACGAATTCGAGGTGAAAGACATGCCGGTGACGGTGGCGGTGGACGCGCGCGGCGCTTCCGTCCACGCCACCGGCCCGCGCGAGTGGCAGGCCAAGATCGGCAAGATCCCGGTGGCGGTGGTTTGAGCGGACGGCGCTCAGGCGCGATGCGCCGGCCCGAACACGAACTCGTAGCCTTCGCTCTTGCGCGGTGCGCCGCCGGCCCGGCGCCAGGACACGCGCCATGAGTCCACGGTGAGAAACCAGGTCTGCCGCCGGCGCACGCCACCGGTCCCGCAGAAGGCGCGGCAGTCGAGCACCGCGGCGCAGCCGGCCTGCGCGGGGTCGCGCACCGAGCGATAGCGGATCAGCTTCACCGCCGCCTGGCGCGCGGCGCGCGCGAACGCCTGGCAGGCGGCGTAGTCGTCGGGATCGCTCCAGCGCGCCGCCTCGCGTACGAAAGGCTTGCGGCGCAGGTCCACCGCGGCGCCGCGCGCCGTCGCCTGAAACACGGTGTGCGGCACGCCGTCCAGGCGCTTCAGGCCCCGGCTGTCGGTCACGAAGCGCCAGCGCCAGTAGCCCGCTTCCGCGCAGGCGGTACGCACTTCCTCGGCGCCGTACCACACGCCGGGATCGCTCAGCGCGCGAAAACGCGAGCCGCAGCCGACCGGCGGATAGCGGAAGGGCGTGTACAGCAGATAATCGAGCCGCGCGCAGTCCGCCGGCACGGCCGGCTTGGCGGCGTCGAGCAACTCCTCCAGCAGTTCCTGCTCCGCCTGGCTGTCCACCAGCGCGCGCGTGGCCACCACGTGCTGGGCTTCCACCGCGCGCCACAAGTGGAGTTCGCAGCGCTGACTCTCTTTTGCGATCGCGCGGGCGCTCCAGGCGACTGCCTCGGACTTCACAGCGCCGTGCCGATCCGACATGGCAGCGCGCGGCGTTCTTAGACGCGCCCGCGCACGGTGTCGAGATAGTGCAGCACGCGGATCAAACCTTCGGCGCCGGCGATGAGCTGGCCGGGTTCGCCGCCGAGCGCGGCATTGGGCGAATGCAGCCAGGCACGCATGGCTTGCGCATCGCCGCCGGTGATCGCCGACAGGCTGCGATAGACGCGCAGGAACGCCGTCGCCAGCTCCCAGGTCTTGCTGTCCTTGGGAATGCGCCACAGTCCGGACGCCAGCCGCGAGGCGGTGGCGGGGCTCAAGCCCAGCACCCGGGCGAGCCGCGCCTGGGTCAGCTCGAGCTGCTCGGCGGCGCGCACCGCGGCCTTGGACAGCACGGCCTCGGCCTGCGGCGCGGCTGCCGCAGATTTCGCCGGCGATTCGCGGATTTTCATGTGGGAAATAATACCTTCGAAAAATTTCTAATGAAATATGCAGCCCAGCCCTACGCGAGGCCCCCGGCGGGCACGGAGGCTTGTTAGACTGGGCGGGCGGCCGAGGACGGTCGAACCGGGAGGTCGGCGATGGCGTGCGCTTCGTTTTTGCGGCGGATCTGGTGCTATGGCGTTTTGAGCCTCTGCGCATCCTGCGGCGGCGGCCCCGGCCCGGTGCCCGGCGCGACCCAGGGTCAGACCAACGGTGCCACCGCCGCGCAGCAGTCCACCAACTGGAGCGGCTACTTGCAAACCGCTCCGGCAGGGAGTTTCCGCACGGTGAGCGGAACTTGGACGGTGCCGGCAGCGGACTGTTCGGACGGCGCCACTACGGCGAGCTCCGCCTGGACCGGCATCGGCGGAAGCTCCGCCACGGACACGCTATTGATCCAGGCGGGGACCGAGCAGGACTGCAACGGCGGCGCAACCGATGACTACGCCTGGTGGGAGGCGTTTCCCGCGCCCGCGATCACGGCGGGCAGCGGGCTGCTGGGCGGCGGCGATTTTCCCGTGCGGCCCGGCGATCGGATCACGGTCACGGTGGACGGCAGCGGTCTGGTGACGTGGAAGATCACCATCGTCAACGCCACGCGCGGCTGGACTTTCACCCACGATGTGCCCTTCCTCACCGCTGGCGACAGCGCGGAGTGGATCCTGGAGGCGCCGACCGCGGTGGGGCCGGGCCAGACGGGGCAGGCCAGCTTGAGCAAGTTTGGCACGATCTCGTTTTCCGGGCTGACCGCCAACGGCGCGAATCCCGGTCTGACGCCTGAACAGCGCGTGCAATTGATCCGCGCCGGCGACGGCACGGTACTCGCCAATCCTTCCGCTGCGCACGGCGGCGACGCCTTCGAGGTGTGCTACGGCGCGAACGCTTGCGATTGACGCTCCGGTCCGCACCCTCCGTTCGCGGGAGGCGCAGCCCTCGAAGGCGCGAGATCCTCAGCGCCACCCCCTGCGAAGGAGCCGCGATGCACAACCTGCAAGAGCTCGGCGACCGGCTGGAGATCCAGCAAACGCTGATGGATTACGCCAATGCCATCGACCGTCGCGACTGGGATGCGCTCGATGCCGTGTTCACGCCGGATGCCTATATCGACTACCGCGCCATGGGCGGCATCGACGGTCGCTACCCGCAGATCAAGCGCTGGCTGGCGGAAGTGCTGCCCAAGTTTCCGGCCTATTACCATCTGGTGGGCAATTTCCACATCGAGCTCGCCGGCGCTCGCGCGCGCTCGCGTTGCGCCTGTTTCAACCCGATGGCGCTGCCGCTGCCCGGAGGCGGGACGCAGGTGATGTTCCTGGGCCTGTGGTACGCGGACGAGTGGCTGCGCACGCCGGCGGGTTGGCGCATCGAGCGCCGCGTCGAGGAGAAGTGCTTCGACCACAACACGCCGCAAGGCGTACGCGTCGAACCTAGTTGAGCTCCATCGTCGCCGCGCGCGGCGAAGTCGCCAGGCGGCACAGCACGATGCCGGTGAGCACCACCACGCCGCCCAGCGCCTGCTCGATCCCGAAGCGCTCGCCCAGCAGCGCCCAGGCGAACGCGGTGGCGGCCAGCGGCTGGACCAGCAGGCCCACGGAGGCGAAGGCCGTGGGCAGCTCGGCCAGCGCGTAGGCGATCAGGCCCTGACCGGCGACGTGGCTGACCAGCGCCAGGCCGAACACCACGCTCCAGCCGCGCAGGGTCTGCGGCCACAGCGCTTCGTGCAGCGCCAGTGCCACCGGCAAGAGGAGCAGCGCGGTCACGAAACTCGTGCGCAACATCACCGTGATGGTGTCGCAGCGGTTGCGCACGCGGGCGACCACGATCTGGTAGCCCGCGTAGAACACCGCCGAGATCGCGGCCAGACCGTCGCCGAAGGCATCACGCAGGCCGATGGACAGGCTGTCCGCGACGAGCAGGCCCGCGCCGACCAGCGCCGCGGCCAGCCCCAGCCAGAAGCGCACCCCATAGCGTTCGCCGAAAAGCTGCCAGAGCGCCAGCGCCACGAACACCGGCGCGAGGTTGGCGAGCAGCGTGGCGTTGGCCACGCTGGTGTGGCCGAGCGACTGGTGCCAGACGGCGAGATCGGCGCCGAAGAACGCGCCGGCCAGCCACAGCGCGCGGCGGTCAGCCGCGGCGGTGTGCGGTGCCGCGGCCGGCACGCGCAGGCGCAGCGCCACGAGCGCGGGCAGCGCCAGCGCCGCGCGCCAGAACGCCGCCGCGGTCAGGCCGACATCCGCCAGGCGCACCAAGATCGGCGCCAGCCCGATGCACACCGCACCGACGAACAACGCGAAAGCCGCGCGTTCCTGGTGCGGGTTCATGCGGCGGCCGCGCCGTGGTCAGGATTGGGGGAAAATGCATGCATACGGGTGGGACAATGGTAGAATAATTGCCATGAAAGATACCATTCAAATGGACGCCAGCGGGCGGCTGGTACTGCCGAAGCCGGTGCGCGAGCGCCTGAACTTGCGCGGCGGTTCGCGGCTGCGCGCGGAGGTGGTCGCCGGCCGGGTCGAGCTGGTACCGGTCGCCTCGGAGGCGCGCCCCGCGCTCAAGAAGAAGTCGGGGATCATCGTCCTGGCAAAGACCGGCGCGCGCGCGGACGCGGCGGCCGCAGTGGCCGCCGAGCGCGAAGAACAGGAAGCGCGAGGTCTGGCACGGTGACGGCTTTCCTCGATACGTCCGTGCTGGTCGCGGCCCTGGTCGAGGACGAATCCCATCACGAAGCCTGCCTTGCTCTGCTGAGCCGGCGAAAGCCGGCGGCCTCGACGCACGCGCTGGCAGAAACCTTTTCGACGCTGACGGGCGGCCGTCTGGGCCTGCGTGTCGCGCCGGACGTCGCTACCGAACTGGTCGAGTCTTCGTTATTGCCGCACCTGCGGTTAGTGGAACTGCGCGCCACCGAAATCGCGAAGGTCCTGCGGCAAACGGCGGCGGCAGGCGTTCGTGGCGGCGCCGTTTACGATTTTCTTCATCTTGCGGCGGCCCGCAAAGCGGGTGCGCAAGTCCTCTACACCTTGAACGCGAGGAACTTCCTCGCCTTTGTCCGCGCCGAAGACCCGCGTATCCAGATCCCCGGGGAATAAGCGCGTTATCGGGCGCGGCGCGCGGATCCAGCCTACTCCCCACCGAATATGCCTGTCGGTGGCACGTGCGTTCGCAGCATGATAGCGCGTGCGCGCAGCGCACCCTACCGTTCTGCACAATAGAATGCGGGCCGGTATGGAGGAATCCGTACCGGCCCGAAAGCGCTCGCCCCGCACTGGAGCGCCGGAGAGCTCGCTTTTAGAAGCTTAGGAAGGCGCCGACGTTGACCGTGGTGGCGTTGTTGCTGTCGCCCGCGTGGTTCTTGGCGTCCACGTTGGTGATTTCGCCGAGCAGCGTGAGGTTCTTGGTCAGCGAGTAGTACACGCCGCCGGTCACCTTGCGGTTGTCCTTGACCAGGGTGGGATTGGTTTCGCCACTGGCGAGATCCAGGCTGCTATCGCCATAGTTCACGCCCAGCTTCCACTTGCCGATCTTGTAGGTGCCCTGGATCAGGTAGCCGTTCGAGGAGCGCTTGTTGCCCAGGCCGTCGTCGGCGAAAACGAACAAGCCCGTCGTGCCCAGGCCGCTGCCGTGGTAGTAGTAGCCGAACAGCTCGAAGTCGCTGATGTCCAGCATGGCGAAGACATCGATGCCGAAGCTGTTGTAGCTGTAGGGCGTACCGAGATTGATGAACTTGTTCTTCTGCTCGATGAAGGCGCTGGACAGATACAGCTTGGTGCCGCCGCCGAAATCGAGTTTGTACGCCAGCTTGCCGTGAAAGCCCGGAGCGGTCTTGGGTTGCGGCGTCCCGGGATCGGTCAGCGAGTTCAGCGGATCGTAAATGCCCAGGGTCAAAGTGAAGCCGGCAAAGTCGGGCGTGGTGTAGTCGATCTGACCCAGCGTGTCGACATAGATATAACCCAGGCCGATCGAACCGAGCGTGGTATTGGCCGGCGCCGCAGAAGCCGAACCTCCGGGGCCGCCCACGCCGGGCAGGGTCATGTCATTGATGATGACGTCGAAGCCGAACAAGCCGAAGTTGCGCCCAAGCAGGAAGGTGCCCCAGTTCTTGTTGCCGAAGGTCATGTACACCTGGCGCACGTCCAGGCCGGTGGTGCCCAGTGCCGTGTTGCTGCCGCCGCTTTGCAGGTTGGGGCTGCCGCCGTCGTTGGTTGCGATGCCGGGATACAGGCCCAGGTGCGCGGACAGGTCGATATCGTCCTGCGTGGTGGCCACGCCGAACGTGAAGGCCGCCGGCAGCAGGCCGTTGCTGATGTTCGACACGCTGCTGCCGCTGGCCGAACCGACGCAAGCCAGGCCGCCCGCGACGGTATGGGCCGAGCTCGCCCCCTCGCAGCTCGAGTAGATGTAATCGACGTTGACGTTGCCGTCGAGGGAGAACTTCCAGTCGTCGCTCTGGAAGTCGATCGCCCAGGCCGGTGCCGTTGCACAGAACAACAAACTCCCCGCGACGAGCGCGGGACCTGCGGACCGCATTTTCATAATTATCCTCCTCGTCTCCTCCGTCCCGCGCTGTTTGTGTCCCTGATCCAAGGACTGCGGGGATCGCTGGTGTAGGGCACCGGATCTGGTGCCGTTGAACATCCGGCAAGCTTGGTGCCAGTCGTTCCAGGCTGCGGCGGTCGTGAAATTGTCCATCTAAACAGTGACTTGATTCCGTACCGGCGGCGCGGGCGTGCGGCGCAGGGTCGGCTCGGTAACAGTCGTTGTGTCAACTTGTCGCCGATGCGCAACACCGGGCGGAAACCGGGTTGCGCCAGCGCGAAGCGGAATTGCGATGATTGTTCGCTGCGATCAAACCCGGACTCGTAGGCCATCCCCGAATCGATGCGCGCCCCTTCGACGCCAAGGTGCTGGAATTTTGCGGTGGCCGAGGCGCGCGCCCGGCGTAGCGCGCGGCGCGCCCCGCAAGCGGCGCACGGCCGGCTAACGCGACGGCAGCTTGGGCAGCATCGCCGCGCCTTCGCGCCGCAGGAAATCCCAGAAGCCCTGGACCGCCGGACTGGGATGGCGATCCGCCCGGCGCACCAGGAACCACTGGCGGCGGATCGGCAAGCCGGCGACCGGCAACATCGCCAGACGGCCATCGCGCAGTTCCGCTTCCACCGTGTGTCCCGAGATCAGGGCGATGCCCAGGCCGGCCATCACCGCCTGCTTGATGGTCTCGTTGCTGGGAATCTCCATGCCCACGCGCGGTCGCTTGCCGCGCAGGGCTTCGTCGCACAGATTCTCGAACACCATGCGCGTGCCGGAGCCCGGTTCGCGCACCAGAAAGGTTTCGCCGCCCAGCTGATCGAAACGTAGCCGCTTGCGCCGGGCCAACGGATGGTCCGGTGCCGCGATGATCACCAGCGGATGCTCGGCGAAAGCCTCTTTCTCCACCTCGAAGGCATCGCTCGGCCGGCCCATGATCGCCAGATCGACCTCGTAGTCGCGCAACACGCGGAGGGTGCCTTCGCGGTTGTAAACCTGCAGCCCCATCTCGATGCCGGGATGGCTGCGCGCGAAGGCGGCGATGAGGCGTGGAGCGAAGTACTTGGCGGTGGACACCACGCCGATGTTGAGCCGGCCGCGGCTCAAGCCGCGCAGGGCGTCGAGACTCTCGCCGCACTCGGCCAGCACCGCGCCGACGCGTTCGACCGCATGCAGCAGGAGCCGGCCAGCCTCGGTCGGCCGCAGACCGGAGGCGGTGCGGTCGAACAGCATCAGGCCCAGATCCTGCTCCAGTTGCTTGAGACGCGCGGTCAGCGCCGCCGGCGTCAGGTGCAGCTCCTCGGCCGCGCGGGTGATGGTGCCGCGGCGCGCGATCGCCGCCACCGCGCGCAGTTGCTTGAGCGTGAGGTTGCGCATGCGGCGAGCATAATCGGCGGCTCAAAAAACTTAAAGTTCCCGTCAAACATATTTAGTTTGTTTTGAAACACCCGCGGGCGTAAGGTAGTTTCGCCGACCCTTCCCGCCCGCGCATGCGCCTCGAGGAGATCGCCATGCCCACTGCCAAGACGCTGCCCGATACGCTCGACGCCGACCTGCGCGCCCAGGCGGGCGAAGCCGAGCTGGCGCGCGCACTGTCCGCGACCCTGCACGCGCTGGCGCAGGCCGCCGTGCCGATCGCCGAGCGCATCGCGCTCGGGCCGCTGGCCGGAGAGCACGGCCGGGTGCACGCCGAACGCGGCGGCGGCGACAAGGCCACCGAGCTGGACGTGCTCGCGCACCAGCACTTCATCGACGCCCTGCGCGCGGCGCCAGTGGCCGCGGTCTTGTCCGAGGAGGACGAAACTCCGTTGACGCTCGATCCGCGCGCGCCGCTGATGGTGGCGCTGGATCCGCTCGACGGTTCGTCCAACATCGACACCAACGTCTCCATCGGCACCATCTTTTCGATCCTGCCGCAGGTCGAGGGCGGTCCCGAGGTCAGCTTTCTGCAACCCGGCCGGGCGCAGCTCGCCGCGGGATTTTTCATCTACGGCCCGCAGACCTCGCTGGCGCTGACGCTGGGTGCCGGTACCAGCCTGTACGTGCTCGAGCGCCGCGCGGGTCCGACCCAAAACCAGTTTCGTGTCGTCGCGCGCAACGTGCGCGTGCCCACGCGCACCCAAGAGTTCGCGATCAACGCCTCCAACCAGCGCCACTGGGATTCCACCATCCGCGCCTACGTGGACGACTGCATCCGCGGCGAGGAAGGACCGCGCCGCGAGGACTGCAACATGCGCTGGATCGCTTCGCTGGTCGCCGAGACCTGGCGCATTCTCGTGCGCGGCGGGATTTACCTCTATCCCGGCGACGCGCGCGCCGGCTATCGCCAGGGACGGCTGCGTCTGGTGTACGAGGCCAATCCCATCGCCCTGCTGATGGAGCAAGCCGGCGGCGCTGCCACCGACGGCGTAGAGCGCATTCTCGATCTCGTGCCCGGCAGCGCGCACCAGCGCACGCCGCTGGTGTTCGGCTCGGCCTCGGAAGTGGCGCGGGTGGCGCGCTACGTGCAGGGCTTGGGCCACGATGCCGAGCGCTCGCCGCTGTTCCGACCGCGCGGTTTGCTGCGCGCATAAGGAAATCCCATGTCGGCACGCCATCCGATCATCTCCGTCACCGGCTCTTCCGGCGCAGGGACCACCTCCGTCAAAAAGACCTTCGAGCAGATCTTCCGCCGCGAACACGTCAAGGCGGTCTATATCGAGGGCGACGCTTTCCACCGCTACGACCGCGCGGGCATGAAGCGGGCGATGGCCGAGGCGGCGGCCAAGGGCGACCATCATTTCAGCCATTTCGGACCGGAGGCGAACCTCTTGCCCGAGCTGGAAGCGGTATTCCGCCAGTACGCCGCCAGCGGCACCGGCCGCACCCGTCACTACGTCCACGACGACGAGGAAGCGGCTCGCTACGGGGTGCCGCCCGGCACGTTCACCGAGTGGGAAAACTTCGAACCGGACAGCGACGTGCTGTTTTACGAAGGATTGCACGGCGCGGTGGTGACCGAACAAGTCAACGTCGCGCAGTACGCGGACCTCAAGATCGGCGTGGTGCCGGTGATCAACCTGGAGTGGATCCAGAAGCTGCATCGCGATCGCAGCGCGCGCGGCTACAGCACCGAAGCGATCACCGACACCATCCTGCGGCGCATGCCGGATTACATCCGCTACATCTGTCCGCAGTTCTCGCACACCGACATCAATTTCCAGCGCGTGCCGACGGTGGACACCTCCAACCCGTTCATCGCGCGCTGGATCCCGACCCCGGACGAGTCGATGGTGGTGATCCGCTTCCGCAATCCGCGCGGCATCGATTTTTCCTATCTGCTGTCGATGATCCACGACAGCTTCATGTCGCGCGCCAACTCCATCGTGATCCCCGGCGGCAAGCAGGATCTGGCGATGCAGCTGATCCTGACGCCGATGATCATGCGGCTGGTCGAGACCCGCCGGCGCATGCTGTGAGATCCCGTCGAACGAGCCTAGCGAGGAACCGAAGATGTCCCGAATCACCCTACGCCAACTGCTGGACCACGCCGCCGAGCAGGGCTATGGCGTGCCGGCTTTCAACGTCAACAACATGGAACAGGTGTTGGCGATCATGGCCGCCGCGCAAACCGTGGACGCGCCGGTCATCTTGCAGGCCAGCCGCGGCGCGCGCAGTTACGCGGGCGATCCCATGGTCGTGGCCATGGTGGAGGCGGCCGAGCGCATGCATCCGGGCATTCCCGTGTGCCTGCACCAGGACCACGGCAACGAGGAGGCAACCTGCTTTTCGGCCATCCAGCTCGGTTTCACCAGCGTGATGATGGACGGCTCGCTGGAGGCCGACGCCAAGACGCCGGCGAGCTACGACTACAACCTCGCCATCACCCGGCGGGTGACGGAAGTGGCGCACGCCGTGGGCGTGTCGGTGGAAGGCGAGCTCGGCTGCCTCGGTTCTCTGGAGACCGGCCAGGGCGAGAAGGAAGACGGCCACGGCGCCGAAGGGAAGCTCTCGCACGACCAGTTGCTCACCGATCCCGATCAGGCGGTGGCCTTCGTGCGCGCGACCAAGGTCGACGCGCTGGCCATCGCCATGGGCACCAGCCACGGCGCCTACAAGTTCTCGCGCAAGCCCGACGGCAAGATCCTGGCGATGGACGTGGTCAAGAAGATCAACCAGCGCCTGCCGAACCTGCATCTGGTGATGCACGGCTCATCCTCGGTGCCGCAGGAATTGCAGGAAGAGTTCAACCGCTACGGCGGCGCCATGCCCCAGACCTGGGGGGTGCCGGTGGAGGAGATCCAGCTCGGCATCAAGCACGGCGTGCGCAAGGTCAACATCGACACCGACTGTCGTCTGGCCATGGCGGCGCAGTTCCGCCGGGTGGCCGCGCAAGACAAAAAAGAGTTCGATCCGCGCAAGTTCCTGAAGCCGGCGATGGAAGCGATGAAGAAACTCTGCCAGCAGCGCTTCGAGGAATTCGGCGCCGCCGGCCAGGCGTCGAAGATCAAGGTCATCCCTCTGCCCGAGATGGCCAAACGCTACCGCAGCGGCGCGCTCGATCCGGAAGGCGCGCCGCTGTCCGCCGCTGCGTGAACGCGAGGCGTCGCGCCGGCGTTTTATGCCCGATAGGAGATTGACGATGAACGATATGAACCGCTCCCAGCCCATCAACGAACGCTACAAGGCGGGCGTAATCCCGTACAAGAAGATGGGTTACTGGGATTCCAGCTACGAACCCAAGGACACCGACGTGATCGCGCTGTTCCGTATCACGCCCCAGGAAGGCGTGGAACCGGAGGAAGCCGCCGCCGCAGTGGCGGGCGAATCCTCCACCGCCACCTGGACCGTGGTGTGGACCGACCGCCTCACCGCCTGCGAGCTGTACCGCGCCAAGGCCTACCGCGTCGATCCGGTACCGAACCGGCCGAACGAATATTTCGCTTACATCGCGTATGACCTCGATCTCTTTGAGCCGGGCTCCATCGCCAACCTTACCGCCTCGATCATCGGCAATGTGTTCGGCTTCAAGGCGGTCAAGGCCCTTCGTCTGGAAGACATGCGCATTCCGGTGGCCTACGTCAAGACCTTCGACGGCCCGCCCACCGGCATCGTGGTCGAGCGCGAGCGTCTGGACAAGTTCGGTCGACCCCTGCTCGGCGCCACCACCAAACCCAAACTTGGACTATCCGGCCGCAACTACGGGCGGGTGGTGTACGAGGCGTTGAAGGGGGGTCTCGATTTCGTGAAGGATGACGAGAACATCAACAGCCAGCCTTTCATGCACTGGCGCGACCGTTTCCTGTACTGCATGGAGGCGGTGAACCGCGCCTCCGCCGCCACCGGCGAGGTGAAGGGCCATTACCTCAACGTCACCGCGGCGACCATGGAGGACATGTACGAGCGCGCCGAGTTCGCCAAGGAGCTGGGCTCGTGCATCGTCATGATCGACCTCGTCATCGGCTACACCGCGATCCAGTCGATGTCCAAGTGGGCGCGCAAGAACAACATGATCCTGCACCTGCACCGCGCCGGGCACGGCACCTACACGCGGCAGAAGAACCACGGCGTGTCGTTCCGTGTGATCGCCAAGTGGATGCGGCTGGCGGGTGTGGATCACATCCACGCTGGCACGATCGTCGGCAAGCTGGAAGGCGATCCGAACACCGTGCAGGGGATCTACAACGTGCTGCGCGAAACCCGGAACGAAGTGGACCTGCCGCGCGGCATCTTCTTCGAGCAGGACTGGGCCGGTCTGCGCAAGGTGATGCCGGTGGCCTCCGGCGGCATCCACGCCGGGCAGATGCATCAGTTGATCCACTATCTCGGCGAAGACGTGGTGCTGCAGTTCGGCGGTGGCACCATCGGCCACCCGATGGGCATCCAGGCCGGAGCCACCGCCAATCGCGTGGCGCTGGAGGCGATGATCCAGGCGCGCAACGAGGGCCGCGACATCTGGAACGAAGGCCCGCAGATCCTCGAGCGCGCCGCCAAATGGTGCGCGCCGCTGCGCGCGGCGCTGGAAGTGTGGAAGGACATCACCTTCAACTACGCCTCCACCGACACCCCGGACTTCGTGCCGACGGCCACCGCCGCGGTTTGAATGAACTTTTAGCAGGAGCACGCGACATGATGACCAATCACGGCAGCCGCATCACGCAGGGCCAGTTTTCGTTCCTGCCCGATCTCACCGACGAGCAGATCATCGCGCAGCTCAAGTACGCGCTGAGCCAGGGCTGGGCGATCAACGTGGAGTTCACCGACGATCCGCATCCGCGCAACACCTACTGGGAGATGTGGGGCTTGCCGATGTTCGATTTGAAGGACCCGGCGGCGATCCTCTACGAGATCAACCAGTGCCGCAAGGCGTATCCCAACCATTACGTGCGCGTCACCGCCTTCGACAGCACGCGCGGCTGGGAGACGCCGCGCATGTCCTACCTCGTCAACCGACCGAAGGAAGAGCCGGGCTTCGGCCTGTGGCGCCAGGAATGCGAGGGGCGACACATCCGCTATACCGTGCATCCCTACGCCACCGACGCTGCCGAAGGCGAGCGCTATCGCTGAATGCGGAGTGCGTCGTGAGCGTCCCCGAAAGCTGTCACCACACGCCGCGCGTGCTCTTGCCCCTGGCC